>Ga0302238_1001979_pt1 | contig 15271 bp, 11 predicted proteins | sample AAG_UR_Asn_MG_FD_193527 | JGI IMG/M metagenome (GOLD analysis project Ga0302238, IMG submission 193527) | Enriched activated sludge microbial communities from anaerobic digester in WTTP, New Holstein, Wisconsin, United States - AAG_UR_Asn | ecosystem: Engineered > Bioreactor > Anaerobic >...
AAGCGCGAGTATGGTGCCTATACGCTGCGGCCCAAACTGAGGCGTCTGTGGCCGGAGTTTCTGACTGCGTTGCCGCAGGTGGTGTTGCATCCATTTGCCTGGCAGGGGCAGGTACCGCTGTTTGATTCGCCCGCGTTACTGTCACGGCTGTGCCTTGACCGGTCCGTAGGGGAGCTGGCTGCTCCTGAGCCGGGAGAAAAGGCAGCAGCCGCTGCCCTGGCTGATTTTGTCCAGCACCGTTTGACCGGCTATGCGGTACAACGCAATAACCCGGCGCTTGAGGGCCAGTCGGGCCTGTCGGCCTGGCTGCATTTTGGCCAGCTCTCACCCCAGCGGGTGGCCCTGGCTGTGGCAGCACAGGGTGATACGGACGATGCTGCGGCACTGCTGGAAGAGTTGTTGGTACGGCGTGAACTTGCCGATAATTTTTGCCTGCATTGTCCGGGCTACGATACGCTTGGGGCTGCGCCGGACTGGGCCAGCAGGACCCTGGAAAAGCATCGCCATGATCCGCGGCAGTTCTGTTATACTGCTGAACAGTTTGAGCAGGCGCTGACCCATGATCCACTCTGGAATGCCGCCCAGCAGGAACTGCTGTTGCGCGGTAGGATACACGGGTATCTGCGCATGTATTGGGCTAAGAAGATCCTGGAATGGTCGGAAAGCCCGGAGATCGCCATGGACATTGCCGTGCAGTTGAATGACCGTTATGCCCTGGATGGCCGCGATCCAAACGGCTACGCCGGGATTGCCTGGTCCATCTGCGGGGTGCATGACCGGGCCTGGGGTGAACGGCCGGTCTTTGGCACGATCCGCTTTATGAGTTATGAGGGCTGCAGGCGCAAATTTGATCTGCAGGCCGCGATTGACCGGAGACATGCCCTGCTGTCCGGGCAGACAGCAGGAGATTCCAGTAGTGGCAGCACAAAAGGCGGGAAGCGATGACAGCGGTGCATGCGTTCATGCTGCTGGCCGGCTTTTTACTGGGAGCACTGGCCGGATTTCTGATGCACCGGTCCGATTACTGTCTGGCCGGTATCTTCAGGGATCTGTTTCTGTTCGGGGCCGTACGTCGCCTCAGGACGTTGCTGCTGCTCGTGGCTGTATCAGTGCTGCTGTTTGAGCTGCTCCACCTGCTCGGTCTTGCGGCGGTGCCCTTTCCCCTGTTTGGTCCTCCCTCGTGGGCCAACCTGCTGGGTGGATTTCTGTTCGGCATCGGTATGGTTCTGGCGGGCGGCTGTGTGGTTGGTACGCTCTACAAGCTGGGGGCGGGCAGTTTTTCCTCCCTGCTGGCATTTGTCGGTTTGGTGGGCGGCAGCACCCTGTATGCGGAGCTGCACCCCAGGTGGCAGGGGATCGCAAAGGCACTGGCGCTGCCGGTGCAAAGCGTTACGCTGCCGCAACTGCTGGGATTAGCGCCCTGGTCGCTGGTGCTGCCGCTTGGGCTGCTGCTGTTGCTGCTGACCCTGCAGTGGTGGCGCCAGGGCAAGCTGGCAGAGCCGTTGGTAGTGGAGGGATACCTGCAACCCTGGCAGGCTGCAGTGGGCTTGGCAGTACTGGGTGCTGGTACCGTTTTGCTGCAGGGTATGCCGATGGGGATCACCACCTCCTACGCCAAAATGGGGGCAGTGCTTGTCAAATGGCTCAGTCCGGCGCATTATGCAACACTTAGCTATTTCAAGGCAGTGCCGTTGCACTATCTGCCGCCCTTGGGCGGTGGGCTCGTCTCAGGTGGCCCCGGTTATGCCCTTGACGGTATTGCCCTACTGCAATTCCCCCTGATTGGCGGTATTGTTGCCGGTGCAGCCTGTTCAGCCATCAGCCTGGGCGAGTGGCGGATCCGTTTCAGCCTGCCGTGGCGTCAGGCGGTATCTGCGCTGCTGGGGGGCTGCATCATGGGGCTTGCCGCGCGGATGGCGCCGGCCTGCAATATCTGGCACCTGTTTGGCGGGCTGCCGATCCTGGCGTTGCAGAGCATGCTGTTTCTGCTGGGGCTTGTGCCGGGCGCCTGGGTGGGAGGTCTGCTACTGACCCGTCTGGTTATGCCAAGGCGTTAAGGTAAAGGATGCTATATGTTGAACCAACCAACTGAAATCAAAGAATTTGATCTGCGCGGCCAGATCTGCCCCTCTACCTTGCTGACCGCCCTGCGCGAGATTAACGGGGCCAAGCAGCAACTGAAGGAGGCGACGCTTGGCCTGGTCTTTTTGACGGATAATCGCAGTTCCACCATGCATATCTCCGAGACCGCCGGCAATATGGGCTACAAGGTCAAGGTGGAGAAAAAAGAAGGTTTCTACCGCATTGTCGTTTCAGGAAACGCCTGATGTCCCCGGATTCCCGCACATCTCTCGACAGTGCAGCAACAGAGGCGCCGGTTTCTGCCCAGCAGCAGCTTGAGCAGCTGCTGGCAAAAAACAGCGCCTTGATCGGGTATATCCGCGCCAAGACCGATCATCTGCTCAAGGTCATGGGCACCGTCCCCCTCAAACAGGAGGAGTTGGATGACAACACCTTGCTGGCGGTTGATCCGATCGGGATTGTGACCGAGGCGTTTGAGCAGGTGCTGGAACACCTGCACAAGACCAACCACGACCTGACTGCTACTCGTGATGAGCTGCAGGCGATCTTTGACTCGGCCGGCGCCGGCATCATTGTAGTGAATGAGCAGATGCAGGTGACCGCCTACAACTACTACAGCCACGGGGCCTTTTTTGCAGGCCAGAAAAAGGTGGTGGGCAAATATCTGCGCAGCCTGATCTGCGGACATGAGCGGGAAGAGTGCATCCTCGACCAGATCCTGGCCACCAGGCGTCGGGTGGAACAGACCGATTTCTGCCACAATGGCCGGCATTACCATCTGGTGGGCACGCCGCTTAAGGATGCCGATGGCGCGGTCAAGCAGATGGTACTGTTGTACACCGATATCACCGAACGCCGCGCTGCTGCCCAAGAGATCGAACGTCTGGCCTACTTTGACATGCTGACCGGCCTGCCGAACCGGGCGCTTTTGCAGGACCGCCTGTCGCAGATGCTCTCCCGGGCCAGTCGTCACAACGAGCTGGTGGCGCTCTTGTTCATTGACCTCGACCGCTTCAAGGAGGTCAACGATACTTTGGGACATGGCTGCGGCGACCAGATGCTCCAGTACGTGGCCGAGCGGTTGAGCGCTTGCCTGAGGAGTTCCGATACCGTGGCCCGCCTGGGGGGCGATGAGTTTGTGGTGTTGCTGGAAGGGCCTGCCAACCGTCAGGCCGTAGCCGAGGTGGCCACCAAGCTGTTGCAGGCCCTGGCGCAGCCGCTCCACTTGGGAGAACGGGAGATCTACACCGGCGGCAGCATCGGCATCTCGCTTTTTCCCTTTGATGGCGAGGATGTCGAGACCTTGTTCAAAAACGCCGACACCGCCATGTACCATGCCAAGGATCAGGGCCGGAACACCTACAGCTTCTATTCGGTTGCCATGCATACCCTGTCGCTTGAGCTGCTGACCCTGGGCAGCCACCTGCGGCATTCCCTTGAGCGTCAGGAGCTGAGCCTGGTGTACCAGCCCCAGGTTAGTTTCAGCTCCGGTGGGGTCGTGGGGGTGGAGGCCCTGTTACGCTGGCAGCACCCGCAACTGGGGGTGGTCTCACCGGAACGTTTCATTCCGATGGCTGAAGAGACCGGCATGATCGTGCCGATCGGCAATTGGGTGCTTGAGCAGGCCTGCTGCCAGGCTGCTGCCTGGATTGCCCAGGGCTTGCCGCCGGTGCGGGTGGCGGTCAACCTGTCGGCCAAGCAGTTCCGTGATCCGGGTCTGATCAAGACGGTACAGTCGGTGCTGGCCGACTCCGGCCTGCCTGCCCATCTGCTGGAACTGGAACTGACCGAGGGGATGCTGATTGAGAATCTAAAGGGGACTCGGGCAACCCTGCAGGCCCTGAAGGAGATGGGGGTCAAGCTGGCCATCGACGACTTCGGCACCGGCTACAGCTCCCTTAGCTACCTCAAACATTTCCCGCTGGACCGGCTCAAGATCGACAAGTCCTTTGTACAGGAGATCGCTGACCAGAGCGGTGATTCCGCCAGTATCGTGGAGGCGATCATCGCGCTTTCCCACAGCCTCAAGCTGGTAGTGATTGCCGAAGGGGTTGAGCGGATGGACCAGGTCGAGTTTTTACACCAGCATGGCTGTGATGAGCTGCAGGGCTACTACTTCAGTCATCCGTTGCCGCCGCAGCAGATGGCGGAGTTATTGGACAAGGGCTGTCATGACCCTGCCTTTTGTCTGTTTCAATATGGCTAAGGATCGCTAATCCATGGAGTTTCAACTCTTAAAGGACCTGGTGCTGCTGTTTGGTCTGGCACTGGTCACGGTGGTACTGTTCCGGCAATTCAAGCTGCCCTCTATCATCGGTTTTCTCTGTACCGGTATCCTGGCTGGTCCCTATGCGCTCGGTCTGATCAGAGACACCCATCAGGTTGAGCAGCTGGCGGAGATCGGCGTGGTGCTGCTGCTGTTCACCATCGGTATCGAGTTCTCCCTGAAGGAACTGCTGCGGATCAAGCATCTGGTGCTGTGGGGGGGCGGGGTCCAGGTGGGGGTGACCATCACGGCGGTGGCGCTGGTCTGGCTGCTGCTGGGATTCTCCTGGCAACAGGCGGTTTTTTTCGGCTTTCTGGTCTCGCTCTCCAGCACGGCCATCCTGATGAAGCTGTTGATGGATGCCGGTGAAATGGATTCGCCCCACGGCAAGACCTGCCTGGGGATTCTGATCTTTCAGGATCTCTGTGTGGTGCCGCTGATGCTGTTTACCCCGTTTCTGGGGGGGGCGGGGGATGGCCTGACCGGGATCGTGATTGTTTCTGCCAAGGCGCTGGTGGTGGTGGTGGTTTCCCACTTCAGCGCCCGCTTTGCCGTGCCCTGGATCTTCAACCAGGTGGTGCGGACCAAGAGCCGCGAGCTGTTTATCCTGACCATCATCTTTGTGGGGTTTGGCACCGCCTTTTTGACGGCCCAGGTGGGGCTCTCCCTGGCCCTGGGGGCCTTTATCGCCGGTCTGGCCATCTCTGAGTCAGAATACAGCCATCAGGTCATGGGGGACATCATCCCGTTTCGGGATGCCTTTATCAGCCTATTCTTCATCTCGGTGGGGATGCTGCTGGACCCCACCGTGGTGCTGCGGCACCCATTGATCGTGCTGCTGATCGTGCTCGGGATCGTGCTGATCAAATGGCTGGTGGCAACCGGAGCCGCGCTGGTGCTCAGGTTTCCCCCCAAGCCGGCCCTGATCAGCGGGCTGTTGCTGGCCCAGGTGGGGGAGTTCGCCTTTGTGCTCTCCCAGGTGGGTCAGAAATACGGGTTGCTGAACAGCGAGCAGTATCAGCTCTTTTTGGCAGCCTCGGTTGCCACCATGGCACTGACCCCCTTTGCCCTCAATCTTGCCGAACCACTGGCAAACAGGCTTTCGGCCTGGCTGCCGGCCGTGCTGAAGCGCGGTACCAGGGCAACCGGTGTCAGTCATGAGCGCTTTCCCATGGAAGACCATGTCATCATTGTGGGCTTCGGGATCAACGGCAAGAACCTGGCCAGGGTCTTAAACGGCAACGGCATCCGCTATATCGCCATCGAATCCAACCACCACACAGTTAAGGCCGAGCGCAAGAAGGGGACCAGGATCATCTTTGGCGATGCTTCCAAGCCGGAGATCCTTTCCCATGCCCTGATCGAAAAGGCCCGCATCATGGTGATCGCCATCTCGGACGCCACCGCCACCCGGAGGGTGGCTGCCCAGGCCCGGATGCTGCGGCCCACCATCCACCTGATTGTGCGGACCCGTTACGTGGCCGAGATGGAGCCGCTCTATCAGTTGGGGGTGAACGACGTGGTGCCGGAGGAGTTCGAGACCTCGGTCGAGATATTTTCCCGGGTCCTGCGCACCTATCTGATCCCCAGCGATCAGATTGAACACTGCATTGCCGAGATTCGCCGGGATTCCTATCAGATGTTCCGGACCATCAGCCGCCGTCACAGCCATGCCACCGGTATCAGCGGCTATCTGTCCGGTGTGGAACTGGCAACCTTCCGGGTGCAGCCCGGTTCGGCCATTGCAGGCACGCAACTGCGGGACGGGTTGCTGCGGGATCGTTCCGGCGCCTCTGTGCTGGTGATCAGGCGCGGCGATGAGGTGAATTCAAACCCGGACCCGGTCTGGCAGTTTGAAGCGGACGATATCGTGCTGGTGCTGGGGAAACCGGATCAATTAATCGTTGCCGCCCACCTGTTTGAGCTATAACCCTGTATGATCGTGTGACTGGAGTCGTCAATGCCCGATAATTTGTTTATCCCATCCGTTGACCTGCGTATCGGCGCCCTTGAGGAGTATAACCGGGTCCGCAAACATAAGGCAGCCGAGCGCCACAAACGCTCGAAACCGCGCCCCTGCATCACCATCTCCCGTCAGTTCGGCTGTCAGGGGTATCCGGTGGCCGAGCAGTTGGTCGAACTGATGATGCAACGGACCGGTGAACCCTGGGTGCTGATCGATCAGGCCGTGCTTGACGAAGTGGCCCAGCGCCATAATATCTCGCGGGATATCCTGGAAAGCCTGGGGGAAAAGAACCGTCTGCTGGACGATATCCTGGCAACCTTTTCGCCCCGCTGGACCCACAGTCAAGACTGCTTTCAGCTGCTCTGCCGTCACGTGGTCTCACTGGCGGAACAGGGCAATGTGGTGATCATGGAGCTGGGAGGGGCCATCATTACCCGCCACTTTGAACATGCCTGGCACTTCAGCCTGTACGGTTCAATGGCATTTAAGAGCGCAAATATAGCCAAGCGTTACGGCATGGAGCTGGCTGAAGCCGAGGCATTCGTGGTCAAACAGCAAAAGCAGCGCGATGCCTTTACCCGTGATTTCCTTGACCGTAACGATCGTGATCCGCTGTTGTACAATCTGCTGTTCAACAACGACCTGAATAAGCCGGAACGGATCGCCCGGGTCATTGCCGCTTATGTGGCGGAGCAGTTGGATTGAAAGGATAGGATTACTGTTGGCTGGGAGTGCGACAGCCTGAGCAGGTGCCGCTCAGAAAGATCTCATGGCTGTCGACCTGGAAACCTTTTGGTGCCATAGCCTCAATAGCGGGTGGGCAGTCTGAAAGTTCATACAGCTTGTTGCAGCTATGGCAATGAAAATGGTGATGGTGCCCTTTGCCGCTGCGTTCGTATAGCGTACCCAACGACGGATGGCTGATCTGATTCAGCCAGCCCTGTTCCAGCAGTACCTTCAGGTTGCGGTAGACCGTGGCCTGGTTAAGGGATGCCACTAATTCCTTGCCATTAGACAGAATCTCTTCAATACCCAGTGGTCGGTCCTGCTGGAGGAAAACCGCTTGAATGGCGTCACGTTGTGATGTTTTGCGAAGCATATAACGCTTTCCTGCTTTTTGCGAATATTTTTGCAATAACGGATTGACTCGGCATGGCGTCCTGTGTTATTGCGAAGGCATTTGCATTAGAGATACTATAATCACTTTACATAATCAATAGGCGCGTAAAAAGCGGCCAAGCGTCTACCTGATGCAGAGTACGCCAAAGGAGCACCTGTATGTTTGCACTACGCGCAACCACCCTTACCCTTTGTTTTGCCCTGACCACCGCTGCCACCGCCCTGGCGGCCCCGCCCTTGCTTACCGATGATGCCGGTACCGTGGAGCCGGGCAAGCTTGAGATCGAGCTGAACGGCTCCTATGCCTATGACCACGAAACACGGGATGCCAGCAGCGTGCGGACCAACACCACTGATGCCGAGTTGAAGCTGACCACGGGCCTGTTGCAGAACCTGGGACTGTCGCTGGCCGTGCCGTACACCTTTCAGGCCCGTACCAACGAAGACGGTGCAGTCACGAACATCGATGGTCTTGGCGATATGACCCTGGAGGTAAAGTATCGCTTTGCCGAACTGGCTGGCATCAGCTTTGCCATTAAACCGACCGTAATCATGCCTACCGGCAAGTACAGCGCCGGCCTGTCAGAAGGCCGCTGGCAGTTTGGTGGCACCCTGATTGCCACCAAAGAGTTTGCTGATGGCGCCTATGCCCTGCACGCCAACCTTGGCTATGAGCACCATACGTATCGCACTGCCGAGGAAAAGGCGGAAAACCGCAGCAACCTCTGGTCCGGCTCGGTTGCGGGTGAGGCTGAAGTGCTGAAAGGACTGTTTGCGGTGGCTGATTTCGGTCTGGCCACCAACCCGGACAAGACCTCAAACGAGCTGCCGGTCTACGCCTTGACCGGTCTGCGCTACCAGATTAACGATCACCTGGATATTGATACCGGTGTCAAGTTCGGCCTGACCAGCCCGGAGACCGATGTGACCGCCCTGTACGGCCTGGTGCTGAAGTTCTGAAGATGTTGTTCGTGGGAGCGTTGCAACTGGTGCCGGTCACCGGCCTGAAAGGAAACGATGGTATGCGGAACATGCTCTGTTTGTTACTGCTGAGTCTCGCACTGCTGCTAGCGGGATGTCAGGATCAACCACACATTACCACGGCGTCTGACAACACTAAGTTGCAGGTGGTGACCACCCTGTTTCCAATCTATGATTTTGCCCGCAGCATTGCTGGCGACAATGCCGTGGTTACCTTGCTGCTGCCGCCCGGGGTGGAGGCCCATGCCTTTGAACCCAGGCCGGAGGATGCGGTCAAGACCGCCAAGGCCGGCCTGTTCATCTACACCAACCGGCTGATGGAGCCGTGGGCTGAAAAATTTGTGAGCGGTCTCGGATCAAGCACGATCACCATTGTCGATGCCAGCAAGGGGATTGCCCTGAGCCCCGCAGGGCATGGCCACGAAGATCACCACCAGCACGAACATGCTGCACTGGACCCCCATATCTGGCTTGACCCGGCTAACGCCAAAACCATGGTGGCCACGATAGCCGCAGCCATGGCCGCCAAGGATCCTGCCCATGGCGCTAGCTACCGCGCCAATGCCGCTGCCCTACAGCAGCAGATGACCCAGCTGGATGCCGATTACCGTGCCGGTCTTGGCGCCTGCAGAACCAGAACCCTGCTGCATGGCGGCCACTACGCCTTTGGTTATCTGGCAAAGCGGTATGGCCTGCAGTATGAGGCGGCGGTCTCGGTCAATGCCGATGCCGAACCCACGGCAACGCAGATGGCGTCATTGGTGCAGCAGATCCGTACCAGCGGTGTCCACTATATCTTCAGCGAAGAGCTGGTATCACCACGTCTGACCGAGACCATTGCCCATGAGGCCGGGGTCAAGGTGCTGGCTCTGCACAATCTGCACGACATGAGCAAAGAGGATTTCAGGGCAGGTGTCAGCTACCTGACCTTGATGCGCCGTAATCTGGCTAACCTTAAAACCGGACTGGAGTGCCGCTGATTATCTCGTCTGTTTCAATGTCAGGAAGGGTGCTTGAATACGGGCTATCCTTCACAGGCGAGTAGAGGTGACCGGTATTCAAAATCCGGCTGTAGCAGGTGCGCCACCGGTATGCTGTGTTCAGTCAGCAATTTTCTGACAGTGCCGGCTGACTGCAGCAGCAGATGTACAATCTGAGGATCAAACTGGCTGCCACTGCAACGCTCAATCTCGTGCAATGCCGATTCAAACGAAGTGCCGGGGCGATAGTAGCGGTGTTGCAGCAATGCTGATAATGAATCTGCTACTGCTACTATGCGGGCTCCAACGGGAATCCCAAATCCGGCCAGCCTTGCCGGATAGCCTGAACCGTCAAAATGTTCATGGTGATGCAGGATAATATCGGCAATGCCATCTGGCGTACTGAACGCATCAACCGGTTTGACGATCTTCGCCCCGATTTCAGGATGCTGCTGTAGCAGCAGTTTTTCTTCAGCAGTTAGAGGCCCTGGCTTCTTGAGGATAGCATCAGGTATGCCGATCTTGCCGATATCATGCAGGTGAGCTGATACATGGATCATCTGGACATCCATAGGTGCAAGACCGTACTTGCTAGCAATAAATTCACTAATCCTTGCCACCTCTTCAGAGTGATTAAAGGTTGAAGAGTCCCGGGCATCAACCGCATTCCCCAATGATTGGGCAAGCTGGTGAAGCGAGAGGCACTCTGTCCTGCAGGGTGCCTGAAATGACCCCGGCTTTCTAGATTCTCTCTCAAACCGGTTTCGTTTTAGTCTTACATGCACGCCGCCACCCGATTTCTTCCCTCCCTTTTGGCGCGGTATAATGCCTGATCTGCCTCGCTTACTAGTTCTTCAAGCTGTTTACCGGGTGGCAGGGCGGCACTGCCGATGCTGACGGTCAGCAATCCGCAATCTTCGTAAGGGGGGAAAATGAGGCTTTCAACCCGTCTTCTGATCCGGTCGGCAATCTGCAAGGATTCTTCCTGAACAGTACCACGTAACAGGATCAGAAACTCTTCACCACCCCAACGGCAGAGCAGATCGCAGCGACGCAATGCACTGCCGGCAACCTGAGCAAATTTTTTCAGTACTTCATCACCGGCCGGATGACCGTAGGTGTCGTTTACCTTTTTAAAGTGATCGATGTCGGCCATTAAAACTGCCAGTGGGATGTCATTTTCAGCGTATTTTTCAACTTCCTGCCTGGCTATGAGCTGTCCTGCATGGCGGTTCAGACAGCCGGTCAACTGGTCGTAGCTTGCCTGATCCCTTAACGTTTCAAAGTATGATCTGATCGGCCGGACTACAATATGCGCCGCCAATAACATGGGAAATGCCAGCCGGGTGCCGTCCAGGCCAAGTACAATTTTTTTGCTGAAGATATGGTCGCAATGCAGCATGTCTACCATTCTGCCTTCACGCAGTCCCATGTTGCGCAGCCGTTTGGTGTCGTTGCAATCGCTGTTGATTGCAACAATTTCTGCGGTTTCTCCCATATACAACTCATCGACATGCAGTAGCGCCATGTTGGTATCCTCTTGAATATTGGTTTCAACAGTGTGGCCTGACACGAGCAGAGAGAAGGAGGAGGCAACCTTTTACCCGATACACACTGTTGAAACCAAGCCGATTTAGTCTGATGGTAATTGATACTGTAGCAGCCGCCCTGAATTGGCCAGTATGCCCAGGGTATGCACGATATGCAGCATACCGGCGGCAACCGGCCCCATAATGCCTAGGGCTCCGGCAACCACGCCGATGATATTGGTGCCGGTGGCAATGGCAAAGTTCTGGTTGACGATTCGCAGGGTCTGACGGCTCAGGTCGCGGACATACAGCACCCCGGACAGGGAATCGTCCACCAGGGCGATGTCGGCTGCCTCGATGGCAACTTCCGATCCGGCTACCCCCATGGCGATGCCGATGTCTGCTCTGGTCAGGGCCAGGGCATCGTTGATGCCGTCTCCCACCATAATCACGCGATACCCTTCAGCCTGTAGACTGCTGACCAGATCCGCCTTCTGCTCAGGCAATAGTGAGCTATGGCAGTGGCTGATGCCGAGATTGCGGGCCAGTTCATCCGCTGTTGCCGGTTCATCGCCGGTGACCATGACCAGTCTGCAGCCCTGTTGTGTCAGGTTGGAGATGACAGAGGCAGTTTCCGGGCGTTGGGGATTTTCAATGGCCAGCACCCCTTCAATCTGGCGATCTCTGGCCAGATAGATAACGGTCAGGCCCCGCTTGATCAGCGGCTTTGCGAGCTTTTGCGCTGTTTGGCAGGTTATGTTGCATTGGGTCAGTAGTTTGTGGTTACCCACCAGAATTTCTTTGCCATCCATGATGGCCCTGATTCCCTTGCCCAGGTAGTAGTCGCACTGGCTGTGGGGCAGGGGGCTAATCCCTGCTGCGGCTGCCCGTTCCTTGATCGCCTCTGCCAGGGGATGGTGGTTGTGGGCCTCTCCGGTGCAGGCCAGCAACAGGATCTCGTTGGTGCTGAGGTTTCCGGCAGAAATAATCTCGCAGACCTTGGGATGGTTGCCGGTCAGGGTGCCGGTTTTGTCCAGGCAGACCAGATCAGCGTCGCCTACTGCTTCCAGATAGCGTCCACCCTTGATCAGGATCTGGCGTCGCGCTGCTGCATGCAGGGCAGAGCTGACTGCTGAAGAGGCTGCCAGGCTGGTGGCGCAGGGGCATGACATGACCAGCAGAACCGTAAAAGCGCGCCAGGGATTACGGGTAAGCAACAGGGTTGCCAAGGTAGCGCCAAAACCGATTGCAACAGTCTTGCGTGCCAGCCGGTCCGCTACCCCTTCAATCGGTGCGCGGTTGGACTGACTCTCTTCCACCAGCCGCAGGATGCGGGCCAGGTAGGTGCGATCACCAACACAGCGGGCCTGGACATGGATCACGCCGCCGGTGACAAAGGTGCCGGCATGGACGCTGCTGCCCGGCACTACATGCACCGGCTCAGCCCGGCCGGTGATGGGGGACTCGTCCACCAGCCCCTCACCAAAGACTATCTCGCCATCCAAACAGACCTTTTCGCCGGTGTGCAGTACCACGACATTGCCGGGATGCAGTGAGCTGACCGGTATTTCAATCTCGATTCCGTCCCGCAGCACAAAGGTGTGGTGTCCGCTGATATCAAGGATGTCTGCTATCGCCTTGCGGGAACGCTCGGTTACCCAGCCTTTCATCAGATCAGCGCCTGAATCGATCCAGAGGATTTCCAGGGCGGCATCCACCTCACCGGCAGCAATGGCCAGCATCAGGCTGCCTCCCAGGAAGGCGTCGAGATTCACATTTTTTTGCTTCAGGCTCTTTACTCCCCGTTTGACCAGCGGAACAGCAAAGGCAGCAGACAGAAGTCCAAACGGTGTGAACAGACCGCCTGCCAGAGGGGTGCTGATCATCTTGTTGCGGATAAAGAGACCGGCAACGGTGACGGTGAGTCCCCAGAAGCGGCGTTTGAGTCCAATCAGGTCCACCGGTTGGGTGGTTGGGGCAGTGCAGCCGCAGTCACTGGCCTTGGTGCAGACCGTTTTACATTCTGCTGCTTTAAAATTTATGAATGATTTTGAAAGCAATACTTCAAGTTCTACAAGTAGTGCTTGAATGCTGCAACTCTCTCTGTCGTACTGAACCAACAGGCTGCCGCAGGCCGGGTTTGCCTCTGCAGAGCGTACACCTCTGAATAGAGTCAGTGACGATGAGACGCCTGATGCAACCTGCCGGTCATGCAGGCGGGGGGCCTGAAAGCGGACCCGGCCCGGCAGGTAGTGGCGGATCAAGTGATGCCGTACTATGGTTGAAGGTGCGTTTGTTTTTGGTTGCATCTGATTCATCCTTGAAAAAACTGTTTCACGCGAAGGCGCGGAGGCGCGAAGTCAAAATTCAGGCAGTTGAGACGTATGCTTTTGTTGTCAACATCACTGAAATGGTTTGTTGTTTTGATTTCTCTCCGCGAACTCTGCGGCTCCGCGTGAGAACGGGTTTCTCTGGATTATTCTGATTCCTTTTCCTTGCGTTTCAGGGGCTTCAGTGCATGCAGGGCAACCCCGACGGTTCCGGCATTGTGCAGTGCAGCAGAGAGCATAGGCGGGGCAAATCCGGTGACAGCCATGACCAGTGCAATAGAGTTGATGGACATGATCAGCCGGAAATTGGTCTTGAGCAGATCCATTGCCTCTTGAGATATGTCGCGTGCAATCAGCAGGTCGTCCAGCTTGCCCCGCATCAGCAGTAGATCAGCGGTCTCCCGCGCAATGTCTGAACCGTGTTTAAGGGAAACTCCCAGATCAGCGTGGGAGAGGGCAGGAGAGTCGTTAATGCCGTCACCCGCCATGGCTACGCAATGACCCTGCTGCTGGAGCTGTCGCACCAGACTGACCTTGTCTTCGGGCAGGGCCTGTGCGTACCAGGAGGCGATCCCCACCTGACCGGCAATCAGTGCTGCTGTTGCCGGGGTGTCACCGGTCAGCATAATCGGTTGCAGGCCATGCTGTTTCAGCCTCTGCACAAATGCCGGAGCATCAGCCCGCAGCGGATCGTGCAGGGCCAGCATGCCTGCCAGCTTCCCGTCAATGGCCATGAACAGCAGCGATGCTCCCTGACTGCCCAGCCGCTGCATCTCCTTGTCGGCCGGTGTAAGATCAACCTGTTCGTCGTCTTCAACAAAATGCCGGCTGCCGACAATCACCCGCTTGCTGTTCAGGTTGGTGACAATGCCGTGGGCCAGCAGATATTCCACTGCTGCATGCTCTTCGGCATGGCTGATGTCGTTGTCTGCCGCATGTCTGACCACGGCTCTGGCAACCGGGTGGGGAAAGTGCTCTTCAACGCAGGCTGAAAGTTGCAGAACAAATTCAGGGGTATGGCCGTTGTAGGCGATTACCTCCGCCACTCTGGGTGTAGCTTCGGTCAGGGTGCCGGTCTTATCCAGTACTACCGTATCGATCCTGCTGAGCTGTTCAATGTATTTACCGCCCTTGATCAGGATCCCCTGTTTTGCGGCAGTTGCCAGAGAGGCCAGGATGGTGAGGGGGGTGGAGAGTTTGATGGCGCAGGAATAATCCACCAGCAGTATGGCAGCAGCGCGGACCGGGTTGCGGGTGACAGCCAGAGTCAAGGCTGAAAGCAGGAACGAGTAGGGTACGATCCGGTCGGCCATCCGTTCACTCATGCTTTGGTACTCGGCCTTAAGCAGTTCACCCTGCTCAATGATTTGCACCATCTGGGCCACTTTGGTGTCATCACCGGTTCTGGTTGCCTTGATGCGCAGTTCTCCTTCTTCCACTACGGTTCCGGCATAAACCGAGCAGCTAATGCTGCGGTTGATTGCCAGAGGCTCTCCGGTCAGGCTTGCCTGATTGACCATCGCTTCACCGGAGAGAACCGTACCATCCACCGGAATCAGGCTGCCCATCCGCACAATTACCGTATCACCCGTTACCAGCTCGGTCAGCAGGATCTCTGATTCCTGGCCATTGCGCTCAACCCAGACCGTTTCATCGCCGGTCTGAAACATGGTGGCCAGCAGTTGGCGGGATTTCCCCCGGGCCCATTCATCCAGATATTCTCCCAGATTCAGCAGGAAGGTGATCACCGATGCGGTGGAAAATTCTCCGGTTGCAAGTGAAGCCCCCACTGCCGAGGCATCCAGCAGAGCCACATCCATTTTGCGCTGACGGATAGAGTCAACACCTTTCAGCACCACCGGCACGGCTCCATACAGTGCTAAAGCCGTACGGATGGGGGGCGGGATCAGCGGACGCAGCAGCAACAGGATGCCGGAGCGGATCAGCACTGACCGCTTGTCGGCCAGTTCATCCGGTTTTTGGGATGTGCGGATGGTGGGCAGAATCAGGCTGCTGGA
>Ga0302238_1001980_pt1 | contig 15269 bp, 15 predicted proteins | sample AAG_UR_Asn_MG_FD_193527 | JGI IMG/M metagenome (GOLD analysis project Ga0302238, IMG submission 193527) | Enriched activated sludge microbial communities from anaerobic digester in WTTP, New Holstein, Wisconsin, United States - AAG_UR_Asn | ecosystem: Engineered > Bioreactor > Anaerobic >...
CCTCTGGTGTCCGCACCTTCCCCACAAGACCCAACAGCGCCCCCTGAACCCGCTCATAGTCCGCTAACAGCACGGTTTCCCGCTGTTTCGAAGTCAAATCCTCTAACGCCATTTCCGCCCCCTTTTTTACGGTCTAAAGTCTTGACACGTTCCCCAGCATGTCGTAGAGGCCGTATGCATTCGCCGTCTTGCCCTTCACCGAGTGCAACTTGCCATCGGAATTGAGACCGTACCAAGCGATGCCGGTCAAGCACGAGACCAAATCCCCGCAATAATACTTCGTCGTTGTGCCGCCCCGGGCTGCGTATTCCCACTCCGCTTCGGTCGGCAGACGACCACCGACAGCTTCGCAGAATGCCTTCGCATTGAACCACGTGACGCATTCAACTGGGTTATCAGGACCACCACCCTCGTTATAGTTGCACGATGGGTTCGTTCCCATCACTGCTAGGTACTGGGCCTCCGTCACTTCGGTCTCCAGCATCTCAAATGCTGACAGAGTAACAGCGTGGGAAGGTTCTTCTTTACTGGTGCAACCAGAGTCATTGGGCGAACACCCCATCTGGAACGTCCCGGCTGGAATCGGTATCCACCCACACCCCATGCATGAACCGTCGATGCACAACTTGTCCCCGGTGCATGTCCCGCACACCCCTCCGCAGCCGTTCTCGCCACACTCTTTGCCATCACATGCCGGGACGCAGACGGAATCCACATCGGAGGTCACATCGAGGACATCGGTCAGTCCATCGCCTTGTGTGTCGGTTATGTCGAAAGGCAAATCTTGCTTTGAATCTGGACGGGTATCCGCCAGGTCGCTGTACGAGTCCAACGTGATGTCCGTCGAGTCAGCAACCACATCGAGAAGAACATCGACCTGCCCGTCCGCCTGCCGCTGGTCCTGGCCCGTCGTCTGGTCTTCCAATGCTGGAGTCCGACCGGCCCCTCCGCCGCATCCCGAGAGAACCGCGGCCAACAACGACAAGAGGCAAAGATCTGTGACGTTTCGCATAGTGAATTCCTCCTGCAGGCGACTCATTCAGCGACAACGACTACCTTACACTCCGAGCATCGTACCTTCAAGAAGAGCCGAACCTGAGTTCGGCGTTCGGCCCCAACACTCTTGCACTGCCGCTGGGCCGGGTGCAAAATCGGTTGGGATGTTCGAAGGCCGTTTGCGAGAGGAGGAGCCGATGATTCTGCGAGGGGCGCTGGCGTTGGTCATAGGTTTGATTGGCAGCTTGTCAAATGTGGGGATGGCTGAGGCTCAGGTGGGCGAGCAATATGAGCTGTTCGGCAAGTCGCAACTCTTCACCTCTTTTGGGCTGGCAGAGTCCAGCCGAGGTCAGGTCGGGGAAAAGACGGAAGTGCGGCTTGCGCCCGACGGGCACTCGGGCCACATTCAAATCGTGGCCACCCTGGATGCGAAGGATTGGATGACTGGGATCGTTCTGCGCATCGACGGCATCTGGTTGAGTTCAAACGAGGAAGCGGAGAGCTTCGGACGGGACATTGTGAAGCTGTTCGTTCTCGACGCAACATGCCAGAAGGGCAACCCACGCATAACTGACATCGTTGAGTCAATCGGAGGCTATGTCTCAAAGCACGCAACAAAGGTGCCCATTGAGGGCAAGTTCACGGAGCCTGGAGAGTCGCCGAAGAGCAGCGAAGTGCTCTCGGTGTTCAAGGGTGTTCGGCAGGAATTCACCCTGTCAACCCCTCCGTGCACGAACGAATTCAAGTGGGTCAAAGATGGTGATGCCGCGTATCTGGTGATTGCCATTACTCTTGGCGAGATGTTCGACCCAGCGCCTGGCAACGTTGAGAAACCGAAGGGCGGTGATTGGGTCGAGCCAATCCCTCGAAGCTGGCTGGAGGATGAAATCTCGGTGGAGGATGCGGAGAAAGCGGAAATGGTGACCCACGACCAACTGGGACCCAAACCTGTGCCGTTCGGGTTCCAGAATGGCGAGTGGGTCAAGCTCAAGGGTCTTATGAAGGACGGGAGCGTGATCCGGAAGTTCTGCAGCCCACCCGACACCTGGAAACATCTTGCTGGCAGGAGCGGCTATTGCCTCGTCACCGGAGGAAAGATCATCAAGTGCATAACTGTCATGTTGAATTGAAACAAGTTGGTCCCGGGCACGAACGCCCCCGATTCACTGGACGCCGGGTGACTTGAGTTTGAAAGATTTGCGATGCTCGGGAGTCATCCCCTTCAGCTTCAGCGCTGCCACATGTTCAGCGGTCCCGTATCCCTTGTGTCTTGCCAGGCCGTATCCCGGGTAGGTGAGGTCAAGTTCGTCCATGAGTGAATCACGCTTCACCTTGGCCAGGATCGAAGCTGCAGCGATGTTCAGCGACCTGGAGTCGCCCTTGACCAGAGGCTTCTGCGGCAAAGAAAGACCCGGGATCGCCAGCGGTCCATCCACCAGAACGATTTCGGGAGCCTTGCCAAGCCTGTCGAGAGCCGCTTGAATGGCCCGACGCATGGCAACGAAAGTCGCCTGGAGGATGTTGAGTGTGTCGATCTCCTCTGCGGAAGCGAGACCAACACCCCAGGCCAGAGCGGAATCGCAGACCAACGGGCAGAGCCGTTCACGTTCAGCAGGTGATAACAGCTTGGAGTCGTTCAAACCTTCAGGAAATTCCGTGGGATGCAAGACTACAGCAGCGGCAAAGACAGGCCCGCAAAGTGCACCTCTGCCAGCCTCGTCAACGCCGAGAAGCAGAGTAAGACCTTGACGATGCAAGGAGCGTTCGATTTCGCCCGGCGGTGAAGCCTTTGGCGGAATCAGAAGAGGCGTCATCAATCATCGATGCGGTCAGGACGCACTTCCTTGAGTCTGGCAGCCTTGCCACGCAGTTCACGCAGGTAATAGAGCTTGCAGCGACGAACGCGTCCCTTTCGAATCACTTCGATCTTCTCGATTCTCGGTGAGTAGAGAGGGAACACTCTTTCAACACCGATGCCGTATGAAATCTTGCGCACGGCAAAGGTCGAAGAAACGCCCGATGAGCGGCGGCGAAGCACGACACCTTCAAACATCTGGGGTCGGACACGCTCAGCTTCCTGAGCCTTGGTCTTCTTCGACTTCTTGCCCACTGGGGCTTTTTCCACGATCTTGACGTAGACGCGAACAGTATCGCCCGCGCCGAATTCAGGGATTTCCCTGGCGATAACGTCTTTGCCGAGCTCACGAAGTATATCCATTGCTACCTCCCACGTCCGTAACTCAAACGAACACAATATCAAATGTCATCAAGGCCCCTTCCCAGGAGCCTATCAAGCATGATTGCAGCGGCAGAACGTACAGAAAGGTGATTGTAGGTAACCTTTCCCCTTATTGGCTTCAGCAAGTAATCCATGCTGTCAACGAAGCGCTTTTCAAGCCCCCAGCCAGTGCCGAAAAGAAGCAGAACCGGAGAGCTTGCTTCGGCCAGAATCTCACGCATTTTCTGATGCGTAACAGTTCTCTCGTCGAGAGAAGCACCGGTTCCGACCGTAATCGGGCGTTGGCCCGTTTCGCTTTCAACAACCCGCATTGCCTCAGAGAGATCCGCCACTACCCGCACAAAGCTGATAGCCTGGCTTCTCCTCTTGTTGTATGTCGCCCCGGGTCCATCCTTCCAATGCTCCAGAAGCTCGGTCACCAGTGCACGCTGCTGCTCAACCGGCGTGACAAGGAAGTAGCCATCTACACCGTAGGTTACCGAAGAGCGGGCAATGTCATGAACGTCGACATTTGTCACTGCAGTAGTAACAATCTTCCCATTCTTGTCGTATACGGGGTAATGTACAAGCGCTACATAGAATTTTGACATGTCAATTTCCTTTTGCACTTGCCTTTGCCGAGCGAATCGCCTCAGCGTACTCTGCTTTACCTGCCATTGCGCTTGTCGACGCCATCCGAATCGTGAAGGCCGAGGAGCGCTCTGTCCTCGTCAGACAGCAGATGCTTCTGCATGAGGTCGGGGCGGTAAGATTGCGTCAGTTCCAGTGCTCGCTTGAGCCGCAAGCGCGCACGGGTGATTTCGATTTTGGGGAAACAATTAACGCGAAAGTGGCTCAAACCCAGGCGCCAGGCCGATTCGCCCGACGAATCACCCGAGGAATCACCCGTGTTCACCCGACGTTTACCCGACGTTCACCCGAGCGCGCCCGACGTCACCCGAGAGCCGCGATGCGGAACCGCCCGACATCATTGAACTTCACCCGTGCAACGCCCGAGGAAATGGCGTGCCATCAATGAGGCCATCCGAGAGGGGCTCCGCAGCCTCCAGCCCGCCTAGATACTGGCCGCGATCGATGTCGGCCTTGCTGTTCTCGGGGGTCTCATCCACCCCTCTCGGGTGAAGGCCTGCGGAGGCCCGAAAATGGGGGTTGCGAGAAGCACTTTTGACGCCTTTTTAGAAAACGTGTCCGGCACGCTCCAAGAGGCTCCAGAGCCCGTAAACGACGAAAATCGATGGGTGACGCTTTTTCAGTAAGAGATGTCCAGGGCTCGGGCGAGCATGAAGACCGGGCAACGGCACTGCCGTCGGCGGTCGACTCGAAGGCCATCCGACGCGCGGTCAACGGGCAGAGACCCGCCTGGATGCTGGGGATGGCCATCGTCGGTGGCACGACTGACGGCGCACACACCCGTCCCATCGGGGGAGGGACCAACCCGGGAAATGGATGGATGACGCTATTTTAGCAGCGCATGTCAGTGTGAGCAGATGGCAGAGAGAGCTCTTTGGCTTCTTAAATATGCCACGTACGACTTCATACCGGGAGTAAATGGGGGCGTCCCCCATAGGACACGTATAGTTACCATAGAGCCAACGAGGGTCTCCTCTCTGGGCCATTCCGTCGGGCGGCCCGCAGAGCAGGAGTGACTGTCGTCGCAGCAAAGGATTGGTTGTCGCTGAACACCCAGTGAGTCGGTTCCGGCATTTCGCAAGGGGCGCACTCGCCTCAGTAAGTGACGCACCAGGTACACTCACACATCTCGCCGCTGGGATCGGGGCCGGCTGAGAACTCGTACGGGGGCTCGGAAGAAATCAAGACACTGAGGGAGCCCGGGGCCGAGTTACAGCCCACCCTCGCGGCTTTGACATGGAGCGAGTCGGTATTGAGAACGACCGCTGCATTCACCTGCAACGAAGCAGCCTGGGGCTCAAAATCCTCCGTTGCCTCGGGGAAAAGTCCATCCCGAGTCTCCTTCTTCCAACGCTCCAACCCGGCTCCGGTGAAGACCAGCCGAAAGTCGGTGTGAGGGTGCCAATGCTGGTAGAACTGGTTGCCCATGGTCCGGAAGATCAATACCTGGGTGAGGCCTTCCTTCGTGGGCTCCGCGAACAGGTGGGGCTCGACTGCTTCGAAGACACACGGGTTCTCCGGGTCCGAGAGACAGAGCGGCGAACTGGCATCACGGGCCACCAGGGTTGGCTCGCCGCCAACATCCCATGCGTAGAAGTACGTGTAATCGAGCACCCAACCCTCTTCCATTTGCAGTCTGTCGAGGACCGAGAAGAAGAGGTTCGGGTCGAACGCGTCGGCCGTCTTCGTGGGCAGGCCATTCATCTCCTGCATCAGGCTATCCGGCACCTCCAGGTCTTTGTACAACGCTCGACAGTCATCGACCCACTGCTGCGCCTGCTCAAGGAACGGGTCGGGCGGGTCGGTGAGTTCCAACACATCGGCCCCATCGTTTACATCGGATTCTCCAGTTGGAACCAAGTCGTTCTGGTCGGCTTGTCCGGTACGGTCGGTTTCCTCCAGACCCGCAGCGAGGTCGGCATCCTCCGCCCGGTTCTGGCCAACCTGATCCTCCTTCTCTCCGTCATCTCCCGAGGTACAGCCCACCGGCCCGGCCAAAACCAGCCACACCACCAGCCACAATCCTCCGATGCTTCGAATAGCCTGTCTTGTCCCATTGCGCGAAATCATGTCCGACCTCCTTCAGCCTTCATCAATCTTCCGTCCGTTGGTCGCCACAATGTGGAATGATTCTACATATCTATCCCACTTGTGCACAAATGAGACAGCTTTCAGGCCATCTTCACTCCGGGTCAATGCAATTTGCAAGCCGCGTGCCAAGGACCGAGGACCAGAGTCTCCATTGACCAGAGTCTCCATGGACCAGAGTCTCCAAGGCCCAGAAAACCCGGTGCGGCCGCAGGCGTTTGACCGCGACTCGGTTCTTCCGGCTCAACGCGGCTGAGACAGCACTTCTTGTGCTTCTTCCCACTTCCGCATGGGCACGGTTCGTTTCGTCCGATACTCATGAACAACTCGTTCAGCCGGCCTTCGGCAAGGCCCTCGGCTCCGCAACGGCACTACCCGTGTGGGGGGAGCCATGGCAAGCGACAGGTTCACTGGCCGATGGCCGACGAGCGGGCTCGGTCTGTGACCGGATATGTAGGCCAGCCGATCGGCGAGGTGCTGGGCTCCCGCTCGTCGAAGAACACTCTGTTGACTGCCCTGCGCCCGTCACCCATAATCCACCTCGGGTTTCACGGCCCGTGGGGGATCCGCATGGGGAACAAGATAGAAATTCGCAAGAGTCAGTCCTTCACCTTCGGGGAGGCTTCGACCGCCTTGGAAATACTGAAGTTCGCCATGCGCTGTAATGATCTACGTGGACTGGCGCAACGACCGGACTTCGTGTCCGTTTACAGAAAGTTTGCCGGGATGAAGGAGAAGTTGCAGCCCATTGCTTCGGGCAGCACCGATTCCAACGCACCCGAAGCTGAATAGACGGGCGGCCTTATGCACCTGCCGCCATGCGGGATTCGGCAGTAGGCCATGTGGGCGGGTAAGGGCACAACGCGCACTGCCACACGGCTAACGCTGGTGGTCTCGCCGACCGAGGGGTCGGTCACATCCCCCAAAAGCGTTCGCCAGTGTGTCTTGATGTCGCCTTGCTGGTTCGTTCCCGTTCATCGACCATGAGGCGGCGGACCGGTGCCGGGCACTGGAGGCAGCGGACAGAGGGGGGCTGGATCGCCCAGCGACGGTGACACTTGTATGAACGGCGTCGATGCCAGGCCGCCTGTGGCTGTCCCTGGCGACCAACCCAGGGAAGCTCAAGGTGCAGGGCCGAATGGTAAGCTTGGTGGTGGCCGCTTGGGTTGGGCAGAGGGCTGCCAGTTCGGACGAAGCGGCCTCTTGGAACTCTCTTCGGAAAGCCATATAAGGAGAACCAGTGTTCCTTGTCCGCCAGATGCTGCGGGTTTCGTGCAGGAGAATGAGATGCCCATCTATATCGTTCGCTGGCCTGAACTGACGGCGTCGCTGGTGCGGGCTGGCAACGTGGAAGAGTTGCTCAGCATCCTCGACCAGGTTGCCAATTCGGAAGGGTGCAGATGGTCCGTCTACCGAGGGCCCTTGTTCATCAATTTTCGGTTGCCCGTTGAGTGGAGCGTCCGAGATGAACGGCCTGGTCAGCCCGTTGCCCCGGACCAACTCACTCTGGGCGAATTGGGGCCAATGGCCCGCAGCGACCCGACGGAAGCGATGGAACTGTCCCTTGCTGAGGGTGACGATGGGCTTGACACCGGGAAGGAGATCTTGCGGTTGGCGTTTCCCGCTATTCACGCCGCCATGGAGCGGCTTGCCGAGAGTGTGGATGAGGCAGCGGTGGAAGGGACCCTTCCCGACGCAGATCTTCGAGCAGCGCTGCGGGCCGAGCTTGCCCGGTTTGTCCAGGCATCGTGGCGGACCGCACACCTTGAGAGGAAGAAGGACAAGGTCACCACGCTGGCTCGGACCATGGGAATGCCGACCGCTCTTGTGGAGAATTATCTCAAGGATGCGCAGGAGCGGCAGCAGGCCGAAGTGGAGTCGGAGCCCCCAGAGGACGAGGAGTGACCAGCCAGCGCTTTGGGGGTTCGGCGCAGTTGCCTTCGCATACGAATGCCTCTGGCGTCATAGTCCACTCAGCGATGAATTCCGCCACCCAGGACCGACATCCCCTCAATGGGCGTTGGCGGGGGCAAGGGCAATGCCGATGGCAAAGCGGAACAAGTTGGTTTCTGGATGCACTGCTCCGTGGTATTGAGGGGGCATGAGATGGCGTTCACAAGACAGCCAGGTTGGAACTTCACGGCCAAACGCGGTCAAGCTGGCGCCGGAGGCACTGACCCTTCTCGGTGCCCAGGCAGCGGAGTTCGTTGGGACGTCCATCGTGCTGCGTGACATGGTGGAACAAGTGCTACTCGCCAGAGCGCGTCTCTATTTCTGGCGTAGGCCTGGAGACCTGATAGCACGGGTCACACCTGTTGGCCCAGGGGCGATGTGGCTTGAGGCTCCACGAAAGAAGTCCTGGACAGAAGAAAAGAGGGGTCAACTCGCCACCGTGCTCGATGCCTTGGAGACGGACACCTTGGGAACCTTCCATGGCTTGGGTGCCCTCGCCCAAGGCAAGCCTGCTGCGTCCTCGACAGTACAAGTTGTTTTGTATAGAGAAAACCTACAGGTACTATGCCAGTCATCGACCCTGCCGGGGCGTACTAGCCCCAAGGGGAACAACCATAAGATGTTAAACCGATTCTATTGCACGAGATCCCCTGTTCCCAGTAGCAATGCTTTACCTTCATCTCACCGGACTCGCAATAGAAGAGGTGATCAGCCGCACATTGCCCCCACGGTGGAAGGTCATGGCACTCAGTGCCTGGCCACACAAACCGACATGACGGGGAGTCAATACAGGGGCCATCTACACACACTTTGCCCTGTGGAAGGCAAGGTTCAAAGGACAATAGGCCCCCTAAGCAACTGACCAATACCTGCCCAATGCAAATCCCACCCTCCGAGATCCCGCCGCAACCGCCACCCTGCGGCAGACAAATCCCATGCTCTTGATCGCAAACATCTCCCGATGCGCATGCTCCACAACTCCCCCCACAACTATCATCTCCACACGTCCTCCCGAAGCACTTCGCCAGACACTCGAAATTCTCGCAGACAGGAATGTCCCCATCCATATGGCACTCCCCGAAAGGGCAGTACTCGTGCACGGCCTCCCCCCCAAGACAGGTCACCTTCGTGCCGTTAATGCAGAATCCGTTCGGCGGAATACCCCAACATCCGCCCTGGACGGACTCGCACAGCCCCAAGTTGTCGCACTGAAAACCTCCGGGGCATTCTCCGCATGGGGCCATCCCCTGCCACCCACATTCGAGCTCGCAGTTGCCCAACTCGGCTTTGCCACACCGCCAATCCCCCGGGAAGCAGTAATTGCCATCGCAGCTTCCACATATTCCTCCGCATCCGTCCTGGCCGCACTCCTTACCTGTGCAGTCCGGTAAACACAACTGGCATTCGACGTCATCCGATTGATAAATGTCCAACGCGGCACACGACTCCAGGACATCTATCGCGACTGTCACTGTGTCGCAAAACCGGCTCGAATCAGGAAGACTGTCATCTGTCCCCGCCTCTGCCACCGCGGGGTCAGAAAGCCCGGTCTCCTCACGTTTCGCTCGGCCGTCCACGATGTCGGTCTTGGCCCCCTGGAGGGCATCGCCCCTGTCCCCAATTTCACTCGACCACTTGGCATCCACGATGTGCTGAGGAGTTCCTTGGGGCGCCCGGCCCGAGCAGGACGTGGCAGCGCCAGAGGCGACAGAAAGCGTCAGACCATAGACAAGGATTGCCAACAGACTCGCAGATTGCCGACTTCCATAATAGAACCGCATTTGGACCACCTCCACCAAAAGCCATCATATACTAGTATCGTGCCCATACTACAGTGTACTTGCCGGCATTGCTTGCCGACGTAGCCGTGAAAATGTAGCGGGCGGACAGCGAAGAGTCGTGTCTCCAGAACGCCGCCCCACGTGTTGTGGCCTCTCCACTATCTTCGCCCATAGCCACTGGTCGCGTGAACCAAGCAGAATCGCTATTCCCCCCATCGGTCCAATTCTGCAAAATGGATGCATACAATCGATCCTCGCCGGGAGCGTTCCAAACAAGATACAAGTACTTCCCCGCGTCTGAAAACGCCGAATCTCGCACATCTAGACCGCGAGGCTCGTCATCGTCCGCTTTGTATACTGGAAAACTCTTTGACATCCAACGATAGTCCTTTACAACGTTCCCAAGCGTAGCATCAGTATCGATGCGCAATACCCTCAGTCGCTGAAAGTCCGCGCCGCTAATGGAATAGCTCGAAAGGGCGTAGAGAAACTCTCCACTCGGGGCTCCATTCAGTCCGTCTGCGGCCACAAGACCAGCTCCGCAAGTGGTATAATAGCCCAGATCTTTGTAGTACGCACTACCATACTGATACCAACGACCAGCGTAAGCCGAACAGCCATAAGTGTCCTCAGTGCACCTGGAGAGGGTCAAAGTGGTGCCACCTGGCCGAACATAGCCTAGATATAAATCCCCCTTGAATATAGTCGCATCAAATGGCCCATCTGTACTCAAGCCGAGAGCTGACAAATCGCCAGACGAATACGCCAAACTAGTGTTGTAATAGCGCATTTTTATCGCGTTAGTTGTACGATCGCGCCAAAATATATGTAAATACCCATTGTAAACAATGGTGGTGGGGGAGTCGGCCGTGTTGGCCCCGAACGTGAAGGACGTCCATGCCGACCCATCATGATATCGTACTGTTATGTCATAGTTGGTCGCCCCGTTCGCCTTAAATACGTAAAAATTCTTGGTGGAAGACGCTGTCCAATCCTCCCATCTGAGCGCCTTCGGCGTCCGGTCCGTGGTGACGCCACCAAAGGCGGTTGTCATTCCAGGGTAGCCGATTGACCCCAATGCGTATCTCACTTCAGTTGCCTTCGACGGACTCTGTGCCCCACCGGAGCTTACCAACAACTCGGCAAGCTCCAACTGCGTGGTTGTTGTCGCCAAGTTAGTCCATGCCTCATAAACAATATCGAATGTGGTTGCATTCCCGACGCCGCTGAAAGTGAAACCCAGTGTTTCATTGTTGCCATCCCGAGTGAACGTTCCGGATCCCTCCGCTAGCACCCGAGGAAACCTCATCCAGATGAATCCGTTGTTGTGATTCTCGTACGTGGATACGCATTGCTTCTGCTGCGAATCTGGATTTGTAACGCATAGGTAGTATGGATATTCGGGAGCACAACTAGCGGCTGAAGTGCAGGACTTGGTCGTCCACAACCAGTCCCCCGTACACCGGAGTAAATCATAGCGGCTTCGTTGGGAGTAAGGCATGTGCCCCAGTGGTCCCCCCGCCACTCCAACGGCGCAGTAGGTCAGCCCGCAGGTCTTGTCTTGCCACGCTGACATCGTGTATCCGCTTACTGTCCAAGTCTGTGTCGGGAGTTCATAGCGACTGAATAGCGCTCCCCCCAGGTCAGCCATGTTCTCGGACACGCATTCCGAGTCGTCTAGGAAGCCATCAGCAATGCTATAGTGCATACCATGAGAGGCTTCATGCCCTATCAAGTAGTAGCGTGATGTGATGTCTTGGTTTGTGGATCCATCGAGAACACCCCAGCGATCGAAACGTATCTTTCCTGGGAGGCCTCCTGTGCCGTTGCAACATGGCTTTTCGAACTCGAAAATTAGGTCTCCCCCGTTGCCATCCCAGCTATCCCTTTCCAATTCGTCCTCCAGGAAAGTTCTCCAATCCAGGTATGTGTCGATGGCGCGAACGAAATTATGGTTATAATAGTACTCATCCTGCCATCCACCCGCTGTGGAATCATAACATTTCACATAGCCTTCCTGCTGCGACAATCCGTATACACATTGACCTTCAAAATCGCCACCAGCGGTGGAACACGCCCACCCGGCTCCCAAGGCGGAACACTCATCTGGGTCGGCGTAGCACCGTTCAACACATTTATTCCAGTTAGACTGCGGGTCTTCATAACAATAATTGTAGGGGGAAGTGCAAGACCCTGAACAAGTTGTGCTGGAGTAGTTCATGAATGTGGTGGCCGTGTAGCCGTAGACGGGAGCAGACGACCTCCAGTCTGGGGCAACATCCAGCAGGTCGGTCGCCGAGATGTCCAATGAGACCCGATAGGGCTTTGACTCGCCGCCCAAGACCTGAATCTCCCACGCAGGATGAGCTAGAAGACTGCGATGAGGCTGGTCGGCCAACAGGACCAGACGAGGAGGCGAGTTCACTACGAATTGCGAGGCCAGCCGCTGGGCGATCTCCTGTTGGAGCGCTTGGGACAAGGCCGTCGGCGGCGCGGCGACACCAAGTTGCTCGGGCGAGACTGCCAATGACAGGCCACGTATATACTTGGAGTAGACCCGTGTGATCGCTTTCCTGTCCGAAGAAACAGTCACTAAAACATCAGCTCCTCGAACGGGAACGGACTCAATTTCCTGAGTCAGGCGAAGGACCACACGGCCGTCTTGCAGGCCCGTGCTCGACACAAGCTTCAGGTTGTTTTGGCTTGTGTCGATTCCCCAAATATCTGGATACGAGTCAAAGAAGCAGCGGACGGCAGTTGGCACATCCTCGGCTGCACAGCCCAATGCCTGAAAGTCGATCCGTAGATCCTCCCCCCACAGCATCTTGAGGGCGCCTGAGTAGTGCCATTTCACCTAGACGCCTGGTTCATATTGTGTGGCGAGTTGGGTGCCGGCCGCGGTGAGGAGAGCGGTCAAGCCATTCGACGCCTTGGCAGAAGGCTGCGCGTTCTCGACCTGGGGAGTTTCCGCCTCATCTGCTGACAGACTCAGGAAAGCGCGTTCAGACAGGCCTTTCAGCCGTGGGGATTCGGCCTCGCACGAACACAGAAACACCACGATAGTCAGAGAGCAACACCAATGCAAGCCAAACGAAAGTATGGTAGGTATCAACCTTCGATACCGTGTAATCTTCACTCCTTTCATTTGTTCCCTCCCTGTGATTCGTAGATACCTGCGTCCAATACCGATAACTGCGTCTACCGCATGCTAACGATGGCTGATTGGCAAGGCCCACGGCCAGAATCCAGACCACTGCCTTTCGTCGCCGTATGTGGCCTCATAGCAGGGTCGAGGGCGGCGAAACCTTGGCCCTCGTCCGCGCAGGAGAGGCATCAATCTTGGTTCCCGTTGATTCGACGGTTATCACGCTGCGAATCTGCACGCAAGCACTTTCGTTTGCGTTATCGCGGCGACGTCGTCCGCGGGGGGACGAAATTGTTCACTGGCCATGTCCGATGTGGTCAGAATCGGCGCACACACAGGTGATTTCGATCTTCGCTGAAGAGCCCATGCGAAAGTGGCTCCGGGCCTGGCTCTGAGACGATTCGCCCGAGGGGTCACCCGACGATTCCCCTTCTCTGGGTGTCGGGATGCAGTCAGTTGAGTAAGCGGGCCCTCACAGTCGAGCAGGACATGGCACGAGTGGCACAGCGGACCAAGGAGGGCGCAGCAACCCGGCTGCGGACGGCCGCACGGAAGTGCTTCGCGGTAATAGCCATGTCCGCGGGTGCGGGGTCAGCGGCCGCTACGTCCTTCACGCAGAGCAGGGCTGCAAGCCGACAGGCGAAGGCGATGTCGGCGCCGGTGCAACCAGGAGTGGCGGCTGCCAACTCGCTGGCGAGCACTGCCCGGTCGATGCCCGCGGCCAGTACGAGTCCCTGCATGTGGTGCCGGAAGATGGCTTCTCGACCTGCCACATCGGGCGGTCCCATCTGGACGGTCTGGTCGAACCTCCCCGGCCGGGTAAGGGCCGGGTCGATGTCCTCCGGGCGATTGGTGGTGGCGATGACGAAGACCTGACCCCTCGACTCAATGCCGTCGAGCAGGGCGAGGAGTTGCGTGACCATGGTCTTCTGGTACTGGGCATCGGCGCTGGCCCGGGCCCCGGCCAGGCAGTCGATCTCGTCGAACAGGATCACCGACGGCGCCATTGCCTTGGCCCGTTCGAAGACGGCCCTCAGTGCGGCTTCCGTCTCGCCGACCCATTTGGAGAGCAGGGCCGGACCGGAGACCACCTCGACGTGTGCGCTGCTTTCCCCAGCTACGGCTCGTGCCAGCAGACTCTTTCCAGTTCCGGGCGGGCCAGCGAGGATGATGCCGTGGGCCTGGGCGGTGGCGCCGATTCGGGCGAAGAGGTCAGCGTGGCGCAAGGGGAGTTCGACCAAGTCGCGCACGGCTTGGACCGCTGCTTCTTGCCCTCGAACGTCCGAGTACCGAGCCGAAGGGATTGCACGAATCGTGACGGCTGGGCCGACCGCCGGTCCCGCTCCGTGCTCGCCAGCGGCGGCATCGATCCCGAGATCCACTCGGATGTTCATGCCACCCGTGCGCCAGGGGTTGTCGCTGGTGTCCCGTAACCCGGCAGGCAGACGAGCGTCCTTGGGCCAGACCCAGGCCGGCAAGCCGTCCTTCGTGTGGTAGACCAGGATCCAGCGGCCGGGCTCGGGGGACAGGCGTTCAGGCAGACCGGCAATTGCCGATGCCACCGCTGAGGCATCGTAGTGTGGGCAGAGTCGGACCTCGGCGTTCCGGGTTGCAGCCACCTGCTCTGCCAGTGCGTTTCTGTCGACGGTGACCGCCTTCCCGTCGAAGGTTCCCACAGCGTACCAGGGCGGCTGCTCGTTGCCGGCGTAGCTCAGGTACTCGTGCGAGGGGAAGATGCGCAGGGCCCTGCAGCCGATGGGACAGCTCCGGCGGCAGAGTCCAGGACCGGCGGTCTTGTGCTTGAGCCAGCAGCGACGGACCGTGTCGAGTCGGTCGATGAGACCGTCGATGTCATGCTTACCAAGGGTTTCGCTGTCGAGTGCAACTTCGGTGGTCTTCCAGACCCGAACGATGGCCAGCAAGTTAGCTATACGACGAGCGTTTTCAACCAGTCCTTTATCAATGACCAGTTCGAACCAGGACTCTCGACCTTTCGCGTCCTTCGTGACCGTCAGGCTCCCGAGAGGGGCGAGTGCGTCCAGGCGACGGCGGACGATGGGGAAGGTCGGCGACGAGCTACGGCTCAGGCCGATGGTGAGCCGGCGAGCAGCAGATTGCCCAGTCAAAGCGGGCATGACCAAAGCCGGCTCGGCCGAGTCCACCGGGTTCGAGGAAGCACCTGCCTCCAATGGGGTGGCAGCCACCGACTCCACAGCCATCCCCATTCGGGCCACGCATTCCCATCCGCGCCGTACCCTTTCTGCCAGCCAGTCGTCGGCGAACGAGTGCGCAGCCTCCTCGGTTGACGCGACCCTCAATTCTGTCTTGAGCGGCTCGGCCCGGTCGGGTGAGAAGTCGGTGAAGGAGATACAGAATACGGGAAACCGGTTGTCGGCTTCGGACTTGTTCGTACGCCAGAGAAGAACCTTGCGAACGG
>Ga0302238_1001982_pt1 | contig 15262 bp, 14 predicted proteins | sample AAG_UR_Asn_MG_FD_193527 | JGI IMG/M metagenome (GOLD analysis project Ga0302238, IMG submission 193527) | Enriched activated sludge microbial communities from anaerobic digester in WTTP, New Holstein, Wisconsin, United States - AAG_UR_Asn | ecosystem: Engineered > Bioreactor > Anaerobic >...
AACTCCGCAGATCCTGGCGATATTGTCGCGCATGGTCGGTATGTGCGGTGCCATCTTGGGCCGCTGGGCGATGATGGTGGCATCCAGGTTGCCGACGCGATACCCCTTGTCCTGAATGAGCCGGACCACGTGCTCCAGCAGCTTCATCGAATCGGCCCCCTTAAAGGCCGGGTCTGTGTCCGGAAAATGCTTGCCGATATCCCCCAGCGCCAGCGCTCCCAACAGGGCATCGGCAATGGCATGCAAAAGCACATCCGCATCGGAGTGGCCCAGTAGACCTTTCTCCCAGGGAATCTCGACCCCGCCCATAATCAGTTTCCTGTCTTCCACCAGGCGGTGGACGTCATAGCCGTGACCGATCCGCATCATAGATTTCTACGCTCCTTGTTTGGTAAGCAAAGGGTCCAGCAGGTGCCGGGGCTGTACATTGCCCAGGGCCGCCAGCAGGCTGTTTTTGATCTGGGGAATCTCCTGCTCAAGCTGCTGCAATAACTGTTTCATCCGTTGGCGTTGCTGATCAGCGGTGGCCACCGGGCAGCAGCAGGTAACCGGGGTGAGGCCGGCCTGCTGCACTGCCAGCCGGATATCATCCTCAGCCAGGTTGACCAGGGGGCGGATCACGGTGATATCGCCATCATCGCACAGCATTCTGGGGGCCATCGCCTTGAGCGTGCCGATAAAGAACTGGTTCAGCAGCAGGGTCTCGATAAAGTCATCACGATGGTGGCCCAGGGCCAGCAGGTTACATCCCAGTCGCCGGGCAGCACCGTAGAGCGCGCCACGTTTCAGGCGTGCGCAGAAGGAACAGTAGGATGAGCCGGGCCGTAGCTTGCTGCTGATCAATGCGGCGTGTTCGGTCTGCTCCAGATGCAGTTGCAGGCCAAGCTGCTCGACAAAACTGCGGATCGTTGTTGTGTCAAAACCGCTGAAGCCGGCATCCACCGTCACCGGCACAAGTTCGTACCTGATCGGCGCGCGGCGTTGTAACTCATGCAGCAGCAACAGCATGACCAGTGAGTCTTTGCCACCGGAAAGCCCCACGCAGATCCGGTCGCCGGCGGAAATCAGTTGAAAATCGCCTATTGCCTTGCCCACCCCGTGCCGCAGCTTGCGCCACAAGGCCGGTGCTACCCCTTCCGGCGCTGCCATGGCTAGCTTGCAACCCGTTCCAGCAGGTTGCGTACCAGCGGGGCAAAGGTCTCATGCTCAAGCAAGAAGGCGTCATGGCCGTAGGCCGACGGGATCAGGTGGTATTCCACGGTCTTGCCCAGTTGTTTGAGGCAGGTCGCCATCTCTTCAGTTTGGTAGGGCGGGTAGAGCCAATCCGAGGTAAAGGCAAAGAACTGCAGCGGCGCCCGTACATGGCTGAAGGCGTCGGCCATTGATTCGTACCCCCAGGCCACGTCGTACAGGTCAAGGGCCTTGGCCAGATACAGAAACGAGTTGGCGTCAAAACGGTCCACAAAGTTATAGCCGTTGTAATTGAGATAACGCTCCACCTCAAACTGGCCAAAAAAATCGAACAGACCGTCTTTGGCTGAAAAGCGCCGATCGAATTTCTGCCACATCGACTCATCGGACAGGAAGGTGATATGGCCGATGCCGCGGGCCAGGGCCAGGCCGTCCTTGGGGTTGTGCTTGTACTCCCCCTTTTTCCAAGCCGGGTCGTTGTAAATGGCCCAACGGGCCACGGCGTTCAGCGAGATGGCCTGGGGGGAAGGGCGCGGCGTGGTGGCCAGGGCGATGACCGAGGCGACCCGCTCGGGGTATTGGGTGGCCCATTCCAGTGCCTGCATGCCGCCCATGCTGCCGCCCATGACCGTCAACAGCCGTTGGATTCCCAAGTGGTCCAGCAGCAGTGCCTGGGCGCGCACCATGTCGCGCACCGTGATGACCGGGAACGAAAGGTTGTACCGTTTGCCGGTACGGGGGTTGAGGGAAGCCGGACCAGTTGAACCGTAGCAGGATCCGATCACATTGGAGCAGATCACAAAGTAACGCTCGGTGTCCAAAAGGCGTCCTGGGCCGACAATGGCATCCCACCAGCCGGGTTTTGCGTCTTCGGGGGTGCGTTTGCCGGCCAGGTGTGCGTCGCCAGTCCAGGCATGTTCTACCAAGATGGCGTTTGAACGCTGCGGGTTGAGCGAACCGTAGGTCTCGTAGACCAGTGTGACCGGCGCCAGAATCCGGCCGCTTTCAAGCCGGATGCCGCTCTCAAAGGTAATGGTCTGTTCCTGTACGATGCCAACCGACATACAAAAGCCCCTGATCATGTGGTATGAGCAGGGGCTTGGATGGAATGCTCCAATGGCCTCGCTCATCTTTGCCTTGCGGCAGGATTTAGCACCTGACGTTCGCTGGGAACCGGTTGCTGTGGTTTCATCGGGCCTGTCCCTCCACCACTCTTGATAAGCTAAGTAGGAAAATAGCGTGAATGGCCGGAGGGAGTCAATCGATAAATGTCACGGTTTTGCCACACGCCGGATAGCTCTGGAAAATGCCACGGTCATCTGCTATATTGAACAGTATTTTACGTTACCGGAAAGAGCCTTGGGAGGTGCTATGAGACGGGTCATGCTGCTGGTCTGCCTGCTGTTGCTGCCGCTGGTGGGCGGCTGTGCGCACAACTACTACAATCTGCCTCAGGATGTGGTTGCAAACAAGGTCAAAGTGCTGGGGATGGTGCCGATTATTATCGATACCGATTCGGATATCCGCTTTCCGCAAAAGGATGAATTGGTTGCACTGCTGACTAGCATGAACCGCTCCTATGAGCGGGATCTGTTGCGGCTGGTGAAAAATACCAATAGCTTCTATACAGTCACCCTGCTGGATGCCGACCCCAAGGCGGTTTTTACCAACCTGTTGTTCCGGCGGGAACGGCGTGATGACGCCTCTATCCAGTACAACAAGTATTTCTGGAAGCAAGATGCCCTGGCGGACTTCATGCGCAAGAACAGCCTGGATGCCGTGATGTTTGTGGTGATCAACGGTATCACGCGCCCGGATAAGATCAGCTCATCCAACTTGCTGGAATCGCTGGAAACCGATTACAACTTTTTGGTCATGACAGCCCAGATTGTGGATGCGCAGGGTACGGTCCTGTGGGAATACCCCAACTTCCGCCAGCGCTCCCTCTCCTACAGCCCGATTATCAACCTGCAGTATCCTGACTTTGATGAGGCCTCCGCCAACATGAGTCCCAAGGTGCAGGTGAAGTTCAAGACCCTGGAAGGAATCCGGCGGGCGCTGGAAACCCGGCGCAAGGATATCCTGCGTCGTGAAACCAACGAGGTTGAGCTGTATATGACCCAGTTTGAGAACATGACCTCCATGCTGGAGATCGACAAGGAACGCAAACCGGCGCCGGCAGTTCAGCCGGCAGCCCAGAAGGATGAGAAGGAGAGCAAAAAGTGAGGATCGATATCAGCTTTGAAGGCGGGCAGAAGGTTGCTGCCAATTTCCCCGATGGCCTGCAGATGCTGACGGACCAGCCGGGCGAAGACGGTAGCCCCGGTGCGGCGCCAACCCCGTTTGCCTACTTTCTCGGTTCCATCGGCACCTGCGCCGGCATCTACGTGCTGGAGTTCTGCAAGGCCCGTAATATCCCGACCGAAAAGGTTTCGCTGAGCCAGGATATTGAGTTCACCGTTGATCCCCAGGGGAAACGGAGGGTCAGCAAGGTCAGTCTGACCATCAACCTGCCGTCCGACTTCCCGGAACGCTACCAGAAGGCGATTGTCAAGGCCGCCGAACTCTGCTCGGTCAAGAAGGCCATCATGAATCCACCGGAATTCGTGGTTGACTCCCGGATACAGTAAAGGAAGCCGTGGACGAAAATCGTAAGGAAAAACTGGCCAAGGAACTGCAGGGGATCGGTGTCGGCGCGGTAGGGCTTTTCATCCTGCTGGCCTTTCTGACCTATAGCAGCGCGGATCAGTCCTTTAACAGCTGGTCAACGGAAGGGGGTATCCATAACCTGGGTGGACGTCTGGGGGCCCAGGTTGCCGATCTCTTTTTTATGCTGTTTGGCCTAGCCTCCTACCTGCTGCCGGCGGCACTGCTCTTTATCGCCTACAACCTGCTGCGCTTCAAGGAGCCTCGCCTGCGGTTCTACAAGGTCGCGGCGTTTTGCGGCCTGTTGTTTTCCCTGGCGGCGCTGTTCGCCTTCAGCTTTGAGTCGACCAGCTTCCTTGGCCAGCAGGTCCCCACTGGCGGTTTGATCGGGCGGGGCACGGTGCAGCTTCTGCGGGGCAGCATGAACGCCTTTGGCGCCCTGCTGGTGCTGTTACCGCTCCTGGCGGCCTCGATCATGATCCTGTCCAGTTTCTCCTTTGTGCTGTTTGCCTCCTGGTGGCTGGAAACCATGCGGACCAAATGGGCTGCCCGGCAGCAGCGCGCCAGCTACCAGCGTGAAGAGAAAGAGCGGGAAAAGGCCCTGTCAGAGGGAAAACCGAAGCCGACTAGCGGTCCGGTCATCAAGGAGTCGGCCCCACCGTCGGCTACACCGCGCCCCAACTTCTTTAAGAAGGAGAAGAAAAAGGAGGCCGCCAAGGATAAGCCGGTACAGGAGTCCTTTGAGTTTATCAAGCAGGAGGGGGATTTCGTTACCCCCCCACTCTCGTTACTGGACCCGCCGCCGGCCACCGAACGCCGTATCGACCGGGAAGCGCTGGAGATGAATGCCCGGCTTCTGGAGAAAAAACTGCTGGATTTCGGCATCGACGGCGAGGTGAAGGAGATCTGTCCCGGTCCGGTCATCACCATGTACGAGTTTGCCCCTGCCCCCGGCATCAAGATCAGCAGGATTGCCGGGTTGTCCGATGACCTGACCATGGCGTTGCAGGCGCTCTCGATCCGGATTGTGGCGCCAATCCCCGGCAAAGGAGTGGTGGGGATCGAGGTGCCCAACCGTGACCGTGAAACGGTCTATTTGCGGGAAATCTTTACCTGCGAGGAGTTTCAGCAAAGCCGCATGAAACTGCCGCTGGCCTTGGGCAAGGATATTGCCGGGCTGCCGTCAATGACCGACCTGGCCAAGGCCCCGCACCTGCTGGTGGCTGGTTCAACCGGTTCCGGCAAGTCGGTCTCGGTCAACACGATGATTCTCTCCTTGCTCTACACCGCCACCCCGCAGGACGTGCGTTTCATCATGGTTGACCCCAAGATGCTGGAATTTTCCATGTACGAGGGGATTCCGCACCTGCTGTTGCCGGTGGTGACGGAACCGAAGAAGGCCTCCCTGGCGCTGAAGTGGGCCGTGAATGAGATGGAGCGGCGCTATCGCCTGATGGCCGACAAAGGGGTACGCAACATCGAGTCATACAACCGTAAGCTGGCAGCCGAAGAAGAGGAACTGGCCAGCCATGAGGTGGCTGAGGAGGAGATCATCGAGGAGTTGGAAGAGGTCGTTGAGGGCGAGGAGGCTGCGGCGGTGGATGAACCGTTGCCGTTCGTGGTGGACGATAACGATGAGCTGGAGCACAGCCATCTGCCCTATATTGTGGTCATTGTCGACGAGCTGGCCGACCTGATGATGGTGGCCGGCCGTGAGGTGGAGGAGCATATTGCGCGGCTGGCCCAGAAGGCCCGTGCAGCAGGTATCCACCTGATCCTGGCGACCCAGCGTCCCTCGGTGGATGTCATTACCGGCCTGATCAAGGCCAACCTGCCGTCGCGCATCTCATTCCAGGTCTCCTCAAAGGTCGATTCCCGCACCATCCTGGATACCAATGGCGCCGAGGCGCTGCTGGGGATGGGGGATATGCTCTATCTACCGCCCGGGACATCCCGGTTGCAGCGGGTACATGGTGCGTTTGTCTCCGATGCCGAGGTGCAGCGGGTGGTCGATTTCCTCAAGAAGCAGGGTAAACCGATCTACGACAAATCAATCCTGGAGATGAAGGACAGCGATGAGAAGGGCGGTTCCGACGAAGATGAAGAGCTTGATGAACGGTGGGAGGATGCCCTGCGGCTGGTACTGGAGACCAAGCAGGCCAGTATCTCAATGGTGCAGCGCCGCTTAAGGATCGGCTACAACCGCGCTGCCCGGATTGTGGAGATGATGGAGCGGGAAGGGATGATCGCTCCCAGCGACGGTACCAGCAAGCCCCGTGAGATTTATCTGGATATCATCAGCGCCTACCTGAATTCGCAACTGACGCGAGAACGTTAGGAGTAGCACACTATGCAGCCGATTCGTGCCGCAGCCATTCAGTTCAATGTCAAACAAGGGGATCTTGCAGCCAATCGAGCCTACGTACGGGCTGCTTTGCAGCGGGTTGCCGATCAGGGCTGCAACCTGGTCGTGCTGCCTGAGATGTGGTCAACCGGTTTTGCCTACAAGACGCTGCGCGAGCTGGCCGATCAGACCGATGCGGTGGTGGCTGAGTTGTGCGAACTGGCACAGCGGTATCAACTGGTTATTGTCGGCAGCCAGCCGGAACCGGCCGACGATGGGCGGGTCTATAACACGATCCATGTTGTCGACCGGGGACGGGTCGTTGGCACATATCGCAAGTTACACCTCTTTTCCCTGTTGGGCGAGGACAAGGCCTTCAAGGGTGGTGAGAACTGGTGTCTGGCGGAAACCTCCATCGGTAAGGTGGGGGTGATTGTCTGCTATGACCTGCGCTTTCCCGAGCTATCACGTCGCCTGGCCCTTGAAGGGGCGGGCGTGATATGCGTGCCGGCCCAGTGGCCTAAACCACGCCAGGAACATTGGCGCACCCTGCTGCGGGCCAGGGCAATCGAAAATCAGCTGTACATCGTGGCAGCCAATGCCTGTGGTCAGATTGGCAAGCTTGATTTCTTCGGTATGAGTATGGTGATTGATCCGAAGGGCGAGGTGCTGGCTGACGCTGGTGATGTTGAGACGGAGATCCAGGCCATGCTGGACTGGCAGGCCATGGAGGCATGGCGGGCCCAGATTCCCTGTTTCGCCGATCGTCGTCCACAGTGCTACTAGCGGCCAAACAGGTTGTTTTTCTTGACGGACTGCCCCTGAAGGGCTAGGTTGCAAAGGTATACTTTTTTCTGGAGGTTAAGCCGTGGGCCTGGAAATGTTTTTTAGCAGCACTGGTCTGGTGGTGAAAGCAGTGCTGTTGTTGCTGATCATGTTTTCGGTGGTTTCTTGGGCCATCATCATGTTTAAGTTCTTTCAGGTCCAGAAGGCCTTTAGTGAATCGGGTCGATTCATGGACTTTTTCTGGAAAACCAAACGGTTCGATACGATTGCCGCCCAGGCCGACCGTTTTGCAAGCTCACCGTTGGTGGCGCTGTTCAATGAGGGCTACAGCGAGCTTAAACAGCTGATGGACGCCGACGGCGGCAAGCAGGAACATGGCGGCGTCAGCACCGATCTGGGGGGGGTGGCCAACGTCTCCCGTGCCCTGCGGCGTGCGACCAACCTGGAAGTCAATCGCCTGGAGAAATATACGACCTTCCTGGCGACCACCGGCTCGACCTCGCCGTTTATCGGACTGTTTGGAACGGTTTGGGGCATCATGGTGGCCTTTGAGGGGATCGGCAAGACCGGTTCGGCCTCCCTGGCCGTGGTTGCCCCTGGTATTGCCGAGGCACTGATCGCCACGGCAGTTGGCCTGGTGGCCGCCATCCCGGCAGTCATGGCCTACAACCACTTTCAACACAAGATCCGGGTGCTGGTGAAGGAAATGGACAGCTTTTCCACCGAGTTTCTGAACATCGTCCAGCGCAACATCGCCGGGAAGTAGGGGGACGCCATGGCTATGGGCGGTAATGATGACGATCGGGGGATGATGGCGCAGATTAACGTCACCCCGCTGGTGGACGTTATGCTGGTGTTGCTGGTGATCTTCATGGTGACGGCGCCGATGATGCAACAAGGGGTGCAGGTCAACCTGCCCAAGGCTGACACCAAGGGCATGAATGCCCAGGAGGATACCGTGATCGTGACCGTTGACAAAAACGGTCATACCTTTATCAATAAGGACGAGGTACCGTCAGGCGACTTACGCGGTAAACTTTCTGAAATGTTTGCCACCAGGACGAAAAAGGAAGTGTTTTTAAAGGCCGATGCTGGTGTGCCCTATGGGGAGGTGGTCCGGGCCATGGCCGACATCAAAGGGGCAGGGATCGAACGTTTGGGTATGGTGACCGAACCAGGTAAAAAGTAAGGCCGCATGTACCAGCTTGTTCGCCATAAAGACACCGGTCTGGTTGTCAGTAGCGCACTGTCCGTCACGTTGCACGTGGCGGTTTTTGCGTTTCTGCTTTGGTGGCAGCAATTTATGCCGGATCTGGGGCCGGTGCAGACGACCTATTACGTTGACGTCGTCAATCTGCCGGTTGCTAATCCCCGTAGCGGCAGTCCGACGCAGCAGGGTAACGAGGTGGTGCCCGCCGCCAGTACGCCGGCGCCGGAGGCTATGAGCGCACCGGCACCGCTGCGCAAGGCAGTGCCCAATGCCAAATCAACCGCCTCAACTGAATCAACGGCAGCGTTTCAGGAGCGGCTGGCCAAGCTCGAGGGGAAGGTTGATGCCCAACGCCAGGCGGCTGCCTTTGAGGCCCTGCGCAAAAAGGTGGCCGAGAAGGGGCGGGCCGGTATGCCGCGTGGCACCGGTACGGAGGCGGGCAGCGATTACACCTCGTACCTGCATTCGCGTCTGAAGGATGCCTTCCGCGAGACCATCAGTTACCAGAGCAAGAACCCGTTTGTGCTGGTGCGTCTGACCATTGACGGTGACGGCCGCATAATCAGGCGCCGGATTGAAAAGAGCAGCGGCGATCGCGTCTTCGAGCTGTCGGTTTCACGCGCCATTGCCATGGCTGAGCAAACCATCGTGCCGCCACCGAACCATGTCGTGTATGAGGGGCTGTTTGTCTTCAGACCCCAGGGAGTTACAAAACAATGAGGATCTTGACCGCCGTGCTGGTGCTCTGTCTGCTGCTTGTGGGCCAGAGCGACAGCCGGGCAGCAAATTATGTTGAAGTGACCGCTGCCGGTAACCGGCAGTTAAAGCTGGCAGTGGTGCCGCCCCAGCCGCTGGGGGCAACCGTGCAGCCCGAGTTGGCCAATGAGGCCGCTGAGGTGAACAGCTTCGACCTGACCATGTCGGGACTCGTCATGGCGGAGCGGCGTGATGCGGCTCTGCTGGCGAACGGATTGGCCTTGACGCCGATCGACTTTGTGCCCTGGCTTTCGAGCGGCTACGATCTCCTGATTCGTGGGGAATATGAAGTGCGCGGCCAGCAACTGGCCATAGAATTCAGGCTCTACGATGTGATGGCAAAAAAACTGCTGACCTCAAAGCGCTTTTTGGGCAATGTCGCCGACCTGCGCCGGTACGCCCACAGCTTCAGCGATGAGGTGGTGCGTGCGCTCACCGGCGAAAAAGGCCCCTTTACCTCCAAGATCCTGTACGTATCCACGCAGCCAGGTAACAAGGAGTTGTTTCTGATGGACTGGGATGGCTATAACCCGCGTCAGCTGACCAGTAACCGTTCCATCAACATATCCCCCGATATCTCTCCCGATGGCCGGGAGATCATCTTTACCTCGTACAAACGCGGCAACCCTGATCTGTACAAGCGGGGGCTTTCAAGCACCGTCGAGGTGCCGGTGTCCCATCGTCCCGGTTTGAACATTACCGGGGCCTGGTCGCCGGACGGCAGCAAGATTGCCCTGGCGCTCTCGAAGGACGGCAACACGGAGATCTATACCGTGGCGCGGGATGGCTCCGCGCCGAACCGCCTGACCGTCAGCCATGCGGCCAATGTCTCGCCGGCCTGGTTCCCGGACGGTAAAAGGATCGCCTTTGTCTCGGACCGACTGGGCAAGCCGCAGATCTTCACCATGGATGCCCTGGGGGGCAACGTGCAGCGTTTTCCCATTAGTGGTGGGTATATCGTCAATCCGGCCTGGTCGCCCAAGGGGGATAAACTGGCCTACGCGCGTATGGCCGGAGGTTTCCAGATCTTTGTCGCCAACGCCGACGGCACCAACGAGCTGCAGCTTACCACTGAAGGGAGCAATGAGCGGCCGCGCTGGTCGCCGGACGGCCGCTTGATCGTCTTCAGCTCCAAACGGGGGGGGCAGGAGGCGCTGTATGTCATGCGCGCCGACGGTTCGGGACAGACCAAGGTAAGTCGCACCAAAGGGGCCAATCTGCATCCGGTTTGGGTCCCGGTGCGTTAATTGAAAAAATATAAGGGTAGCAGTTGCAAAATGGCGGCAAGGATGTATAATCCGCCCAAAGAAGTCTGATCTGGCTCACAAATAGCCGTTTATTACCGCTTGTATTAAGGAGGCAGCAATGCGTAATGGGATGAAGGGAATGATCGTGGCCCTAGGTGTCGTCGCCCTGATGGCAGCTGGTTGCGCCAAGGAAGAGGTTGTAAAGAAGGATGAACCGGTTGTACAGGAGCAGACGGTCAAGCAACAGGAGCCTGTCGCCAAGCCGGTGGAAACTCCCGCTCCGGCGGTTGAGCAGAAGCAGGAAGCGCCGAAGCAGGAAGAGGCCACCGCTGCCAAGGCCTCGGAGGCCGTAGCGCTTGAAACGGTCTATTTTGACTTCGACAAGTCCGACCTACGTCAGGATGCCCGTGATGCCCTCTCGAAGAATGCCGAGGCACTCCTGAAGAAGATTGCCGATGCCAAGGTCAAGATTGAGGGCCACTGCGATGAGCGCGGCTCCGACGAGTATAACCTGGCGTTGGGTGACCGTCGTGCCAAGTCTGCTGCCAAGTATCTGGAAACCCTGGGTGTCAAGGCAGACCGTATCAGCACGATCAGCTATGGCAAAGAGAAGCCTGCGGTGCAGGGCCATGATGAGGCTGCCTGGGCCAAGAACCGTCGCGATGAATTTGTAATCGTCAAGTAACAAAATCGGCGGTACGAGAAAAACCAAATATGCACCGGTATCCGGGTTCAAGCCGGTACCGGTGCATTTTTTTGTGAAAAAACCGGCTGTTACGTTCGGTTACGGGAAATGCTTGACATTATTATTTTTGATATATATTAATTTTTATATATCAATTGGAGTGAACAGCATGTTGCTATATCGTACAGTCACACAGGCGTTAGCGCTGGTACTGCTGATCGCAGGCAGTGTACAGGCAGGCGCGCCGGAGCGCTTGACGTTGCGCGAAGCTATCGGCAGGGCCATGCAGCAAAACAACCAGGTGCGGGCTGCGCAGTTTCAGGCCGAAGCCGCCCAGGCAGGCGCACGCGCAGCGGCGTTGCACTATTTGCCCAGTGTCACGCTTGAAGAGACCTGGTCCCGCTCAAACCTGCCGGTCAATACCTTTATGATGAAGCTGAACCAGGGACGTTTTACCAACCAGGATTTTGATGCGGCGAAATTAAACAATCCCGCGCCGGTCGGCGATTTCAAGACCGCAGTGACCGTGGAACAACCGCTGCTGGTGCCAGCTGCCTGGGCTGGCCAGCGGGCAATGCGCCGCGCGGCGGAACAACAGCAGGCCGTAGCTGAACTCACTGGTCAGGAAATTGCCTTTCAGGTTTTTCATCTTTATCTGGAGGTACAAAAGAGCAAGGCCTATCTGCAGGCGGCTGACAAGGCCGTTGAGGAGGCCCGCGAGAGCAAACGTCAGGCAACGGTTCGCTCGGCTGCCGGTTTGGGGTTGAAATCCGATGAGCTGCGGGCAGCAACATATCTGGCGGCAATGGAACAGCAAAAAATAACGGCAGCCAACAACCTGACGCTGGCACGCATGCAGCTTGCCCTGCTGACCGGTGGCAAGCCGGGCGACGAAGTTGATGCCGGAGAAACGGTGCAGTTGCAACCGCCGGACAAAGCGTTGCCGTGGCTGATCGGGCAGGCCCAGCAGGAGCGACGGGACTTGCTGGCAGCCGAGCGGGGTAAGGAGCAGGCCGATGCCGTGGTGTTGCAGGCCCGATCGGGTTTCTTGCCAACAGTGGGCGCCTTTGGCTCGTGGCAGATGAATGACAATACCACACCGTTTAGCAGGGACCACGACGCGTGGGCCGCCGGTGTGTCGTTACGCTGGAACGTTTTTGACGGCTTCAGGACCTGGCATGCCGATAGTCAATCCCGATCAGCCAGGGCTGCTGCCAATGAGCAGCTTGAGCGAACCCGCAAAGAGGTAAGCTATCAGGTGCAGGAGTCATGGTTGCGGCGCGATGAGGCGGAAAAACGCAGGGCGGTCGGCGTCGCTGCGGTGGCTGCTGCCGAGGAAACCGTGCGGCTGCTGGGCAAGCGCTTTGAGAATGCGCTGGCTACCATGGTCGAGCTGCTGGATGCCCAGAGCGCCCTTAATCAAGCCCGTGCCAACCTGGTTGAGAGCACTGCAAATCTCACCCTGGCGACCGGGCGGCTGTATCATAGTGCCGGGATTTTCCTGAAGGAGGTGCAGTAATGCAGCGCTGGTATCGAAAGGCACTACTGCTGGTAATGACAGCAGGGATAGGGCTGAGCGGCTGTTCCTCAACGCAGCATGGTGAGCAGGTGAAGCCGCAAGCAGTGGGAGGTCTGACCGTAACCACGGTTAAAAGTGCTGAACTCCCCGAGGTGCTGGATGTGAGCGGAACGGTCAAGGCGCGCACCAGTGCCATGGTCTCGGCCCGTATTGCCGGGACCGTCAGCATCCTGCGTGTGCGTGAAGGTGACCGGGTGCGCAAGGGGCAACTGTTGGGACAGCTTGAGTCACAGGAAAATGTCGCCAACGCAACCGGCGCCATTGCGGCTATCGATGAGGCCAAGCGTGGGCTGGACGAGGCCGTTGCGCGTCGTAAGCTGGCAGAGGCTACCTTTGCTCGTTACAAAAAACTGTATGACGAACAGGCCCTGACCCGACAGGAGTTTGATACGCGCCAGACTGAACGTGAGCTGGCCCAGCAGAACGTGGCACGGGCCGAAGCCCGTCTGCGTCAGACCCAGGAGACTGCCAGGGCTGCAAGCACCATGGCGGACTACACCAAAATCATCGCGCCTATTTCCGGCATCATTACCACGAAACAGGCTGATCTGGGGGCAACGGTGTTTCCCGGACAGCCACTCATGACCATTGATGACGAGGGCTCCTACCAGCTTGAACTCTCCATCCCGGAGACCCATATTCGTACCGTGCATGCCGGCACAGCCGTGCAGGCCACCATCGACGCGACCGGCACGACCTATACGACCAAAATCAGCGAGGTCGTTCCGGCCAGTGACCCGGGCAGCCGCACCTATATTGCCAAGCTGCCGGTCAACATCAAGGGGGTCCGCAGTGGCATGTTCGGACGGGGCAGCATCGCCCTGGGCAGCAGTGTGCGGGGCATCAGGGTTCCCAGGGCTGCGGTGTTTGAGCGTGGCGCCCTGACCGCGGTCTGGGCGGTCGGCAGTGATAATGTCATCAGGATGCGTCTGATCAAGACCGGCCGTGTACAGGGTGAAACCGTGGAGGTGCTCTCCGGGCTGTCCGATGGAGACAGAGTTGTGACCGCCGGCATGGAAAAGGCGGTGGATGGAGCACAGCTTCTGCAAACGCAGGGAGGCGCGCAATGATCAAAACGACAGCTTTGATGCTGGCAGGCCTGCTGGGGCTGACGACGTTAGCGGCGGCCGATGATTTTCGCTGCCCCAACGGCTCAATTGTCTCAACCGGCGATAATCTTGCCATTGTAGCCATGAAATGTGACCCGCCCAGCTTTAAGACAAGCCGGATGGAGAGCGAGGCCGGCCATAGGGGCGCCACCATCATGATCAACGTGGAAGAGTGGACCTATAATGAAGGCCCCAACCGTTTGGTGCATATCCTGACCTTCCGTAACGGGGTACTTGCATCGGTTCAGACCGCAGGCTTCGGTAAGTAGAGGGACATCATGCAACACCTGGGTTTTGCGGGGAAGGTCGCCCGTGCCTTCATTGATTCGAAGTTGACGCCGTTGATAGTGGCGGCCGCGCTGCTGCTGGGGCTGTTTGCCATCAAAATGACCCCCCGCGAGGAGGAACCGCAGATCTCGGTGCCGATGGTGGATGTCTATCTGCCGCTGCCCGGCTCAACCCCGCAGGAGGTGCAGGAGCGGGTCGTCAAGCCTTTTGAGGGCAAGTTGTGGGAAATTTCCGGGGTTGAGTACCTGTACTCCATGAGCCGGCCCGGCATGGGAATCATTACCGTGCGCTACAAGGTTGGCGAGAATATGGAAGACTCGCTGGTCAAGCTGTACAACAAGGTCATGAGCAACCGCGGTATCCTGCCCTCAGGGGCTGCTGAGCCGCTGGTGGTGGCGAAATCTATTGACGATGTGCCGATCCTGGCTCTGACCCTGTGGTCGGAACGCTACGATCATGCCACGCTGCGTAAGGTGGCGCGAGAAGTCTGTGATGAACTGAAAAAGAGCGATAACGTCTCCGAGGCCGAGATCAAGGGCGGCCTGACCCGGCAGGTGCGGGTGACCCTCGATGCCGTGCGTCTGGCCGGTTATGGCCTGTCGCCGCTGCAGGTGGCAGGCGCCCTGCAGGCGGGCAACAAGGCGCTGCCCTCCGGCGCCTTCAGCGGCGGCAATCGTGAGGTGCTGGTTGAAACCGGAGCGTTCTTGAGCGGTGAAGAGGCGGTACGTCAGCTGGTGGTGGGCGTCCATAACGGCAGACCGGTCTATCTGTCCGATGTTGCCAACGTGGCGGATACGGTCAAGGAGCCGGAGGACTATGTCTTCATGGGGCTTGGCGCCGGCGCTGCTGAAAAGGGGCTGCGCGGCAGCCAGGCCAAGGACTACCCGGCCGTGACCATCTCCATCGCGAAGCGTAAGGGGGCCAACGCCACCTGGGTGGCCGATGACCTCTTGCAGAAGGTTACCTTCCTGAAGGGTAAGGTCATCCCCTCCGAGGTGCAGGTCACGGTGACCCGCAATTATGGTGAAACAGCACGTGAAAAGAACAATGAGCTGTTGTTTCATATGTTCCTGGCGGCCATCTCGGTTACGATCCTGATCGCCCTCTTTATGGGGTGGCGAGCCGGGGCGGTGGCTGCCATCGCCATCCCGGTGACCCTGGCCCTGACCATGCTGATTTTCTATCTGATCGGCTATACCCTGAACCGGATCACCCTGTTCGCCCTGATCTTCTCGATCGGCATCCTGGTGGACGACGCCATCGTGGTGGTGGAGAACGTGGAGCGGATCATGGCCGAGGAGGGGCTCTCGCCCCGGGAGGCCACGGCCAAGTCCATGGACGAGATCACCAGCGCGCTGGTGGGCATCGGCCTGGTGCTCTCGGCGGTGTTCGGGCCCATGGCCTTTTTCCAGGGCTCCACC
>Ga0302238_1001984_pt1 | contig 15254 bp, 10 predicted proteins | sample AAG_UR_Asn_MG_FD_193527 | JGI IMG/M metagenome (GOLD analysis project Ga0302238, IMG submission 193527) | Enriched activated sludge microbial communities from anaerobic digester in WTTP, New Holstein, Wisconsin, United States - AAG_UR_Asn | ecosystem: Engineered > Bioreactor > Anaerobic >...
AGAACCCTATTTCAGGCTCTGAGCGTGCTTAGTAATAGAAGACTTGAGGTTGGAAGCCTTGTTCTTGTGGATGACGTTTTTCTTTGCCAGCTTGTCAAGCATGGCATTGAGTTCGGGAAGCATCTTGTCTGCCTCTGCTTTCTCGGTGGTATTGCGCATTCTTTTGAGTGCGTTACGCATCGTACGGGCGTAGTACTTGTTGTCTGCCTTCCTTGTCTCAGTCTTTCTTACGGTTTTGAGTGCCGACTTATGGTTAGCCATTTTGTTGTTAATTGTAATTTTGTAGTCCATAGGGGAATCGAACCCCTGTTACCAGGATGAAAACCTGACGTCCTAACCACTAGACGAATGGACCTTAAAGAACTTAAAAAAGCGGATGCAAAGATGGCATCTATTTTTCAATCCGCAAAATAATATGCAGAAAAAATATCTCTTATTCTGACCGGCTCCGAAATGACATTGAAGGGCCTTCTCAGAAGATGTACCTTACTGAGAATCCGCCGTTCCAGTAGAAGAAACCCGGTCCGCTTGTGACCTGTAATGAGGGGCCTACTCCAAAGCCGAGGTTCAGCGGTATGTCATCAAAGGTGTACTCCAGTCCTATTATTCCGTCAAAACCGATCAATATCCCGGTGCTGTATTCATCCTTCCAGTAATCATTCCAGAATCCGACATGTGCTCCAGGGCCGACGAACCAGTCGAGATTGGGAGCCCAGTTGGTAGGATTCTGCCACTGGTAGAATCCGGTTACGGAAAAGTTGTGACCCCAGTAACCTGTTCCTGCAATCAATTCAAGAGCGTTGGTGCTGTTGATGAATGTCTTGAAGGTAACACCTGAAGGATCACCAACCCTGAGGCCAATGGCTGCTTTGTAACTCTGAGCCTGTACTCCGAAAGTCAGTGCTGCCAGTACCAGAATGACAGTCAGTGTTCTTTTCATCATATTCATGTTTAGTTTGTTTTGAACTTGCAAAGATATATTTATCTGTCAGATTAGAATAAGTTTTATTTATTTAAAGAGCAACAGACTGAGCGCCATGACGGCCATGCCTGATACAAGGCCATAGATAGAAAGGTGGTGCTCGCCGTATTTTTCTGCTGCCGGAAGCAATTCGTCGAGTGAGATAAATACCATGATTCCGGCAACGAAAGAAAAGAGTACGCCCATAAGTGCGTCTGACATTACCGGCAGCAGCAGCAGATAACCTGCCAGGGCCCCTACCGGTTCGGCAAGGCCGCTCAGAAATGAGAGCCTGAATGCTTTTCGCTTGCTGCCTGTGGCATAATAGACCGGTACTGATATGGCGATGCCCTCAGGGATATTGTGTATTGCCACTGCAACCGCAATTGCTATACCTATCTGTGGGTCTGAGAGTGCCGCAGTGAATGTTGCCAGCCCTTCGGGGAAGTTGTGTATACCTATTGCTATTGCAGTCATTGCTCCCATGCGGAGCAGCCTGCCGCTTTGCTGTTCCTCTTCGCCTCCTTCGATCTTTTTGAACTCATGGGGGTTTTCCTGTGAAGGTATGAGTCTGTCAATGATACCTATGAGGGCTATGCCGGCAAAGAAAGCGATTACGGCTGCCCACCATCCCTGGCGGCTGCCCATTGCTTCTGTCAGAACCTCGCGTCCCTTGACGAAAATCTCGACAAAAGCCACGTATATCATCACACCTGCTGAGAAGCCCAGGCTAATGGTCAGAAATTTTACGTTGGTCTTCTTTGCGAAGAAGGCTATCGTACTGCCCACGCCAGTGGAGAGCCCGGCAAACAGAGTAAGCAGGAATGCAAAAAGTACTGTATTGAAGTCGGGGTTCATTACTGTATCAGCATTGCTTTATCACGAGTCAAAAGTATCAAAATTGGTTATCTTGCATCCACTAAAGGGCAGTAAAATGAAATTATCTCTTTTCAACATTTCAAATTTCCGGGTTGATGGCGGGGCCATGTTCGGGGTGATCCCGAAGGCCCTCTGGAGCCGGCAGGTGCAGTCAGATGAGCTGAATACCATAGAGATGTCGCTTACCTCGCCTGTCATCGAGACCGAAGGGAGGGTAATACTTGTAGATGCCGGGTGGGGCGACAAGCAGGATGAGAAATTTTTTCGTCACACATATCTTCACGGCGGATCAGGGCTTGCCGGCGGCCTGGCGGAATGCGGTTACACTCCTGATGATATTACGGATGTGATAATCACCCATCTGCATGCTGATCATTGCGGAGGCTGTTTTATAAATGCTCCCGGAGGCGGCACAGTGCCTTTTTTCCCCAATGCCATCTGGCACATGAGCCGTGTCCAGTGGGAATGGGCAAACGAATCGAACCTCCGCGAAGAGGATGCTTTTCTTCCGGAGAATATCAGGCCATTCGGCGAAAGCGGAAAGCTGAACCTTATTGAGGAGCCCGGCGAACTTTACCGGGGAGTGTCACTAAGGATATGCTATGGTCATACTCCGGGAATGCTCATACCCGTTATAAACTTTCATGGAAAGACGATGGTCTGCACCGGTGACCTTATCCCCACGGTTGCGCATATCCCGTTGCTATGGAACATGGCTTATGATCTCCTTCCGCTAGTAACCATAGCCGAAAAACAGGAGATACTGCAGGAGGCTCTGCAGAATGACTGGCTGCTGTTATTCCAGCATGATCCGGCTCATGAATGCTGCGCACTTTCAGAAACACCGAAAGGGATCAGGGCGGGAATAAGGGGAAGGCTGTCTGATTTTATCTGAATGGAATTATTTTGATGAGGAAGAGCCCCGTATCACCAGGTCAGAGGTGATTATTTTTTTCTGAACAGGACCGTGGCGGTTCTCGATGCGGTCAATCAGCAGCCTTGCAGCCAGTTGTCCCATCTCAAAGCCCTTCTGATCAACGGATGTCAGGCCGGGATCGGTAAGGGTGGCAATCTGGCTGTTGGTGAATCCCACGATGGCAATATCCTGCGGGATCCTCAGTCCGTGTCTCTTAACTATCATAAGTGTCTGTGCAGCCGTCAGATCATTTACGGCAAAAAAAGCATCAGGTCTCGGGGTTTTTGTCAGCAATTCAGGGATTATTCTCTCGGCGCTTTCGATGTCATCGCACTTGACAATATAATCATCCTGAGGGGTTAGGCGGTACTCCTTCATTGCCTTCAGATATCCGTTAAGCCTGTTGCGGGCTATTGCCAGCCGGGGAGGCCCCGCAAGGTGCACAATGCGCTTCTTTCCCATGCGGAGGAGATGATTCACCGCCCTGTATGATCCGGTCTCATCATCAATGACAACACTGTCGGTATCAATCTCTTCAGCAGCCCTGTCAAAGAAAACAAGCGGAATGTCCTTATCCGTTATGCTCCGGTAATGCCCGAAGTCTGTAGTGGTCTTGGCAACAGATGCAAGGATGCCGTCAACACGGCTGGAGAGAAGAGTCTTAATGTTCTTTACCTCATGCTCCCACATCTCGTTGCTCTGGCAGAGAATCATGTTGTAATCACGCTGGTAGACCACATCCTCAATGCCGCTGATGACTGTTGAGAAGAAATAATGCACGACGTCAGGGATGATTACCCCGATAGTTTTTGAGGATCCGCTCTTCAGGCTGAGGGCTATGGGGTTGGGCCTGTAGTTCCAGCGTTCGGCAAGCTCATTGACGGCATCGCGGGTTGCCTGGCTGATATCAGGATGATCCTTGAGCGCCCTTGACACAGTTGAGGGAGAAATCCCGAGTTCGCGTGCAATATCTTTTATGGTGATGTTTTCCCTGCTCATTTTAGAAAGGAGCTGTCAGATGCTAAAGATAATAAAAAAAGTGCTATCCGATAAATCATGAAAACACACCTCACTCCCAATTCAAACGTTTGCGGCAACGTTTGCGTAAAAAAGCTGAAAAAGAGTTGGTTAACTCTGAAAAAAGATCGAATTTTATCATCCCAAACCTGGACAATTTAATCTGGCAATAACAACAATTCTGAAAAGTAATTAAACTATCAATTTATGGAGAAACTAACTGGAAAACGGCTCTTCATGCTGACCTTCGGCATAATGATGAGTCTTGTTGTCTTCGGGCAACAGGTAAGAGTGTCAGGTACAGTTACCGACGCAGCCGACAGACAGACGTTACCCGGCGTTAACGTCGTTGTCAAGGGCTCGCTGACGGGAACCATTACCGGCATAGACGGGGAATACTCCCTGATGGCAAGCCCCGGGGATGTTCTTGTGTTCAGCTTCATTGGTTACCTTCCGCAGGAGATTACCGTAGGTGAAAGCACTGTCATCAACGTGGCCATGCGTACTGATGTTCAGGCCCTCGATGAGGTTGTTGTCATCGGTTACGGTACCGTCAAGAAGAGTGATGCTACCGGATCGGTGTCAGCTATCAGCTCGAAGGATTTCAACAAGGGAGCGATTACTTCACCTCAGGATCTGCTTGTGGGCAAGAGTGCCGGTGTGGTTATCACCACCTCAGGCGGAGCACCGGGAAGCGGTGCAACAATACGCGTACGCGGGGGATCATCACTTAATGCCTCCAACGATCCTCTCATCATCATTGACGGAGTGCCAATCGACAATAACAATGTTTCAGGAAGCTCAAACCTGCTGTCATTTGTAAACCCGAATGACATCGAGACATTCACCGTATTGAAAGATGCTTCTGCAACGGCCATCTACGGTTCAAGAGCTTCGAACGGCGTTATTATTATAACCACAAAGAAAGGAACTGCCGGCAGCCCGTTCAGTGTATCATATGACGGCAATGTTTCCCTTGCAAGCCCGATAGCATTCGTGGATGTCTTTTCAGGTGACGAGATTAGGCAGCTGGCTCTGGAGAAGAAAGAACTCTTTGGAATAGATAATCTCGCTCTCCTCGGAACCCAGAACACTAACTGGCAGAAGGAAATCTTCCACACAGCCGTATCTCATGACCATAATCTGAGCCTTTCAGGTGCAGTCAAAACACTTCCCTACCGCTTCTCGGTGGGTTATACCGATCAAAGCGGTATTCTGAAGAACACGGATATGCAAAGAATTACCGGCTCGTTGAGCCTGAACCCGACATTCCTGAATAACAGTCTGAAGGTTAACCTGAACGTAAAGGGAATGAATTCCCGTCACAACTATGGTGATGCAGGCGCCATTGGGTCTGCGGTCAATATGGACCCGACCCAGAGGATATATGACGGCAATGTTAATTCAGCAGGCTACTTCCAGTGGGCTAACTACGGGGCAAACCTGGGCACAGCCAACCCTGTTGAACAGGCATTGGTAGCTGACAACAAGTCTGTTGTTAACAGACTTATCGGGAACATACAGTTTGACTATGCCCTGCCATTTCTGCCTGAGCTGAAGGCAAACCTTAACCTGGCAACAGACGTATCAAAGAGTGAAGGACACAATAACCGTCCGGGCACCTCTCCGTCTGTCCTGACTTCCCCGCTTTACGGAAGACTTACTGACTACAGCGGAAACAACACAAACAGTCTTATCGACTTTTACCTGAACTACAACAAGAGACTGGAAAGCATCAACAGTAACATCGACGTAACAGCAGGATATTCATGGCAGCATTTCGAAAGAGATGGCAAGAATTATACCCGTGGAATAGTGGATGAGGATCATGCTTATGCTAAATCAGACAGTTCATCATTTGTCACGGAGAATTACCTGGTTTCATTCTTCGGTCGTGTCAACTACTCTCTGGCTGAAAAATACCTCCTTACCGTCACTCTGCGCCAGGATGGTTCGTCACGCTTCACCAACCTCCCCTGGGGTACATTCCCCTCTGTGGCCCTTGCATGGAAGATCAAGGATGAATCATTCCTGAAGAATGTAAAAGCTGTGACCAACCTCAAGCTAAGGCTTGGATGGGGGATCACCGGTCAGCAGGATATCTTTAAGGACTATCCGGCACAGGCACTCTATATTGAGTCGTCTGAGGGGTCATATTATTACATTGATGGTCAATGGGTACCAACCCTGAGACCCGATCCGTATGATCCGGAAATCAAGTGGGAGGAGACAACAACTCTGAATGCAGGCCTCGACTTTGGTTTTTTGAATGACCGTATCACCGGTTCACTTGATGTCTACAAGAGGGTGACGGATGATCTTCTGAACACAGTTACAATCCCAAGCGGAAGCAACTTCTCCAACATTCTGCTCACCAACGTTGGAAGTCTGGAGAATAAAGGGGTGGAATTCTCCCTGAACTTTATCCCGGTCTCTACAAATGACATGCTTCTCTCGGTAGGCTTCAATGCCACATACAATGTCAATAAGATTACGAAGCTGCTTCTTACTGATGACCCGGGTTACATTGGCATTCTTTATGGTGATGCCTTTACCGGCCAGAAGCAGGTTACAAGGGTTGGTTATCCGGGCTATTCCTTCTTTGTCAACCGCCAGGTTTATGATACCAATGGTAACCCCATAGAGGGGCTTTATGTTGATGAATCAGGTGAAGGAGGTGTGGTCAACGGTGACAATGCTGACAAGTACATCTATCATAATCCCGTGGCAGATTATCTTTTTGGTCTGTCCGCAAGGTTTGAGTACAGGAACTTTGATCTTTCCGCATCTGCAAGGGCAAGCATAGGCAACTATGTTTACAACCAGGTTGCAGCAGGTGCTTCATATGATCAGATGCAGCAGATTGGTTACTGGAAGAACTTTACCAGGGCTCTGGCCAAAACCAATTTTGTCAAGCGTCAGTTCACCAGTGATTATTTTGTGGAGAACGCCTCGTTCCTGAAGCTTGACAACGTAAGCGCAGGTTACAGGTTTGAAAATCTCTTTGGCGCAGTAGGCGCCCGCGTAAGCTTTACAGTGCAGAATGCACTGATTCTGACCAAGTACAGTGGTCTTGACCCAGAAGTCCCTGGTGGTATTGACAATAACTTCTACCCCAGGCCACGTACATATATGCTCGGTATAGGGCTTACATTTTAATAATATAACGATCAAGCAGATATGAATAAGAAAATTTTAATATTCGGATTTATACTTTCAGCGCTGATGATCTCATCATGCGTGAAGGACCTGGATGTCACCCCGAAAGACCCGACAAAGATTCTTGCCGGCAACCTTGGTGATGATCCTGCTTATATGAAGATGGCCCTTGGAAAGCTCTATGCCAGCTTCATCATCTCAGGGCAGGGCGCCAACGGTGGTGATGATATTGCCGCTTCTGACGGCAACTTCTTCACAACCATGAGGGCCCTCTGGAACCTCCAGGAGATAACCACTGACGAGGCTATTTGTGCATGGGGTGATGTTGGCATAGCCGACTTGAATACCCAGACATGGAGCCCAAGCAACCCATTCCTTACAGCTCTCTATCAGCGTCTGGCGCTTAGCATAACCTATGCCAACGACTTCATCAACAATGCACAGAAGTACGGTGGCGCAGATACTGACAGGTATGTGGCTGAAGCAAGGTTCCTCAGGGCTCTTGCATATTACTGGGCTATTGACCTTTTCGGACAGTTCCCCTTCATAACAGAAGAAGACGGTGTAGGCAAGTTTTTCCCGAAAATCGGTACGAGGAATGAAATATTCAACTATATCGAGTCTGAACTGCTTGATATTGAGAACAAGCTTGGTGCACCAAAGTTTTCATATCCCCAGGCAGACCAGGCATCAGCCTGGATGCTTCTCGCAAGGCTCTACCTGAATGCTGAGGTCTACACAGGAACTCCCAGGTGGGGTGACTGCAAGATATATTGTGACAAGGTTATCTCCAGCAATATGTATTCACTGGCAACCAACTACAGGCAGAACTTCAGCGCTGACAACGACGGCCACCACAACCCGGAGATGATCTTTGCGTGGGAGCAGGACGGAATACATGTACAGGGATATGTAGGCACTACCTTTATCATTGAATCATCGAGTGATGCTACATATATAAGGGCTGAAGACTACCACGGTCTTACTTCCAACACCAACTGGAACGGTAACCGCGCAAGGATTCAGTTCATGGCTAAAATGGTTGATACTCTCGACGTGTATAACAACCAGCCGATTCCTGCCACCGATCCGACACTGTCACTCAGCCCTGACAAGAGAGTCTTCCTGATGATCAAAAAGTCAAGACACATTCCAAGTCCGTCAGCCAGCGGCGATTATGGCATTGGTGTCTACAAATTCACTGCACGCAACGCAGATGGCACTTTGCCTGCCAACTATAATGCAGCTTTCGCCTGCACAGATTTCCCGGTATTCCGCCTGGCGGATGCCTACATGATGAGGGCTGAAGCTCTGTACAGAACAGGAGGAGATGCCAACATTGACTTAGCCGTTGCTGACATCAACAAGATCAGGGAACGTGCCTACGGTAACACCAGCGGCAATATCACCGCTGCTGATCTTAACCTCGACTTCATCATTGATGAGCGCGGACGCGAATTCTACTATGAGGCCCAGAGACGCACTGACCTGATACGCTTCGGCAAATTCACCGGAGGCGACTATCTGTGGCAGTGGAAGGGTGGTGCATACGCAGGTGCCAGCACATCGGCGCACCTCAATCTGTTTCCGATCCCCGGTGATGAACTTTCATCGAACCCGAATTACAACGGGGTGAATAACCCGGGTTATTAATCATTAATGCAAAGAAAAATGAAGAAGAATATCTTAATATATCTGACATTCATCGGATTGGCAGCGCTCATCACTTCCTGCGAGAAGGACGGTGAGAAAGTGATCATGCTTTCAAATCCGAAAGCTCCGGTGCTCACCACAATTCCTGACCTTACGTTTCAAAGAGTCAACGGATTGAACGTGCTTGAATTCGCCGGTACACCTGTTGACCCTGGCTTCCAGGCCTCTGCAACCTATTATCTGGAGGCATGTGCGTCAGGAACATCTTTTGCTGATCCTGTAACCCTTTGGACGGGGAACCAGTGCAAGTCAATGAAGGCCACCGTAAGTGACCTGAATGGTATTCTTATCAAAAAGTTTGCTGCTGATGCCTCCCATGCTCTTGACCTGAGACTCAGGGCAGTGCTTGTGGTTGACGCCGGTACGGGAGCTCCCGGAACAGGTACCAATACCTTCACTTACAATTCCGATTTGAAAAGTGCAACTGTAACACTGTACGGTCTGCCGCGCCTTGACCTCAACGGTTCGGGCATGACCCAGAAGATTGAGTCAGCCCTCGGTGACGGCAAATACACCGGCCTGGTTAAGCTTAACCCGGCCAATGCCTTCACCCTCACAGATCCTGACGCCGGAACGAATTACGGCGGAGTTGGTGGCGTGCTATCAGTCAATGGCGCAGCCATTATCCCGGAGCACACCGGATGGAACATAATGAGCGTTGATGTCAATGCCCTGACCTATGATATCTCTGAATACAGGATTGGCCTGGTGGGTTCAGCTACGCCAAATGGTTGGAATACTCCTGACCAGCCAATGGAATATGATCCTGCAACTGGCACATGGTCAATTACAATAAATCTCATAGATGGAGATATCAAGTTCAGGTTGAATAATGCATGGGCATGGAACCTCGGTGGTACACCCGATAACCTGACCCATGACGGTCCTAACATTCCCTTAACAGCAGGCAACTATACCATTACGCTTACCATTACGCAGCCCAACGGTCCTAATGAAGCCGGTTCATGCACTATTGTGAAGAATAACTGATTCAGGGACATTATAAAAAGTAAATATTTATGAAAATGAAATCAATTTTAAAGATAATGATGCTCCCTGTAACAGCGGTACTTTTGCTTGCCGGTTGTACACAGGAGACATCTGAAATTCGGCTAGACCCCAAGCTTGGAACCACCAAGGTGTTCAATATCACTTCAAATTCAGCAACGGTGACAGGATTTGTTGTGGCTGAAGGTGATGGATTCATCACAAGGGGCATTTGCTATGACAAGCAGCCTTCTCCCAATACTTCAAAGTCGACGGCTCCGTTTGCCGGTCCTGCTATCAATGCTGCGTATAACGTAACACTGACAGATCTGGATTTTGCACAGACCTATTATGTACGTGCATTTGCCATGGGACCCGCCGGTACTGTTTATGGTGAGGAACTCACATTCACCACCCTGCCAATAGTACCAACCGTAACAACTGTAGAAGCCAGCGAAGTAGAAGGAACCACTGCAGTATCAGGTGGCAGCGTCACCGCTGACGGAGGGGCTGCAGTGACTGCGCGCGGTGTCTGCTTCGGTACTTCACCCAATCCTACCATTGATGCACCCAACGGGAAAACTGTTGATGATGCAGGGCTGGGAGAATTTGTAAGCAACCTTTCCGGCCTGAAGGGACTGACCAGGTACTACGCACGTGCGTACGCCACAAACAGTGCAGGCACAGGCTACGGTAACGAAATATCCTTCACCACGCTGGTGAGTGTTCGCGAATGGTATGTTCCGGGTGATTATGTAGCTGACAGCTATCCGCTCTCTGGCCTGGCAAACTGGGCGCCAGACAAGTCACCCATGGTTAAGAGCAATGAGGCAGATCCGAACAATGTTGAAGGGTATGTCTATATGGCCAACGGCAGTAACAACTTCAAGTTTGCCTCACAGCCCAACTGGGACGGACCGAATTATGGAGTTGACCCGACCCCGGGTGTTCTCAATCCCGCAGGTGATAACCTTAATCTGCCTGCCGGATTCTACAAGCTCAACGTTAATGCCGGGGTTGATCCGATGACCTATACCGCAGTGGCAATGAACTGGGGCGTTATTGGCAGCATCACCGACTGGAGTTCACAGATTCCGCTCACCTATGACCCTGCAGTTCGTGTCTGGAAGGGTGCCGTTCATTTGCCCTCCGGAGCTGTATGGAAGTTCAGGGCCAATGACAACTGGGACTACAACTATGGTGCAGATGCAGGAAGCAATGTCCTTGTTGCCGATGGTGCCAACATAGAGACAGATATTGAGGATGATTATGCAATAACCCTTGATCTCAGCCAGCCTCTGGCATATACATACCGTGCTGACAGGTGGGGCCTCATTGGTGATGCCACACCGGGCGGCTGGTCTGATGATACCAACATGACCTGGGATGCCGGCAACAAATGCTTTACAGTGACTCTCAACCTTACTGCAAAGTCATTCAAGTTCAGGGCCAATGACGCATGGGAATATGACCTGGGAGGAAGCATTTCAGCTCTCACCCCCGGAGGTGCCAACATTGATGTGACAGAGGCAGGAAACTACACAATCACCCTGGATCCCTGGAAAAAGGTGGCAACGATGACCAGGAACTAAGCGGAATAGTTATATATGTTACGGCTCAGCCGTAGCGTTCCTTGAAATCAGAAACCTCTTCCTGTCACAGAAGAGGTTTTTGATTATATTTAGCAATATTCACACTATCAATTAAAAACAATGAAAATCAAGATCCCGGTACTGGTACTGATACTTGCAGGGTGGAATATGGCCTCCTCTTCACAGGTGGTCACTGCTGATCCTTACTTCCCGGTGACATCAGGCCCTGTGGTAATAACCTTTCATGCTGACAAGGGTGACATGGGGATGAAGGACTATACGGGAGATGATGTCTATGCGCATACCGGCCTCATCACCAGCCTGAGCTCAGGCCCGTCTGACTGGAAGTATGTTGTATCGGGAACCTGGAGCACAACCGTGCCGCCACCTGATAAAGTAAAGCTGATGCGTGTTGATGCCAACACCTATACGCTTACCATATCCCCGTCAATCAGGGCATTTTACGGTGTCCCGGAAACGGAGACCATTCTGAAAATGGCTTTTGTGTTCCGCAACGGCAACGCCTCGCGTACCGGTCGCGATGTCAACGGCGCAGATATATTTTATAATGTTACGGCGGAAGGCAGTTATGAAATACTGCTTTCTGAACCAGACAATTATACTTTCATAGTGAATGCCGGAGATGTGGTGCCGGTTTCATTTCATGCTTCTGTTTGTGATTCGCTCATTCTCTGCCAGAACGGAGTGCAGCTTAAGAAAGTGACAGAGACAACCCTGACACATTCCGTCACTGCTGCCGGTTCAGGGAGCTACAAGCTGCTGGCAAAGGCCTGGCACAACAATGTCATGAAAGCTGATTCTGCCTGCTATTTCATACGTACTCCAACGGTGGTGGCGCCCGTTCCGGCAGGGCTGAAGCCAGGGGTGAACATCACGGGAGACAACTCGGCGGCATTCCTTCTTTATGCTCCTTACAAAAGCAGTGTGTTTGTGATTGGCGACTTCAACAACTGGGCATACAGCAGTGAGGGTTTCATGAAGAGAAGTCCTGACGGCAAATGGTACTGGCTTGAGGTGACAGGGCTTGACCCTGACGGGGAATATGGATTCCAGTACCTTGCAGATGAGACGCTGCGCATACCAGATCCGTACACCACGAAGGTACTTGACCCGTGGAATGACAAGTACATTGACGAGTCGGTTTACCCTGACCTGAAGCCCTACCCGGAGGGAGTGACAAGTGAACTTGTGTCGGTATTCCGGACACGTCCTCCGGAGTACACATGGAAAAACAACGATTTTACACCTCCTTCCAGGGACACTCTGGTCATTTACGAGATGCTGGTTCGTGATTTTGTGGCGACACACACTTTCAGGAGTGTTCGTGATACGCTTGATTATCTGAAGCGCCTGGGAATTAACGCAATTGAGCTGATGCCCGTAAATGAGTTCGAGGGCAACAGCAGCTGGGGGTATAATCCTTCAATGTACTTTGCGGTTGACAAATATTACGGAACACCTGATGATCTGAAGGAACTGATAGACTCATGCCACGGCAGGGGAATAGCTGTGATCATGGACATAGTTCTCAATCATTCATACAATTCGAATCCGCTCGTGAGGCTCTACTGGAACAGTGCAAACAATCAGCCTGCGGCCAACAATCCATGGTTCAACGTCACAACCCCCCATTATTACAGTTTCGGAGGATCTGATTTCAACCATGAGAGCAATGATACAAAAGCACTTGTTGACAGTATATGTCATTACTGGATTGATGAGTTCAGGTTTGATGGTTTCAGGTTCGACTTTACCAAAGGGTTTACCAACAAGATCAGTAACAATGATTACTCGGTATCGGCGTATGACCCATCACGGATAGCCATCCTCAAACGTATTGCAGACAGGATCAGGGCTTACAAGCCTGATGCCCTGCTGATACTGGAACACTTTGCCGACAACGCCGAGGAGAAGGAACTTGCAGCATATGATTTTCTCCTTTGGGGCAACGGGAAGTGGAGGTACGCAGATGCCTCAACCGGCAGCTCTTCTGATCTTTCCGATGCATCGTGGAAGTCCCTCGGTTTTGACAGGCCGGGGGTGATTGATTACATGGAGAGCCATGACCAGGAGAGGATTATGTATCTCAATCTTACCCGGGGGAAGTCTGAAGGAGGATATAATATAAAGGAATTCAACACGGCCATTAAAAGGGTTAAACTTACGGCCACATTCTTCCTGACAATACCAGGCCCGAAGATGCTCTGGCAGTTTCAGGAGCTGGGATATGACGTTATCCTCGGCGATGGTTACCAGAGGCTGGAAGAGAAGCCCATCCTTTGGAATTACTACACTGTACCGGTACGAAAGAACCTTTTTGACAACTTTGCCGCCCTGATAGACCTGAAAAAGAAATATCCGGCCTTCTCCTCGGATAACTTCACCCTCTACCAGAGCGGGATGACCAAGAGGCTGAACATAGTTCATTCTGATATGGATGTTGTTGTTCTGGGCAATTTTGACTTTTTTCCCCGCACGATCGATCCGAATTTCACCCGCACCGGCACATGGCATGAGTTCTTTCGCGGCAACCAGATTGAGGTTAACGCTTCAAACCAGAATACACCCCTCTCCCTTGTGCAGGGAGAATACCGGATCTATACCTCGAAAGAGGTTGCCAGACCGGCCTTCCTTCTAAGTGTAAAGGAACCGCTTGCTGACAACGATGAAGGCCCGGTGTTTGACGTTGGTCCGAATCCTTTCCGTGAAAGGACGGTGATAAAATTCACCGGTGATGATCAGTATAAGCCTCACACGGTTGAGGTGGTCTCCGCCACCGGAGCCGTGCTGCAGATAATGAGCACACCTGCGGGCATAGATAATGTCACCCTCGATGGTTCTGCATTTGACGCGGGTCTCTATTACCTGAAGGTGACAACCGGAAGGGTGTCTGCCGTAAAGAGGGTGGTCAAATACTAGTTTACAGTTCTGAAGGTCTGACGTCAGAAGACCGGTAGCCTTATGCTGAGCCTAAGACCCCGGGACCTGTTGCCTTTAGAGAAGAAGTCTTCAGACCCCGGGACCTGAGGCCTTCGGAGATAATATTTTCAGTCAAGAGAAAACCCGGATCCAAAGTCCGGGTTCGAAAAGGGGTGCCCTTTTGAGACACCCTTTTTGCCTGCGGCAAGCCTGTATAATTATTTCACCAGTATCATATAACCCCATGGTCCGAGCTCCATCTTCCCGCCCCGGGTGATCTCCATGCTGCCATCAGTGAAAAGGTCCCTGTAGGTTCCTGCTGTGAGTTCGTCCTTCAAAGCCACAGTCACGGGTTTGTTGCTGATGTTGAGGATAGTCAGAACCTCATCCTCACCCCTGACCCTCTTGTATGCGACCACATTCCTGCTGCTTGTCTTCACCACATCGTATGATCCGCCTTCAGTGCCATGACGCAGTGCCGGATGTGATGTACGCAGGTGAACCAGCTTAGTGTAGAAGGGAGTAAGTTCAGTCTCCTTCCACTCAATCGGGTCACGCCTGAAGAACTCCAGCCTCTTGTCAAGATCAGCCTCCTGGCCGTTGTAGAGCAGAGGTACGCCGGGAATGGTGAAGAGATAGCAGGCGAATGCCTTCTGTGCTTCACCCATCTTTTCTTTGATAGTACCGTTCCACGAGTTCTCGTCGTGGTTGGTCATGAAACGCAGCCTGTATGACTCGGGAGCATAACGCTTCAGCTCATACTGAATAATGCTGTCAAGGGCAGCAGGTTTGCGCTGGCCTCCTGCCACAGCGTTCATCAGGTGATGATGCGCCCAGCCGTAGTTCATGTCAAAGGCACGTTCCAGCAGGAATGAATGCTCCTCATCCTCTGCAAGCATCAGCACCGGCCTGATAGAGTTGAGTTCGGTAGTGGCCCTGAACCAGAACTCCTCAGGAACCAGGCCCGGGAAATCACAGCGGTAGCCGTCAATGCCAACCTCTTCAACCCAGTACCTCATTGCACTGAGCATGTAATCCCACAACGGCTCTGCAGTGTAGTCAAACTGGATCACATCAGTCCAGTCAAACG
>Ga0302238_1001995_pt1 | contig 15171 bp, 12 predicted proteins | sample AAG_UR_Asn_MG_FD_193527 | JGI IMG/M metagenome (GOLD analysis project Ga0302238, IMG submission 193527) | Enriched activated sludge microbial communities from anaerobic digester in WTTP, New Holstein, Wisconsin, United States - AAG_UR_Asn | ecosystem: Engineered > Bioreactor > Anaerobic >...
CGCCACCTGGTACTGCACCGTCGCCTGGCCTTGAAGGTGGGGATACCGGAAGAGCGATGCCTGTTGGCAATCAACGGCGAAGTGGTCAGTTTCTACAATGATACCGCCTGCATTGAGGAGACCATTGAAACCGGGCGGGTCTTTGTGGACGGCAAGGGAGTTGGGGATGTGGGTGAGATCGTCCTCAAGGACCGCCGCCACCTGGCCGAGGACGGCATGGTGCTGGTGATCCTGGGGGTCAACCAGCACAGCGGCGAGATGATTTACGGCCCCGAGATCGTCTCGCGCGGTTTTGTATTTGAGGATGAAAGCCAGGAATACCTGCAGACCGCCAAGGAGACCGTACGCGAGACACTCAGCGGGGTCAGCCAGGAGTTTCTGGCAGACCGTGACGAGCTGCGCCAGCTGGTGCGCCAGACCCTGAAACGGTTCTTCAAGAAGAGCATCGAACGCCGACCGATGGTGCTGCCGGTCATCCTGGAGATGTAGGGGGAACTCAATTCAAATCTATAAAAACCCCACAACCAGTTGTTTAACCTCTTCTGCCATTTTTACGGCCTGCCGTGCCACCGTTTTATCCGCTGATTCACCAGGATAACGATACTCAACAGCATAGGCACTGAGCATAGCCAGTGTGGGACGGATCAATTCAAGGGCTGGATACTGATCTTTACAAGAGGGAAAGATTGTGGGTCTTGCCAAAAGGGGTTACTGCTTCCTGTAATAGATCCTTCAAATATTTTTCTGCGCACTGTTGTGCATGAAAACAGGCAGCATCATAGTTGGGTACCGTCCGTGCCCGCAGTTCACGGCGGGCAGTGGCCAAATCGCCTTCTGCCTTTTGAATCCACTCAGAGGTCAGGGGCTGCATACAACTCTTTCCCAGTTGCAACAATCTCGCGTAGAAAAAAGTCATTCATGGCCAGGCGCTCCCGCACCTGTCGTGATGAACGGACAATCAGCTCAACCGGCAAGGTTGGCTTCAAGCGGTTAATGATATCGGCAGCGATCCGCGCACCGGATACCTCTCCCGGCATAATCACCAACAGGTCTACATCTGATTCTGCACCGGCCTTGCCAGTGGCGTAGGAACCAAACAGAATGACCTTTTCAGGCGCGAACTCACGTCCCATAGCTGTTGCAAACTGTTGTATGTCGCTGATGGATATGTGAGCCATGGTTGCTCTCCTGACACCGCTCATACCACAAAAGAAGATGTACCGCAATCGCACCTACAAATACTTTTCCCGTAACCCCACCTTATTCACCTTCCCCACGCTGGTCTTGTCGATCGCCTCCACCAGTTTGACCTTCAAGAGCACCACCTGTTTGTTGACCAGCCCTTTCTCGGCGTACTCCTTGACATGGTGGGCGAGTTCCTTTTCCGTCACCGCCATGCCGGACTTGACCACCACCAGGGCCAGCGGGCGTTCGCCCCACTTTTCATCCGGGGCGCCGATCACCGCCACCTCGGCCACAGCCGGGTGGTGGGCGATGATATCCTCCAGTTCCAGTGAGGAGACCCACTCGCCGGCCACCTTGAGCACATCCTTGGTCCGGTCGGTGATCCGGACAAAACCCAGCTCATCCCGCACCGCCACATCGCCGGTATGCAGGTAACCGCCTTCCCAGAGCCGCTCCGAGGCCTTGTGATCCTTGAGATAGCCCTGGGTCAGCCAGGGGGCCCGCACCACAATCTCACCGGCCGATCTGTTGTCACGCGGCTGTTCCCGCAGGCTGCCATCGGCAATCTTCAGATCCACCAGCGGCAGGGTCCGGCCGGTCTTGCAGCGGATGGCCGCCTGTTCTTCCGGGGACTGGGCCAGCATGGCAGGGGTCAGGTGCGAGATGGTCAGGATCGGGCAGGTCTCCGACATGCCGTAGCCGGTAAAGAGGTCAATACCGCGCCGCATCGCCTCCAGGCAGAGCGCCTTGGACATGGCCGCCCCGCCGATAATCAACTTCCAGCCGGAAAAATTGATCCGCTGCGCATGGGGGTGTTTCAGGAGCATATGCAGGATGGTCGGTACGCAATGGGAGAAGGTGACCTTTTCCTGCTCAACCAGTTCCAGCAGGATCTCGGGTACATAGCGCCCCGGGTAGACCTGTTTGACCCCCAGCATGGTGGCCACGTACGGCAACCCCCAGGCATGCACGTGGAACATGGGGGTAATCGGCATATAGACATCCTGACGGTTGAAATTGCCGTGACCGACCGCCGTGCCAAGGACGCTCATCACCCCCAGGGTGTGCAGGACCAATTGACGGTGACTGAAGTAGACCCCCTTGGGCATGCCGGTGGTACCGGTGGTGTAGAAGGTGGTGGCGCGGCTGTTTTCATCGAAATCGCAAAAATCAAAGACCGGAGCGGCGGATGCCAGCAGGTCCTCATACTCTCCTGCAAAGGGGATATGACTTTCCGGCCGTTGCGGCTCGTCGTTGAGCAGGATAAAACCTTTGACCGTATCCATCCGGCCGCGGATCTGCTCAAGAATCGGCAGAAACTCACCATTGACCAGTAAAAAGTCATCCTCGGCATGGTCGATGGTATAAAGGATCTGCTCCGGCGAGAGCCGCACGTTGATGGTGTGCAGCACCGCGCCGATCATCGGCACCGCAAAAAAGCACTCCAGATAACGGTGGGAATCCCAGTCCATCACCGCCACAGTGTCACCCGGCCTGATCCCCAGCGTGGTCAGGGCATTGGCCAGACGAGCCACCCGCTCCCGCAAATCTCGATAGGTAAAGCGGTGGGAGCGGTAGACGATCTCCTGCTCCGGCTCATCCACCACCGGGCAAAACAGCAGGTTCTTGATCAGCAAGGGATAGTCATAGGCAGACGGCGTGCGGGCAATCAGGGCATCAGGCATGAGAAACTCCAGCAATGGTATACCTGCAAAAGTTTTTGGCGCGAAAGAGCGCAAGGAGCACAAAAATTGACGTGTGCTGACACCGTCGTAAAACCAATTGAACTGAATACCGGAGTAATTGGTTTTCTTTTGTATCCTTGAGATCTTTTGCGGTTTTCAACTAGTTGGGAATTATTCCGCTTCTTTCCAGGCGGTCACGATATAGACCGGAACCTGAGCCTCGAACAGCTTGAATTCGGTCAGGGGGCGGGTTCGAGAGACATTGATGCAGACCACTTCGACCTGGTAACCGTGGTATTCAAGTGCCTCAACACTCTTGGTCAGGGTATCAAGGGTCACTGCGTTGATCACAATCAGGCCGTCAGCCTTCAGACGCCGGTCCGCCTGTTCAATGATCTCTTCCAGGTTGCCACCTGCCCCGCCGATAAAGACCCGGTCCGGGTCCGGCAGATCATCCAGCCCGTCCGGGGCATAGGCCTCCACCAGCTTGACGTTGCGGGCACAGAACTTATCCAGGTTCTGCTTTAAAAAGGTGACGTACTGGCTGTTTTTCTCGATGGCAAACAGCTTGCCGTTGGGGATCAGGTTAGATGCCTCGATGGAAACCGAGCCGGAACCGGCACCGATATCCCACAGTACCAGATCATTCTGCAGCTTGAGCTTGGCCAGGGTGACGGCACGCACCTCCTGATGGGTGAAGTGCTTCTTCATGGAAGCGAACTCATCGTCATCAACGCCGATCAGGGGGTAGCGGGTCAAGGTCGGTTCCCAGGCCCGTACCAGGATCAGGATATTCAACTCGGAGTGCTGCAGGGTCAGAAGCCCCTTGATGGTGGTACGGGTAAACTTCTCCGTCGGCATCCCCAGGTCTTCGCAGAGCCAGGCATCGTACCCCTCTGCCCCCCGGTCAATCAGCTCACGGGCGATCAGGGCCGGGGTGTTGACCGCATCGGTCAGGATACAGGCCTTTTCGGCAGCAATGATCTTGTCAATGGAGCGGGCCATGCCGCGTCCCTGGATTGACAGAAAAATGGCGTCATCCCAGGGTTCCTTGATCCGGGCAAAGGCATACTGCATGCTGGTGACATTGGCAAAGATCTCCAGCCGCTGCTTGGGCAGGTTGCGCAGCAGAAAACGGCCGGTGCCGAAAAAGTTCGGGTCGCCGGTGGCCAGCACCACCACCCGTTTGTCGGTAGCCTGCAAAAAGGCCAGCAGCGGAGCCAGTTCCCCCAGCACCATTTTTTCTCCGGCAAAGTCGGGAAAACGGTCAAGGTGACGCTGACGCCCCACCAGCACCTCGGCATGACCAATAACGTCCAGTGCCTTATCGCTTAATCCCTCACAACCTGCAATGCCGGCCCCGATCAGATAAATGGTGTTGTGTGCCATGGCTGTTCCTCCCGTACTATCCTGCTGTGGAGCGCAGTATAGTGCATCTTTCGGCAGGCGGCAAACGGAGATTCGAGAAAAGGGAAGGATGGGCAGCAGTCTAGACCATGGTGGTGATGGTTTTGCGGAAGCGGACCAGCGAGAGGACGAACAGGCACGCCCCGATCAAGCCCAGGGCAACAAACTGGGGCCAGACCACCGCAATCCCTGCGCCACGGTAGAGGATCGCCTGGGCCAGCAGCACAAAATGGGTGTTCGGTGCAGCCAGCATGATCCACTGAACAATGTCCGGCATACTCTCGCGGGGAGTGGTACTGCCCGAAAGTATCTGAAGCGGTAACAGCACCAGCATCATCAGCAGTCCGAACTGCGGCATGGAGCGGGCGATCGTACCGAGGAAGATACCAAGCGAGGTGGTGGCAAACAGGTGCAGGGCGGTGCCTGCCAGAAAGAGGGCGACGGAGCCCTCAATCGGTACCCGGAGCAACCCTTGGACAATCAGTGTCAGCGAGCAGGCGGTAGTTGTCAACACCACCAGCGCCATGGCCCAGACCTTGCCGGCCATGATCTCGAACGGGGTAACCGGCATCACCAGCAGGTGCTCCACCGTGCCATGCTCCCGCTCGCGAATCAGGGCCGCACCGGTCAGAATAATGGAAAGCATGGTAACGCTATTGATAACCTGCATGACTGAGCCGAACCAGAACTGGTTCAATTCCGGGTTGAATCGTGCCCGTAGGTTCAGTGCGACACTCGCGCCGCTATCGGCTCGATAGCCTTGTAGAAAGGCGCTTGTTTCAGTGGTGATGATGGACTGGATGTAGCCGCTGCCGGTAAAGGCCTGACTCATCCGGGTGGCATCCACATTCAGTTGAATAGTGGGCGTGCGTCCGGCCAGGACATCCCGCTGAAAGTTAGGAGGAATATTGATGGCAAAGGTATCAAGACCGCTATCCATGCGTCTGTCCATTTCAGTGCGCGTGATCATGGACGGTGGGGCAAAATGTGGGGCAATAAAGGCATCGGCAATGCGGGTCGAAAGTTGCGAACGGTCCTCGTCAGCAATGGCAATCGGTGCCCGGTGCAGTGTTTCAGGCATCGCCTTGGCAGCGGAATAAACCTCGAAGCTGAAGGCATACACAATCAGCAGCAGCAAAATGGGATCGCCTAACAGACTGCGTAGTTCTTTGATGCCGAGCTGCATGATGTTGGCGCCACGCATAATCAGCGCTCCTGCTTCCTGAGCAAAGCTGCGGCCAGGGCCAACAACAGGGGGACGGCCAGCATCAAGGGCACAAATGACGCCTGGAGGTCGGCAAAGCCCAGCCCCTTTGAAAAGGTACCCCGTGTGATAGTCAAAAAATAGGTGGTCGGATAAAACTTTCCGATTGCGGCCCCAGCCCCTTCCAGAGAGGAGACCGGATGAATCAGGCCGGAAAACTGCACCGCCGGTACAAGGGTCAGAATAGCCGTACCGAATAAGGCGGCGATCTGGCTGCGCATAAAGGTAGAAATTACCAGGCCAAAGGCGGTTGCCACAACCACGTACAGAAATGCTCCGGCTGTAAGGGCTGTAAAACTGCCTTTTAGCGGTACTCCGAAGATATAAACCGCCTGCAAGGCCAGCATCAAAAAGCTGAGCATGGCCAGCGCCAGATAAGGAAGTTGTTTGCCCAGCAGAAACTCCAGCCTAGTCACCGGCGTGACATAAAGGTTGACAATCGAGCCCAATTCCTTCTCCCGCACCACTGAAAGTGCGCTCAACATGGCCGGAATCAACATCAAAAGCAGTGGAATGACTGCCGGCACCATCGCCACCAAGCTCTTGACATCAGGATTGTAGCGGTAGCGGATCGCGATTTCAGCCGCAGAGGCAGTGGCCGATACACCGAGCTTTTCCCGAGCCAGGGTTGTCAGCCAGTGGGTATGCATGCCCTGCACATAACCTCGGATTGTTTCGGCCCGCTGCGGCATGGCGCCGTCAATCCAGGCACCGACAGCAACCGGTGAGCCACGGCGAAGGTCGCGGGCAAAACCGGGCGGAATCTCGATTGCCAGACTGATCTCACCGGAACGCATGCGCTGGTCCAGATCAGCATAACTTTTAAGAGCAGGACGCTCACTGAAGTAGCGCGAACCGGCAAGGCTGATGAGGTAGTCCCGGCTGAGGGTGGTCTGATCACGGTCAAGGGCGGCAAAGGTCAGATTCTCCACGTCCATGGTAATGCCGTAACCCATCACAAACATCAGAATCACGCTCCCCAGCAGGGCCAGGGTCAGACGGATCGGATCCCGCACGAGCTCCAGCGCCTCACGCCGGGCATAGCTGAGCAGGCGCTGCAGGCTGAAGAAGCCGGGTGGGGCCGTTGGGACAGCTGGGAGAGAAGAACTGGTTGGTGGAGCAACATCAAACGGGCCAGCAACGGCTTCGGCAGGGACAGCCGCTGCCATATCAGTTGCCTCTTCCAGATAACTGATGAACGCTTCTTCCAGTGTATCTGTTTTACGTGCTGCGATCAGTGCTGCCGGGGCATCACTGACCAGCACCCGACCGGCGTGCATCAATGAGATCCGGTCACAGCGTGCAGCCTCGTTCATGAAGTGAGTCGAGATAAAGATGGTAACCTTGTCCTGACGGGCAAGGTCAACCATGATCTGCCAGAAGGCGTCCCGGGCCACGGGATCAACCCCCGAGGTCGGTTCATCGAGGATCAGCATTTCAGGCCCATGGATCATGGCCACCGCCAGTGACAGGCGTTGACGCTGCCCCAGCGGCAGGGAGTCTGGCAGGCTCTCCATCACATTATTCAGGCCGAAGCGCTCCGCCATCCCGGCAACACGGTCAGGAATCCCCGCTTCCGGCAGGCTAAAGAGGCGTGCGTGCAGCACTAGGTTCTGCCGCACGGTTAACTCGCTGTACAGTGAAAAGGATTGGGTCATGTAGCCGACCCTACGACGGGTTTCGATGTCGCGGGGGTCCACCGGACGCCCGAAGAGCCGAGCCTCCCCTGCGCTGGCAGGCAGCAGGCCGGTCAACATCTTCATGGTGGTGGTCTTGCCGCAGCCGTTGGAACCTAAAAAGCCAAAAATCTCGCCCTGGCCGATGCGGAAACTGACCTGCTCAACAGCAACAAAATCACCGAAACGCATGGTCAGGCCCTGGGCCTCAATGGCGGCCTTACCGTCATCCTCAGCCTCCCGTGGCGGGATACTAACCGGACGGTACCCCTCACGCTGCACCTGGGGAAGCAGGGCAATGAACGCCTCTTCCAGGGTTGTGCTGCCGGTCTCGGCCAGCAGCTCTTGTGGCGTACCGCTGGCCAGCAGCTGGCCGGCATTCATGGCGACCAGCCAGTCAAACCGGGCTGCCTCCTCCATATAGGCGGTGGCGACCAGCACGCTCATGCCTGGTCGACCGGTCCTGATCCGCTCAATCAGCTCCCAGAACTGGCGACGCGACAGGGGATCAACACCGGTGGTGGGTTCATCCAGAATCAAGAGGTCGGGATCGTGGATCAGGGCACAGCAGAGCCCCAGTTTCTGTTTCATCCCCCCGGAGAGCTTACCGGCCGGGCGGCCGGCAAAGGGTGCCAGCCCGGTGGCCTGCAGCAGTTCGGCAATACGGCGTTCACGCTCCCGGCGGTCATGGCCGAACAGCCGGGCAAAGAACTCCACATTTTCAAAGACGGAGAGGGTTGGATAGAGGTTTTTACCCAACCCCTGCGGCATAAAGGCGATCCGGGGGCAGATCTCCCGGCGGTGCCGCCGGTCAGCCATGCTGCCGCCCAGCACCTCAGCCTGGCCGGTCTGGATGGCCCGTGAACCGGCAATCAGAGAGAAGAGGCTGGACTTACCCACACCGTCCGGACCGATCACACCGACCATACAGCCGGCAGGCAGTTCAAGGCTGATCTCTGCCAACGCCACGGTCTTGCCGTAGCGCAGACTGATCCCCTGCAAGCGTGCTACAGGCGGCAAAGTCAGATGCCTGTTTGGTGTGGCAGCTCCGCTCATTGCGGCAGTTTGATCTGCAGACGGGCCGGCCAGGATTTGGTGGCATCAAGCCGTACCCAGGCCACGCCGGGCAGGCCGGTCTTGACCCGGGTGATATGTTTCTTCAGCAGCTCAGGCGGAATCTGGGCCCGCACCCGAAACATCAGCTTCTCACGCTCGCTGGCGGTTTCCACCGTCTTGGGGGTAAACTGGGCCACATCAGCAACAAACGATACCCTGGCCGGAATCACATACTGCGGGGCAGCATCCAGCACCAGCCGCACCTCGCTGCCGATCGCCAGCTTGCCTGCCTCGGTGGTGGGCAGGAAAAAGGTCATATAGACATCGCTTAAGTCAACCAGGCTTAAAATACGCCCGCCTGCCGCCACCACTTCACCGAGCTGGGCCACCTTGTACTGCACCCTGCCGTCGCGGGGGGACTTCAAGGTACTGTCACGCAGCTCGGCCTGAATCCGCTCGACATTGGCCCGGGCGGCCTCCACCGTTGACTGTGCTCCATCAATCTGGGTTCTGGCTGCCGTGATGGTTGCATCAACGGCGGCGCTCTGGGCCTGGGCCGCATGGAGCGCCGCCTCAGCACTTCGCAGCAGTGCTGCATCGTCATCGGCATCCTGCTTTGCAATTGCCCGATCCTGTACCAGTTCTGCAGAACGACGCGCATGCTGGCGGGCCTTGACCAGTTCAACCTCCCGCTGGCTGACCATAGCCAGGGCTGCCGCCTTTTCGCTTTGGCGCTGAGCAAGCTGGCTCTGACTCGTGGCAACCGCGCTCCGGGCCTGCTGCAACTGCGCCCGGGCCTGCCATAATTGGGCCTCTAGGGTCTCGGTATCCATGACCGCCACAACCTGACCGGCGGTGACAAACGCCCCTTCGCTGACCAGGATATCCTTGACCCGTCCGGCTACTTTGGTACTTACATCGATCTCAACCGCCTCAATGCGGCCGTTACCGCTGACAATGCCGGGATCTTTGCCGTTACCGCCAATCTTCTGCCAGGCGACAATGCCTGCTACGGTCAGCCCAAGGAGTACGGCAGCTCTCAGCAGCCATTTTTTCTGTTGTCCGGTCATAAGTTTCCTCTTTTATGTAACAGGCAGGGGCTCTGTTAAGCGTTGTCTGTCCCGCAGGGTACAATATCACTATTTTTCAGCATAAACCCCTTTCTGAAAACTTCAAGGCAGGCATTGACAATGTGAGGATCAAAGGCACTCCCGCTGGCACACTTGATTTCTCTTAGGGCAAGCTCCTGTCCTTTTCCTGGACGATACGGACGGTGTGACGACATGGCCTCAACCATATCGGCTACACCGATAATTCGTGCCTCCAGAAGAATATCATCACCAGCCAATTGGCCAGGATAACCACTACCATCCAAACGTTCGTGGTGTTGCTGAACCATTCTGGCAATAGGCCAGGGAAATTCAATCTGCTGAAGGATCTCATATCCTGCCTGGGGATGCGTCTTGATCAGCTCAAACTCGATATTTGTCAGCCTACCCGGCCGAGTTAAAATTTCTGCAGGCACATACAATTTGCCAATGTCATGAATACTGGCAGCAGTTGTTATGCCCTTGATACTTGTTTCGTCAAAACATCCCATTTCCAGGGCAATTGCGCCGGCTAACTGGGCAACACGCTGCTGATGTCCGAACGTGTAGGGATCTCGCTTTTCAATTGCCGTTGCCAAGGCATGCACGGTTTCATCAATGATCCTGTCCTGCTTCTCAAGCTGCATTTTTAAATTGTTTTCAAGCTCCATTTTTTCCGTAATGTCATACAGAATCGCCACGGCTCCAATAACACGCCCATCCGCATTGAGCACCGGTGCTGTTGAGTAACTAATCAGAATTGCAGTGCCATCCTTTTTGGTTGCCTGCATAGGAAGCGAGGTAAAAACCTCAAGTTTTTGTGTCCTTTCTCGAAGTTCTTCATACTTTTTCCCTCCTTTTTCAGAAAGCACTCTGATTGGTTGCCCAATCACTTCATCTTCCCGCCAGCCTGATACCTTTTCAGCCGCCTTATTCCACAAACGGATAATACCCTTTGTGTCAACTGCCAGTATGCCTAGCGGCGACGCCATGACGAGCCCGCGCAAAATCTTAGCGTTTAAGCCTATATCAGTTGCCCATGTTTCTGATTCGGGTGACTCTAAAATCATCATTACGTGCTCTCATCGTTTAAAAAGTAGATGAATAAGATTTATGGGCCACCCAGGCGCCGGCTCCTGAGCAAGAACATACAGTGCCACGCCTGCTACAATCAGGGCCAAGCAAAAGTACATAATAAATCTAGGTTTTTTTGTGGGTGTTTCTTCATTTTTGTTTGTCATGGCTCATACCCCTAGCACGTTATAGCCTGCGTCAACATAATGAACTTCTCCAGAAACTCCGCTCGCCAACCCACTGCACAGATAGAGCGCTGAACTGGCCACATCCTCTTGAGTAACATTACGGCGAAGCGGGGCTTTTTCTCCAACACAAGCGGCTATAGTACTGAACCCACTCAGACCAAAGGAGGAGGTAGTTAGAATTGGACCGGATGAAATTGCATTAACACGTACCCCTTTGTCTCCAACGGCTTCAGCCAGATAGCGGACAGATGCTTCAAGCGCCGCTTTTGCGATCCCCATAACGTTATAATGGGGGAAAACCTTGACGGCGCCATGGTAACTAAGTGTAAGAACGGCACCATTTCTACCTGCCATCATTGGCAGCGCCTCCTTGACAATATTGATAAGCGAATAGACACTAACCTCCAAGGCGTGCGTAAAACCTCTCCTGTCGGTATCAAGAATAGTTCCTGCCAGATCACCCTTTTCTGCAAAAGCGACCGCATGGACAACAATATCCAATCCACACCATGTGGCCTGTATCTGTTCGATAACCGATCGAATCTGTACATCACTTCTTACATCACAGGGCATAATTATTTGGCTGTTGAGTGATTCTGCCAAACTACGTACGTGTCTTCCCCTAATTTCATCCTGATACGTAATGGCTAAGTCAGCACCATGTTCACAAAAGGTCCGGGCAATGTTCCAGGCAATGCTTTTTTCGTTGAGCACACCCACTATGAGGGCTTTTTTACCTTGCAATAATTTCATACGGTTTTTCTTCCTGATGTCAGCCACGATTACAGACCTGCAACAATGCACCTTTCCAAGGCTAAAACCGGTATCCGATACCAACAAGCAAGACATCAGTATCTCTGTCATAATCCGTTGCTATACGACTCCAGGAAATACGTGCCGACCAATCGGGGTTAATACGACAACTTCCCGTCAAGGTTCCAATGGCAGAAATCACTCGATCACTAACCCAGTCGTGGCCTGCACGATGATCGGCCGCCAGATATGCTCCACCTCCAATACCCAAGCTTGTCGCCCCGTCAAAAAACTCTTTGGCAAGCCAAAGCTGGCTTGCCAGTCCATGCCGCCTGATCAGGCGGTTATCTCCTTCGTAGAGCCACGTTACACTCCAATCTAGGTAAGACAGCACGCCGCGTCGATATTCGATGCTCACTGCGGCAGACTTTTCAGAATCAAAGCTGTTTGTTATTGTTTGCCCGACAAACAGCGTCACCTCATTGTGCTTGGCATAGCGCCTTGTTTGGACAGCATCCGGCTTGGGACAGTTCGGACCGTCCAGTTGGCAGCCAATTCCCGCCAAGACCGTAAAACTGTCCATTTCTCCAAAGGTACTAACCCAGTTGCTGCGTATTTGAAAAAGCCAAGGAGAAGCTGTCTGCACCGTCGTTGCCAAACTGAAGACAGAGCCGAAACCATGTTCGTTTTGATAGGCACTGCTGCCTGCAGTTGCGGTGTCATAATACCAGTAAGGGCCCGCTCCTGCTGACAGCACGAGTTGCTGTTCGAATATTGGATAGTTAATCCATACCTGCAGCGCGTTGCCATCACGATGGTGCCCAGGAATATGTCCCTCGTTCAGGTACGAAAAACCGGCAGAAAACCATTGATTTAGCAGTAGACGATAGTCCAGTTGCCAAGCTATCGATGAGCCGTCACCCTCAGCTGTATTGCCCTGCATTACGCCTCCCAATACAACCAACTCGTCAGCATGCGCTGTGTTGCTACCGATAGAACCACGCAAAGACAACAGGAGAGCTAACCAAACCATCGAAGCACGAATTCGGTGACATCTCCAAAATATCTGTACTGTTTCTACGTTCACTTCGCGTCCTTACAAATATTATTCAGCAACCGAGCCCTAAAAGTTCCAACTCACACTAAACATATGCAGATCCACACCTGGATTTGGCGTGCAATTGGTATATAAAATGCGATTGTTTGAGAGGTGCTGCAATCGATAGCCTATTCCCAAGCCTCCCTTAAAACGATAGGAGAGCCCCACATAAGCGCCCCACAAAAGAATACTTCCAAAGTCTTGTTCTCCGAACTGGCGCCTATCCATGAGGTCAAGTCCCACACCAGTGTCCAGCGAAATTCCAGCATTATCCTTATTAAAGGCAAGCCCCACACCGGCACCTCCGATAAAGCCACTTTCATTTCCGCCTGCCAGCGCTCCAGCAGACACATTGAAGGATGGAGCAGCCCCCCAACCGGAAGAATTGCGCCATTCCCAAGGCAGGCCATAAACAGCAAATGCTTCATAGAGATGAAAATATTCGCGCCTCGGACCCGCCTGAACCCCTATGCGTATGCCGGTTTCCAGCCACTCAGCTTGCGCCGTTACGGCATAGAACAGCATCCAGATATGCAGCAAAGATATAACGGCAAATTTCATACATTTCTTCGCACGCATGTTATCAAGCCTTTCTGCATCGACAAAATACTTCAGAATTTCCTGCCACTTACTTTGCCCCTCCTGCTTTCATGATTATCGTCCCCCTGAAGTGGCTTATTTGTTATCAACAGTTTTTTATATTTCTGTCCCAGCACTGTTGCAGCAGGATGTAATAGCGGCGCAACCCGCTTCAGCTCATCTTGTTTGAGCAATACAACAACCTGACGATTGCCCTGCCAGAGTTGCAGAAAGCCCGCTTCATCGACAAACCAGTTCGCTTGATCGCCTCGATTGCTACCGAACGCAAGCTCCCCTTTACTGCCAACCACAACCACCCGCCGTTTGGCATAAAACGGTAATGATTGTTCATAGCCAAAGCTTGCCAATACCCCCTCTTTACTCAGGAATCGACCTGCCATTTCACCTAATTCGCGCGAAGACTTTTTAACGGCAATTCGTTCCAGCACATACGGCTGCCCAACCACCTCCAACAAATAGGAACCGGACAAAAGTCCGATGAGCAGCAATCCAGCGCTCTGTCTGCGAACAGCCCAAAATACATTCATAGCCATGCCCAGAAAAATCAGGCCCAACAGACTACCGGCTGCAGGCGTCAGAATGGTCATTTTAGTCAGCAGTCTACTGCCTGCTGACAACCAGCCCAGTTGTATAAGCAAAGGCGCCAAGGCAGGCAGTTGCGAGTACACCACAACCCCCACGGAGCCAATTGACAGCACAACAAGCAGGCTTCTATGCTCCGGTTTTAGAGCTGTCATCAGCTTGTACTCTCCTAGCCGTACAAACATGATGCCTATCAACATGGCAATGGGCGGAAAGATCGGCAGGATGTAGGGGATCAGTTTTGAATGCGACGCAGAGAAAAACAGGAAGATAAAAACGACCCAGATTACCAGAAAAAAACGGGGGTCATGTGCTTGACAACGGGTCTTGAGGCCATCAACGAGCGCTCGGACGGCATAAAATGACCAAGGCAACATCGTGAGTAAGAAGATCGGCACAAAGAACCAAAACGGCTGGTAACGGCCATGTGTTGTGGTTAAAAAGCGTTCAAAATGTTCATGCACAAAGAAAAATCGTGCAAAGTCAGGATTTTTTATTGATACCAACACAAACCAGGGCGTTGCTACCGCAAACATTAGCAGACTGCCGCGCATCAGCCGCAATTCCCTTAGCAGACAGCCGTTACGACCCAAGGCTAGGTAGAGCATAACGATACCTGCCGGAAAAACAATCCCGATTAAGCCTTTGGCTAGTACCGATAACCCACAGAATACATAGAAGAGATAGTAATGCAGTGCTTTGTGCTGTTCCCGGGTTACCGCCAGCAAGAAGTTACATAATGCGGCGGTCAAACAGAAGGTCAGGGTCAGGTCGGTCAGGTTTATCCGTGACTGCACCAGAAAACCGGTGGAACCGCCCAGGATTGCTGCTGAAAAGATTGCCTCTTGCCGCCCCCAGATCGCTCGCGTGGTACCGTACACTAGCAATACTGTCAGCAAGCCGGCTGTGGCGCCAGTGAAACGCGCGGCAAACTCATTCAACCCGAATGCCTTGAAAGCCAGCGCAGTCAGCCAATAATGTAGCGGTGGTTTTTCAAAATAAGCGACATAATTAAGCGTGGGCGTTATGAAGTCGCATCGTTCCAACATTTCACGCGGAATTTCGCTATAACGTCCTTCATCAGGCTCAATCAGACCGGTCCGCCCAAGCCACAAATAAAATGCGTTGCCATAGATTGCCGTCAATATCAATAGATCAACCTGCCATGGAAAAGACGATGTTTGCAGGCATGTCCTGATCTTGCGTATCATGAACGTTACACCTCCGTGACCCGTTGCCCTTGACTTTATTGGTGCCCTACTCCCCCATCCCATAGGTTTCTCTGACCACATACCGTGGGCGCTTACGGACCTCCTGATAGATCCTGCCCACATATTCACCCACAATCCCGATCCCGAAGATAACGATGCCGATGAAAAAGAACAGGATTGCAAACAGGGTGAAGACCCCCTCCACCTCTGCACCGATCATGAAACGACGGACAAACAGGAACAGGGCAAACCCGACTGACAGAAACGAGGTAATGATCCCCAGTAGGGCAAACAATTGCAGCG
>Ga0302238_1001998_pt1 | contig 15151 bp, 8 predicted proteins | sample AAG_UR_Asn_MG_FD_193527 | JGI IMG/M metagenome (GOLD analysis project Ga0302238, IMG submission 193527) | Enriched activated sludge microbial communities from anaerobic digester in WTTP, New Holstein, Wisconsin, United States - AAG_UR_Asn | ecosystem: Engineered > Bioreactor > Anaerobic >...
TGGGCAACCAGATCTTCGAGTGCCAGGGAGACCAATTTGTCTTCATAGCGCTGTGCCCCGCCGGAGAGGATTGCCTGGACGGCTCTTGCGTGAAGTTGGAGGATTGCAAGCCGGGAGATGTGAATGGCTGCTCCTCCATGTCGGCGCTTTGGAAGTGTAACCCCAGCGGTACCGCCTGGGTGCCCGAGCAGTGCCCGCCGGATGAGGCATGCCTGGAGGGCATTTGCAAGAAGACTGAGTGCTTTCCCACCCAGGCAAAGTGCCTGAACGCCGAACAGATTCAGGTCTGCGGCGACGATGGGAACTGGATGGAGCCCACGGACTGCTCCCAGGGCAATACCTGCGTGGGTGGAAAGTGCATCAACGAGTGCCTCTCCGACCCCAAATGGAGCAACTCCTACATCGGCTGTGAGTACTGGACCCTGGATCTGGACAACTACCCAGACCCCTACTCGCCAACCCAGCCCGATGAGGCGCCCCACGGGGTGATTCTGGCGAACCCCGGCACCGCTACGGCCAGCATTTCGTTCAAGAGCTTCGCTTCGGGCATTCCGTTCAACCTGCTCACAACTACGGTGGAGCCCGGCGATATCCGCATAGTCGAGATGCCTCGCATGGACATCGACGGCTCGGTAATCACCGACCGATCGGTGCGAATTGTCAGCAACCGACCAGTGGTGGCTTACCAGTTCAATCCCCTGGACTTCAAGGCAGCTTACAGCGATGACAGTTCGCTGCTCCTGCCCGCTGAGATGTTGGGCAAAGAGTACCTCATCCTCAATTACCCCACCTCCCCGCTGGAGGCCATGCCCATCCTGGAAGGTGTCAAGAGCCAGCATGGCTACTTCACCGTCCTGGCCATTGAGGAGGGCGAGACACTGGTGAATGTAAAGGTGACCGCCAAGACAGAGCACCCCGACGACGCCGACGTCATTATCGAACCCGGCTCGTTTACCCAGTTCAAATTGCAGCAGGGCCAAGTGCTCAACCTTCAATCCACCGGCAAATTCATGAGCGGAAACCTCGATCTCAGCGGCTCGGTCGTCATAGCCGACAAGAAGGTTGCCGTATTCTCCGGACATGAAGAAGCCGTGGTCTCAGGCTTCACGACAGACCCCAACACCGGCGAGGCCGTCGACTGTTGCTGCGCAGAACACCTCGAAGAGCAACTCTTCCCCGTCTCCACTTGGTCAACCAGCTACATCTGCGTCAAGGCCAGACCCCGAGGCGGCTGGGACATGGACCTGTGGCGCATCCAGGCCAGCGAGCCCAACACCACCATCACCTCGGATCCCCCACTTCCCGAACTGGAAGGGAAAGTCCTGGCCAACAAGGGCGACTGGATTGAGGTCTACACCGACAAGAGCTTCATCGTCACAGCCACCGCCCCAATCCAGGTGGCACAATACCTCCAGAGCGGAACCTGCACCGATGAGGGCGTGGGCGACCCCGCACTGATTATGGCCGTGCCCCAAAGTAGGTATAGAACTCCTTATGCTTTTGCTGTACCAAAAGACTACAGCAAGGACTACATCACCGTGGTTCGCCCAACAGCCACCGATGTCAAACTCGACGGCGTCTCCCTCGCCGACAGCAGCTTCAAACCCCTGGCCAGCACCGGGGAGTGGGAGTACGGCTACTTCACCGTCGAGGACGGCCCTCACATGCTCGAGTCGGCTCAGCCCATTGGCCTCTATCAATATGGCTTCCAGGGCCCTGCCTCGTACGGTCACTCCGGAGGGCTCAACCTGGTCAAAGAGAATTGAGGCGCCCGGGGTAGGCGTCCTCTTGTTTCGCTTAACTTACAAGATTATTAGGGGGTTCAGGATGCGGACTTGGTTACAATGTGTGGTTTCAGCGTTGGCGTTCACCGTCTTGTTGTCCTTCGCACAGACAGCGTGGGCTGACGACTGCCCCGAGGGAAAGGGCAAGGCCTGTAAGCCTGAGAAGGGGGAGGAACCAAAGGCAACTGACCTGGAATCGCCGGTCGGGCTCTGGAAAACAATCGATGACAAAGACAACAAGCCAAGATCTTTCGTCAAGATATGGGAAGTCAAGGGCGTTATGTATGGAAAAATAACCAAAATAATTCGACGTCCCGATGACCCCCCGGAGTTCAAATGCGAGCTCTGCGAAGGGACACTGAAGGATGCCCCCGTTGAGGGTCTCAGAATCCTGTGGGGCCTCAAGAAGGACGGTAAAGAATATTCCGGAGGGTATATTCTTGATCCGGATAATGGCAAAACATACAAATGCTTTATCGAAGTCGAAGATGGCGGAAAGAAGCTCAAAGTACGGGGCTTCGTGGGTGTCGCTGCCCTTGGCAGGACCCAATACTGGCACAGGGCTGACTGATTCTCCTGGGGCCCGCTCCAAGCGCCAATGCCGCAGTTCCTTCCCCCCTGACGCCCAGTCGCAACGCACGGCTGCTCAGATATCTCGATCCCCCCAGCAGCCGTGTAGCGCCGTCAGTACAGGGGCCAGCCCGTGCCTTGGGCACTTTCGCCTCTCCGATTTGCTTCAATTCGGCGACGATGTATCCTTCGCAGGGGGGTTCCTGAATGCGCCTGGGCGATCCAAACAAGCCTGCACCGGAAGATGGCCGACCCATTACCATAGGGGCCGTTGACCTGGATGACCTCAGGTACGAGGGCAACACCATGCCCTCCATGCCCGCGGGCTACACCCTCATCGAGCCCATCGGCAAGGGCGGTTGGGGCACGGTCTACCGAGGGATTCAGCACTCAACCGGTCGAGAAGTTGCAGTAAAAATCCTGCGGGACGAGGTTGCACACCACGCCCATGTCGTTGAGAGGTTCCGCCGTGAGGCTCAGGCGGTCTCTGCCTTGCAGCACCCGAACATCGTCACCCTACACGACTTCGGTTACACCGCTGGAAACCGCGCCTTCATGGTCATGGAGCTTATTCGTGGAGAGCCGCTGGATTCGGTCATTCGCTGCCACGGCGCACTTCCTATGTCCGTTGCCCTTGGCGTGGCACGGCAGATAGCGCTGGCACTGGCCGAGGCTCATGAGCGCTCCATCATCCACCGAGACATCAAGCCCCAGAACGTAATGCTCCTGCAGCCGGGGCACAGCGACTACTTCGTGAAGGTCCTCGACTTCGGCGTTGCCAAGTGGATGGGCGAAACCAAGGGGCTTACCGCCGAGGGCAAAGTCTTTGGTACCCCAGAGTACATTAGCCCCGAGGCTGCCCGAAACTTATCGGTAGATGGTCGTAGTGATTTGTATTCTCTAGGGATAATGATGTATGAGATGTTGACCGGTGTGCTTCCCTTCAGGGGAGATAGCGCCGTGGCTCTGGCGTTGACCCACGTTCAGGATCCGCCACCTCCCTTCCCGGAAGCGCTGGGAATCCCAGAGGATATCGCCAAGCTTGTATATCAGCTTCTGGAGAAGGAGCCCCAGCATCGCCCCAACTCTGCCAGGATTGTGGCTGAGAGGCTTGCCCAACTGGAGGGAGGCAACGGACAAAACAGCGATACCAGGGAGATGTCCGCTGGGGGGAGCAAGAGCCGTGGGCGCTATCTGCTTTTGGCCTTGGGGGCTCTGCTGGTTCTTGGGTTGGCCGCTGGGGCCTTGGAGTGGTTCGTCTTCGGGTTCTCGCACCTGAAGCCTGCGAGGGTGGAGGCAACAGGGGGAGAGGTCATTCGACAGGCTCCCAAGGCCGAGGTTGCCGTCCCTCCTCGAAAACTGGGGCCAAGGCGCCGACCGCCTGAAGGCCCAGTCAGGCTCTATCTTGAACCTGGCTACTCTCCCCCGACCCCCAGGGCGAATTCGGATGAAGACCGCCAGTAATGGCTGGGCGAAGATTGAGTCATCCGGCCTGCTGGCCACTACCTTCCAACTGGTGCTGGGCCTCTCGCATGCTGCTGCTGTTGCCCACCAGGAAGAGCAGGTCCCCTTCTTGGAACGGACCGATATCGCCCATCTCCTGCAGCAATCTGTCGCCTCGACGCACGGCAACCACCGAGGCGCCGGTGAGGCGTCTGAGGTCCACCTGGGTTGCGGTCTTTCCCACGGCTGGCCAGTCGTGCTGAATCAGCAACGTGTCAATCTTGAGTTCTGCCAGGTCCTCGTGCTCACAAAGTGAGATTCTGGGGACGGTTATCTTTCGCTGCGATGTTCCCATTTCGTCCCTGGCCAGGCGGACCTGGGCCTCAATGACATTTCGGGGCAGTTGAAGTCGGCGAAGCAGCCTCACCACGGCCTCGGCGCTGGCCTCCACCTCTTCGGAGACGACGTCGGCAGCACCAAGGGCTTCCAGTTCTTTGCGTTCCGACATGTAGCGGGTGCGAACAACGATGGGGAGGTCGGCAACCTCACGGTGCACAGCGTCGACCACGCGAATGACGGCCTGGCGGTCGTTGATGAGGACAGCCACGGCCCGTGCCTTGGTGATATGGGCGTGGGAGAGGGCTTCGTGGCTTGTAGCGTCGGCGTAGTATATGGGGATGCCTGCCTCCCGGGCCCGCCGCACCGTATCTGAGTTGAGTTCCAGCACGATGTATGGGATGCCGCAATCATCCAGGGCGCTGGCCACGGTCTGGCCGGCCAATCCGAATCCAACGACAATGACGTGGCCGTCCAGGGCTTCGGGCTCCACCTCCTCGACGCCTCTGACCCCCAGCAGCCTGCTCAAGGGGGCCAACAGGACCTCGCCGGCGGTGAGATGAGGCGCCAGGGCGATGGCTATGGGGGTAACGAACATGCTGAGTATCCCCGCCTGCAGCAGCGCCGAGGAGAAACCTCCGTCAGCCAGCCCTGCCCCGGTTCCTACCTTCATGAGCACGAATCCGAATTCGCCGAACTGACCCAGGCCAATGCCGGCCAGTATCGCTGCTCGGGCCGGGAAGCGCATGACCATCGCGGCCAGGGTAGCCAGGGTGGCCTTTCCCGCCACGAAGGCCAGGAAGAGTGCCGCAACCAGCACCGGGTGTTCTACCAGGACGGCCCCTTGGAAGAGCATTCCCAGCGAGATGAAGAAGAGGCTCACGAAGGTATCCCGCAGGGGAATCACGTCGCTCATGGCCCTGTGCTGGAAGTCTGTGTCGGCGACGACCATACCGCCCAGGAATGCCCCCAACGCCGGCGAGAGACCCGCTACGTAAGTGACCCAGGCAGTGCCAATACAAATCGCCAGTACTGATAGCAAGAAGATCTCCCGGCTGCGGCTGGCGTCAACCCTTCTAAGCAGATAGGGGATGGGGTAGCGAGCCATGAACCATGCAACGGCTACCACGGCCAAGGCCTTGCCGAGGGCAATAGATACGTCTGCGATTGCCCTGGTGCCATCGCTGCTTGCCAGAATGGGGATCAGGAGCATCATGGGTACGACCATGAGATCCTGGAAGATCAGAGTGCCGACGATGAATCTCCCATGGGGGCATCCACTTCGCCCCTGTCCGAGAGGGCCCTCAGCACAATGGCGGTGCTCGAGAGCGACACGACGAAGCCGTAGAAGATGGCGTTGGGAAGAGGCTCCCCTGCCCAGTATGCGATGCCCGTAACGGCCCCTGCCGTACTGGCCATCTGGAAGAACCCACCAAGGGCCACCTGACTGAAGATATGCCGCATCTTGTTGAAGGAGAATTCCAGACCAATGGTGAAGAGCAGCAGGACCACCCCTACCTCGGAGAGCAGTTCGATGGCATGAACCTCTTTGACCAGCCCCAGCCCGAAGGGCCCGAGAATCGCTCCGGCAGCAAGTAGACCGGCCACGGTAGGCAGTTTGAAACGTGCAAGAGTAACCGTAACCGCTGCACCTATTATCGCAATTATAGCGATTTCTCTAGGCATAGGTAATTCAGTCATATCAACCTTCGCACCTGTTCCATCTTCAACCAGGAATGGACCCAGAGGAGTGCGCTGAAGAGCCTAGTCCCTTCGGAGCGAGTGTCAATAGGCGGTTTGAGGTGGGGGTGAGGTGGGCCGCACGGAGTTTGAAGCCATCTTCGAGCCAGCTACCCCGCCAGGTGTAGCCCTGGGGAGAGAGTTAAATCGTCGAAGCGCTTGATGGCGATTCGGTACGGACCAACCTGGCGAGTCTGAGTTTTTCGCTCGGGGGGGTGGCTATGGGCTCTCTCGGCGCAGCTTCGTGCCCAGGAAAATCCCACTGCCCCGGCTGCGGAAGCGGCCAGGAGAGTCAGCAGGAAGGAGCGCCGGTTCATGGTCATGACCAGACCCCGGCAACGGCCGCACCGCACGCCGGGCACTTCCCTGCCACCAACCTGTTGGAGAGGATTCTGAACCCTGCCCTTGCGATGAGGGGGGTGGTTCGTTCGGGGCACTCCTTGTTCGGGCAAAGAGTATCCTCACCGCCGGGCCGTCGCAGGTTGCCCAGGTAGACAAAGGGGAATCCCATCTCTAGGGCCGTTGTGCGGCACATCTCCATGGTTTCGGCAGGGGTGGGCGGGACGTTCTTCATGCGATACTGTGGGTGGAACCTTGAGAAGTGGATAGGAATCTCTGTGCCGAGATTCTGCTTCACCCAGGCGAGCATGGCGTTGATTTCTTCCGGGGAGTCGTTCATTTCCGGGATGACCAGGTAGGTTATTTCCACCCAGACCCCCATCTCCACCATGACCTGAGTGGCTCTGAGCACGGGCGCCAGGGAGGCGGAGCACATTTTTCTATAGAACTCTTCACTAAATGACTTAATATCCACATTGGCAGCATCAACATAGGGGCACAGTTTGCGCAGGGGGGCCTCGTTGATGTATGCAGCGGTGACAAGGACGTTACGGATACCCTTTGAACGGGCCGCAGAGCAGCAGTCCAGGGTGTATTCGTAGGAGGCGATGGGTTCTGTGTAGGTGTAGGCAATGGATGGTGAGCCTCGCTCGATTGCGAGTTCGACCAGGCGCTCTGGCGGGAACTCCCAGGCCTCCATTTCTTCGGGGTTGGCTTGGGAGATGGAGTGGTTCTGGCATCCCTGGCAGTGGAGGTTACAGCCCACGGTGGCAACGGAGAGGATGTCGCTTCCGGGCAGGAAGTGGTAGAGCGGCTTCTTTTCCATGGGGTCGATGTGCATCGTGGTGGGGAATCCGTAGGTTGTGGCGACCAGTTTGCCGTCGACGTTGACTCGGATTCTGCAGTCTCCCGAGCGACCGGGGGCGATGCGGCACTGTTTGGGACATATCTGGCACTCGACCCAGTGGCTCATGGGTTCACCTCCGGGGATGAGGGGTACCATGAACGGGCGGGGCTATCAACGATTGCGGATTCCCATTGTGCGCAGCGTGGGTTCGGATAGAGTAGGTGGATCATTGGGTGGAGGAGTTAAGGGCTATGGCAAAGAAGGTTGAAGTAGAGGGAAAGAGAGTATTGGTGACCGGCGGGGCTCAGGGAATGGGGCGACTGTGGGTTGAGCATTTCCTGGCGGACGGGGCGAGGGTTGCGATCTGGGATCGGTCGCAGGAGACGCTCAACGCGTTGAAGGCGGAGCTGGCGGGGCGGGGGCATAAGGTCTTCGTTCAGGGCCTGGACATCACCGACGAGCGGGCCGTGGGGCGTGCAGCGGATGAGCTGTCCAGGAAGTGGGGGGACGTGGAGATTCTTGTGAACAACGCCGGCATCGTTGTGGGCGGGCCCTTCGAGGAGGTGCCGTACAGCGATCTTGCCAGGACGGTGGCCGTGAACCTGACGGCGTTGATGCACATCACGAGGATCTATTTGCCGCAGATGATGAAGCGTGGTGCGGGGCACCTGATCAACGTCTCGTCGGCATCGGGGTTCCTTGGGGTTCCCTACATGCCTGCCTACACGGCCAGCAAGTGGGGTGTCATAGGCTTCACGGAGTCTATCCGCCTGGAGCTGAAGCAGGGTGGCTACGACAACGTCGGCGTGTCGCTCTTCTGCCCCTCGTATGTGAAAACGGGCATGTTCGATGGGGCCAAAGCTCCGTTCATGACTCCGCTGCTGACGCCCGAAGAGGCTGTGGGGCGGGCCTACGCTGCGTTCCGGGCTGGGGCCTATTTGATCAAAGAGCCCTTCATGGTCAAGATGACGCCGGTGCTGAGGGCTCTCATGCCGACGTCGATGTTCGACGCCATTGCAGACCGTCTTGGGGTTACGGGTTCAATGAAAGAGTGGACGGGGCACGGCAAGTAGGGGCTTAGGGTCACAGCAAGCAGGGGCGTCGGGGCAGGGTGCGGATCCGTTTGCTCGCAACATGGCGAATCGCACCCGTAGGGTCAGCCAACCGGCCTTGTGGTCATTGGACCGTCCTGGATTGGTCCAACTGGGCCTTGGCGGTCAAGGGTTCCAGGGCCTTTTCCAGCGCCTTGGTCGCATCGTCCCGTTCGGAAGTCGTGGCCTTGAGTTTGTCCTTGAGCCTTGTGCGTTCAGCTTGCGCCTGGGTGAGGTTCTTGACCAGCGGAGCCAGCAGCGCCGTTGGGGCGTTGGCCGGGATGGCCTGCAGGTTGTCTTTGTTCTCCTTTATGGAGTTCTCCAAGTCCGACTGCTGGCGGTGCAGTTCGTCGATACTCTCCTGTATCTTCTCCAGGCGCTCCAGCAGGGGCATAGCTTCTTTCAGCACCTTCAGTTGTTCAGCGGGGAGACTCTTTGAGGCAAGCAGTTCTTTCCATCGGGTGCTGTTCTGCGTTACAGGCGCTACTACGCCCACCTCCATGACTATTTCGCTCTTCCAGGAGGATCGGCTCTCAACGTCGCCAAGGTGGATGTACTGGCGTCCCTCGCCAGAGAGGAGTTGGGCAGGAGAGACGAAGCGGGCATTGTAGGGAAGGTTGACGGCCAGGCCGACGTTTCTGGGTTGGCCGGCGTCATTTCCCACGTTGAAGGTTTTGGTGACGGTTTTGAGCGAGTGGAGCAGCAGTTGTCGATTTCTGAACTCCAGGAGTTTCTCGTTGGCCTCTTCTTTGTGGCTCACAGATACGTGAAGGTCTTGGTCCTCGCCGAAGCACCAGATTCTCACGTCGCCGGGGGGAGTTCTTTCGACGAAGTCTTGGCCACGGAAGCGGCCGTCGATGTAGAAGCTGGCGGTGCCGCTCTGGAGGATGAGGCCCGTTGTGTTTTCCAGCCGCACGCAGGTCTCGGCTGTGCCGCCCGACTCGCTCAGCCGACCGAAGGCCGTTCCTGGGAGGTCCCGTCGAAGCAGAGGGACCATTCCCGATGTGCCTTTGGGGATAGTAACGGGGAGCATGGCCGTATAGGTTGCGATCTCTTTGGAGACTTCTGGCTCGGCGCTTTCGAGAGCTGCTGGCATGCCTATCTTGAGCAGGCTGCTTGTTGCCTCCCCACTGAGCGTTGCGACCTCTGCGGTGCCGTACCTGACGGTTGCGGCCTTGCCCGACCTGGAGCCCATGGCTACACCGCTGGCCCCTGCGCCCATGCCATAGCCGTAGCTGGCATATCCCATCTGGTCGTAGGACTCTTCACCGAATACCAGTTCGTCGGGGGTTCGTGCACCAAGTTGGGGTGACAGGGCACCGCCATCGTCGGTGAAGAGCACTTCTCTCTCTCCGTATCTTGGTGAAGCCAGGGAGAGTACGAAGCTGCGGGGCAGTCCTGACAGCATGGTGAGGGTGATGTTGTTCCAATCTTCGGGGCTATCGTTGTGAACCAGGGCCCACATCTCCACGGAGACTCGGTCGTCGTGGGCGGAGACTCTGTAGGTAATGCGCCATTTGGGGGATTGGCGTATGTGGGCAGCGGCGAGCCTACCTGAGGAGTCGGGGGTGGTTTCGAGCTGAACCTCGGAGATGTCGAGGCCACGGCTTCTGCCCATGGAATCCGCCAGTGCGGCCATGCCCTTTCCCTCGTCGGAGGAGAGGGGGCGAAGGGCAACGACGTTGTTTATCTCCACCCAGGTCATGGCCCCGGCTTCGGTCATGATTACCAGTCGCTGGCCAGAATCTGAGGTCTCTTCTTGATCCGACGAGGCTTTGCTTCTGGGGGCAGTACGGGGGGTGTTTGCAACGCCGACGAGGGTTCCTGTGAGGGCACCGCCCGAGGATCTCTGAACTTCAACGGGGACGCCGATGAGCATTCGGGCGAAGTCGGCGATGGTAGCGGGGGCTGGGTCGCTGTTCTCTTGCCGGTCGGCGAGGCGTTGCCCGAGGCTGCTTCCCTCTTGCGCTTGGGCCAGGGTCTTCACGGAGGGGAACCTGACCGAGCTGACCTTGACGCCGCCGTCGGTAGCCAGGGCCAGGGATGCCAGCAGGTCATCGAGGTGGGCCCTGGCAACGGGTATAGCCAAGCGCTGGTTCCCCGAGATGGTAGCTTCCCGTTCCCACTGAGCCAGTCCGCAGTCGTACATGGTGACTCTGGTTACGGGAAACTGGGTGGGGGAAGTTGCGGAGGTGGCGCATCCGCCCGAGACGAGCAAGATGGCCAGCAGAGCAGAGTTCATCCTTGGAACGAGCTTCATGGTACACCTCCCGGTAGTAAGGCCGTTGTGTTGCACTGGTCAGAGCCACGGGGACAACAAGGGGGCCCAGCGACACCTGGTGACCGGTGATGTTCCAGAGATGTTGACTTTCGGGCGATAACTCTTGGAGCAGCGCCAACCAGTTGCTAACATGCAAAGCCCGGATTTGGCGTTGGGATGACCCGGCGGCTGCAGGTTGAGGAGATGTCATGCGAGACGGCAGGAGCCCATTGGGGCATGGAGTGAGGCGTACTGATGATATCGCTGCGACGACCCGCAGAGGGTTTCCTCTTTGGACCAAAGTGGCGAAGTTCGGGCTGCTTCTTGTGGCATGGGTCCACCTGAGCGCTGCTTGGCCGCAGAGCGCCCATTACACGCCGTCGACGGATGAACTGCTCTGGTTCCTGGCCATAACGGACACCCACGTGGGGCAGAACCTTTATGGGGGCAAACAGGACACGGAGAATCTGGCGTGGGCTCTTGGCGAGCTGGTTGATACTGTGCAGCCCTCGTTTCTGGTAAATGCCGGCGATTTGTGCGACGCAACAGGGGGCGGGTTGGTACCCGTGGGGCAGTTTGACAAGGAGTGGGAAGAGTACCGGGAGGTTGTAGACGCGGGTGGGGCCACCCCCGACTTCTACTTTGACCTTCCCGGGAACCACGACAATTACTCTCAGTGGCCCATGACCCACTACATGACCTATTCGATTCAGGGTCAGGCGAACAATCGGCTGAATCACAGTTGGGTTCGGCACGATGCCAAGGGCAACAAGTACCTCTTCGTTGGTCTGGCTACAAACGGCAACGACAAGTCGCTCTGGCTGGATGATCCGGGGCTTGACTCTACGGACGTGGCCTTTGCCAACGAGGCTTTTGCGAACAACTCCGATGCCACCATAGCGGTAGTCGTGGGGCACCACCCTGTGGGCAGTCTGGACGAGGGGCAGGAAGTCATCAAGGATTGGTTTCTGGACCAGGCCGTCTCCGTTTACATTTACGGCCATACCCATGACTACGACCTGGAGAGGAAAGACGGCACGCTTCAGCTCAACCTGCGCAGTCTTGGTAAGAGCGACGAGAAACAGGTGGCACTGGTGGCCTTTGACGGACTTGGCATGGCGCTCAAGGCCTTCGACGCCAAGGCCTGGCCGCAGGTGCTTGTGACAACTCCGGTGGATGCGAATCTGGGTGGCAACAACCCTTACGACTACATGATTCCGGACTCGCTGACCGACGCCAGGGTGCGGGCCATTGCGTTCCATCCGGACGGAGTAAGTTCTGTGGTGGGGCTGCTCAACGGCGCCACAGAGATTATTATGGAGCAGGTTGAGGACAACGTTTGGGAGGGCTCCTTCGACGCTTCGTTGCTCACTGACGACAAGGCTCACCAGATCAAGGTGACGGCCGAGGCTTGGGGCAAGAGCAACCAGCATCAGGTCTCGTTCTATGTGTATCATGACGAGGATCCTATCAACCCCGAGGACGAGGAGTTGTACGACCCGGAGCCGTCGCCTGAAGAGTCGGATTATGAAATCATTGAGCAGGATTACGAGATTATTGAGCAAGACTACGAGCTTATTGAACAGGATTATGAAATAATCGAAGATCTCTATGAACCCGATGTTCACGATGTTCCCGGCTATGACGACGAATGGGAGGGGGATGGGGTTGCGGACATGGGGAGTGGCGAGGAGCTGCCTGGTGAGGATGATTTGGCGGGGCATGAGATCGGGACCGACGTGTCAGTCAGTCTGGATATTGAGAACTCCGGGGACGTTAATGCGGGGGACGAAACAGGCTTACAGGCCGATGAATCCACGAAATCGGGCATCAGGTCCGGCGGTTGTGCTGCGGGCTCTTCTCCTGGATCGTTGTTGTCACTTCTTGCGGCATTGCTGTCGCTTCTGCTAATGAAGTTCGCGTTTGCTCGGCGGTCCGCACTCTGAAAGGGGGCGTTGGCACAGTCGGGAGCCGTCTTGGAGAGCGCCAGAAATCGGTGTTGCGAAGAAGGCCGGCACTGGTGGTTTTCTATTGTCCTTGACGGTCTGTGTCTGGACTGGCGAAGGCCAGGCTGTGAGTAGCCAGGAGCATTCAGTATCCCTCTTGCGACGCGGCGGCGGGGGGAACACAAGTGGGGTGCCGCAGAGAGGTTCTGCTATGCGAAGTGGCTTGGTGGCTCGTGGTTCAGCTCTGGGGTTGATGGTGTTGGTGTCGGTGATAACTTCGGGGGCAGGCCCGGGGGTGCACGTTCGTGAGTCGGATCGTCTGCTTGAGATGCTTGTGGAGTACAGCGATGAGTGGGCTCAGCGGGCTCAGTTGGAGGGTGCCGAGGTTTACCTGAACCTGGGCTCCATATCTCCCGATTTCGACCATGCATCGGACGAACTGACCTTCGGCCACTCCAGGCCGCTCTTTTTCCACCTGCTGGACGTGGCCATAGCCGAAGGCAACGACATGCACATCATGTTTGCGGTGGGGGGAATCTCGCACATTGCAGCGGATGCGCTTTACGAGTCGTTTTTTACGCCTACTCTCATGGCATCTGCGCCTCTTGGCATGTATGACCTATGGGGTGGTGTTGAGGGGCCCAGGGGTGAGTCGGAGTCGATCACCGAGGGTTTTGGGGACCTGATTCTGGGGGATTGGCACAAAATAGCGGATTTGCTGTTTGCTCTATGGCTGGACTCCGACGAAGCCAAGCTGGCCACGCTGGATGTGCTGGGCTGGTACTGTGAGAACGGCAAGGCCTACTTCGGGTTGGATACGGACTGTGAGCTTGTGAAGATGGAGATTGCCGACAAGCTCGCAACGGCGCAGGACTACTTCGGGGTGTTGAACAAAGAGAAGGCGCATCAGCTTGTGGACATGTTCATCCTGCAACCACTGCCGGAACTGGCTAACACGGCGGTTAGCGGCGAGTTGACGGGGATGCTGGGCGAGGAGGGGGTGGTTTCGCAGTGGGCCAAGTCTGACGTGGAGCGGTTCAAAGCCAGCCCTCTGTGTGAGCCGGAGTTCTGGACCCTCTATGACGAGATGCAGGATCTGGGGCCCTCCTGGGCCTTCGACTTCGTTACCAAGCGGGTAACAAAGAGCTTCCCGGGTTGGGAAGGCAACGGCATGGCCTCGGGGAACATCCGCTCTATCATGGCATTTCTGCCCGAACTCTACTCGGTGCATCCCGACTTGACGCTGCGCTCGCTCTCGTGGAGAGACATGGCCGGCAACCCCATATCGTCAATCTCTGCCGGTGGGCTGACCGAGGCCAAGGTGGTGGCTGAGTTCTATGTGGCCAGGCCCTTCACCGGGGAGGTGCGGGGACTGGTTCGCAAGGATGCTCCAGGGCTGGATGAGGCCCCCGGGCAGGTGCTTGGCGAAGCCTCGGTTTTCATGGACCATGATCCCCTGGCATACACGGAATATGATCCGATAAAACTGGAAATACCCTTCGATGTAGACATATCTGACTGTGTTGGACTTTATGTTGACATTGTAGTCGGAGACACCCTGCTGCCGACCTACACCACCAATTGGGATGCATTGTGGCAAATCGAAGACCTTGATATGGATAGGGACATATATGTGGACAATTTCGGTAGTTACGGCTTCTGGCCTCCCTCGTTGCCTGTAGTGCCCGTCTCGCAGGAGTGGCCCGGGGCGTTGATGGTGAAGGTAAGGCAGCTTCCTTACGGAGCGGGCGTGGAGGGTACCACGGTGACTTTGGTGCCCACATCGGTGCCCGACGAGCCCATGACTATGTTGAGCAGCGGCAGTGGCGTTGCACTGTTCGAGGAGGTAAGGGGCGGGGTTTCGTACGAGCTTCTTGTGGAGGCCGACGGAAGCATCTACGCCCCGGTGGAGGCTCAGCTTCTTGAGCCCGCTGCCAGGGATGTTCAGTGGGTCACAGTGGGGCTGCACCGGTTACCGGAGTTCTCGCAGTTGCCGGGCTGGTTCGATCCTGTCAAGGGTCTTCAGGTTGCGCTGGATGTAGGGGCATTCCAGGGGCAGCTTGGGTGGTTTGAGGTAGTGGGGGTGGACGGGGAGAGCGTGCCCATTACGGCTCCGGTGAAGTCAACGGATGGTTTGGCGAAGGTTGTTGGCTGGCCTGCATTGGAGGATGGGGATGTGGTGCATCTGATGGCCTCGGCGGTCTACTTCAACGAGGAGGTCGGGGCCCACAGGGTATCCGGGGAGGTTCGTGTGGATGGCTCGGCCCCCGTTGGGGAGTTGGATGGTTTGGAGCCATTGGAGGAGCTTACCTGCCTGCCCTCGGGGTCCACGGTTCCCTATTACCCGGAGAGCGTGCTGACGGCACAGGTGGTAGAGCCGCACAGCCCAGTGTCGGGTACGGTGTTGTGCAACAAGGAGCCCACGGAGATTCCCGTTGAGGCCACGGCGGTGGAGGGCGATGGGGTATGGCAGTTGAAGGCGACATTACCGGCCAACTTCTGCACGGGGGCCACGGGGGCCACGCTCAAGGTAGAGCTTCAGGCCCAGAATGGTGCCGGGCTGAAGGTTGTGGTGAGTGCGACGGAGGCTCGTTCGGCCACAGCGGTTAAAGAGAGCTGTGCTCTCCCGGATCCTGGCCCCGAGCCAGACCCCGAGGATTTGGTGGAGGAGACCCTGGTGCCCGACCTGGTGACCCAGCCCGACGAGGCATCGGGGGAGGATCTGGCCCCGGAGCCTGACGCCGCTTCCACGGACGTATCAACAGCAGACCTTGAGGGTGGTGAGGATACAGGAG
>Ga0302238_1002000_pt1 | contig 15146 bp, 24 predicted proteins | sample AAG_UR_Asn_MG_FD_193527 | JGI IMG/M metagenome (GOLD analysis project Ga0302238, IMG submission 193527) | Enriched activated sludge microbial communities from anaerobic digester in WTTP, New Holstein, Wisconsin, United States - AAG_UR_Asn | ecosystem: Engineered > Bioreactor > Anaerobic >...
CAACTCCATGGACTCGGTGAGCGACCGCGACTTCGCGCTCGACTTCCTGTACTTCGCCGCCGTGCTGGGGCTACATCTCTCGCGCTTCTGCGAGGAGCTGGTCCTGTGGTCCACGGCCGAGTTCGGCTTTATCCGGCTCTCCGACGAGGTGACCACCGGCTCGTCCATCATGCCGCAAAAGCGCAATCCGGACCTCGCCGAGCTTATCCGCGGCAAAAGCGGCAGGCTTTACGGAAACCTCATCGCACTACTAACCATGCTGAAGGGCCTTCCACTAACGTATAACCGCGACCTGCAGGAGGACAAGGAGCGCGTCTTCGACTCGGTCGACACGGTAAAGCTGAGTTTGGAAGGCATGATGGCGATGATCGCCGGGATGAAGGTGAACACGGACGTCATGAAACAGGCCGTTTACCGCAACTACTCGACCGCGACCGACCTTGCCGACTACCTGGCCCGAAAGGGCGTGCCCTTCCGGCAGGCCCACGAGATAATCGGAAGGCTCGTGCGCCACTGCGAGGAGGGCGGCGCGGACTTCTTCAGCCTGCCGCTTCAGACGCTACTCGGCTTCTCCGAGCACTTCGGCGAAGACATAGTCGAGATTTTAAACCCGGAAAGCTCGCCCGAGCGCAAGCTCTCGGCCGGCAGCACGGCGCGCGGCGAGATCGAAAGGCAGATAGCCGCGCTCAGGGAGGCTCTGGGCGGGTAGGGGGCTGTAGGCCCTCTCTCCCGTCCGAAGGCCCCTGCCAGGAAGCTCCCGGGCCCGCCGCGGCACGAAAGCGTTATGGCCGAGCGTAAAATTGGAGTCCGGCATCACCCATCGCCGAAAGAAGTGCCTTCGAAAAAAGGACAAATCGGATAAAATATCCAGCCATTATGGAACGGACGAATTGAGGCTTGACAAACGGTTTAATATGACAGGATGATATGGGCGATGACTCAAGTCGTATGGCGAGATAGAAATGGACCAGGAAATATACAGTGAAATAAAGAGGATAGCGGCCCGTGTGACCGGATATACCCCCGCGCACAGAATAATACTCTTTGGCTCGTATGCCCAGGGCGAACAAAGAGAGGACAGCGATCTGGATATATGCGTGATCACTGACGATATCAGACGAAAAGTCGACATTTTACGGGAGCTCAATCGTACGGTGGGCTATGAGTCATCCATACCGATCGATATAGTGGTCTATTCCACACGGGAGTTCTATGAACGCGCGGACTCATCGACGAGCCTCGAGAGCAAGATCAATAAAACCGGTATCGATATTCATCCATGAAAAAAACCAGAGAATGTGGAGAGTGGGATTCCGAATTTATAGTTCTAAAAGAGGCGTGCGCCGATCTCAATATCTATGCCGTTGAGGCCCGTTATCCGTCCTCTCTCGACCTCCTGGCCGAAGACGCGCGAAAGGCCATGGATGATGCCGGACTTATCTGGAATTTTGTATCTACGAGACTGCCGGGCCGGTAAACCGCGTTCTTATACCGCTGGGATTGCGCACGGCTTAGAAAGCTGCCAGGAAGCTCCCGGGCCCGCCGCGGCACGAAAGCGTTATTAATGGCCGGTCCCGCCTAATACCAGTTGAGCACGTCCTCCGCAAAACCGGGAAAGCGCTCCACCTTGACTTTTTTTCCGTCGTCCAGAATAACCTGCCCGCTGAAATATCCGAAGACCTGATGCTGCACCGATTTTATAATGCCCAGGTTGACGGAGCTCGAACGGTCCACGGCCGGCTCCATCGTCATCTCGAAGCGCCCGTCGCTCGAGCTAAACCTCCAGGGCGCCGTATAGTTCGAGGTGTCGATGTGAAAGACCACGTCCTCGAGCTTGTGGGCCCTGTTGCCGTGGAATATCATGTTCTCGGAGGCGGGCGTGCGGTCGCTGAAGCCGTAGCCAATGTTCCATCCGAAGGGCAGCCCATCGAGAGCGCCGGAGGCCGAGCCCCAGTACCAGCGGTTCTTGTAGGTCCAGTTGCCGCGGCCCCAGTCCAGCCCTCCAAAGGAGTCCGCCGGGTCGAAGCCGTATTCGTTTTTTCCGATTTTTACACTTCCACCGGCGGGCATGCAGTTAATCTTCTGGTTGAGATAGAAGGCCCTGCGGTTCTCCTTCCACGATGTGGCTATGCACATGGAGTCCATATTCGGGTCGCGTTTAAGCCTTATCTGGCCCGAAAGGCCGCGCTCGCCTTTTGGGTATTCAAAGCCCGGGCATTCGAGCGAAATGACGCGCTCGTTTCCCTCGAGCCGGTAGGAGATCGAAAGCTTTTTGTCGCTAAATCCAACGTCGCCGCTTTCGGAGGTGGGCGAAAAGCCGGTCTTTCCCCTGGGGAGGATGCTCATGGTGTCCACCTGGGCCGTCGCGCGGTTTTTTAGATCAATCCAGGCGATGGCAAAAAGCCCGGCATAGCCCAGGTCGGACATCGTTACGCATACGCCGTAGCCGCCTTTATGCGAGAGAACATAGTAGTAGTCCCACTCCTTTATACGGAACCATGGGGCCTTTATCCTTTCGCGGTCGTACCTCCAGTAGAGCCGGCGCGCCCAGCCCTCTTCGATGATGTGGCCCCGCTCGTCGAGGAGCTCGACGGGCTTTGTAATTTCATGCTGCGCCATGGCCGCCTCCCGTGGAAATGGTTACAATGGAGTGTGAGAGTGTGCGCCATAAGGCGCGGCAGTCAATCATAATTCGGCCTTAACCATTTCAAGGGTAATCGAAAAAGAAAGATGAAAGATGAAAGTATTGAAGACAGTCGAAAGTCGTAAGTCACAAGTCGAAAGGATTGTTCGAGGTAACGTATTAAATTTCATGATACCCGAGATTCGTCTTTTACTTTCGACTTTTGACTTTTGGCTTAAAAAATCCTTGACTTTTCCCCTTAAAGAGTAATATTATTACTCGAAAAGCTGCGGGCCTCTTTTTTGGTGGAGGCATGCCGGTGTGAACATGCTCGATGCCCTAATTACATCCAAAACCAGGGTAAAGCTTTTGTTGAAGTTCTTCATGAACCCCGAAACCCGGTCATACCTGCGAAGCCTCGCGGAGGAGTTCGGCGAGTCCACCAACGCGGTGCGGGTGGAGCTAAACCGGCTCGAAAACGCGGGCATACTGAAATCCGGCCCCGACGGGCGCACCAGGCTGTACGGCGCCAACAGGGCGCATCCGCTCTTTCCCGACATCACCAGCCTGGTAAAAAAATACACCGGTATCGACCAGCTCATCGACATGGTGCTGTCCAAGCTTGGCAACGTGGAGCACGCCTTTGTGGTGGGCGATTACGCGCGCGGCGTTGATTCCGGCATCATCGACGTCGTCATAGTGGGAGATATCGACAGGGGATATCTCGAGCACCTCGTCGGCATGGCCGAGGAGATGATACACCGAAAGATACGAAGCCTCGTGCTTAAAGGGGACGAATTCGAGCGCCTCTCCGATACGCTGAACGTAAAAGACGCGGTGGTGGTATGGGGGACATGATGTTCGGGCCCGACATCGCGCAACACGCCGCCGGGGCAACGCTTCCCGGCGAGTGCCCGGCGGCGCCGCAAACGGCCGCCGAAACCGAAAAGTCGCCCAACGCGCGGATGGAATACTACGTGCTTGCGGTAAAAACCGGGCGCGAGGCCCGCTACCTCTCCTGCGCCGAGCGCCTTACGGACCCGGCCGACGGCCGCTTTGTATGGCCGCGCAGGGCGCTAAGCATTCGAAGGGACGGAATGTGGATTGATTCCGTAGCCCCGCTCTATCCCGGATATATCTTCTGGGAGACGCGCGAGCTTTCGGACCGCTCCATTATGGCGCTTAGAAAGTCGCCGGGCTTTATAAAATTTTTGCGAAGCAATTACGACATAGCCCCGCTCGACAAGCGGGAAAGTGAGCTCTTCGTAGAGCTTATCGCCGGCGGCGAGGTCATAAGAAAGTCGAAGGTGGTGTTCGACGAGAACAACCGCATAAGGGTGGTCGACGGCCCCCTCATGCGCCTCGAGGGCCGCATCGTAAAGGTGGACAGGCGCAAGGGCAGGGCGAGGGTGGCTCTCACCTTCCACGGAAGGACCATGCTTGCGGATTTGGGCTTTGAGGTGATGGAGAAGACAGTCGAAAGTTGAAACGACAGTCGAAAGTTAAAAGATGAAAGTTGAAAGTAAAAGGCGGGCTTTTAGTATCATGAAACTCAAGATGTTTCCTCGTACAACACTTTCGACTTGTGACTTTCTACTTTAGACTATCCTTTTCCCCCTAACCAGCGAGTTTCGGCCGCGGTTAAAGGGTTTGTTTTAAGAGTTACAATCCGGCGCAGGAGCCGGACCGGCGAAGCTGTGGGGAAGGATAGTCACAAGTCAAAAGTCGAAAGTTGAAAGTGAAAAACAGTTAAAAGTCGAAAGTTAAAAGTCGAAAGTACAAGACTGGCTTTTATTATCATGAAACTCAATATGTTTCTTCGTACATGACTTTCAACTTTCAACTTTAGACTTTAGACTGTCATCTCGACTTTCGACTGCCGTTAATACTTTGAACTTAGACCTATTAATATGACGTTAAAAAAAGATTTATTATCTGAAATAATTTTAACTGGAAAAATCGTGTGGCAAAAGCAGGCGCTTCAACGTATGATGGAGCGAAATATTCCCAGAGCGGATGTTAAGAAGGCGATAATTGATGGTGTAATCATTGAATCATATACACAAGACAAACCTCTGCCAAGTGTTTTAATTGCATGTGTTAATAGGGAATTAAAATTGCATGTGGTTACGGCCTATGATTTTGAGAATAAAACTGCGTATATTATAACAGCTTATTATCCAGACGCTAAATACTTCGAGGATGATTTAATCACAAGGAGAAAATAGTGAATAAACGAGGAATATGCCCTTTGTGCGGTGGGCATAAAATAGAAGGCACAACAACATTTACCGTGGATATGGGTACCGGTGTTTTTGTGGTTCGCCATGTTCCTGCTCTGGTTTGTGAACAATGTGGAACAGACTGGATTGAAGACAGGGTGGCTGAGATTCTTGAAAGAATCGTTGAGGAAGGCCGCTCGAAAGGCTCTATTATTGAAATGAAGGAGTTTTCACAGATTGCGAGTTGAGAAAAGACAGTAATCAGGTTTACCCGAAATTCGCTATACATTGCTTTCAGGGGTATAGGCAAAAGGTTGCGGAAAAAAGGGGTTATATGCAGTGCCCGTTATTCATGAGAAATGATTGACTTTTCATGAAAATATGATATATTATTTATAGAGAACCTCTAAAAATTAGCTTTGGGAACCTCTAAAAATTATCTTTTTGAATTTCCCATGATTTGTAACTACTGGCATACCCAGGACTTAGGTTTCTCCGCCCGCCGAAGGCGGGCGGAGAAACCTAATTATTAGAGGTTGCCTATATTGGAGGTGGTATTATGGCAATCCTGCAAGTTCGCGATATTGATGATAGATTATATGCTTCACTAAAAGCTATCGCAAAAAGTCAAAATAGATCTATTAGCCAGGAAGTAATTTCTATTATAGAAAAGTATCTTTCAAATCCGGCAGTTTATAAGAGTAATCCAACAAAAGAATTTATAGCCCTTTCCGGTGCCTGGGAAGATGATAGAAGTGCAGATGAAATAATTGATTCGATAAAAAAGTATCGTAAAAACTCTGAAAGGTTTAAAAAAGAAAGTGTCATATTTGATTGATACAAATATAATAATTTACAGCATTAAAGGTGATTCTATCGTCCATGATCATTTGTTAAAAAATGAAAATATTCCTAAATCAATATCCGTAATTACATATGGAGAATTGTTATTTGGCGCTAAAAAATCACAAAACTATGAAAAAAATTTAGCAATTGTTTACCGAATAAAAGAATTATTTCCAATTATCGATATAGGTAAAGCTATTATTGAAATCTTCAGCGAATTAAAAGCAAATCTTCAAAAATCAGGTTCACCGATAGAGGATTTTGATTTATTAATAGCATCAACAGCTCTCACAATGAATTCAACACTTGTTACAAATAACGAAAAGCATTTTAACAGAATTAAGGGACTAAAAATAGAGAACTGGTCCAGGAAATAAAAACGGGCACTGCATATAACAACGGTGGTGATGGTACCCCTAACTATCTTTGACCTTTGAACAAAACATGATAGGGGAACCTCTAAAAATTATCTTTTTGAATTTCCCATGATTTGTAACTACTGGCATAACCAGGACTTAGGTTTCTCCGCCCGCCGAGGGCGGGCGGAGAAACCTAATTATTAGAGGTTGCCATAGCATAAAAATTATTTTGAGATTTCCCGATGGAATATCGTTTTACTGATTATTTTGAAAAGGAAGTTTTACGTAAACGTCCCTGCATCAGGAAAGAATGGTGCTTGAAAATTGTTGAAAACCCAATTAGGATTGAGAGGCAAGATAATAATCGCTGGCGATTTTAGGGTTATGTGGATGAGCTGCAAGGGCGAGCATTGAGAGTTGTTACCCTGGATGACCGCAGAACAATCCATAATGCGTTTCCTGACAGGAGGTTTATAAATGAAAATTAGTTATTATCCTGAAACGGATTCACTATATATTGATCTGTCCTTAAAAACAAGTGTAGAAAGCGTAGAAATTTCTGATGGAGTTATCGTAGATTATGATGATAACGGAAATATCGCAGGCATTGATATTGACAATGCGAGTTTAAAAGTGGATTTAAACGAATTTATTATTAAGTCGAAAGTAGAAAGGTCAGTCGAAAGATGAAAGATGAAAGGGAAAGGCGGGCTTTCGGTGATATGAAATTCAATATGTTTCCTCGTACAAGACTTTCAACTTTAGACTTTCGACTTTAGACTGTCTTTTAGACTTTCGACTTTAGACTGTCTTTTAGACTTTCGACTTTCAACTGCTTTACTTTGAACTGATTTTATGTCCAAAACACTAACAACCCAAAACTGGACCACCGTCATCAAGCCTAAAAGCGGGTGGTTCGACATCAATTTAAGGGAGCTCTGGCGCTACCGCGACCTCATTATGCTCTTTGTTAAGCGGGACTTCACGGCGGTCTACAAGCAGACAATTCTGGGGCCGCTCTGGTTTGTTTTTCAGCCGCTTTTTTCCACTCTTGTCTTTACGGTCATTTTCGGCAGCGTGGCGAAGATCCCAACCGACGGCGTACCGCACGCGCTCTTCTACCTGGCGGGCATTATAGCGTGGAACTATTTTTCCTCATGCCTAAGCAAAACATCGGATACCTTCTACGCCAACGCGGGCATATTCGGAAAGGTCTATTTCCCAAGGCTAAGCGTTCCCCTGTCGGTTGTAATTACCAATCTAATAACCTTCGCTATCCAGTTCGTCGTCTTTGGAGCTTTGCTCGTATTTTTTTATTTCAAGGGGTTCGCCTTCTCGCTTCACTGGTCCGTGGCGCTTCTTCCGCTTTTAATTCTCCAGATGGCGGCCCTTGGGCTGGGGGCGGGCATTATTGTATCGTCTCTCACCACCCGTTACAGGGATTTTACGTATCTGCTTTCTTTCGGAATTCAGCTATGGATGTACGCCTCTCCGGTGGTGTATCCTCTTTCTCAGGTGCCGGAAAAATGGAGGGCGGTCTATCTAATAAATCCAATGGCGAGCGTTATCGAAACCTTCAAGTTTATGTTCTTAGGGGTGGGGGGCGTAAATTTCGGCGAATACGCCATAGGCCTCGCTGTAACGGTGGTTCTTCTCGCCACAGGGATAATCCTTTTCAGCCGCATCGAGAAGACGTTTATGGATACGATATGAAGGCAGTCGAAAGATGAAAGTCGCAAGTCACAAGTCGCAAGTCACAAGTAAAAGACGGGCTTTGGGGATCATGAAAGCAGTTGAAAATTGAAATTGAAAGGCGGGCTTTGAGCATTATGAAATTTAATCCATTTCCTCGCACAAGACTTTCAACTTTCGACTTTCGACTTTAGACTGCCGTTAACTCTCTCGACTTTCTCCAACTTTGAAAATAATTCCAATAATTGGCGCAAGGACCCGGTTTATAAAAAGCTGCCGTAACAAGAGATAATAAATGGCTTTTCAGAATAAAATCAAAGACATAGACAGGTTGCAGGAAGAAATAAACAAACATCGTCCTTTAAGCTCTCATGCAGTTAAACAGATCAGGGAATACTACCGCATAGGCTTAACTTATACCAGTAACGCTATCGAAGGAAATTCGCTAACAGAAACGGAGACTAAAATAATTTTAGAGGACGGGATAACCATTGGAGGGAAAAGTATTAGAGAGCACCAGGAGGCTATTGGACATAGTGAGGCTTACGACCTGTTATTTGCCCTGGCTAAGTCTAAAACAATTACAGAGAAGGACATCAAGAAGCTGCACAGGGCGTTTTATTACAGGATAGACGATAGTAAAGCCGGAGTATATAGAAAAGTTCCAGTCTTTATATCCGGAACCGACTACATACCGCCACGGCCCGAAGAAGTCCCGGACTTAATGAAAAAACTATGCGACCGGATACCGGCGTTAAAGGGAAAATATCACCCGGTGGAACTTTCCGCCCTCATACACGGAGAGTTTGTAACGATACACCCTTTTGTTGACGGTAATGGCAGGACGGCACGGCTTTTGATGAATTTAGCCCTGTTACAAGAAAAATATGTTATAACGCTTATTCCGCCTGTCTTAAGGGGGGAGTATATTGATACCCTGAAGGAATACAACAAAGGGAAGTCCAGGGCTTTCGTTAATTTTATCTCTGCTATGGTTTACGAGACACAGAAAGACTATCTGAGACTATTGGAGGCTCTAAACAGATAAAAATCGAAAGATGAAAGAACAGTCAAAAGTTGAAAGATAAAAGTAGAAAGATAAAAGTAGAAAGATAAAAGTAGAAAGATGAAAGTAGAAAGATGAAAGTAGAAAGATAAAAGTAGAAAGATAAAAGTAGAAAGATGAAAGTAAAAGACGGACTTTCGGTATCACTTTCCTCGTACAAGACTTTCAACTTTCGACTTTAGACTTTCGACTTTAGACTTTAGCGTACTACGAACCAGATGCAGTTCAAGTGGTCCAGAATTTTATGCGGACGCGAGTATTTTCGAATAGCCCGATGCGATAGTTCCGCACGCCGGGATCTGTGCGGGGGCCGCCGTGCAGCCGGCGGTTCTACCGTGACTATAGTGAGCCCTGAAAATCGCACATAAATTACATATAGACAAGGGGACCTTAATCTCAACGGGTATGGCAGATGAACAAGAAATACACCAGGCGATTCAAATGGCACGCGATGCCCGATGGAGGTTGCGACCAACTGGCAATTCTCCATTGTGTAAGCGGCTATCCAGCACCGGCCGCCGATTATAACCTGCGCACGATACCAGGCATGATTAACCGTTTTGGTGTCGTTACAGGCCTGTCGGACCACACTCTCGATAATACTACAGCTGTCGCCGGCATTGCCATGGGGGCGTCGATTGTTGAAAAACATTTTACTTTAGATCGTAATGGTGGTGGTCCTGATGATAGCTTTTCGTTAGAACCACACGAACTCAAAGCACTGTGCCGAGATACCTATACAGCATGGCAAGCTTTGGGAAAAATAGCTAATGAGTTTGACACAAAGCCATTTGCAACATATGAAGAAGCTGAGAGTCAAATCTTCGATTACGGCGAAGACGATTTAATATGAATGGTCAAGAACTATTAGATATCATAAGCACTGGCGAAACAAGCAAGGTTCAATTTAAAGAAGCCCTGCCTAACGCTGAAAGTATGAGCCGAGAAATGGTTGCTATGGCAAATAGCGAAGGAGGAGTAATTTTACTTGGTATAAAAGATAAAGCTGGAACAGTTACAGGTTTAACACCGCAGCAAATTGAACATGCAGATCGAAAACTTGCAGAATTTGCGGATAATCTGAAACCACCAATATACATCATAACAGAAGTCGTAAAAATTAAAGATGATAGTGGCAGCAAGAATGTATTAATGGTTCATATCAATGATGGAATCAATAAACCCTATAAAACTGCACAAGGTGAAATATATGTAAAGCAAGGTTCAAACAAACGTCTGCTGACCGATAATTCAGAAATCCTGCGATTGTTTCAAAGCAGTAGAAACCTGCTTGCAGATGAAATGGAAGTATATGAAACTTCCATTGATGACATTGATGAAAAGGTATTTTCTGATTATTTTAAAAAAGAATTTGAGAAGTCGTACCAAGAAAAAGGCCTTACCTTTGAACAAGCATTAAAGGCCAAGAAAGTATTAAGAAATAATCGATTGACGCTTGCCGGGTTGCTCTTTTTCGGCAAAGAGCCTCAGTCTATTAAACCAGCTTTTACCATTAAAGCAGTATCGTATTTTGGAAACGATATTTCAGGTAATCAGTATAGAAATAAGCCGAAAGACTTCACTGGCACAATTCCAGAACTTTTCAAAAAAGGTATGGATTTTTTAAAAAGCAATTTAAGTTTTATTCAATCAGGAGAAAGTTTCAACTCACCAGGTAAGTTAGAGGTTTCAAGTATTGCGCTCGAAGAATTACTGCAGAATGCTTTAGTACATCGAGATTATTTTAAAAATGCACCCATAAGGCTATTCATATTCGATGACCGTATTGAAATCATTAGCCCGGGAAAACTGCCCAATAATTTAACGGTAGAAGAAATTAAATTTGGAAACCCTGTAATAAGGAACAACCAGATCGTTTCTTTTAGTATTCATACTTTACCATTTAGCGGGTTGGGTTCGGGTATTAAAAGAGCATTAGCAGAACAGCCCAATATAGAACTGATCAATGACATAGAAGGCGAGCAGTTTCGTGTTATTATTCCGAGGTCAAAAAAACTGGAAGCTATTGTAAAAGATTTCAATTAAAAGACTGTTGACACCCCCACTATGTCAACATAGTTGTCCCCTGGAAAAAACTGGAGATAGCTATGAGGTACAGCGGACGACTGAAGGAATCAGTATTATAGATGAAAGATGAAAGATGAAAGATGAAAGATGAAAGTAAAAGACGGACTTTCGGTATCATGAAACTCGACATCTCGACTTTCGACTGCCGTTAATACTTTGACTTTTTAACTTTGAACCGTTCTCTCCACTATCTTTGGCATATCGCTAAAGAACTTGAGCGATACGCTTTTATTAAATATGGTGAAACAAAGAGGTGAATAAATGGATACATTATCCTTTATTAAAGAAAATCGCTTGTTGATTAATTCTTTAGCTAAGCGCTGCAAGGCCGAAAACCCGCGAATTTTCGGTTCTGTCGCAAATTTAACAGATAATGAAAAAAGCGATATTGATGTATTAGTCGACCCGATGCCCGGTGCTACGCTATTTGACTTAGGTGCATTACAGCAAGAGCTGGAAAGGGCTTTAGGCAGGCGTGTAGATGTGCTAACACCCAATGACCTGCCGAAAAAATTTAAACAAAAAGTGCTGCAAGCTGCAATAGCAATATGATTAGGCCCGAGCGTCTAAGTCATTATTTAGAGCATATTTTAGAAGCATCTATTAATATTGAGGTTTATGTCAAAAACTATAGCTTCCAGGAGTTTAAAGATGATGTTCGAACGCAGCAAGCAGTGATTATGAATTTTATTATCATTGGCGAAGCTGCCACTAAAATAATGGATAAATATCCTGACTTTATTCAAGAAACTCCTCAAATACCCTGGTTGGGGATGCGGGGTATGAGAAATAGAATTGCTCACAGCTATTTTGATATTGATTTAAGTGTTGTCTGGGAAACTATTAAAAAAGCGATCCCGGAGCTTGTAGAACAATTAAAGCCATTATTGCCGTAAATATCGTCAAAGGACAGTTGAAAGATGAAAGTTGAAAGATGAAAGATGAAAGTAAAAGACGGACTTTCGGTATCATGAAACTTAATATGCTCCCTCGTACAACACTTTCGACTTTAGACTTTCGACTTTAGACTTTCGACTTTCATCATTCGACTGACATCTCGACTTTCGACTGCCGTTAATACTTTGAACTGTTCTCTTGAACTATTCTCTCTTTTTGGAGGTAAAGAATGAAAGTGACAATAACCGCTTCAAATAAAAATGAACTTGAGCTCAACAAGGAGAAGCTTGAAAGCGTAAAAAAGCTATTTAAAGGAAATGTTACAATATTACTGGAAAAAGAACAAAAACAAAAAAAGGTAAAACTTTCTTCTTTATCCGGCTTAATATCCATCGGCGGCGATAGTATAAAAGATTCCGACGGTATTTATGAGTAAAGTTGTGGTAGATACAAATGTGATCGTCGCTTTGATTGATGCTAAAGATGTGCATCATTCTATTTCCCGGTTGTTGATAGAGTCAATAGAAGAAAAGGGTATGGATATTGTAGTTTTCGATTGTGTAATAAATGAGGTGTTTTCCGTTATTGCGAAAAGGAGTCGTCAGCGAGGTTATTCTTTTAAGGATTCCGCAGTAAAAATAAATGAGATTTTAAGCTCATTGAAAATTGTAAGAATTTACCAATCTGTAAAAAAATATCATGACCGTATTATTGAATTGATGATAAAAACCGAAGGCAATCTAAATTATCATGATGCACTTATTTGTCTGGTTATGAAAGAGAAAAAAATATTGGAAATAGCTTCTTTGGATAGAGGTTTTGAAAATGTTCCCTGGGTTAAGGTTTTAAATACAGTGGGAACCGATAGTAAAATGGGAGTCACAAGTCAAAAGTTGATAAGAAAGTCGAAAGTTAAAAATTAAAAGTTGAAAGTAAAAGGCGGGCTTTCGGTTGCATGTAACTCAAGTAGTTCCCTTAATTTTATTTGAACCTTGAATTGACTCATAATGGAACCAAAAATCATCAAAGCCCTGCATAACACTATCGAAAATGATGGTCGTGATGGTGTTGGCCGCGATATAAAAAAACGCTTACTTGCCGTGTATCTTATGGGAAGCGGCGCGCGTGGAGAGCTCCGTAAAGATAGCGATATTGACCTTGGACTTCTTCTGGAGCCGGGCGAAAATATGGGGCCGCTGGAACGAACGCACTTAGCTAATAGGATGAGCTATTCTCTGAAGCGTTGTGTAGACCTGGGAATGATCGATTCCAAAAATCTTGTATACGCAAAAGAAGCCCTGCTTTTTGGAAAGAGGATTTATATAAAGAATGAGTCCAGGGCGGCCCTGGCGGCCGCCACCCTGCTTGGGATGTACCTCCGTTTTAACGAGGACAGAAGAGAGGTGTTGGATGCCTATAGAGCCCGATTCTGTTGATCTACAGGATTTTCCGGGGGAATAAAGAATTCGCGAAATGGAGGTAATACCGTGAATACCAGGATGATAATAGATAAAATAACGGAAGATGTTTTGCGTGATGCGAAAAATATTTTTGGCTTAAAGCTTGTCGATGTTATATTGTTCGGATCTTATGCCAGGGGGGATTATGACAGTGAATCGGATGTCGATATTATGATCCTTGTTGATATGCCTCAGGAAGAATACGCAAAATATCGGCCAGGAATAAACGAGTTGTCCGGTTATCTTTCACTTGAAAACGATTTAACCGTATCGATTAAACTGAAGGACAGCAATATTGTCCATCGTTACAAAGACATTGTTCCTTTTTACGCGAATGTTCTGTCGGAAGGAGTATCCATTGATGCCGGATTACGATAAAAAGTTGCTGTCAAAATTGCGTTTTGAAAATGCCGCAAGGTGTCTTGAATCTGCGAAGCTTCTCCTTGCGGGTGGTGATTATAAATCAGCGGCAAACAGATCATATTATGCCGTTTTTTACGCAATCAGGGCTATTCTTGCGCTTGAAGGAAAAGATTTTAAAAAACATTCCGCGGTTCTGTCGCATTTCAGGAAGGAATACCTGAAAACAAATATACTCAGTCCTGAATATTCTTCGATTGTTTCTGAGTTATTTGAGATAAGAACTGATAGTGATTATGATGACTTTTTTTGCTTTCCAGGCAGGATCCCGAAACACAGGTTTTAAATGCTGAACGTTTACTGGAAGCAATCGAGAAATATCTGGTGAGTTGTGAATTGTGAAGCGTGAACTCAGTTTCACCCAAAATAAAAGACTGACTTTTGGTTGTATGAAAGACAGTTGAAAGTTAAAAAGACAGTCAAAAGTCGAAAGTAGAAAGTCGCAAGTAAAAGGCATAAAGACAGTCAAAAGTCGAAAGTAGAAAGTCGCAAGTAAAAGGCATAAAGACAGTCAAAAGTCGAAAGTAGAAAGTCGCAAGTAAAAGGCATAAAGACAGTCAAAAGTTGAAAGTAGAAAGTCACAAGTAAAAGACGGACTTTCGGTATCATGAAACTCAATATGTTTCCTCGTACAACACTTTCAACTTTCGACTTTAGACTTTAGACTTTAGCGTACTACGAACCAGATGCAGTTCAAATGGTCCTGACTTTTATGTGGAAGCGAGTATTCTCGAAGAGCCCGGTGCGATAGTTCCGCACGCCGGGATCTGTGCGGGGGCCGCCGGGCAACCGGCGGTTCTACCGTGACGTGCGAAACGGTCAACAAACTTGGGCGGGCATCCGTGCCCGCCTTGTTGGGAATAAAATTTAACGTTCAAGCGGAGGCCATGATGCACAAATTGAAACATTTTCTGTTTATTTAAATAAAATCATTGATGCTTTCTAAAAGTATTTAAAATTTATTGTAAAACTCAATATAATCTTGATATTTGTGCTTTATATTTACATTATGTAGATGCAATAGCAAATAATTGAATGCTGGAGTATGCTATGTCTCAATCAGAAAATCAATCAACAGGTATCTCTGCCAAAGATGCTGCATTAGCAGCCGCTACTTATTATACTTCAGTTACTGGGAATACATCGGGTGTAACAATTGAAGAAATTGAAAAATCAGAAGATGATAAATATTGGTTAGTAACACTGGGAATTCCAGAACAAAATCCTCTTGGTGGTTTTTATGTCGGTGGAGTGAAAAAAAATTATAAGAAATTTCAAGTTGATTGTAAAACAGGAGATGTTGTTTCAATGAAGATAAGAGAAATATAATTTACAAATATGTCCTATCACTACTGTCCCATACATTTAAAATCCGAAATCCAATTGTAACTCCGGAGGAACGAATTTAAGGCGTTCTAATTTCTTTCTTGGGCTTAACAAATCCCAAATATTTTTATCCGAGAAAATATTTCC
>Ga0302238_1002002_pt1 | contig 15138 bp, 22 predicted proteins | sample AAG_UR_Asn_MG_FD_193527 | JGI IMG/M metagenome (GOLD analysis project Ga0302238, IMG submission 193527) | Enriched activated sludge microbial communities from anaerobic digester in WTTP, New Holstein, Wisconsin, United States - AAG_UR_Asn | ecosystem: Engineered > Bioreactor > Anaerobic >...
TGTGGCCCTCGACCTGGTGGAGGAGATCCGGCAATACCGGCACCGGGCTGATCCTGGCCGGCTGTATCGGCATATCCTGAAAATCTGTGTCAGGGGAATCCGGGAATCGGCAACGGTGGAAGACCGGAAAAAAACCTCTGAGCTTCTCCTCAGGGAAGCGGGAGCTCTCGACCCCATGCTTGGCCGGAAGTTCTCGGACTACCTTCTCGAGTTCTGGGACCGGGAACGCTCACCGTATATAAAAGACCTGGCAGCCAACGGGCGGATCCTCTCCCGGCACTACACCGATTGTGTCATGGCTCGGGTTCGGCTTCATGCGGGGTTTTTTGGGGATATGGCGATCGCCGAGATCACGGCCCCTGTCATAGAGGAATTCAAAAAATATCTGATGCAGCAAAAAACCCGTCAAGGGAACCCATACTCGGCAAAAACAATCAGGTCCATCCTTTCGAGTGTTTCCATACCCCTGGGGGAGCTTGCGCGTCTCGGGGCTATCGCACATAACCCGGCGCAGCGGATCCGGGGAGTCTCGGGATCTCAGGAGGTGCGGAATCCTTTTCCCGCCGAACTGGCCCGGCAGCTTCTCGCGGATCCGGAGGCCTGGGATGACCGGAGGGCCTACTTGGTAAACCTTGCAGCGGCCACCTCCGGGGCGCGACTTGGGGAGATCCTGGCCCTTACCGCCGACAAATTGCAGGGCGACAGGATTCTCCTCGACAGGAGCTTCACGCATCACGGGCGAACCTTGAAAAGCACGAAAACCGGAAGACCTCGGGAGGCCTTCCTTGCGCCGGAGATCAGGGAGCAGCTTCTCGACCTGGCCCGGGAAAACCCCTGGGGAAACGGATTTGTTTTTTGGGGAGATTCTCCCCGGACTCCCCTCGATCCGAACTATATAAGAAAAAAGCTGTACGCTCGACTTGCCGAGCTGGGGGTCGACGACGCGGAAAGGCGGCGACAGGGGCTTGTTTTTCACTCGTGGCGGCACTTGTACAATTCAATCTTGGACGGCGCGATTTCACGTGAAAAGCGGATGCTCCTGATCGGTCATACAACGGCGGAGATGGCTGATAAAAATTATCTGCACCTCACCGCGGATGATGAGGCCGCAATCTTGAAGGCGCAGCGGCGATTTTTGGAAACGGCATAAAGGGGGGGGCATGGACCTGATAGACTTTTCCTTCAAAAAACTTCGAGGGGATCCGCGGCCCCTTTTCACTGCGGAGGGCTCCGGGGAGGCCGGGAGGGGTTCGGCTGGGCTTATGCGCTGCGGAGTTCCGGCGGCGGCTGCTGAGGCCCAGGGGGCCGCGGTGGGGCTTTTCCTGAGGCTCACCGGAGAAAGGTTTTCCCGACAGCTTCAAGTTCTCGTTGACGCCGGTGCGGCGAGGCAGGGGCAGGATGGGACTATTTATTGGCTCTGGTATTTGAAGGATCTCGCGGCTCTTTATGGTGTTCTGCGGCTCCCATCATGGCAGGCTCTGGCTGACAGGTTCCGGCATCCTGACGGGCGGAGGATTTCGGCACAATCGCTAAAAAACAATGTCACCTCACATTTCACCGAAGAAGGGACGCTCCTCACCGGCGAGCTCATGGACCGGCTTTTTGAGGCGGGAAGAAACCCTCCGCCTGATCCGAAACGGCGATAAACAAAGCCCTCCTCCCCGGAGGGCTTTTTTTTTCATAGCTTAAAAGGCCTAAAAGTCAAATTTCCGCAATGTATCGCGGGCCACCTCTCGGCATACCCTTGAGGCAGGAGGGCGATATGAACACGGAGAAAAACCTGGAGCTTCTTACTTATGAACAAGCAGCCGGTCTTGTCGGTTTATCGAAGTTCACGCTGCGGCGATATGTTTCAGAGCGCAAGGTTCCATTTGTAAAACTCGGCGGATCGCGGCTTGTGCGCTTTGACCGGCAGGAGCTTGAGGACTGGGCAACTGGTCGCAGATACGAGGCTCTCAGGTGACCGGCACCGAAAAAAAAGGCCCCGGGGCTGACCGGGGCTGCGGGGTTGGGACGGGGGAGCCGGATCTTGAAAGAGCTCCCGACCCTGATAATAGCAAAAAAACCCCTGATCTTCAAGACACCATCGAAGCGGCGAAGTTTGCTCGAGATCTTGCCAGGGATGAGCTCCGCCTGGTCCTCGATCGCATCGTTGGACTTCTGAAAAAATATGTAGTTCTCCCGGATCATGGGGCTGAGGCAATCGCGCTTTATATTTTTCAAACCTGGCTCCTTAGCCGTTGCGAGTTCGCGCCGATGCTCGTTTTCACCTCTCCGGAGATGCGGAGTGGGAAAACGACGGTTCTTTCCATAGTTGCGGAGCTGGTGAGGGAGCCGGAATCGGCAGCCAACGCGTCACCGGCGGCGCTCTTTCGTTTAATCGAGGCCACAAACCCGACCCTCCTTCTCGATGAGGTCGACGCTTTCCTGGCTCAGAAAAGCGAGTCGACGGAGGCGGTTCGCGGAATTCTGAACGCAGGACACCGCAGGGGCCGCTTCAGCTGTGTTCTCCGGGTTGAGGCGGTCAAGGATAATCAATTTGTAGTGAGCCGGTTTTCTGTTTTCGGATTTAAGGTTCTGGCAGGGATTGGACAGGTTCCCCCGACCTGGCGCGACAGGTCGATTCTGGTTCCTCTTCGGCGAAAAAAACCTGATGAAAAGGTCGCATCCTTCCGGATCCACCGGATGCAGGAGGAGCTCGACACGACGAGGGCCCGGATCGGCCAAACGGCTGAGATGGTGGCCCCTTTCATCAATCCGGCGCAGGACCCCGATTTTCCCGACGGACTGCACGATCGCGCGATGGATAACTGGGAGCTCGCTTTTCAGCTTGCGCAGTTTGCCGGCGGATCATGGCCGGAACGGGCGGCGGCGGCGGCTTTGGCCTTCAGTTCCACCGTTGACGATGACTCACAATCTGCTGGAATCCTTCTCCTGGATGATCTGAAACACTTTTTTGCCACAACGGGAAAAACCGGGTTCTTCACCGACGACATCCTGGAGAACCTTCACGGTCTCGAAGAACGGCCCTGGAGCGCCTGGAGCCGGGGGAAACCTATCTCAGCGGCCCAGGTGGCCCGGATCCTGAGAAATTACGACATTCGGCCCGGGGTTTTATCGATCGGCGGCGAGAAAAAACGGGGCTACAAGCTCGAAAACTTCCTCGATGCTTTCGCCCGATACACCTCCCCTGATTTACCCGTTACCCCGTTACCGAATGAGGATAAAACCTTATGGGATAACGATTTAGCAGGTAACGGCAAGGGTAACGGGTTACACTCTGAACCGTTACCGGAAGATGAAAACGGCGATTCTGACGGGAAAGGTAACACCTCAGGGCGTAACCCGTTACCGCACCCGTTACGCACTAAACCCTTACAAGATAACGAATTAAGGCCTGAGGGTAACGGGGTAACACCTGAATCCGGGGAAGGGGGGTCTTTGTGGATTTGAGGGATTTTCTAATCCTGGTTGAAGATCACGGGGGAAGGTTTTTCCTTGACGGCGAACGGATCCGAATTGACGGCTCAGATCATGTTCCCCAGGAGCTTCTCGAGGTGGCGAAGCTTAACAGATCGCTCTTGAAGGCCTGGTTGAAAACCCGGGATGAGGCTTTCCGGCTTGCGGACCTGATCGACGGCCGGGGGTTGAAAAGTAAGCTCCCGGAGTTCGAGGCCCTCGCGAAACGGTGCGCAGGTCTTGAGCTTTTACCATTGCAAGAAAAGGAGGTTGAAAAATAAGCTGGCCCGTACGGGCTGGCTATCTTGGCGGTCCGGGATTTTTTGACGGCGGAGTTGGATAGGTTTGAGAGTTTTGAGGAATTAGAGAAGCAGTCTGATAGTAATATCATACTGCTCATTGGAAAGCTGGGCGTAAACGTGGGAGGTGCTGGGATGGATGCAGCACTTAAAGCAGGCCTGGCGCTGAGGGATGCGCAGGTTGAAATTGCAGGTCTTCGGGCTGGTCTGGCTGTGGTCCGGGAGCAGCTTGAATCAATCAAGAATGATCTGGAGCTGATGAGGCTCCACAACAAAAAAAGGAGGGAACGGAAATGGTTCCAAAGTCGGTTTTTCATGGGCCTTATTTAGGGCCGGTTCCCCTTGGAAACGAAAACAAAGGGCGGGCCGCAAAGCCTGCATCGTCTCGGCGATCTGACCGGGGGCAGCTGGCCCCGGTATTGCGGCAAAAGGTCGATTCACTAGAAAAAAAATGGAGCTGGCAACGGCTCTGATTAAAAAGGAGGGCGCGAAATGAGGGAGCGCGGATTTTATGGGCCTTTTCTGGGCGATGTCCCGGAAAAGGCGGTCAGTGGTTCGGGAAATGGGCTTGTTTATCCCGAGGGGCAAAAACGGCCGGAGCGGGCAGGGTCTCGGCGTTCGTCTCGGGGGGATTTACACCCGCTTTATGAGGTTTCTCCGGATTTGTACCGGATCGGGGTTGAGTTGTGGGAACAGGGCTACATTGCCCACACGGTGACCGAAACGCTTCTGGCGGTTTTCAACGAAGGGGTTTTACAGGGGCGGAAGGAGGCAATCGCCCGGGCAGACTGGGCCGAGGCGGAGCGAAAAGCCCGGGCGGCTTACTTGAAAGTTACCGGGATGAGCGAAGAGGAACGGCGCCTCTGCGAGGCTCTGAATTTGCCGGTGGGGATTTACCTGCTGGAACGCTGGCGCGGCGAACAAGAAAATAAAGGGAGGAAATAATATGTCTATTTTTAAGGGTAAAAAACCGGCGGCCGCGGAGCTGGAAAAACGGCTGGCAGATTTACGGGAAAAGTTGGAACGGTTACCGGATGAGTTAATCGAATCCCGGGAGCGGTACGCGGCGGCCCTGGCCCTGGGCGAGAGCGGGGAGGAGGAGCAAAAAAAGCTTGCAGCCCTGGCGGAAACTGATAATGCACTCCGGGGAGCTGTTAAAACCTTGCTGGAGGAGCTTTACGGCTTGGAATTGGAGGAGGCGATACGGGCAGGCGATAATCACGCCGCCGCCGCCGCGGTGATTCTTGATGAGATTTCCCGGCTCTGGGAAAGCGTGGAAAAGGTTTTCCTGATGTTCAAGGAAAAAACCGCGGCCCTTCCCGGTTTCGCCGATTTGGGCGGTTACGCGAAAACCCCGGCGGAGATTCTGCAAGGCTGGGAGCTTCCGGATCTCCCCGAAAAAATGCGGCAGGAAAATGCCCGGAGCCTTAGCAATCACCGGCAGTCCTTGATAAACAGGGTCGAATCCCGCCGCCGCTCTCGGGAGGAAGACAGATGAGGCCCGCCGCCCCTGCACGACAACGGGGGCGGCCCCGGGCCTACCGGGCCCCGGCGCCTCCTCCGGAACCGCCGCCCGATGAGGGTATTTTTTACCGGCTTGATTACCTGGTCGAATCCGCCGGGCTAGAGGATGAGGACTTAAAAGTCCGGGATTTTTTAATCCGTTCCCGGGTTCTTTACCGCCGGGCCGGGCGCCTTCTCTTCTTTCGCCGGGAGGATTTTGAACGGGCGGTCCGGCGCTTGGGGCTCGGTGGTTAGCGCCTGGCCCCCCTGGGGGCCCCAGGGGCTTGTTTTCGATGAGCCGAGGGAATATACACCACCGGCCCCGAAAAGGCCCCTGTCCGGCCCTGCTCGGCGTGTTCTGGCGGTTTTAGAGGCTTCCCCGGGGGCTTGGATACACCGGGAGCGCTTCCGGGGAATTACTGGAGGGCGACAGCTCAATTCTATCTTGTTTGAATTGGGAGGATCTGCGCCGATTTGCGAAAGCGATTCCGGGCGTTTCCTTGCCCTACTTACGGATAGCTTGCCGGAGGCGGCCCCAGATGAGGAATAACACCTTGAGGACCATGGTCACCAAGGTACTGTGGGGGTTCCGGGGAGCTCGGCGGGTACGTCGCAAGCGCTGGGGTCGTGTACTGAATCGATATTTTTTTATCGGTTAAAAAAGGTGGATACTGTATATAGCGTAGGCCATATATTGCGGAAGGCGGGTTTTAACTTGGTTAAAGAAAGTTGCAACCTGGAAAGGGCAACGTTTAAGGAGGTTTTCATGTTGGAAGAACTGGAACGAGTGCGGAATCATTTCTGGTTCAATTTTCCCACATATTTTCGCCGGGCGGAATACTCCCGGAGCGCGGGGAGCTGGATTTTCCCACTTCACGGGAAGCGGTATCGGATCATCCCCGGCTCCCCACTTCAAGCGGTGGATGCCGAGAGAGGCGGGGAACGGCTGGATTTACTGGAAATCTTAAGTAAAGCCTGGCGGATACCCAGGCGGGAGGTCTGGGAAAGGCTGCTTGTTGATTCCCGGGCCGGAATGGTTACGATGATTCCCGGCCGGATTGCCCGGCGGTGGTTCTCCGGGAGCTGGCGGGGGTAAAGCTGAAGGAGGCTTAAAAATGGCGGTGGTGGTGGATGAAGAACGGCGGAGAAGATGGCGAAAAACGCTTGATGCGGTCACGGAGTATTTAGACGAAAACCTTCAAATATGGTTTCCTGATGCCCGGAAGCTGGCGCCGAGAAGCTGGCTATTTTTCCTCGATGGGGGGATTTACTTTTCCGGAGGATATCATTTCCCGCTTTCCGTCCTGGAAATCGGGGGAAAATACTATCCCGGAAGGATTGCCCATGTTCCGGATTTGATTGCTTACAAAGCAGGCTGGCGCCGTGAGGAGGTCTGGGAGCACTTGCCTGTTTTGGCCGGTCTCCCGCCTTGGAAGGGGTAACGCTTGTGGAAATATTTCCACAAGCGATAGAGGCGGAGGCGAAGAAGGGCCAAGGGCGGCGTTGGGATCTTGTGGATGATAACATTCGGCAGAATTCTGCGGAATGTGAAAGCTTGGAAACAAGAAAGGAGCTTGCAGAAAAAGCCGGGGTTTCCCACGACACTATTTCCCGTGTAGAAAAAATAAAAGAACACGCCAACGAGGAGACCTCTGATAAAATGCGAGAGGCGGAGCTTGTTAAAAAATAGAAGATAAGAAGGCAAAAGAGAGGCAGGGGCACGGAAAAACGGCTCCAGGGAGAACGCTTTGTGACACGTGTCACAAAGCGAAGGTCCAGAGATCTACCGATAAAATCGCCGAAAAAGTGGGCTTCGGTTCCGGGCGAAAGCGGCTTCGGGCCATGTGTCCCTAAGCGTTCGCCCAGGGGCTACCCTTCCCCGGCAATACCGTTTTCAAGCATTTCCCGGGCTGCCTGGAAATCGATAATTTCCCCGTGGCTGTAGTTTTCCATCATGGCGGCGGAGCGGCTGAAGCAATGGAAGTGGACCCTTGAGGGGGTCACCGAATTTTTGGATGGAAACATTCAGCGGTGGTTTCCTGAATCCCTGAGACTTGAACGGAGGTGTTGGCTTTTTTTCATCGACGAATACGCCTATTTTTCACCACCGAAAAATTTCCCGTTTCATGCAAGGCGACTTGAGATAAAACATTACCCTGGGGATATTCTCAGCCTCACGAATCATATCTGTTTTATCGAAGGTTGGAGGCCAATAGATTTTTGGAAACATATGCCGGTTCTGGCCGGCTTCCCCCCGTGGAAGGGGTGATGATAACAGGGCGCCTACAAGGCGCCTTTTTTAGTGTCACCTAAAATGTCACCTATTTTCTTATTTTCAGGGCTATTTTAAGCCACATTGAGACACGGGGATATTTCAAGCTATTGACTAATTCCCTATAAAGTATACAATAATGCACATGGGGCTTTTTAGGTGCACATTGAAAATATGAAGGGGGGTGCCTCATAACCCGGAGGTCGGAGGTTCGAGTCCTCCCCCTGCTATCGTGGAAGGCCGCCGTTTCCTGAAACGGCGGCCTTTTTTTTGTCTGTCGGAAAACATTGTGGTTTTTTTGTCACGTATTGTAGAATGGACATGGGTCTCATGGAAAAACAACTTTTCCTTGAAAACTTTTTTATTCAGGAGCCTCGGTGCTGAAACATTCGATTATGTCGGCAAGGAGTATTTCATGAAATGTAAAATGTCCTTCATTTTCATTTACGTTGCTGCCACAATTATCTGTTTCGGCTGCGAACATGTGGAAGGCGCGTATAGATCTACCGCTGCTTTCGTCCGGGAGAGTTTTGAAAAGCGAGAAGCTTCCCGCCGGGCCCCTAGTCCCGGCGGTCTGCCAATCCGTCTGGATCACCGATACCGATGACTTCTGTCGTCCCGACGAGATCAGCCGAGTTTTTTCTCCAGGGGAACCATCCCCTGGTCGAACATTTCCCTGTAGTCCGCAAAAAGTTTGTCGTGAATGTACTCCCCGTCCTCATGGTAGTACGAATCGTAGGATGAGGAAAAACCCGGACCTCGCTCTATAAAATAATTCTCATACAGAGCTCCGTTCTTCCGGCACCTCGTCCGGTTCACCAAACGGGCTGCGGGGAATTTCATTCATGATCTCCTCCTTCTTGGGGTTTTCCGTCATCTCCGCCAGGCCCTCGGCCATCCGGCGGATCATCCCTTCCCGGGCAAGCTCCTCCAGCCACTCCCGGGGTATGGCCTCCTCGCCCCAGTGGAGGCCCGCCAGGCCCCCGGCGACGGTCCCGGTGGTGTCGGTGTCCCGTCCCAGGTTGACCGCCTTGAGGACGCAGCTGGAATAATCATTGCTGGTGAGGAGGCACCAGAGGGAGGCCTCCAGGGTGTGAAGGACATAGCCTGAAGACTGAATCTCCCCTTCGGGAAGCTCCGCCAGATCCGGCGACAGGGCCCGGGCGAAGGCGGGGATCTCCTCCTCCAGATCCGGGGCCAGTCCCCGGGAGGACCGCAGGGCCTCGAGCCGGCGGGCGGCCCCGGCCACCGCGTCGGCGGGGTCTTTCTCTGCCAGAAGCTCCGCGGAGACCAGGCCGTGGATGACGCAGGCCAGGCGGCTTCGGGGGTGGCCGTGGGTGACCGCCGAGGCCTGGGAGAGGGCCTCCGCCAGCTCCCCGTCGCTCCGGGAGGACAGATAGACCGAGGCGGGGAGGATCCGCATCAGGGAGCCGTTCCCGTTGGACGCTTCGTCGGTTTTCCCCGCGTCCCCGGCGGCGGCGCCGAAGCGGATCTTCATCAGGGCGTCTTTGGTGGTTCCGCCGAAGTCGAAGACCGAACCGTGGGCTGTGAGGTGTCCATGGAAGAGCCAGCGGACGAAGCGCTCCCCCTGGTCCTGAATGTCCCAGCCTTTTTCCAGAATGCTTTCCAGAACGCAGAGGGCCATGGATGTGTCGTCCGACCAGGTCCCCGGGGGCTGGTTGTAGACCCCCCAGCCCCGCATGCCGGTGACGGGATTATCTTTCAGGACTTCCCGATCGGAGAACTCCACCGGGACTCCCAGGGCGTCCCCCACCGCTAGACCCAGGACTCCCCCGAGAATTCGGGAGCGCCGGGTGGGAAGAGGATAGAGTAATGGTGTCATTGAAGGCCTCCTTTTAGCCGGTTGTTTAAAGACGCGGCAAGCTGGAGAACAAATCGCGTCTGACAGATATTATAGCATGAAAACGGCATTTTGTTAAGGGCGAAGGTCGGTTTTTTGCGGGTTGGCGGGATTGGCCCAGGAGAGGGCGTGGTGTTCTCGTCCGGACAGACTGCCGGGGTAAGCGGACAGCCGGGGCGCCCGATTTATAGGCGGGAAGCTTTCAGTTTAATTTGACAGCCCCTGCGGGTGTGTTATAGTGAAAAAGTGCAGGGAAACAATGACCGCCCCGATGAAAGAGAAATCCTATGGCCAGACTTGAAGAACTGAAAAAGGGTGCCGTTGTCAAGGGAGTCCTGCCAGACGGTATGACCGAGAGAGAGTGCAGTCAGGCGGAAATCCTTTCCCGGGCAAAGAATATCGCCAAGGTCGCCCTGGCTCTGGTTGGACTCGTTTCGGCCCGGGGGACGACAAAAAAGGAAAATCTGGAACTATTTTAAAGAGGACCCACATGCAGATCGAAAGCATAGAAATCCGGAACTACCGCCTGTTTCGACAGGCGGAACTGAAGAACCTGCCCCGGCTGGCCATCGTGGTGGGGGCCAACGGTTCGGGAAAATCAACTCTCTTCGATGTGTTCAGCTTTCTGAAGGAGGCCCTGGCCCAGAATGTGACGGTGGCGGTGACCCGCCGCGGCGGCTTTCGGGAACTTATCAGCCGGGGCGAGACGGGCACCATCGGGATCACCGTGAAATTCCGGGAAAGCGGCGGGCAGCTGGTCACCTACCAGCTGGATATCGGCGAGGACGGAGGCCGGCCGGTGGTGGAACGGGAGATTTTGAAATTCCGACGGGGTTCATACGGCCAGCCCTGGCATTTCGTCGATTTCTCCCGGGGCAGGGGTTACGCCATAACCAACGAGGCCGCCTATGGCGAGGAGGGCATCGAGGCGGAACGGAAGGAATATGTGCTGGACGATCCCAGCGTGCTGGCCATAAAAGGGCTGGGGCAGTTCAAGGAATTCCGGGTGGTCGCCGAATTCCGCGGTCTCATCGAAAACTGGCACATCTCCGACTTTCACATCAGTGACGCCCGGCCCAGCGCCGAGGCGGGTTACGCCGAACACCTTTCCACCCGGGGAGACAATATCGCCCAGGTGGCCCAGTACCTCTTCGAAAATCACCCCGAGAGTTTCGAGAAGGTTCTCCGGGCCATGCAGATGCGGGTCCCCGGAGTGAGCAAGGTCGAGGCCAGGCCCACCGAGGACGGCCGCCTGGTGCTGCGGTTTCAGGATGGCAGCTTCAGAGACCCCTTCATCGCCCGGTATGTTTCCGACGGGACCATCAAGATGTTCGCCTACCTGATACTCCTGTACGATCCCCAGCCCCACCCCCTCCTGGCGGTGGAGGAGCCGGAGAACCAGCTCTACCCTGATCTTCTCTACGAACTCCTCGAAGAGTTCCGGGATTACGCCCGTCGGGGCGGGCAGGTATTCGTCTCCACCCATTCGCCGGACTTCGTCAACGGCGCCCAGCTGGAGGAAATCTACTGGCTGGTAAAAAAGGACGGCTTCAGTGAGATCCGCCGGGCCTCCGAAAACGCCCTTCTGCGGAATCTTTTCGACGCCGGCGACCTTCCCGGCGCTCTCTGGAGGCAGGGCCTCTTCGAGGGGGCGGGCCCCGGATGAGCAGAATCGTCTTTCTCCTGGAAGAACGCTCCATGAAAACGCTTCTGGAAGGACTTCTGCCGCGCCTGGTCCCCGATGCGCCCTTCCTCTGCATCCCCCACGAGGGGAAGCAGGATCTGGAAAAAAGCATTCCCCGCAAGATCGGGGCATGGCGGGAGCCGGGGGTGCGTTTTGTCATTGTCCGGGACAACGACGGCGGCGACTGCCGGGGCCTGAAGCAGAGGCTCTACGATCTGTGCCGGGGAGCGGGGCGGCCGGATTCCCTGGTCCGTATCGTCTGCCAGGAACTGGAAGCCTGGTATTTTGGAGACCCCGAAGCCCTGGCCCGGGCCTTTGACCGGCCGTCTCTGAAAAACATAGGCAGTAAAGATCGGTAACGGGATCCCGATTCCATCGTCCGGCCCTCCGGGGAAATGGTGAAACTGGTTCCGGAGTTTCAGAAAATTTTGGGAGCCCGAAAAATGGCTGCCCATCTCAGCCGGGGGGGGAACCGCTCCCGGAGCTTCCAGGTTTTCATGGGGGGAATCGAGGGTATAATCGCCGAAGAGGGGGAGAAAAATCATGGCTAAAAGCAATCATGCCAAGGTAGGCAGGAAGAGAGCCTTCACATCATGTCTGCCGGCATCTCCATGGATATAGACGGAGAACACTTCCTTCCTCTTCGTCTGGACCAGGAATCCTCCAACCTGGGCCGTTATTCCGTCATCTGGCAAGACATCTGGGGGCTGAAGTGGAGGTGTCCCTGGAAATCCGGGTCTATCTCCCCCGACGGGGTGAATGAAAAGACCATCCGGGATGTGAGCGAGAACTGCCACGCTCTGCGCTTCGAGACCTTCGGTTTCGAAGAGGAGTGAGGACCGGCGGAAGGAGCCTTGAACAATGGCGCGAAAACGAATAATTGAAACCAGCGAAGGGATCCAGGACCCCGTCACTGTAGAGATTTTCGACCGCTTTGCCCGGACCATGCGGAAAAAGGGGTATGATAATGTAGACAAGATCATAAAAACCGGTATCATCGGCGGACGGGTCCTGGAAATCGGTCCCGGTCCCGGGCATGTGGGCCTCCACTGGCTCGAGAAAAACTCCGATGCAAGACTGGTGGGCTGTGAAATCAGTTCCGAGATGATTAAGACAGCTCGAAAAAATGCCCGGGGCTGCGGGCTGGAGGACCGGGTCCAGTATGTGGAAGGCAGCTGCCTGGCCATGCCCTTCGATGGGGAAACCTTTGACGCCGTCTTTTCAAACGGTTCCCTCCACGAATGGGAGGATCCCGTCCGGGTTTTCCAGGAAATACATCGGGTTCTCCGTCCGGGGGGACTTTTCTGCATCACCGACATGCGGCGGGACGCAAATCCCTTCCTCAAGTGGTTCATCTACGCCACAACCAGACCGAAGGAGATCCGCCCCGGTTTCCTTAGTTCCTTCAATGCCTCCTACACCGTCCCAGAAATGAAAGAGATCATCGCCCGCTCGCCTTTCCCGAAGGCTGCAGTAACCAAAGATGTATTCGGGTTGTGGGTAACCGGTAGAAAGTGAGAGATGCCGCATCCGGCCCCGGTCCGGCCATCGGCGGGGAGGCAGCTAAAAAAAATCGAAGACTCATCCTTCCCCCAATTTTCCTTGACAAGCCCCTCCTGTGAGAGGACAATCGTTAAAGGGGGAGGGCCATCGGGGCCCTTCCCGGAACTGTTCCGCCTCCCCGTGGAAAGGCGGAACCAGACCGACAGGAGGATTTATGAAAAAGTCATTGTGCGTGCTTCTGGCCCTGGCCGTGGCGGCGGGGGCTTTCGCCGGGGGTAAGCAGGAGGCGGCCCCGGCGGCCAAGGTCCAGGAGCTCAAATGGTACCAGCCCGAGCCCGACGGGCATCCCTGGACCGATGTGTCCCGGCAGATCGCCGAGGAGATCGGGAAGAACTCCGGGGGCTCTCTGAAGATCTCGATCTACGCTTCCGGCGTTCTGGGGACCCAGGCGGAGGCCATCGACATGCTCCGCACCGGCTCCCTGGCCCTGGAGACCTCGGGGCCCAGCATCCTGGCCTCCTTCTACGAGCAGGTGCAGGTTTTCTCCCTGCCCTACGCCTTCGACAACGCCGCCCAGGGCTACGCCTACTTCGAGTCCCCGGCGGGGCAGAGGATCTTCAACGACATCCTGAAAAAGAGCGGGGTCCGCACCCTGGATGTCTGGTACTTCGGGGACCGGAACCTGACCATCAACAATGTGGCGGTCAGGACCCCCGGCGACCTGGCGGGCAAGGCGGTGCGCTGCATGGACACCCCCATCGCCAAAACGGTCATCGCCTCCCTGGGGGGGAGCCCCATTCCCCTCAACTTCGCGGAGCTGTACATGGCCCTGCAGACCGGCGTGGTGGTGGGACAGGAGAACCCCATCCCCACCATCATCGCCCAGAAGTTCTACGAGGTGCAGAACACCCTGGTGCTGACCCGACACTCGGTCCACATGGGCACGGTGCACGCCTCGGAGATCATCTGGCAGGGGCTGACTCAGGGGCAGCGGGATGTCATCACCGCAGCCCTGGCCAAGTACCGGCCCGTCATCGAGGAGAGGATCAACAAGAACACCGTGGAGGGGCTCACCTTCCTGAAGCAGAAGGGGATGACCATCCTGGAGCCGGACCTGACGCCCTTCCGGGAGAACGCCAAAAAGATGATCGCCGCCACTTTCGGGAACAACAAGGTCTGGATGGACGAGATCAAGGCCCTGGAGGACTTCAAGGCGGCCTACAAGAAATGAGTCATCGTATCTGAATCCGGTTCGGGCCGTTTCAGGCCCGAGCCGTCCCCATCCTCCATGTCTCTCAGGAGCCACAATGAAGAAACTGCTGAAGTTCGCCGCATCCTTCGAAGACTGCACCGCGCCGGTATTCCTGGCACTCATGTGTCTGGCGGTGACGGCCCAGATCGTCGGCCGGGTCATTGTGAAAAAACCCCTGCTGTACACCGAGGAGATCGCCCGCTTCTCCTACATCTGGTGCGTCTACATCCTCATCGCCATGGGGGAGAAGCACCAGGACCATTTCTCCGTGGATGTCTTCGTTAAATTCCTGCGGGGCAGGGCGGACCTGGCGCTGCGGGTGGTGGAGAAGGCCTTGGGCTGCCTGATCTTCGGCTACCTCTTCTACTGGTCCCTGAAGTTCTACCATTTCGAGAAGATCATCGAGTCCCCGGCCTTCGGAATTTCCATGGGGCTGGTGTCGGCTTCCCTCTGCGTGGGGTTTTTTCTCGCCTTCGTCCGGCGGGGGGCGCACCTGGTCCGGGCGGTCAAGGATCTGATGGACTCCGGCGGATCCCGACGGGGCGGACCCGCCGGGGGAGGAGTGGCCTGATGCAGCCCATCACCTGGTTTTTCCTGTCCTTCGTTTTTCTGATGGTGATTCGCATGCCTCTGTACCTCTGCCTGCTGGGCTCGTCCGTTCTGTACTTCATCCTGAACCCAGGGCTGTCCCTGATGACCGCCCTGGGCAAGATGATGAATGCCCCCAACTCCTTCACCCTGCTGGCGGTGCCGTTTTTCATCCTGGCGGCCCAGATCATGAACACCGGCGGGGTCACGGACCGGATCTTCGGTTTCGCCCTGAAGCTGCTGGGGCACCTTCGGGGGGGCCTGGCCTATGTGAATGTCTTCGCCAGCCTGATTTTTTCCGGCATCAGCGGCTCGGCCCTGGCGGACGTGGGGGGGCTGGGGGTCATCGAAATGAAGGCCATGCGGGACGAGGGCTACGACGACGACATCACCATCGGAGTCACCGGGGCCAGCAGCACCGTGGGGCCCATCATCCCTCCCAGCATCCCCTTCGTGGTCTACGCCGCCATGTCCGGGGTCTCGGTGGGGGCCCTCTTCATGGCGGGAATCGGGCCGGGGCTCCTTCTCTGCGCGGTGCTCTGCGTGTACATCTACTTCGTCGTGAAGAAGCGGAACTACCCCCGCCGCCCCCGGGCTTCCCTGAGGGAGATCGCTTCCGCCTTCCGGGGCGCCCTTCCGGCCCTCCTCTTCCCGGTAATTCTATTGGGGGGTATCTGGGGCGGGACCTTCACCCCCACCGAGGCGGCCCTGGTGTCC
>Ga0302238_1002008_pt1 | contig 15111 bp, 11 predicted proteins | sample AAG_UR_Asn_MG_FD_193527 | JGI IMG/M metagenome (GOLD analysis project Ga0302238, IMG submission 193527) | Enriched activated sludge microbial communities from anaerobic digester in WTTP, New Holstein, Wisconsin, United States - AAG_UR_Asn | ecosystem: Engineered > Bioreactor > Anaerobic >...
ATTTAAAAAATGAAGTTCCTTTTCAATATTTTCTTTAGCAATATAGGTATACCGCTCTTTATTGCCTTTACCTAAGATTTTGATTTTATAGATCTCTTTATTTTCAGATGAGCGCATAGGGATAAAATCTTCCATTTTTAATGCTAAGAGTTCACTGGCTCTAATACCACTTAAGAGTAGAAGTTTTATCATAAAAGCATTACGATAGGAATAAAACCCTCTTCTTCTTTTTTGTGACTCTCTTTCTAACCATGCTATTACTTTTTCATACTCTAATGCACTCAAAGCTTCTGGATCTTTCTTCATCACTTTATGAGAAAGCTCTAAAAAACATTTTTTACAATCGATTGCTACATAAGCATTGTTTTCTAAATAAGCAAAGAAATTCTTTAAAACAGTGCTATAAAGATTCTTACTTGAAGAGGATAACGCTTTGGAATTCAAAAATGCTACGATAAAGGCTTTATCTATCTTTTCTAACGAAATTTCTTCATAATGGCCTCTGTAATATTCTAAAAATGATTCTAAGATTCTTGAATAGGTTAAAATGGTGTTTTTAGCACTATTTTGCATTTTCTTATCATAAAGATATCTTTGAAGATAGTTTTCGAGTTTAAAAAGTTCTAATTCTTGCATAAAAACTCCTTTATTTGAGAAAGAGTTATACAATAATAAAGCATTATGACATATTATGTACTAGTATAAAAGCGAAATAACCCTCAAAACACCCTACTTCTTAAGCTTTTTGAAAAATGTGATTTTAAATAATAATAGATAATAAATCATTTTAAATCTTTATTTCTGTCAATATAAAGAGTATAATTGCATAAAATAACTAAAAAGGCTTAAAATGGAAAATAATGACAAAATAGGCAAACGTGTTAACTTTACTGAAAAGAATATGCTTAGACTTGATATTTTATCCTCAGTCTACAAAAAAGAGATAGAAGGGCTTTCGAATCGTGATTCGTTTGATTTTATTATCAATAAAGTGATTGAAGAGTTTTACAAGTCTGATAAGATGAAAAAATTGTTGGATATTTAATTTATGCAGCACCCTACTCTTTTTTCAGTACAAAAGGATCATTTGTTACTTACGCGTTCTGTAAAAGGTAGAATGCGTTATTACCTGCTGAAAATTGAAGAGACTTTATTTGGAGAGTATCTTTTGGAAAAAGTCTATGGGAGTATGAATCATAAAAAGCCAACTCGAGTTTTAAAAGAGTATTATAATTCTTGGGTTGAGGCTAAGAAAATGTTTGATGGGGTTGTAAGAGGCAAAAAAAAGAAGGGGTATAATTGAAGCTTTGGAATATTGAATCATTTTTTAACATATACTTTGGGAGATTTTATGGGTGAAAAATTAGTTGTTGATCCATCATTTAGCTAATTTAATGAAAATATCACTTCAGACTTTTCCAAAACTCAGTCAAAAATGCCCATGTAAAAGTGGAAAACGACTTAAAAAGTGTCATTTTAAAGGTTTTATTCTTTTGAAAAAAATTCCACTGATTCAAATAGCTTCTGATTACCGAAAAATGTTTTTAGTACCCTAATTTATATTTTAAATTTCTAGCGTTTTAAAAGAGTATCTTCTTCATATTTATATTGAATATTTCCTCTTAATGTATCAAGCTCATGATATGAAAAATCATCACAATAATACACTTTTTTAAAAACATTCCCAATGTGCGAAATGCGTTCAATTTCATAGGCTTGAGATATAAGTGAGTAGGCATGATTTAAACTATTGGCAACCTTTCCTAGTGCTGGGATATCACATTTAACAGAAAGCAATTGTGGCTTTTTAGTGCCTCTGAGTTTTAATTTTAGTTTTTCTTGAAGGGTTATTTCTATAAAATTGCATCTCTTATGAATTACAAATTGCTTTAGAACTTCATCCAGCTTTTCAAAGTTATTGACATTAATTTCAACAAACAGTTTTGTGCCAGAAGGTAGAAGATCAACAATAACTTCTTTGAATATGTTTTCTAAAAACTTTTTGTCTTCTACGGCATATGCTGGTAAAATGAGTTCCCCAATAACACCATCTTTGAGTTTAGGTAATTTCCCACCATAAAAATATTTAATTTTTCCATTGGCATATCTGATCGGAATAGAAACTGTTTTATTTAAACTATCAAAAGTATCATAAATCATTTTAACCTCTTTTGCGTTACATGTATTAAAACATCTCTTACTTGGATTAAACCTGACCGCCTACACCTTTAAACTTTTCTACAAATGCAGCTATTTTTTGAAAAACACTTTGCTTCTTAGTCAAATATTGCGGATTGAGTGGACTCATTTTAGGAAGAATTGCATTGAGTTCACTACCATTCTCACTGGCATATTCTCGTCTTAAAGAAGCCATGATATAACGCTTTGCTGCATCTTCATTCAGGCTTTCATCGTGAATTAACTCTTCAGCCTCGCGCTTTTGTTCAGCTTGCGCAAATGTAAAAAATGCATCAATAATACTGGCTTTATCGGCGATGTTGTCTAAATTGGTCTGATTGATAAAATCAACCACCAAACTTTCTTTTGCACGGCTTCCAATGCTGGAACGGATGAGTCGGCGTACCTCTTCAACTAGGCTTTGTTTATCTTTACGGTTTTTGTTATTTTCAAAAATCAACTCTAAAATGTAATCAAGATTAATTTCTTGTGATTTAAGAAGGTCTATTTCAAAAACAACATCACCCCAATCAATTGTTGATTCGGTATTTTCTGCACCTTTTTTTTCGCGGTGAAGCCAATCGCGAATATCATTATAGGTTGAACGGTAGTCTTGAATCATACGTATGGTTGGCATTTGTACGGAACGAATTGCAGCTAACTCTTCATCGCTTAGATGGTGTTTTGCCTTAAATTCTTCAACAGCATCAGGATTGGTCATATCCAAACTTTGAACGGCTTGCAAACTGGCATATTCATCGTAGTTTTGAAGGATGTTTTCAACGCGAAGGTATTCACCAAAGAGTCTTGCAAACTCTTTTTTATCTTTCTCTCTTTCGATTTCATCCGGATTTGGAAATCGACGCTGTAGTTCTTCCACGATATCCAAATACCCTCGACGGGCTTCACCCGTAGCAAGATCGGAAAAACCTTCCATATACTCTTTATAGCTTTTTTCAAGCACTACATTTTTAGTATTCTTATCACCAAAGAGTGTGATTGCATCAATCGTGGCTTGTTCCAAGTCACGGAAAGTTACAATATTGCCAAAAGTCTTAGTGGCATCATAAATACGATTGGTGCGTGAATACGCCTGTATCAAACCATGATAGCGAAGATTCTTATCCACAAAAAGGGTATTGAGTGTAGGGGCATCAAAGCCTGTTAAAAACATCCCTACCACAATAATCAAATCGATTTCTTGTTTTTTAACCCGAGAGGAGAGATCACGGTAGTAGTTTTGAAACGCTTGGCTCTCAACACTAAAATTGGTTTTAAACATGATATTATAATCGTTGATTACAGAAGTCAAAAACTCTTTGGCACTTCTATCCATTGCAGAGGTTTCAAAACCTTCATCAAGGATATCCCCAACAGCATCTTGTTCTTCGTTGGCGGCAAATGAAAAAATCGTAGCAATTTTGAGCGGCTTGTCACTACTTTTTTGTAACTCATTCAAGGTTTCATAATAGAACTTTGCGGCATCAACACTGCTTACGGCAAACATAGCATTAAACCCTTTGCCTAAAGCTCCTAAACGATGTGTTTTTTGACGGAAATTATCTAAGATGTATTGTGAAATTTCTTTGATACGCACAGGGTGCAACAATGCTTGTTTGTTTTCAGCAGCGGTAAGTTTTTTCTCATCCTGTTCTGATTCGATAGCTTTGAACTGAGCTCTTACATCATTGTAATCTACTTTAAACTTGAGCACCTTTTCATCACGAATTGCATCGGTAATGACGTAGGAGTGAAGTTCTGGACCAAAAACGGAGGCGGTAGTTTCAGCACCAAGTGCATTTTGTGGAAAAATGGGCGTACCTGTAAATCCAAACTGACAGAATTTTTTAAATTTCTTTCTGAGGTTCTTTTGAGCTTCACCAAACTGTGAGCGGTGTGCTTCATCAAAGATAAACACCACATGTTTTTGATAAATAGGTAGATTGTCTTCGCTTTTCATCAGGTTGTTAAGTTTTTGAATGGTGGTTACAATAATTTTATTATCATCGGCTTCTATGTTGCGTTTTAGTCCTGCGGTACTGTCTGAGCCATTAACGCTATCGGGTGAAAAACGCTGATACTCTTTCATGGTTTGAAAATCAAGATCTTTACGGTCAACTACAAAAAAGACTTTATCAATAAACTCAAGTTCTGTTGCTAGCCTTGCTGCTTTAAAACTCGTGAGCGTTTTTCCTGAGCCTGTGGTATGCCAAATATACCCACCACTCTCCGTCGTGCTCCAGTTTTTAGCTTGATGTGTGCTGTTGATTTTCCACAAAATGCGTTCTGTGGCAGCAATCTGGTAAGGGCGCATCACAAGAAGTGTGTTGCTTGTATCAAATACGGAATAGCGAAGTAACACTTCGAGTAAGGTTTTTTTTTGAAAGAAGGTGGCAGTAAAATCTTTTAGGTCTTTAATCAATGTGTTATCAGATTTTGCCCAATTCATCGTAAAATCAAAACTGTTTTTATCTCGCTTGGTCGTATTCGCAAAATAACGGCTATCAGTTCCATTAGAAATCACAAAAATTTGCAGGTATTTAAACAGAGAATTGTCGGTATTAAAACTCTCTTTGCTGTAACGATGGACTTGATTGAAGGCTTCACGGATCGCAACACCTCGTTTTTTAAGTTCAATCTGCACTAAAGGTAATCCATTTACCAAGATAGTGACATCATAACGATTAGCATGTGCGCCTGTTTGTTCAAACTGTGAAATTACCTGTACTTTATTGCGAGCAATGTTCTTCTTATCAAAGAGGTAGATATTTTGGATATGCCCATCATCAAATACAAAATCATGAATATAGTTGTCATGAATTTTGCGGGTTTTATCAACGATATTATCACTGGGTTTATCTAAAAACTCCTCTACAAATCGCAGCCATTCACCTTCAGAAAATTGCACACTGTTAAGAATTTGAAGCTGTAAACGGATATTTTTCAGCAGTGTATCGGGAGTTTTTACATGTGTTAAACATTCATAGCCTTGATGTATTAAATCTTGAACAAGGTCACGCTCTAAATCGGCTTCGGTTTGATAGCCTCCGCTTGGTTGCTCGATTTTAGTGTATTTATCAAGAACAATAAAGCTGTTTGATTCTGCAATGGATTTCAAATCGGTCATGGTTATGCCTCTTGCTGTGGAAAAGTAAGGAGTAGATTACGGTAATACTCATACTGCTTTTGACGCAACTCAATTTCTCGGGGGAGACCTTCGGCAAGAGAGGTTGTGAGGGCATCGAATTTATCTAAAATCGTAACGATATGTTTTTGTACAGAAAGAGATGGTATTGGTATGCGCGTCTTCTTTAAATTATCATTATAAAGCCGTAGAATTGTACCGCCTTCAGAAATATCCCATTTTGCAACCTTGTAAAAGTAAAACAAGTATTTATTCAAAACTTGACTTTCATTATTTTCAATCCAAACAATATTACTATCTTGAAAATATGCATCCCTACCATCAAAAATAACTGCTCTACCAATTGTACCGCTTGCAGAAATTAAGACTTCACCAATTTTTGGGTAGTTGTATCTAGTTCTGTATTCGTTAAACAAATCTTTTGAAATAAATGCATTTGGCTCTTTACCAAAAGTACCGATTTTATAAAATGGTATATCACCTTTATCTGAGGTTTGTTCTTTTAGAATCCTCTTGCACATTCTGACTTCTCCAACTTCTCCCAAAGTTTTCCACTCAACTTGACCCTCTTCAAAAGTGAGTAGTTTGTCTCGGTAGTAGGTATATTGCTTCTTGCGTGCATGAAGCTCCGCTGTAAGCTCCGCTGTAAGCTCCGTGAAATTGTCCAAAATACGGACAATTTCACTTTGTACATTTAAAGGTGGGATGGGAATACAAAACTTATCTGTATCTGGTATTGAAATTTGTGGCATCTGCATTCTACTGCCAAGATTCTGAAAATATGGTTCATTAATTTTTAGAAAATAATATACAAATTTAATGTTGATATTTTTATTTTTAGAATGATAAGACCACATTTCGTTTTTATGTGAAAATGGTTTATCGTAGTAATCAAATTCAATAAATCCACGAGATTTTACAATGATGGAAGGCTCTGTATTTATATCTTTTTTTGGAATATCTTTAAAATCAACAAATGCAATAGTTTTGCCACCTGCAAATATTTTTAGTGACGCTCCATCTTTATGCAGTTCTTTCATTTGACCAGCAGTTATATTTGTTCCTTTAGTACGCACAAGAATCTCTCCCAATGGCTTCCACTCCACGTTAATACCTTGGAACAGCTTCTCCATATAGTTCACGCCACTCATCCTTCAATCTCTGCAACAATTACATCAATATCAGCACGCAAGCGGTCAATCTTCGCTACTGTGGTTTGAATCTCTGCGTTAAGTACCCAAATATCTACAATCTCACGCGTATCTTTAGCTTCCACATAAGAACTTACTGAGAGATTATAATCGTTCGATGCTATAGTATCGTAGTCAACAGATTTGGCAACATGAAGAACATCTTCTTTTGTATCAAACATATCCATGATGTTATCTATATGAGCATCGGTGAGGACATTGTTATTGGTCTCTTTTTTAAAGAACTCTTGTCCACTTGCATCGATAAACTGCGTTTTATTGTCGATTTTATGCTTGGAGAGTACGAGAATATTCACCGCAATAGAAGTTCCGTAAAAGAGGTTTGGTGCTAGAGAGATTACCGTTTCAACAAAGTTGTTGTCTATCAGATATTGGCGGATTTTTTGTTCAGCACCACCACGATAAAAAATACCAGGGAAACAAACAATGGCAGCGCGCCCTTTGCTAGATAAGTAGCTTAAGGCGTGGAGCACAAAAGCAAAGTCAGCTTTGGATTTTGGAGCGAGCACACCAGCAGGGGCAAAGCGTTCATCGTTGATAAGGGTTGGGTCATCACTACCAATCCAATTAACCGAATAAGGCGGATTGGAAACAATAGCATCAAAAGGTTTCTCATCACCATAGTGCGGATCCAAGAGCGTATTGCCTAAAGCGATATCAAACTTATCGTAGTTGATGTTGTGCAAAAACATGTTCATGCGGGCAAGGTTAAAAGTGGTATGGTTAATTTCTTGACCAAAGAAACCTTCTTCGATGATGTGATTATCAAAGTGCTTTTTAGCTTGAAGGAGTAACGATCCTGAACCACATGCCGGGTCGTAGATTTTGTTAACAGATGTTTGTTTGTGCATGGCAAGCTGTGCAATGAGTTTAGAAACATTTTGAGGGGTGAAAAATTCACCGCCTGATTTCCCTGCATTTGCTGCATAATTGGAGATGAGAAATTCATAAGCATCTCCAAAAAGATCGATTTTATTTTCTTCAAAATTACCAAAGCTAAGTCCTGCAACACCTTTTAAAACTGCTGCAAGACGACTATTTTTATCTTTAACAGTGTTGCCTAGTCGATTACTAGTAGTATCAAAATCAGCAAAGAGCCCTTTAATGTCGTGCTCTGATGGGTAACCATTAGCAGAGCTTTCTATCGCTGAAAATATAGCAGCCAAATCTGTATTTAAATTTTCATTGTCGTTGGCATTTTTAGCAAGATTAACAAAAAGTTGGCTTGGATAGATAAAATACCCTTTCGTTTTGATGGCATCATCTTTGATGTCTGCTGTTATAACGCTGTCTTTAAGAGATGCATAACTGATGCTATCATCGCCTGCTTCAATATAACTTGAGAAGTTTTCACTGATAAAGCGATAGAAAAGTGCCCCTAAAACATATTGTTTAAAATCCCATCCGTCTACTGCGCCACGAACATCGTTGGCAATTTTCCATATTTGGCTTTGTAATTCGGCTCTCTGAGCGGCACTTGTCATGATTCAATTCCTTGTATAGTTGCTTCTTGTAAACTCTATCTTTTCAACCTCAAATAAAACCATATACACTACACCTTTTTCAATATATCATTTGCCGAGATATGCATTTGATTGACCGCAAACACTTTATTTCCCAGGTCTTTTAGGCTTGCGCCAAAGTGATAGACTGTTTCATCGCAGATGAGAAATCTATCGTGAAAGTTTTTGGTCATTTTAACACTGAGATTGCCGTATTGTTTGGTGTATTTTTGAATATCCAGTTCCAGTTGTTTAGAAATATTGCTTGTATAGAGTGTACATGTAACGTGGGGATTTTTGGAAAAGAGTGTCAGGATGGATGCATCAATATAGTTGTCTATGAGAACGATAGAGCTTTTTGCGCTGCTGATTAAGTTTGATAAAAGTGCATACGCATCAAATATCTGCCCATTAAAAAAGATACCTTGTTTGAACTCTAAGGTGTTATTTTTTATGTGAGACTTGATGGTGGCTACATCATTTTCAAGAGTAGACAGGCGTTGTTCTGTTATTTTGTGGGCGTTGATAGCATAGCCATTTTGGATATAGTGCTTGAGCACTGAAGTTGCCCATTGGCGAAATTTGGTTGCTTTTTTGGAGTTTACGCGATATCCAAGGGAGAGTATCATATCAAGATTATAAAACTCCACATCTCTTTTAACTTCTCTGCCACCTTCAATTTGAACTGTCGCAAATTTTGCGATAGTTGAATTTCTTTCTAATTCACCCTCGTTAAGAATATTATTGATGTGCTTGCCTATGGTCTTTACATCTCTCTCAAACAAATCAGATATTTGGTTTCTATTGAGCCATACCGTTTCTTCATCAACTGAAACTTTTAACTCTATTTCGCCATCATTATAAACAACCATATTAGACATAATATTGCTCCACTTGAACTATTGGATTATTTACTTAAGACGCTCTTACTCTATACTGCATGTCAAACTTCTTTAAATATACCTTTAGATGCTTTTGATTTTATCTCAAAGTTGCTTAACACTCTAAGCAACTTTATCATTATTTAAATGGAACATCTATCTTAAAACTATTCAAAAAGTATAATCAAACAGATAGACAACACAGTGTCTATGCAGATTTTTTTCATAACATGTTGCACTTTTTCAAAAAATCTTCTCTGGCATAGATGCTAGCCCCTAACTCGAGTTTGTATTGCATCTGGGGGTGTCCTAGGTTGCTAAGATGAATGCCTTCTGTATCCAGATGCTGTGTCAGCAACACACGCTGCAAGGTTCCCCAATTAGAGTAGGCTTTTTCTTTGAGGCTAAATTTGGTAAGCCCTGTATAAAAACCATTACAGATATAGCCTATCTCCCCTGCAACAAGGGTGTTAGTTATAGGATCACTCAGTTCTGAGCTTATAAGTTTGAATCCTTCAAAACTTCCTTGATGCAGTTCATGTAAGAGCGCTTCATAGGTGGGATGTATCCAGCAATCTTCGTAGCTTTTTTTGATGCCTTCAATCACCTCTTGAAAACGCTCATTGGTACTAAAGTGATAGGTGTTTTTTTGCAGAAGCTTTTTAACATGGTGTGAAATATGAAGGTCTTTATGCTCCAGAAGCGCATAGTGGGTTTGTAATTGGGGTAAGATGATGGGTACTTCTTCATTGACATAGCCTATGGTAATAAAGCCAGCTTTAGCTAGAACAATAAAAAATTTACAGGAGAAATTATCACTCCAATAGTAATCATGGTCTAAATCAGGATAAATCACATTGTGTAAGTTATCTTTGTTGCAAACATGTTCAATATAAAGGTACTCAATCATCGGCGTTTGAATCGCTTGGAGCCTTAGTGGCGGTAAACTTTGGTGGAAGAAAAAAACCTACACCTCTTTTGGCAAGCTTACATGTAACCTTAAACCCTCACGAATGGAAGAGATTATCGAAGCGTGCATTTTAGCAGTTCAAGCGACTAAAAAAGAAGTCATTGCCTACAGTGAACGCCATCTTGATTTTAAAGCGTTTGGAGAGAAGCTTATAGGTGAATGGAAAAATGAGATATAAGTGCATAGTTAGTTGAATTTGGTATAAGTACTTTCTTAAAAAGTTTTTGTATAATCTTAAATAGGCAAACATAAGGTTTTTCACTATGAAAAAAATTTTATTTTTTATCTTTATTGTGTCGAGTCTTGGTGTTTCTTATTGGATTTATACACTTCATGAACATACAAAAGAAAAACAACTTGCGTATGCGACAGATACCTATACACGAGCTTTTAATACGGTGTATGATGAAAAAAAACAATTGGCAAAAATTCTTTTTGTCGGACTTACCAGCCGGATAAATTTGGAGATGCAACTCGCTCGTTTAAGGACGGCGTCTTCTGCAGAAAAAAACAACATCAGACAACTTCTTTATAATGACCTGCAGCCAAGGTATAAAGATATCTCCAAAATGGGCATCAAACAAGTTCATATCCACCTTCCAAACAATGAGAGCTTTCTAAGAATGCACGCACCTGAAAAATTTGGGGATGATTTGAGTGCTACTAGACCAACCGTGGCTTATGTGAGCACACATCATACCGAAATTGATACTTTTGAAGATGGAATAATGAGTTATGGATTAAGATTTGTGTTTCCTCTTTTTCATCAAGGTATCTATGTCGGCAGCATGGAGATATCTTTTGGGGCAAGTTCTATCACAGAATCTATCATGAAGCAATACTATGTACTCAGTAATTTCTTCCTTAAAGCCTCACCTTTAAACACGCAGATCTATACGAAAGAAAATACCATTTATACTCCCTCGCACCATCAAGGCTATTATTATGATGGGGAAGTGTTGCGAAACCTAAAAGGTTTCTCTCGAAAAGATATTTCAGAACTCAAACCAAGGACTGCAACCACCGATAAGATACGAGCTCTAGGGCAAACAGATACCCCAAGCTCCATACATGATGAAGAGATAGATGCTATCTTTACCATCATCCCTATCATCCATAAACTCACCCATGAAAATTTGGCTTTCTTAACCGTAAGAAGCAAAGCGAGCAACATCATTCTTGCAAAAAAACACACCTACGCCATGATGTTTTTAAGTACATTGGCACTGGGGTTAATTTTTTCTTTTATTTATATGCTTAGCAACAAAAATAGACGCTTAAAAAGTGAAGTGGCTAAAAAAACCATCGAACTGCAAGAACTTAACAAAGGTCTTGAAAAAACCGTTGCCTCTCAAACACAACAGATTCAGCAAGAAAATGAACGCTTTGCTCTAGTGCTTGATAGCATAAGAGATGGGATATGGGATTGGGATTTAGCAACCAACAAAGTCTTTTTTAGTGCCATATGGAAATCAATGCTAGGATACAGTAACGAAGAGATTACAGATAGCCTTCAAGAGTGGGAAAAAAGAGTTCACACAGAAGATATAGAAAGAGTAAAAAAAGAGATTGAAGAGAATATCTCAGGCAAAAATGACGTGTTTGAATCCATCTTTCGTATGCAACATAAAAATAAAAGTTGGGTATGGATATATGCTAGGGGTAAAACCATCTTTGATCCACATGGTAAGCCTATAAGAATAGTGGGCTCACACATAGATGTTACCGATGAAAACAATCTTCAAATACGCTTGCATCAACTCAGTCAAATCATCGAAGAAGTTCACGACAGCGTTATTACCACCGATGTAAATGGCATCATTCAAACGTGGAATCAAGGTTCTACATGTTTATTTGGATATACGGATGAAGAGACGATTGGTCAGCATGTGAGCATGATACATTTTAAAGAAGATGAAGCACTCGTAAAAGAAAGCATACAAACCCTCTTAGCACAGGGATTTTACAGGAATGAAGCGAGGTTAAAATCAAAATCCGATCAACTTATCCATGCAGACTTATCGTTATCGCTCATCAAAGACTTAAACGGTGAGACAATTGGGCTTGTAAGCTATGCAAAAGATATTACCGATAGGAAAAATGTAGAATTAGAATTGCGCCATCAAAAAGAGATTTTGGATTATCAAGCACACTACGATGGATTAACAGGACTTCCAAACAGAGTTCTTTTGCAAGATAGAATCAAACAGATAGCAACTAAGGCGCAAAGAACCGATAAAAAATTTGCACTTTTATTTATTGATTTGGATAGATTTAAACACATCAATGACTCTTTAGGGCACACCATGGGTGATTTGGTGCTAAAAGAGATTGCAAAAAGACTCCAAGATACGCTTAGGGCTGAAGATACTATCGTGAGGCTAGGAGGCGATGAGTTTATCGTTTTGATTGAAGATTTAGCGCATGTGCATGATGCATCGCAACTGGCTAAGAAAATTATCGAAACGATCACTCAACCACTGACAATTGAACAACACTCACTTTATATCACAGCAAGCATAGGTATCTGTTTTTATCCAGAAGATACATCAGATGCGACACAACTCATCACTTATGCAGACACAGCGATGTATAAAGCAAAAAACGAAGGAAGAAATACTTTTCAGTTTTACTCACAAGAGATGACACAGGTACTTCGCGACAGAGTTACCCTAGAATCAAGCCTACGACAAGCCATCATCAAACAAGAATTTGTTGTTTTTTTCCAGCCCCAATACAATGCGCAAACTGACACACTCGTCGGTATGGAAGCTCTTGTACGATGGCAAAGAGAAGATGGCAAATTGACACCTCCCAATGACTTTATCCCTTTGGCGGAAGAGACCGGCATGATCGTTGAGATAGATAAATGGGTCATGAAAACAGCGATAAAGCAGATGGCTACTTGGTACAATGAAGAACTAAACCCAGGGGTTCTCTCACTTAATGTCACCATGAAACAGCTTATGGAAAAAGATTTTATCGATACAATCAAAAAAACCTTGAAAGAATACAATTTTATACCAACAAACCTAAAGCTTGAAATAACAGAAACGCAAATGATGATAAATGCACAGGAAATCATCGAAAAATTGAAAAAAATCAACAAACTAGGCGTTAAAATAGCGATCGATGATTTTGGTACAGGGTACTCATCTTTGTCTTATCTCAAAAAACTTCCAATCGACACGCTCAAGATAGACAAGTCATTTATCACAGACCTTCCTCAGGACACGAGCAATCTTAAACTCGTAAAAACCATCATTGCCCTAGGAAACAATCTTGAATTAGCCATTGTTGCTGAAGGGGTAGAAACGCTGGAGCAGAAAAATATTCTTTTAGAATACCAATGCAAATATATTCAAGGATATTTTTACTCACGACCACTTCCCGCTTCCGATATGACAACACTTTTGCATAGCTTTTAATTAGAAGGATTTTAGAATGAAAAACAATTTTCCTAGTGGAAAGCAAAATAGCGGCAGACTACTCCAATGGATAGGAATAGGTGTTGCGATAGGAGCCCTTATCAATTCAATTAGAGGCTATCTCGATCTTGCCTCGGATGCTTCCACGAAAGCCTCTCTACGGTTGCAGAAGCCAATCGGGCTAAAAATCTTCAACTTCAAGCCAAATACGGCATTACCACCATTACCTTTACCAACTGCCCAACGGCGAATAACGCTACAGGGTTTAGTTTGTATTTTGATAGTTTGGGAAGACCCTATGGCAATAAAAGCACGGCAACTGCTCCACATACCAATCTTTTAACCACCACCTGCTCCATTGTTCTTAGTAATGGCAATGCGGCTGAAAATATGACCATTGAAATCAGCTCAGAAACAGGGTATGCAAGAGCCCATAAGTAAAAGAGTTCTCACTCGCGACTTTTACTTTTTCATCACGTGCTCTTTTTCGCCCTCCCCTCATTTTTAAAAAGCCCTTTTTATCAAATTTACTTCTCTTTTCGTGTTATATTTTCCCAATTAAATGACGAATTTTCAAAAAACTATTTCTAAATTTGCGTAGCGAATTTACTTTAAAATCGAGTTGCCACATTACATACAAAACGCGTAGAGTTTTGTGGGTACATTTGGCATACTCGCTTCAAGTAGCTTTTCCTAACGCGAAAAGTTCAACGTAAATTTGTAGTAAATATTACATGTACTCTTGATGTTACTATTTAGAAAATCTTTTGACGTTTTTACTTCACCTATACTTCTTTATCCATTTGTACAGTTTTGTGATTGCTTTGCCAACAAGGATAAAATACCAAGGCTATTTTGGACACCAGCATAAAATCCTCAAAAATAGCCCATAAATCAATTTTCCCATAAAAACAATACCCGAACATGCCAAAAGCGATTAAAATCGATTCTAAGGCTTCCTAGCTATCAAAAAACACGGTTGAAATAGTGGAGTGAGATAGAACTTTTAAATAATTACGAAGGGTGATTTTGTTTTAGAGCAATACCTGCTTTTCTAAAAAGGCTTTCGTGTGCGAGAGCACACTTTCTTGTAAGGTTTTAGGAGAGACCACACGGATATGAGGCATCCATTTGAAGATAGTGGAGAGAATCTCTTTTTCATTCGTGATTTCAAGACTAAGATAAAAGGTTCCATCGGGAAGTTCTTGTACAATGCTTTGTGTTGGAGCAATGGGGTGATCAAGCATATAGCGTTTAATTTCTGCACTGATTTCTAAAATAACTTCATAAGGCTCAATGTTTGGATTAAACCACGCATTGATGGCTTTATCCAATCGTTTGGCTAAAGTAGTATCTTTTTCAAAACGATCTTCCAATAAGGCTAACTCTTTCATGCGTGCCATATGAAAGGTTTTTACCCTTCCATCAATCACCTCTTCACACAACAAATACCAATACCCATCAAAACTCACCACGCGGTAAGGTTTTACCAATCGGTATTGATTCTTATGGAAAAACTGCACCAATCTGGACTCTTCAATCGCCTTTTCTAAGGTATCAAATAATCCTGATATTTGACTCATATCTTCAAAGGATAACCGGGTATAAAAAACAGACGAGTGAGAATCAGAGAGTTTGCTGAGTAGTCCCTCCGATCGCTTTGCAAAAGAAGCGCCAAGTCCATTGGAAAGTGTTTTTAAAATATCCAATACTAATATATCTTCAACCGCCCTACTCTTTTGTAAATGATGGCCTTCCATCATCTTCCATCCATTGCCACAGCGATGGATGGGAAA
>Ga0302238_1002016_pt1 | contig 15075 bp, 9 predicted proteins | sample AAG_UR_Asn_MG_FD_193527 | JGI IMG/M metagenome (GOLD analysis project Ga0302238, IMG submission 193527) | Enriched activated sludge microbial communities from anaerobic digester in WTTP, New Holstein, Wisconsin, United States - AAG_UR_Asn | ecosystem: Engineered > Bioreactor > Anaerobic >...
AGATTGATATTGCGCGAAATTATACAAAACATAAATAAACAGCAAGAATATTTCTATTTATGAAAACAGACAGAACATGTATTTTTTCTTAAAATTCAAAACCCAGATTTATTTGCGGCTCGATCAGCTTAAGGGTTTCTACGGCAGAGTCCTGGGAAGGACTTCGTATTAAAGACGGCAAAGTCCTGGTGGCGCGGGAAAGTTTCCCTTCATCGTCTTTCCGATAGACTTCATCATATGGCAGCATAAACGAATTGACGGAAGAAAACGAAATCTTAATTTTGTCGCGAATAGCATCTGTGATCGCTACCCCGGAAGAATCTTTTACCGTCTGCGAATCAATTATCATCAATTTTTCAACATCATCGGTTTTTCTAAATATTTCTTTGGGTATGAGTGCTTTTTTCGGTATAATTTTTTTCACAGGATGACTCAATTGCAGATATTCATCAGCGGCAAACGGCTCCCAGTCGAATATTATGCCGTCAGAATCGGCAAAAAGGTTGCCTGAGAGGCAAAACAAGACCAAACCTGCGTTGAATAATTTAATCAATGATCGCATATTTTTATATATGTCAGGGCAGTATTATTTTCTGCCCCCATAATAAAGGCGCAGTGTCCTTCATATTATTTAATTTACGCAATTCTTCTATGGTTATTGAATTATTCCTGGCCAGAGAAAAAAGCGTATCGCCTTTTTTAACTCTGTAAATTCTGCATATTTTTTTAACAATATTGGCCTTCTTTGTTGATTTTCCCCTGACGGAGGCGACAGGCTCGTCACTTTCCTCCACGGCGCCTACGTTCTGCGCAATCGCCGTGGTGCCGGACAGGTATTGTCTAACCGAAGTGTCTACCGCCAAGGCTATCTTTTTCTGGAAATTTCTGCTCTTGAGCAGTTTCTCTTCTTCGCCGTTGGATATAAACGCCGTTTCGATTAATACCGCTGGAATATCAGGCAATTTCAAGACCCGGAAGGGCGCTTCCTGCACGCTTCCATACTTCAGTGTATTAATATCATTCATTTGCTGCATCAAGCCGGCGGCGTATGTTTTGGACAAATTGATGGTATTAGTTTGAAACATATTCAAGATAATCTGGTCGGAATCACCATTTCCTTCGCCGTTGGGAACACCACCGATAATATCAGACAAGTTTTCGTTCCTGGCGAGCAGTTTGGCAGCTTCATTACTTGCAGCCCCCGTGGAAAGGCAATAGACGGAACTTCCTTTAGCCTGACGGTTCCGGGCGGCATCGGCATGAACACTGATAAAAAGGCTGGCGTTTAAATCTTTGGCCGTCTGCAGCCTTTTGTTGAAGGAAACATAGTAATCGCCGTCACGGGTCAAAACAGCCCGGTATCCCGGATTCTTATTTATCGTCTTTTTAATCTCCCTGCTTATGGCGAGAACGATATCTTTTTCGTAGGTTCCATTTTTCCCGATGGCGCCGGGGTCATCGCCGCCGTGCCCCGGATCGATAACAATGACTTTCTTTCGCTTAACTTTATAGGACGGACATTTAACCGTTTCTAAGGGAAGGCTTCCCTGCAGATAAATATCCACTACAACGCGGTCCGGTTTATCCTGAAATTTCTTTAACTTAAAAACCTGTGTTTTTAAATACTTACCAAGAAGCAATTTAACTTCGACATCATCTTTCGACTTTGAACAAACGGTAACTTTCCTGATGCCGGGTTTATTAATTAAAATTTCAGCAGGCAACTCCGGTCCGAGAGCACCTCCCTTGAAATTTAAAACAATAAAGTCTTTATCTTCCTGAATTTTAAAGGAAGGTTCTCCGCCAACATCAATCACAACCCTGGTGTGGTCAGGCGCCGCCCAGTAACGGACGTTTGTTACCTCCGTAGCGTCGGAAATATTAGCAAAGGCCAAGAATACTATCAGGATAATCAGAGTAAATTTAATTTTCATGATAAACCGCTTCTCCTTCTGTATCAGGGAAAATAACAAATTAATACAGGAACTGCAACCACTTGATAGAAAACATTTAATAAAATTTTATTGAGTATTGCGTCAGTCTATAGTACAAGCCGTCGCAAGGGCGATTAGCTCAGTTGGATAGAGTACTGGCCTCCGAAGCCAGGTGCCGTGAGTTCGAATCTCACATCGCCCACCAAGACATAATCCAACACAATCCAAAGAAGTGCAAAAACCCGTTAGAAATAGCGGGTTTTTTATTGCCGTTAGTCCAAAGAATAAAGCATATCTTGCATCCTCATTTTATACCTGAAAGAAATAGATAATTATACTTCCGTATATATTGTTTTTTTTTGTTATTTTGGTAATTACGATACCGTAAGGAAATAACTTCATGCATGTAGTTTTGCCGCATTTCATTTTATGGGGGAATAAAAATGGCGTTGATCAATTGCCCTGAATGTGAAAAAGCAATATCAAACTACTCTTCACTGTGTCCCCATTGCCAGTTTCCCCTGATAAAACAACCAATTGTTCCTCTCGCGCTGCCTCTGGAACATAAAAATCGGGGAGTTGCAATATTACTGTCGCTGTTACTTGGAGGCGTCGGCGCTCATAAATTCTATGTCGACAAGCCAAGATCCGGTATTCTTTACTTATTGTTCTGTTGGACGTTTATTCCTTCCATTTTCGGCGTTATTGAAGCGATTCAATATGGCTCCATGAGAAATGATGTATTTCAACAAAATTACAAATTCAAGAGACTTTGAGAAAGCGGACTGTTATCCAAATTTTATTTAGCAGCTTGTAAATTCAAGCAATTTGTAAATGGAAGCGGATGTGAAAGCATCCGCTTTTTTATTGACGCCGCCAGTCCAAAAGATTATATGTTGCGAGGCTTAATTAGTTTAAAACGACGAACCTCGCCGCGCGCGAGATACTAAACAAGGAGAACCGTGAAGAATCGTTTTAAAGAAGCGCTATTGAATCCCGACACATTCGCGATTACCTGGGAACTTGTTCCGGGACGAGGCGCCCGGGAACCCGCCCAGGAAAAAACCCTCATCCTGGCTGAACAAGCCGCCGGCGCGGGGAAAGTACACGCGGTGACCCTGACGGACAATCCGGGGGGAGCCCCGGCGATGTCCGCTAATTTCATGGGCGGCGAAATTCTTCAGCTGGGTATTGAACCGCTTATTCATTTCACCTGCAAAGACAAGAACAGAAATTCAATCGAAAGTGAACTTTATGCTCTCGACCGGGCAGGTGTAAGAAATCTCCTGATAATGAGCGGTGATTATCCCGTCTCCGGTTATCAGGGAAGACCTTCTCCGGTGTTTGATCTGGATCCGCTGCATATTCTCCAATTGGCAACGGAAATGAACCGGGGCCTTTCGTATCCGGGCATCAGGGGAGAAGTCCGTCACCAGCCGGCCGACTTTTTCCCCGGAGCGGTAGTCTCTCCTTTCAAGGCGACTGAAGCGGAGCAGATGGCCCAGTATTACAAACTGAAGAAGAAGATCGAAGCCGGCGCCCAATTCATTGTTACGCAGCTTGGATATGATGCCCGCAAGTTTCATGAAACGCTCTTATTTATGAAAGAGAACGGCTGCAACGTTCCGCTCATCGGTAATATATACGTGCTTCCCTACGGCACCGCCAGGATGATGAACCGCAACGCTCTACCCGGCTCTGTCGTCACGGACAAACTTCTGGTCGAACTGGAGCGCGAGCAAAACAGTCCGGACAAGGGAGCCGGCGCCAGAATTCTGCGTGCGGCAAGGTTGTACGCCATTATGAAGGGGATGGGATTTGCCGGAGTCCACATCGGCGGCCACAACCTCAAATACGAACAGGTGGAAGAAATCATCCACGGCGGTGAAGCACTGGTTTCTCAATGGACCGACCTCGTGCACTATTTCGATTATCCCATTCCCGGCGGTTTTTATTATTTTGAGCGGGACCCGGAAACCGGTCTCAACGCTAAAAAAACAGCCGACCGACAGAACAGACCGCCGGATGCCTCAGTTGAATGCTCCTACGGTTTTTCGCAGGCTGTTCACAATGTTTTCCTGGAACCGGGAAAAAACTTTTACGGCATGATGAAAAATATCTGCCGTAAAATAGAAGGAACAAAAATGGAGGGCATCTTCCATAAACTGGAACATCTCACGAAAGCTGCTCTTTATGACTGCAAAGATTGCGGCGACTGCGCCCTGATCGATCTGGCCTACATCTGCCCGATGTCGCAATGCCCGAAGAACCAGCGCAACGGAGCCTGCGGTGGAAGCTTTGAAGGATGGTGCGAAGTCTATCCCGGCAGGAAAAAATGCATCTATGTCCGGGCTTACGCCCGGTTGAAAAAAAACCGTCAAGAGAATCTGTTGGGAAAAAACATTGTACCGCCCTGCAACTGGGATTTGTATCAAACATCATCCTGGATAAATTACTACCTGGGAAAAGATCACTCCGCTAAAAACCAGGGCGGCAATTCCCGCCAATCGCAAGACGGTTGAACAAGATTTCAGTTTTTGTTTTTATTTCCGCTCAACGCCTTTTACAGTTAATGAGGATTCAAGCGTGCAGGATTCATCCAAAACGAAGCAACAACTTATCGCAGAGCTGACCATTTTGAAAGAGAAAATCAGCAAACTGGAGAAAGCGGAATTCAGTCCAAACACCGGACGGACGGAATCAGCGGATACCGAATATAAATATCGCCGGCTCGTTGAAAATATGCCGGCGCTTATCTGCACTTTCCTGCCGGACAGCACTTTAACCTACGTAAACAAATCTTATTGCGACTTTTTCCGGAAGCGGACTGATGAACTTATCGGAAAAAAGTTCCTCGACTTTCTGCCGGATGAGACGACTCGTGATTATGTCCGGCGCCTGTATATGTCGCTCACGCCGGAAAATCCCGCCACGACCTATGAACACGAAGTTCTTGCAGCCGATGGAACCGGACAATCCCGCTGGCATCGCTGGACTGACCTCGCCTTCTTTAATAATAACGGTCAGATAAGTTATTTTCAGTCTATCGGTCAGGACATCACCGAGCACAAACGCACACTGGAGACCATGATCGATAATGAAACCAGATATCGCCTCCTGGCCGACAATGCGACGGATGTCATTTGGGTGATAGGCTTAGACATGCGGCCATACTACATCAGCCCTTCCATCTCGAAGCTTTTGGGTTATACGGTGGAAGAGGCCTTTGCCCGGACGATGCGGGAAGTATTCACCCCGGCCTCGTTTGAGAAGGCAATGCAGATTTTTGCCAAAGAAATGGAGATCGAAAAAACAGGACAAGGTAATCCGGCCCGGTCACTGCTGGTGGAATTGGAACTGATCCGAAAAGATGGAAGTACAATCCCGGTTGAAGGCAATTATCGCTTTTTACGCGATTCAACAGGCAAAGCAAACAGTATTCTCGCGATTATTCGCGACATCACCAAACGCAAGGAGGCGGAAGAGGAACTACGAAAAAGCCGGAGACAACTGGCGGACATTATCGAGTTCCTGCCGGACGCCACCCTCGTCATTGACAAAGAAGGCAAAGTAATCGCCTGGAACCGGGCCATAGAAACCATGACCGGGGTAAAAAAGAAAGAAATGCTCGGCAAGGGCAACCATGAGTATGCCCTGCCCTTCTATGGGGAGAGAAGAAACATTCTTCTTGATCTTGCCCTGCATCCCGACGGTAAAATGGAAAAAAAATACACGTCCATTCAACGGATAGGAGACGTTCTGCTGGGAGAGGCATTTACACCGAATTTGCCGGGCAATCTTCATCTTTCCGGAACGGCGTCAGTCCTGCGCGACAGTTCCGGCCAGGTTATCGCCGCCATAGAGTGTATCCGTGACAACACCGAACGCAAAAAGCTGGAGGAGCAACTGAGCCGGGCACAAAAGATGGAAGCGCTGGGCACGCTGGCGGGCGGTGTGGCGCACGACCTGAACAACGTTCTGGGAGTTCTTGTGGGATATTCGGAACTGTTGAAACAAGTTCTCCCGGAAAAAGGTGTGGCTGCGGAATACGCCAAAAACATATTGGAATCCAGTGTCCGGGCAACCGCCATTATTCAGGATCTGTTAACAATGGCCAGAAGAGGCGTGGCCGTTTCGCAGGTGGTCAATCTGAATAAATTAATTGCCGATTCTCTGAAAACACCGGAATTTGAAAATTTGCTCAGATCCCATCCAAATGTCCGAATATCAACCGAACTGGAAAACGATCTCTTCAACATCAAGGGCTCTCCCGTTCATCTGATTAAAACCATAATGAATCTTGTCTTAAACGCCGCCGAATCGATAACCGGCGAAGGAAATGTATCAATAAAAACGAAAAACCGTTATTTGGATCAACCTATTCATGGATACGACACAATGGCGGAAGGCGATTATACCGTGCTGATCGTCTCCGATACCGGCAGCGGCATTTCCGTCAATGACATTGATAAAATATTTGAACCCTTCTATACTAAAAAAGTGATGGGCAGAAGCGGAACCGGACTCGGGCTGGCCGTTGTCTGGGGAACAGTTAAAGATCATCACGGCTACATCGATGTCCAAAGCAGGGAAAACGAAGGAAGCACTTTCACCCTTTATTTCCCCGTTACCCGAGAAGAGCCGGCGCAGGCTGAAAAAGCTGTTTCCCATCTTGCCTACAGGGGAAAGGGGGAATCCATACTGGTTGTCGATGATGTCAAAGAACAAAGACAGCTGGCCATGAGCATGTTGGAAAAGCTGGGATATCAGGTCAGGGCCGTCGCCGGTGGAGAAGCGGCGATCGAATATCTCAAAACCGAAAAAGCCGATCTTGTTGTTCTGGACATGATTATGTATCCCGGAATTGACGGGTTCGAAACCTACCGGAGAATAAGGAAGATCCATCCCCGGCAAAAGGCGATAATTGTCAGCGGGTTCACCGAAACCGACCGGGTCAGAAAACTTCAGGAGATCGGCGCCGGAGAATTTGTCCGCAAACCTTACACAATGGAGAAGATCGGCCTCGGTATCAGAAATGAACTGGACCGGAAATAAAAGAAATTGCCTGAGACAGGAGGATGAATGGTGAGAGCTGACAAAGGTTTGCCGTTTTTGCTGCGCTATGAAAATATAGCCCATTATGATGACGGAATTGTATGGATTCTTGATCGACGAATATACCCCGCCCGGGAAGATTTTGTCCGCTGCGCGGACTACCGGCAAGTGGCGAACGCCATCGCGGAAATGGTTACGCAGAGCGGCGGGCCGCTGTTCGCGGCCTCCCTGGGAATGGTCAGTGCCGCCCGGCAGGCAAAGGGTCTGTCTTTGCTGGAAGCCAGGAAACTTCTGCAGCGATCCGCAGATGAATTGTCACAGGCCCGCCCCACAACATCCGCCAATATGAAATCCCATATTCAAAAAGTGCTCAAAATAGCGTTGGACGCCGTTGAACAGGGTGAAGACGCCGAAGCCAAAGCGCACACCTATGTAATAGAAAACATCGAAAAACGTTACCAGCTGTCGCGTATAATGGCTGACTACGCGGTGGATCTTCTCCCGGACAAAGCGGCGATATTGACCCAGTGCTATGCGGAGACGCTTATCGGTTTCATTTTGCTGGCCTGCAGGGAAAGAGGCAAAGACATTTCTTTGATCTGCCCGGAGACGCGGCCTTATCTGCAGGGGGCAAGACTGACCGCCAGCGTGGCTTGCGACATGGGCATTCCGGTTACCGTTATTACGGACAACATGCCCGCCTATGTTTTATCGCAAAAAATGGCTCAGGTCTTTATATCCGCGGCGGATGTGGCCACGCTGGACGGCCATATAGTCAACAAGGTGGGAACGTTTCAAATCGCCCTCGCGGCGCACTACTTCGGCATTCCCTTCTATGCCATTGCGTCGCCGTCCCGCAAGCACCCGGATATTTCCACTGTGGTCATCGAGGAGAGATCGCCGGAAGAAACCGTGCAGGTCATGGGAATCCGCACCGCGAAAGAAGGCGTTAAAGGATATTATCCCGCGTTCGATATCACACCTCCCCATCTGGTAAGCGCCGTCGTCACGCATAAAGGAGTTTTTTCGCCCTGGGATTTGAAGAGTTATTTTGAGGATTAAAATAATGCTTTATGAGGAAATTCGCAAAGAACTGCTGCAGACGGTGCGGCATCTTTACGCAAAGGAGATGATACCGCTTAACTCCGGCAATGTGAGCGTACGCGCCTCCGCGGAGCATTTTCTAATTACGCCGCGGGGCATTCCTTATGAGCAGATGGCCGCCGACGATCTGGTCGTAATCAACAATAACGGTGAAGTGATCGAAGGTAGCCACAAACCATCTTCCGAAACGCCCATGCACCTTGCCGTATACGGAAACATGGCCAAAGCCGCAGCAGTGGTGCACACCCATTCCCCTTATGCTTTAGCCTTCGCCGTAGCGGGACGCTCCATACCGATCATCTGCACGGAAGGATTGGTCGTTCGCGGACCGGTACCCGTCGCCGAATATGCCTGCCCCGGTACCGACGCCCAGGGACGCGTCGCCGTCTGTGCCATGCAGGGGCCGCCGCTGGTGACCGGAACCCTTTTGCAGAACCACGGAGTATTGACATACGGGGCCAATTTGTCGGAGGCATATGCAACCGCCTGCCGCATTGAAATAGCCGCCAGGGTCTATCTCCTCGCCCTGCAGATCGGCACGCCTCAAGTCCTGACTTCACAACAGCTCGATGAAATCAAAACCTTGTACGCGTCGTTAAAATAACCGGCATATACAGACAGGCACCACCGCGCCGCCTTATAAAACCAGCGCTGCGTTTCTTTACAGCGGCCGTCACGGCTCCATCAGCAGAACGGTTTTCCGATCCACTATGAATCCGACAATTCAAGATTCATAGCGTCAAATGTAAGCAGGATATTTCACGCTAAAACGGCTTATAGCGAAAGACGGCTGCTATCGGCCCATGGTCGCCCATTTCATCCGGCTTCATGATATGAACAGTGCCTCCGTGAAGAATAGTTTGAACAGCAGCAAGATCCAGGAGATCCTCCATACCTGTTTCATTTTCTTTCGAGAGGGTAATTTCCCTACGATCGAGAGAAAAACTGCCCCAGCGATTCATGCCTTGAGCAACAAAAAGAATTTCGGTTCGCCCTTCGTAAGATGCGATCAGGATGTCGCGTATAGCACCTGACGTCCGGGGTCCGGCGCTCAAATTCAGGTATTGGGAAAAATCCTGCCGCTGCGATTCAAGAAATAAAGGTTCCACTATATTCCAGGCACGAATATGAAGTTCACTATCCGACAGTTCATCAGGATTACCGGGGATACCTTTATCCAGAGTATGAGCATAAGTGTTAGCCTTGAGGTAAATGGGAATCAAATAATCTACACCCGAAAGAACGAGGGGTGCTTTTTCTTCTTTCAACACGTCCTGGAGCCCGTTATCCACCTGCTTAAAGTAACGAAAAATATTATCCTTGGTGTTGTCGGTTCCTCCACCCTGTCCGTGATATACGGCCGCCCTCTTCCCTGGCATGGCATAGGTAGAGGTTTGGGTATGAAACTGCAGGTTTTGTTCGTATACATCGTATTTTAAAACGTCGGCCAATCCCTTGGGCATGTCTTCCACATCGATCGGCATAACGTTGTAACGAGATGCCTGAAGAAGCCGGACCTGTTTTTTACTGAGGGCAAGGATGTAAAATAAACCGTCCGCAGCAAAAAGGCTCAGCAGGGGTTTGATATGGAATCTTCTCGTGACGACCAGCAACTCATCAAACTGACGGGGCAGCCTGTAACAGCGAAACACATTGGGTGAGACAAAGATTGCCAGACCATCACTCTGATGCCTCCAAAAAAATGGATAATCCACGAGCCGTCGAGCCGGATCAAGGAGCGCTTTTGCTTCAGGTGCCCTCATTCCCAGCTCCTGCAGCTTTTTTTCCGCCTCGCTGAGCGCATTGCTCAACCGGATCGGATCCTGTTGTATCTCCGCAGCCTTTCGGTGCGTCGGCAGGAAAATAGAAACGCACAAATCCCTTTCCTCTATCAACATACTTAAATCTTTGCGTTCCAGCATGTCCATGAATTTAAACCTCCTTTTCTGGATAACGACAATTTCCTTCATTTCGTTCTCATAGTTCGAAACTCAGATTATCAAAACCGACACCAGTAAAGACAATAAACCAAATGTTTTTAATTACGGTTCACTTGTTTGTTAAAGATATCTGATCATGCATTCCGCATTTTCGTAATGCAAAATATTGCAGCAGGCACAGACAAGAGCAAGGAATTGCGCCGTGACATTCTTCTCCCTGTCCGCATCCTTCCTCAATAGAGCAAAAGCTATAAAACGATTTGATGATAGAATTGTGAGATAAAAACTGCTTTTAATGACTTCGATTATAGGAGATTCGATTTTGTGAGTCAAGAAAATCGTTCCGGTTGTCGTTCCGGTAAAATCGTTCGGTAAAATGCCGAGAGTATTCATGATGCCATTATTACACTCGTCAAAAGTAATACTTCCATTCGGCGAAAAATACCGTCGGATACGTTCCAAACTCACTTTTGATATCCGCCGTTGCGCCGCTGTAACTTTCCGGCTGCCGGCCAATATTGAAGGTTGCCCCGACGAGCAGATCCATTTCATTGGTGAGAGAAACAATCACCAGCGGCTGCAGTTGGCAGGAACCGTCGGACAGTGAAACAATAGCGCCCATCTCGCCGACTACCAGGGGAGAAAATTCATAACGCGCCGCCAGTCCGGCAAGGTGCCTGCTCATTTGGAGGCTGGAACCATAGCTCATGCGCACCAGAGCGGCATTCAGGTCATCAGGGTCTCCGGCGCCGTTATAAAAGTACTCGAAATCCAAGCTGAGGCTGTTTTCAAAGCGGTGCCCCAAGCCGATCACCGCCTGAAAACTGTCTTCAACGAGGTCTCCCTGCAGCGGCAAAGGCAGGGGATCACTCGACAAGGCCATAAACTGGGCGAATTCGCCTCTGACCTGCACCGGCCCTATATCGCCGACAATGCCCGCCCCGACCTGCCAGCCTCCGAACACTTTTCCTCCCTGCAATGAGATGTCCCATCCTCCCGCATCGGCGAAGAATCTTCCCATTAAAGCCGAACCGTACCATGAGGAGTCCCGGGGATTATTGCCGACCCCCGTGTCTGTCCCGAGTTTAACTTTGGGGCCGGCGGCGCCGACAAAGGTCAACCCGGAATACAGGCCAAGAGGAATATCCACCTTGACGGCATCGACGCCGGGTTTATAATCCCTGTCGAACTGATTGGCGTCCAAAGGATAAAATACATCCAGCGGATTCCAGAAGTAAGTCTTCCCGAAAGTTATCGCCTGACGACCAACAGTAATATCTCCCCAGCCGAATGATGTTTTGGTGTTGAAGCGATCAAAGGCAAGCGTCGCGAGACTCTTATCCTTCTCCAGCACATCCCAGCTGGCATCCAGCATCCGGTACCGGTAGACATGATCCGTGCCGGCGTTGTCATATCCGGAAAGCCCTCCCCCTGCTATTTTCTCGGTGGAAAGGGTCAGGCTCTGCACCAGGTGGATTTCATAGGAAAGGAATTCAGATGGTTTGCCGGCCGCCGTCAGCCGGGCAATCGTTTGCGACAAGACATCGAAATTATTTTCCCCCGAGAAAGGAAGCTCTTCATCCCGGTCCAGCAGAAAAAAGAGAGTGCGGATACTGCCGTTTAAACCGAATGCTTTTTCCGTATCCCCGACAAAAGCAAAGGCCTCCCGGCAACTGCCGGCGCTTCCCCAGACAAGAAGGCAAATCAGCATTACGGTTGCGGTCAGTTTGATTTTACCTCTTTTTTGCCCATCCACCCGGCTTCCTCCATAAAATTTGATACCAAGTTGCATTCAAAGCATAACGCGGCGGCAAGAAGGAGGCTCCGCAGGCACCCTCCCCCTATCCCCCTCTTGAGGGGGACAAGGGGGAGGTGTTGAGGAAGCCGACGACGCAGCCAACAAAGTTAGGCAAAGAATGCAACTTGGTATAACTATCTATTCCCGGTCTGCAGATTATCCTCGATAATACGACCGTCCTGCAGCCTGATGAGCCTTCCGGCTCGTCTCATAACCGCCTGGTCGTGGGTGGAAAAAAGAAACGTCATGCCTTTCTCTTCGTTCAGCCGGCGCAGCAGATCCATGAGAGAACCCGCCGTTTCGGAATCGACATTGGCCGTAGGTTCATCGGCCAGAATGAGCGCCGGCTCCGGCGCAATCGCCCGGGCGATGGCCACGCGCTGCTGCTGCCCGCCGGAAAGCTCCCGCGGAAAGCGGTGCTCGAGCCCTTCCAGCCCCACCTCTTTCAGCACCCGCAGAACCCTTTCCCTGCGCTCTTCCTTTTCCACGTTTTGAATCATCAGCACATACTCGGCATTCTCATAGGCAGTCAGAACAGGGATCAAATTATAACTTTGAAAGATAAAGCCGATGCGGTCCCGTCGCAGACGACTTAACTGCCCTGCGGAAAGCTGATGAATTTCCTTTCCTTCAATGCTGACCGTGCCCGACGTCGGCCTGTCGAGTCCGCCGATGATGTTGAGCAGCGTCGTCTTTCCGGAGCCGGACGGCCCGGCCATCGATGTGAATTCTCCGGCCGTCAGATCAAGATCAACACCGCGAAGCGCCCGGGTGATGATTTCGTCTCCACCGAAGTCTTTTGTTACGTTTTTTACCTCAACGATTTTTACCAACTGTTCCTCCTACCTGAGTGTTTCCGCCAGGCTTATCTTTTTTATCCGCCGCATGATCAGCAGGCTTAAAAGGAGCATGGCCCCGAGAACTATTCCGCCCGTCCATAAAAAAACGGGAGGAGTAACGAGCGCATGAACCGTAGTCGACATTGCAAAACCGGAGATTGTGACTCCTTCGGGCATCAGAAAGGCCAGATCCAGTCCCCGGATCTGCAGGACAAAAGCAGCCAGGCCGCCGAGAGTCAGGCCGGCAAAACATCCCAGACAGCCAATGAACACTGATTCCAGAAAAAGCTGCCCTTTCAATTTTCGGATAGGGGTTCCCAGGGCCAGCAGCACGGCAAATTCCCGCTCCCGTTCCATAACGGACATGAGCAGCGTGTTCAGGATGGTGAAAAGAATGATCACGAATAACAGCCCCTGAAAGACCCAGTTAGAAACGCGGTCGATGCGAATGTAGGATGCCACTTCCGGCAGAATCTGCTGCCAGGGCAGCACCTCAATATTTTTATTCGCCAGGGCGGATTTAATTTCCTCCATCACCATCGGCTGGTCTTGCGGCCGTTTTAAAATTACTCCCAGCTGCGTTGCTTCATCGGCCTGCAAACCAAAAACTTTTCTGGCAAAATTCAGGGGTATCTGAATAAAATATCCATCAATTTCATCTGAACCGGTGCGGAAAATACCTTTGACCCGGCATAGCTCTTCCACGAGCTCCCCCCGGGCATTGTTGGTGGTAATCACAATTTTGTTGCCCAGACCAAGTTTCAGCTCTTTGGCCAGGTGCTCTCCCAGAACCACTTTCCGGTCGTCATCCTCGGCCAGATAAGAGCCGGCTACAATATCCCGCGCCAACGGCGAGTTTTTAATTTCCACCGCCGGTTCCACCCCCATGATCGACACACCAACAGCGCCGGCGCCGGAATTGGCCACTCCCTGCCCCCAGATAAGCAGCTTCGCCTCCTCCACCGCTTCGATTTTTTTGATGTATTTTCGGATGTTTTCGACGTCGCCGATGCGTAAGTCAATGGCGGGCGCCATCTGGTAGTCCGGATTTTCCAGGGTAATATGGCCCGCCTGCATGCGGACGCCATCGTTTACAATCTGCTCGTAAACTCCTTCCGCCATGGCAATAAAAAAAATGGCGATAATCAGCCCCAGGGCGATGGACGCCGCCGTAATCAGGGTCCGCCGCCTGTTTCGCCATATTGACCGCCATGCCACGCGAAATATCATATTTCCCTCTACACCCGGTGCATACTTTTTACAGGATCCAGTCTGGCGGACATGGCGGCCGGATACAATGCCGCCAGCACGCAAACAATCCACATGATGACAACCGGCGCTGCCACGGCCTCAATGCTTAAAGCGGCGCGCCATACGGGATCGAAAACGACGCCGGCGATGGTCGTCTCCCCTGCCAGAGCCGAGGTATCCAGGCCATACTCCTGCAGCGCCAAAGTTGCGGCGACTCCCAGAATGACGGCAAAAACAGTGGACACTGCAGCCATCAGCCAGGCTTCAAACGCCACATCCCGGACAATGCGCCAGGGCGAAGTGCCCAGGGCTTTGAGCAGGCCGAATTCATGGGAGCGCTCGTAAGTCGTCATGAGCATGGTGTTCATGACTCCCAATCCGGCAGCCGCAAAGAAAATCGCCCCGAAAAGAGACATGCTGGCGCCGGAAAGCTGCAGCATGTCGGAGAGCGCCGGCAGAAGCTGCCGCCACGTTTTGACTTCCGAATCGGGAACAAGCCGGGGCAGGATTGCGGACAGCTTGTCCAGGGAAACACGCCCGCCCGTATTAACGGCAATTTCATGGACGCCTGCAGGCAAGACGAAAAGGTGCCGGTAATCCTCCAGATGGATAATGGCGGCATTGCGGTCAATTCCCTCACCGACCGACTTGAGGATGCCGGTAACGGTGAACAGTTCGTTTCCCAGCGACCCGTCGGCCGCCTGCACGAGAAGGACGATTTCCGCTCCCAGGCGGGCGTTCAAAGACCTCGCCAGCTTTTTGCCCAGGACAATACCCTTCTGAGGATTCGGGCTCAGGAAAGAACCTTCAGCCAGATGAGCGGGAAGTTTGAATGTCGCTTTTTCGCTTTCCGGATCCACCCCCCAGAAGAGAGCTCCGGCGGATTTTGTGCCGCGGCTCACCAGCCCGTAACCGTAAGCCCGGGGAGCGGCAGAAATGGATTGTTCCCTCAGCGTTTGCAGGATTGCCTGTGGATTTTCCAGCGTTTTATATATGGAACGATCGGAGAGATAACCGGGAGAATGAATCTGCGCCTCTCCGGTGACCAGTTCGGTGGCGTTCAAAACCGTTTGACGGAGCATCCCGTCCATCAGAGAATAGGTGGTAATAAGAATAATGGCGTTGAGCGCCACGGCGGCCATGGTGATGGCGGT
>Ga0302238_1002017_pt1 | contig 15033 bp, 10 predicted proteins | sample AAG_UR_Asn_MG_FD_193527 | JGI IMG/M metagenome (GOLD analysis project Ga0302238, IMG submission 193527) | Enriched activated sludge microbial communities from anaerobic digester in WTTP, New Holstein, Wisconsin, United States - AAG_UR_Asn | ecosystem: Engineered > Bioreactor > Anaerobic >...
ACCATGTGCGGGTGCGGGGCAAGGTTGACCCCCAACAGATCAAACGTCTGGCCGCTGGGGTGGAACTGGAGGACGGACCCACCTCAGGCGCCTCGGTTCGCCTGCTCAAAAGTGACCAGCAGAACGACTGGCTCTCCATCACCATCCGCGAGGGGCGTAACCGCCAGGTACGCCGGATGTGCGCGGCCGTGGGGCTCTCGGTAGTCAGATTGCGCCGGATTCGCTACGGCAATCTGACGTTGGGCGGCCTCAAGCCGGGTGAATACCGTCTGTTGACTGCACAAGAAGCGAAAGAGCTTGATGCGCCGCCACCGCCACGACAGCGGGAAAGACGCCCAACGCCACCTACCAGACAAACACAGCAGCCCGACCCAGCTAAACGGCCGCCCCGCAGAAAGATTATTGAGCGTTAGACCGGAGTACCCCATGTCCTCACGTATTCGCATCCGCGACCTGTTGCTCACTGTTCCCACCGGTACCGCCTGCACCGTGGCCGGCTGGGTCCGTTCCGTCCGTGGTTCCGGCGACCTGGCCTTCATTGTCCTGAACGACGGCTCCAACCTGGCCGGTATCCAGCTGGTGCTGGAACGAGCCAACTTGGCGGCGTTTGATGTCTTAAGCAAGCTCAACACCGGCGCCGCCCTTACGGCAACGGGCAAACTGGTCACCTCGCCCGGCAATCAACAGCAGGTTGAGCTGCAGGTATCCAGCGCTCTGGTCATCGGCGAGTCGACCCCCGAGTATCCACTGCAGAAAAAACGCCACAGTTTTGAATACCTGCGCAGCATCGCCCATCTGCGGCCCCGCACCAACAGCTTCGGCGCGGTCTTTAGGCTGCGCTCCCGCCTGGCCCAGGCGATCCACCAATTCTTTGCTGACCGCGGTTTTCTCTATGTCCACACCCCGATCATCACCGCCAGTGACTGCGAAGGGGCCGGGGAACTCTTCCGGGTCACCACCCTGCCCCCCAATGGGGCACCTCGCAACGAGGGGGGCGAAATCGACTTCAACCAGGACTTTTTTGGCCAAAGGACCGGCCTGACCGTGAGCGGGCAACTGGAAGGAGAGTTGTTTGCCCAGGCCTTTGGCGATATCTACACCTTTGGCCCCACCTTCCGGGCCGAGAACTCCAATACCCCCCGCCATGCCGCCGAATTCTGGATGATCGAGCCGGAGATGGCCTTCAGCGATCTGGCGGACGATGCTGATCTGGCCGAGGCGTTTGTGCGCTCTCTCTGCCGGTTTGCGCTGGAACAATGCAGTGAGGACATGGCCTTTTTCGACCAGCAGATCGAAAAAGGGTTGCTCACGCGGGTGCGGGCCGTGGCCGAGGCCGAGTTTGCCCGGATGGACTACGCTGAGGCGATCCGCCATCTGGAGCAGGCGCCGGTCTCGTTCCAGTACCCGGTGCAGTGGGGGCTGGACCTGCAGACCGAACACGAGCGTTACCTGACCGAACAGGTGGTGGGCGGGCCGGTCTTTGTACTGAACTACCCGCAGGAGATCAAGGCCTTTTACATGCGCCAGAACGATGATGGCCGCACCGTGGCTGCCATGGACCTGCTGGTACCCAAGGTCGGGGAGATCATCGGCGGCAGCCAGCGGGAGGAACGACTGGATCGCCTGGTGGCCCGGATGGCGGAGCTGGGGATGGAGCAGGCCCCTTTGTGGTGGTACCTGGATTCCCGCCGTTGGGGCAGCACCCCCCATGCCGGCTTTGGCCTGGGGTTCGAGCGGCTGATCATGTACCTGTCCGGCATGGAGAATATCCGCGACGTGATCCCGTTCCCCCGTACCCCGCGGCACGCGGAATTCTGATGTTCATCTTCTGCTGCGAAATCCACCTCGCCCTGCCAGCCTTTTCCCTCAAGGACAAGCGCGGGATCGTCAAGAGCATCCTGGGCCGGGCCCGTAACCGCTTCAACGTGGCCTGCGCCGAGGTTGACCGCCAGGACAACTGCCAGGTGGCGGTGCTCGGTTTTGTCACGGTCAGCCCGGACAAGACCATTGCCCGGAAGACGCTGGACCGCCTGGAAGATTGGCTGTACGACGGCTGGCCGGATGTTGAAATTACGGCCAGTAATGTAACAGAACTATAAATTGACACGCTTCACGGCTGCCGCGTATAATTTATTTTTCGTATGCACGACGACTCCTTTGCCATAGCTCCGTCTCAGGAGCCCTCGCCCAGACCGTATGCCTGAACAACCGGGACATACCCCTGATCAGACGCCCCAGACGTACCTGCAGCGTTTTGGCAGCAATCTGCTCGACGCGACGGTCCGGCGTTTTTCCAACCCTGCCACGGCCAGGCGCAACAGGATAGTGCTGCTGCTCTTGACCGCGCTGCTGCTGACCCTGATCCTGCTGCCCAGCCAGCATCTGGTGACGGCACGTTACAACCCCGGCGACATCGCCACCTCGGATATCCGCGCCACCCAGGACTACCTGCTGGAAGACGAGGAGCTGACCAAACAGCTCCGCAAGGAGGCAGAAGCCACTGCGCCGATCGTCTACACCTACAGCGATTCTGCCGGAAGTGCCCTTTTGGCCAGCCTGGGCAAGGCGCTCGGCGCCATCAGTGACGCCCGGACCCAAAAGGCCAGCCCACCACCGGAAGAGTTCAAGGCCTACCTGGCTTCGTTACTTGACGCCCAACTGACGGACAACGAGCTGCAGGCCCTGCTGGCGGTCAGGGACCGCGACCACTTGCTGACGGAACTACGCAGGATTGAGGAGGACATCTACAAACGCAAGATTATCCTCGATGCCAAGGTGTTTCAGTCCGATATCCAGCGCGGGGTGGAAATTCGCAACAACGGCGGCATAACCATCGGAACCGCCACCAAGGAAACGCAGTTCATTGAAATCAGCGAGGCCCGCAAGCTCCTCCAGGCCAAACGGTTGGCCGGCACCGGCGCGGCCAACTCGCACCATCTGCTGACGCTGTCCGCCAAGATGTTGAAACCCAACCTCTTCTTTAACCGGGACGCCACCGAGGCCCGCAAGAAAACGGTCTTGGACGGCATCAAGCCGGTACTGTACAAGATCCAGAAGGGGGAGATGATCGTTCGGGTCGGTGAGCGGGTCACCAACGAGCAGTCCCACAAGCTGCAGATGATCTACAAGGCCAGCCGCGGCGAAGGGACGTTCTACACCGTGCTCGGCATCTTCGGCCTGGTGCTGGTGCTGTTCTACTTCCCTTACCGTTTTGCCTGCAAAAACATCCGCAAATTCAACCCCAGCAACCGCGACCTGCTGGCCATTGCCCTGCTGATCACCAGCAGCTTCTTCATCTTCAAACTGGCAATCCTGATCTCGACCAATATCGGGGCCGCCTTCCCGGCGGTCTCGCCCGATTCCTACGCCTATCTCTTCCCCTTTGCCGCCGGCGCCATGGTGGTGCGGATCCTGCTCAACTCAGAGATCGCCCTGGTCTATTGCGTCATGATGGCGCCGCTGCTGGGCATCCTGTTCAACAGCAACATGTTTGTGACGGTCTATGCCATGCTGGGGAGTGTGGTGGGGGCCCATGGCGTGCGGCAGTGCGAGAACCGCAGCACCATCTATACCGCCGGCAGCAAACTTGCCGCAGCCAACCTGGCCATGGGGCTCTGCTTCCAGACCATGCAGGGCACGCTCTTTTCGGCCCAAAGCCTCTATGTGGCCGCCTTTGCCGTGACCGGGGCGCTGCTCTCCGCCATGCTGGTTTCGGCCTTCATCCCCCTGTTTGAATCGCTGTTCCACTACACCACCAATATCAAGCTGCTGGAGCTGGCCAACCTGAATGCTCCGCTGCTGCGGGACCTGATGGTCAAGGCCCCCGGCACCTACCATCACAGTGTGGTGGTGGGCAATCTGGTGGAGGCCGCGGCCGAGGCGATCGGCGCCAACCCGCTTTTGGCACGGGTGGCGGCCTATTACCACGACATCGGCAAGACCGCCAAGCCGCTCTACTTCATCGAAAACATGCAGGGGGGCGAAAACCGTCACGACAAGCTTTCACCCCACATGTCGGCCCTGATCCTGATCTCCCATATCAAGGAGGGTGAGTCCCTGGCACGGGAGAAGCGCCTGGGGCAGCCGATCATCGACGTCATACGCCAGCACCACGGCACCGCCCTGATCAAGTTTTTTTATGAGAAGGCCAAGACCCAGGCAGAGGCAACCGGCCAGCAGGTCGATCCGCAGGAGTTCCGTTATCCCGGTCCCAAGCCCCAGACCCGTGAGGCCGGCCTGGTGATGCTGGCCGACGCGGTCGAGGCGGCCTCACGCACCCTGGTCAACCCCACCCCTGACCGGATTCAGGGGATGGTACAGAAGCTGATCAACCGGATCTTTACGGACGGTCAGCTGGATGAGTGCGAACTGACCCTGAAGAACCTGCATGAAATCGCCAAGAGCTTCAACCGGATCCTGTGCGCCATTTTCCACCACCGGATCGAGTACCCGGAGCCGGTGCACAAAGGGACAAACGGAGGTAAAAAGAGCAATGCGCATCCTGGTGCAGAACAACCAGCGAAGGCACCCGGCCCCGCTGCGCCCCCTCAGGGCGGCAGCAGCGAGGATCTTAAACGCCTTGGGATGTCCTGAGGAAACCGAACTGTCGGTCACCATCGTCGGCGACCGGGCCATCCATCGCCTCAACCGGGACTATCTGGGCAAGGACCGCCCCACCAACGTGATCTCGTTTTCGCTACGCGAAGGGGAATTTGGCGACCTGACCCCCCATGCCCTGGGCGATGTGGTGATTTCCGCTGACACCGCAGCGCGTGAGGCTGCCTCAGGAGGGCTGCACAGCTATGAGCGCCTGGTCTTTCTGCTGCTGCATGGTATCCTGCACCTGTGCGGGTATGACCATGAACGCAGTGGCGAGGCCGAGGCCCGTAAAATGGAACGCAAGCAGCAGGAACTCTGGAAATTGTTGCAACGGGAACAGTTGTCCAGCCTGCCGGCCTGTTAAGCAAGAAAGGAAATCGAGACGTGGACGAAGGAAGCAGTCGCAAGCCGGCAAGTCTGTTCGAGATGGTCTCCCGGCTGGTAACCGGGCGTAGAAAGGTTACCGAGGAAGAGATCCACGAACTGATCGAGGCCGGCGAAGAAGAGGGGATTGTTGACGAGCAGGAACGGGAGATGATCAACGCCATCCTGGAGTTGGATCATACCGTGGTACGCGAGATCATGGTCCCCCGCACCGACATGGCGGCCATCAGTGTCGAGGCCCAGGTCAGGGAGGCGATCGACGCCATCATCGCCTGCGGCCACTCCCGCATGCCGGTCTTTGATGGCACCCTGGACAACATCATCGGGGTGCTGTACGCCAAGGACCTGTTGAAATGCTGGGGCGTGACCGACTCCAAGATCCACCTGCGGGATCTGATCCGTGAGCCGTTTTTCACCCCGGAAACCAAGACCCTGGAACTGCTGCTGCAGGAGTTCAAGAAAAAGAAGATCCACCTGGCCATCGTAGTAGACGAATACGGCGGCACCTCCGGCCTGGTCACCATTGAGGATCTGCTGGAGCAGATCGTGGGCGATATCCAGGATGAGTACGACATGGAAGAAGAGCTGTACATCGTCAACCCGGATGGCTCCCTGACCAGTGATGCGCGCCTGCCGATTGAGGAACTTGAAGAACAGCTGCAACTGGAGATCGAACGGGACAAGTTCGACACCGTGGGGGGCCTGGTGGCGCATCTGGCCGGCGGTATCCCTGCAGCCGGCAACACGGTCTGCTGCGCCGGCCTCACCATCGAGATCCTTGAGGCGGACCCGCGCAAGGTTAAGCTGGTCCGCATTATCCGTACCCCGGAGAACCAGGAACCAACAACACCGTGAATTTACCTGACTTTCGACTTCCCCTGGTGCCGGGAGCACTGCGCCCGGCACTTTTGGCCTGCCTGTCCGGCCTTTTGCTGGTACTCTCCTTCCCCAAGGCCGATGCATCCTTCCTGGCCTGGGTAGCCCTGATTCCGCTCCTGACAGCACTGGAAGGCCAATCCCCCCGTACCGCCTTCAGGCTGGGTCTGCTCTGCGGCGCTGTGGCCTATGCCGGCCTGCTCTACTGGGTCATTATCGTGATGACCGAATACGGGCATCTGCCGTTATTTGCCAGCGTGCCGCTCTGGCTGCTGCTCGCGCTCTGGCTGGCCCTTTTCACCGGCGTCGCCGCCTGGGTCACCACCCTGGGAGAGGGGCTCGGGCTTAAGTCGGCTCTGACCCTGCCGCTGGCCTGGGTTGCGCTGGACTACCTGCGCAGCTTTCTGTTGACCGGCTTCCCCTGGACCATGCTGGGACACTCCCAGTACCGCCTGCTCCCCCTGATCCAGGTGGCCGACATCACCGGGGTCTACGGTCTCACCGCCCTGATCGTGCTGGCCAACGTGGTATTCTACCGGATCATCCGCGCCCTGGCCGGGGCAGAGGTGCCCTACCCGGCCAAAAGCGCGGTGGTACTGGTGCTGGCTCTTGCCACAACCCTGGGGTACGGCTTTTCACGCCTGAATGCGCCGCAGCCAAACGGCAAGCCGTTGCGGGTGGCCCTGATCCAGGGCAATATCGACCAAGCGGTCAAATGGTCGCCGGTCTTCCGCGAGGACACCCTCAACATCTATAGCGACCTGTCGCGCCAGGCAGCGGCGCGCCAGCCCCTTGACCTGATTGTCTGGCCCGAAAGCGCGGCGCCGTTTTACTTCCAGGAAAACAGTGAGGCCTCGGAGCGAATCCGCAACCTGGCGCGACAGCTGAAAGTGAACCTCCTGTTCGGCAGTCCGGCAGTCGAACTGCGTCACGGCCGCCCGTCCAACCTGAACAGCGCCTTCCTGCTGGGGCCGGATGGCAACGAAATCGGCCGTAGCGACAAGGTACATCTGGTACCGTTCGGCGAGTATGTCCCGTTGGCGCGTCTGCTGCCGTTTGTCCACAAGCTGGTGCATGGCATCGGCGACTTTGTGCCGGGCCAGGAGATCAGGCCGCTGGTGGCCGACAATGTCCCGCTTGGAGTACTGGTCTGCTATGAGGCCATCTTTGCCGACCTGGCCCGCAGCCAGGTCAACCACGGCAGCCGCGTGCTGGTCAACATCACCAACGACGCCTGGTTCGGCCGTTCTTCCGCGCCTTGGCAGCATCTTTCCATGGCCGCCTTCCGGGCCGTAGAAACGCGCACCCCGCTGGTACGGGCCGCCAACACCGGCATCACCTCCATCATCGACCAGAACGGTCATATTCGCGGCATGACCTCGCTCTTTAAGGAGTCCGTGATGGTGGGCGAGGTCAATGTCGGCAGTGCCAATGCCCCCTACCTGCAGTTGGGCGACAGCTTTGCGCAAGGCTGTCTGGGGCTGCTGGTTGCCGTGCTGGCCCTGCAGCGTTACCGGCAGTCGGCTCGCAACCAAAGCACTCAAGCCCCCTCCTGATGTTCGGCCTGCCGGCATCCCGTCTTTGCCGGCGCCAGTCCACGTTCACCATACAATCAGTACGGTTCTCTGCAAATCCCCTGTTCCAGGATGATCTGAAAGTCGGCAACGCAGGCGTACAGGCCGTACGCCCTTGGTGCCGATGACAAGCCAGCCAAGCGAACACCTTGAACAGGAATCGGAAATTATGCCTTCAGGGCTGGCATAATGGGCCGTTATCGGGTATGCTCAACGCCATTGAGCCAGAAGGAGCCGTATTATGAGCTTCACGCTTGACCTCCGTTATCAGATATGCATGCAGCCGATCTCCCTACCGGTCTTCAATTCGGTTGCCCTGGAGCTGCTGCAGTTGCTTGCCCGTGAAGACACCGAGATCAGCGAGGTAATCGACACCATCAACAAGGATCCGGCCCTGGCGATCCAGGTGCTCAGAATGGCCAATTCCTCGGCCTATACCGGCCGCTACAAATCGGAAACCATCAAGGAATCGGTAAACCGCCTCGGTGTCCGCCAGATCACCAACCTCACCATGGCCGCCTCCCAGGCGGCCCTGCATGCCTCTGAAATCCCCCTGGTTGATGAGATGCTGCAGGGGCTGTGGCAGCACTCCCACGCCTGCGCCATCGCCAGCCGCGCCTTGGCAAACCGGACCGGACATACGGCCCTGGCCGACCAGGCCTATCTTGCCGGTCTCCTGCACGACATCGGCAAACTCTACCTGCTGAAGGCGATGGAACAGATCTGCCTCAACGATCCGCCGGCGGCTGACTTTGATCAGGAAACCGTGCTGGAGGTCTTTTCGGACATGCATGTCGAGCAGGGCTGCCGCATCATGGATTACTGGGAGATCCCCCAGATTTACTACGAGATTGTGGCCCATCACCATGATGATGAATACACCTCGGACGATCCGCTGCTTGCAATTGTCCGGCTGGTGAATTTCAAGAGCGCCGAATACGGCCTGAATCCTTATCCCCAGCTGGTTCGTCCTCATGATACGGAACGGGAACAGCAACTGCTGGCTCTGGAAGCGGACGACCTGCTGCTCCTGGAAACGGTCATGAAAGCGGTTGCAGCATAACCTACTCGCACGGCACGCACGAGACACAGGAAGACCATGGATATCAGCGAACTGTACAGCACCAGGATACAAAAGACCTTTGATGACGATCTGACTGAGATCCTCGGCATCTTCAAGTCCAATCCCACGGCAACGGTAAAACTGATCACCTATTACAAGGGCCTGCCGCTCAGCTATACCGCAAAGATCGCCTCGGTCGACCGTGGCACGATTGACCTGGATGTGCAGGCAGAACAGGCCTACACCATCGATCATGGCCGCTACAGCTTTATCCGCAGCCCGCTCTTCAAACACGATCTGTTTGCCCATGCCCAGTATGTGAATGTGAGAAAACGGGCCGTCACGCTTACCAAGTTCAACTATGTCGAGATCATGGCAGAACGCCGCAACTTCCTCAGGCTGGAGTTCGACAAACCGGTCAGTGTCATGGTAACCACCCCGCTGGGAGGCATGGCAGGCCACCTGCATGATGTTTCCCTGTCCGGCCTGAATATCCTGGTCGACTCCTTTCACGAACTTGCCAAGGGCAGCGAGGTTTCCATCACGTTCAGACTCTGCGACACCGATCTGAACATCAACTTCACGGTGCAGGTCCCCGGCACCCTGATCGGCATTGCCGATGCGGCCCTGCCGTACAACTATAAATTTGCCATAAGCCCCGACAAGGAGACCGAGCGCCAGCTCTCCAAATATATCTTTCAGCGCCAGATCGACATCATCCGGGAAATCAAAGACGCAGTCCTGGAATAATTATCTTGCTGCGGTCAGAACCTTCTTCCATACGCTTAAAACCACGTGTATTCCCCCCAGCCGTCACGGCACACACTCGCAGCCATCTTGCAGAGATATCCCCAAATGACTCCGGCCCATTAATCCGTCATGTCTCACTACACCATTGAACAACTCATCGACCTCCAGCAGTTGGAAAAGCTGCTTGAGTCCCACGTCCGGATCTCCGGCATGGCCTGCGGCCTGATGGACAACGACCAAAACATCATTGTCGGTGCCGGACTGCAGCAGGTCTGCACCCAGTTCCTCTGGGAACACCCGGCATCTTTTGCACGCTGCTGGCGTAACGATCCCGCAATCAAGCAGGATCTGCATGCATTTAGCGGCAATATGTATGAATGCCGCTGCAGAAACGGTATGGTCAACATCGCCATGCCGATCATCATCGAAGAGAAACGTCTGGGGGTCTTTTTCTCCGGTCAGTTTTTTTATGATGATGAACCGCCTGATCTTGCCTGGTTTCAAAGTCAGGCTGAAGAGCTGGGCTTTGACCTTGAACCGTACCTCGCAGCGGTTCGCCAGGCCCCGCTGTTCAGCCGTACCCACGTTGACAACACCATGCGTTTCCTGCATCAACTGGTGCAACTGCTGGCGGATACCGGCTATACCAACCTTATGCGATTGCGCGAACAGCAGGAACGTAAACGGCTCAACCGAGATCTGTCGTTGCTCTCTACAGCGGTAGACAGTTCAACCGACGCCTTCTATCTGATCGATGAACAACTGCATTTTGTCAATGTTAACAGTGCCGCGTGCCATGCCCTTGGATACAGTCGTGAGGAACTGTTGGCCATGACGCCACTCGACATTGATCCGACATTAACTCGGGAAGCGGCCATGGAGCTGACTGACCGGCTGTATCATGACGGTGTTATCACTTCATTCGAGTCGCAGCACCACACCAAAGATGGCACGATCTTCCCGGTCGAACTCAACGCTACCTTCTTTGAATACAATGGAGCCCGTTTCAGCCTAACCGTTGCTCGTGACATCAGCGACCGAAAACAGACCCAAAAGCAACTAAAATTGCTAAATTACGCTTTGGATCACGTCAATGAAGCGGTCTTCCTGAAAGATATTGAAGAGGGCAGGTTTCTGTACGTCAATCAGGAGGCCTGCCGTTCTCTGGGCTACAGCAGAGATGAACTGATCGGTATGTCAGCACTGGCTATCAATCCGAATCTCACAGCAGAGTCGTTTAAGAAGCTGGGGGATGAGCTGCTGAAACAAGGCCGCAAGACCTTTGAAACCACCCATCAAACCAAGTCCGGCACGTTCCTTCCGGTAGAGGTATCCGCCACCATCTTTGTATACGACGGGACGCACTACTCCTTTGCTCTGGTGCGGGATATCACCGAACGCAGGCAGACTCAGCAGCAGATCAAACTCCTCACCCACGCCCTTGATAATGTGCATGAAGGGGCCTTCCTGATCGAACTGAATCAAGGAAGGTTTCTGCACGTCAACCAGGAGGCCTGCCGCTCGCTGGAATACAGCCGGGACGAACTGATCGGCATGTCAGCCCTGGACATCGACCCCAACTTCTCCCCGGAGTCGCTGCAGAACAACATTGCCGAACTGCTCCAAAAAGGCACCATGACCTTTGAGACCCTGCACCGCAGTAAATCGGGCAGAATCTTTCCAGTGGAACTGACCGCCACCATCTTTGAGTATGATGGCATACAATACTCCTTGTCGCTGGTGCGGGATATCACTGAGCGCAAACGGACAGAGGAAACCCTGCGTTTCGTCGCCCAGCTCGGCTGGCTGGACGGAAGCGGGAACTTCCCCGTCTCTCTGGCACGGCACCTCGGCAAGGCTTTGGGGGTGGAGTATGTCCTCATCCACCGGCTGGACGAAAACGACCACGGCATGGTGGAAACGGTGGCGCTGTACGCCAAAGGCGCCATCATCCCCAACATACGGTACGCACTCAAAGATACGCCCTGCGACACGGTCATGGGAAAGACCTTCTGTTATTATCCGGATAGTGTTCAGACGCTGTTCCCTGCCAGCACCCTGCTGGTTGATCTGGGGGTGGAAAGCTACGCCGGCATCCCGCTCTGGGATTCAACGGGACACGCCAATGGCCTGATTGCGGTGCTGGACGGCAAGCCGTTGTGCGACGAGGAGATGATCACCCGCATTCTGCAACTGGTGGCCACCAGCGCAGCCGCGGCCCTTGAGCGCAAGCAGATGGAAACGGTACTCAAAAAAAGCGAAGAACAGTTTAGGACCCTGAGCGAAAACTCCCCTGACATCATCATCCGCTATGACCGTCAGCTACAACGTATATACATGAACCCCACCATGCGCCGCTGTTTTTATTATTCAAGCGACGCACTGCTCGGCAGCACACCGGATGACAGTGCTGTCCTCGAACCGCTCCAGGCAGAAAAACTGACCTCCTCCATCCGCCAGGTACTGCAACAGGGCACCACAGAAAAGCTAAATGTCAGTTCCTCTCGCACCGGGACACTTCAGCATTTCCAGATAGTCCTAACCCCTGAATACGACCATGAGGGGCAGGTACAAACCGTACTCAGCGTGTCCCGTAACATTACCGATCTGATACAGATGACACAAACCCTCAGGGAAAGTGAAGAACGTTTCCGGTTGCTGGTAGAATTTTCACCCGACCTGATCTTTATCCGCCACAAAGAGCAGATCCTGTATGCCAACCCGGCAGCTGTCCGTATAACCGGGGCAACCTGCGCGGAGGAACTGATCGGCAGATCGGTGCTTGATTTTGCCCGGCCTGAACGGCGGGAATATCTTACAGCCTTGCTGGCTGCCAACGACGCCACGCCGGCCGGTACGGTCATGCCGCCCTATGAGGCAACCCTGGTAAGGCTAGACGGCACAACCGTTCCGGTTGAGATAGCGGCAATTCGCTTTCAGTATCGCGGCATGGAGTGCAGCCAGCAGATCATGCGGGATATCACCGAACGTAAACATGCTGAGCAGGTGACGCAAGCCCGCCTCCGGATGCTGGAGAGCACCAATCAACCGCAGATTTCCCTCCATGACGCGCTGCGGCTGATGCTGGACGAGATTGAGACCTTGACCAACAGCACCATTGCCTTTTATCACTTCCTGGAGGCGGACCAGCAGACCCTTTCCCTGCAGGGCTGGTCAAGCAACACCACCACGACTATGTGCAAGGCCCAGGGAATGGGCAGCCACTATCCAGTGGCAGAGGCAGGGGTCTGGGCTGACTGTGTGCGGGAACGACAACCGCTTATCCATAACGACTACGCCGTGCTTCCCAACCGGAAGGGAATGCCGGACGGGCATGCTGCGGTTGTTCGGGAGCTGGTGGTGCCCATCCTCCGGCAGGAACGGATTGTCGCTATCATCGGCGTGGGCAACAAACCAACCGGCTATACCGATGCCGATCTGCAGACGCTCACTCTGCTGGGTGACCTTTCCTGGGAGATTGTGAGCCGCAAGCTGGCTGAAGGACACTTAAGGGCACGTGAACGGGAGTTCCGCACCCTGGCCGAAAACTCACCGGACAATATCGTACGCTACGACACCAGTTGCCGTATGGTCTACCTCAATCCCCGCATGGAAAAGACACTGGGGATTCAAGCCGCTGACCTGCTCGGCAAAACGCCGATGGACAAGCCCCCGGGCCTGGAACGCAGCACGTATCTGGAGAAGATCAGGCAGGTGCTCACAAGCGGAGATGAGGCAGAAATAGATTTGATTCTGCCGGACAGCGGCGAAGGAGAGCGCCACCACAATATCCGCTTTGTTGCGGAACAGGACGACGATGGTTCGGTGGCCGGGGTGCTGGCCATCGGCCGCGATATCACCGAACGCAAACAGGCAGAACAAAAACTCTATGAAAAACAACAACGGCTGAATGATATGGCGCTGGAACTAACGCTTTCCGAAGAGCGGGAGCGCCGCCGGATTGCCGTTGACCTTCACGACACCCTGGGACAGGATCTGACCCTGACCAGAATGAAGCTGGGCGGCCTGAAAAAGACCGATCTTTCGACAGAGCAACACGAGTTCGTCAGTGAGCTTGACCGTCTGACTGAGACCGCCATCAACCGCGTACGCAGACTGACCCGACTGCTCAGCCCGCCGATCCTGGAGAGCGCCGGTCTTGAGGCAGCCCTGAAATGGCTGGCTCGCCAACTGGAAACCGATTACCATCTGAACATCAACTTCTTTGACGATCAGCAGGCCAAACCGGTTAGCCGTGAATACCAACTGGAGCTGTACAACAGTGTACGGGAACTGTTGATCAATGTTGCCAAGCATGCCGAAACCAGCACGGTCTGTTTATCTGTCGGGCGTGAGGCAGACCTGCTGGTTATTCAGGTTGAAGACGACGGTATCGGATTTGACGTTGACCGGGCACTTAGTAGTCAGGCAAGCGACGGCTTCGGCCTGTTTACTATCAGACGGCGCATGCTGCAGATGAATGGATCATGCAGCATCACCTCCAGACCGGGAAGCGGCACCGAAGTCATCATCAGGGTGCCGCTGTTACACGATTCCGCCCCCCAGCCAGCCTGAGGAGATTCACTATGGAAATCAAGGTACTGTTGGTTGACGACCACACCATCATCCGGGATGGTCTTGCTGCAATCCTGAAGACTGAAGCAGACATCCGCATTGTTGCTGAAGCGGGCAGCGGGCAGGAAGCGCTGGATAAGGTTGCCAGCTTCATTCCCGACGTAGTGGTTATGGATCTGACCCTGCCTGACGTGGGCGGTGTGCAGGCGACACGCCGCATCCTGGCTGAGCATCCCGCTATCAAGGTGCTGATATTGAGTATGCTTCTTGACGAGACCTGTGTCTTTGAAAGTCTGGAAGCAGGGGCCAGAGGCTATCTGGTCAAAGATTGTGCTGCAGATGAGCTGGTAACTGCCATCCGTGCGCTTTATCAGGGCAAACCATATTTTTGCACCGGAGCGCAGGAAATCATGATGCGCAAACACCTGCCCGACCCTGCTGGTAAGCAGGCCAATACCTCCCTCAGCAAACGGGAGACCGAGGTGCTGAAACTGGTTGCCCAGGGGCAGAACACTAAAGAAATAGCCTTTGCACTGGAAATCAGCGTCAAAATGATCGAAGTACATCGTGCAAATATCAGAAAAAAGCTGGGACTTCACAGCATTGCCCAGCTTACCCGCTATGCTTTGAAAAACGGTTTGATAACAGACTGATTATCTGCTTGTCATGAAAGTCCTCCGCACGCTGCCGTGAACAGCCCCGCCGGAAAACATCCGGCATGGCTCGTGTAGGAGCTTCGCACCGCTTAATGGCATACCTGAGTTAAATCAAACATAGGGTTTTCCCTACCCCCCACCTCACCTTTTCCCCAGCAGCAACCTTCCGATAATCGCAGCTACACGCTTGTGCCCGTATGCCGTACAACACTATCCGGCAAGATCGACATAACGGGGCCTCCGCCCGGCAATCATCCATCACCCGGCAGATCTGCAAGAGCATGCACATGATACAAACACTCGTGGTTACCGCCAACCACCATACTCGTGAACAGTTGGCAACACTTCTGCACAAAGAGATTGATATTCACCTGCTTGACGAAACTATCGGTGGGCAGGCGCTCTTTGCTACAACCGGCCACAAAATCCCGGATGTGGCGTTAATCGATCTGGAGCTGCCGGACAGAGCCGGATGGCCGGTGTCACGTCAGCTCCAGACCACCTACCCAGGCATAAAGATATTGGTTTTGTGTTTATCGGTCGACGAAGCCATCTT
>Ga0302238_1002020_pt1 | contig 15019 bp, 15 predicted proteins | sample AAG_UR_Asn_MG_FD_193527 | JGI IMG/M metagenome (GOLD analysis project Ga0302238, IMG submission 193527) | Enriched activated sludge microbial communities from anaerobic digester in WTTP, New Holstein, Wisconsin, United States - AAG_UR_Asn | ecosystem: Engineered > Bioreactor > Anaerobic >...
CAGCTCCGAGGAGAGCGACATCGGGATAGCCCGGGAGGAGATCTCCTGCAATTACGAAGGGGAGGACGCCATCTTCGCCCTGAACTACCTGTACTTCACGGAGCCTCTCCGGGTCATGACGGACCCTATGATACGGATCCAGTTCACCGAGGCGAACAAGGCCATAACCCTTCGGTCCACCGAGGAAAGGGAGTACTTCCACATCGTTATGCCCATGCAGCTGGAGTAGCCCGGGCCTCATGGGGTACCGGTCCCTCCGTTTCCACAACTTCCGCAACATCCGGGACGGGGTACTGGCGGTGGACGCGCCGGAGGTCTTTCTCATCGGCGAGAACGGACAGGGAAAGACGAATCTGCTGGAGGCGATATACCTTCTCAGCTTCGGGTCTTCCTTCCGGACCCGGAGGGACGATACGGTGGTGCGCCATGGGGAAACGGAAATGGCCGTGGGGGGGGTCTTCGGAAGGGAGGACCTTCCGGACCAGGAGATCGCGGTAAGGGTCCGGGAGAAAAAAAAGGAAATCCGCCTGGATGGAAAGACTCTCCGGGACCGGCGCGAGATGGTGGAGAGGTTCCCCTGTGTGGTCTTCTGCCATGGGGACATCGGCTTCATCTCCGGGGCGCCGGAGAGGCAGAGGACCTTCTTCGACCAGACTCTGAGCCTGGAGGATCCCCTGTTTATCGACACTCTGCGGCGGTACGGGAAGCTTCTGAAGCAGCGCAACGCGGCGGTGAAAAACCGGGACGGGGAGATGATCGACCTCTTCGACGGCGACTTCATCGACACGGGGATCGAAATGACCCGCCGGAGGGAGGCCCTGACGGAAAAGTTTTCCGCTTTTTTTTCCCGCCTCTACCGGGAGGTTTCCTCCCTGGAGGTCCCCGTGGGAATCCGGTACCTGCCGTCGTGGCGCTCCTCCGACCCCGGGGAGGTGCGGAACGAATTGAAAAAAAAACGGGACGCGGACTTCCAGTTTTCCACCACCACCTCCGGTCCCCACAGGGACCGGTTCCGCTTTCTCTTCGGGGGGCGGGACTTTTCCGCCGCCGCCTCCACGGGTCAGATCCGGCTGGCCTCCCTGGTTCTGAAAGCCGCCCAGGCCGCCTTTTTCACTTCCCAGACGGGGCGTCTTCCGACGATCCTTCTGGACGATGTCCTTCTGGAGATGGACCCTCCCCGGCGACAGAGATTCATCGCCCGTTTTCCGCCCTATCGGCAGGCCTTCTTCACCTTCCTTCCCGACGAGAGGTTCTCCGCCTACGCGAAAGGTGATACGCTGATCTATCGGGTCCGGGAGGGAGGGTTTTTCAATGAATGAAAGGGCGCCGGCGGGGCCCCGGCAGCGGAGCTTCCGGCGGTCCGGGGGGGAGGGTTCCTGCCATGGATAAGGCGGGGGACCTCCTGGGCTCGTTCATCTCGTTTTACGGGCTGGATAAGGGGAGAAATATCGTGTCCCTCTTTTCCGGGTGGAGGGCGATGGTGGGGGACGACCTGGCTTCCCATACCCGGCCGGCGGATGTGCGGCGGGGTGCCGTGGTGGTGGAGGTGGACCACCCCGGCTGGATGCAGCTGCTGCAGATGCGGGAAGAGGCGATTCTGGGAAAGATAGGAAAAAAGTTTCCCGAGTTGGGAATACGGTCCCTGCAGATGAGACTGGTTCCGGGGGGTGGCTTTTCCGCCCCGTCGGGGGGCTCCTCCCAGGCCGCCCGGCCCCCCAGGCGGGCCGGCGCCGACGATCCGGACCGCTCTGAGAAACGGTCCGCCGCGGCCGGCCCGGGAGGGGCGGATCCGGGCGGCGGAGCCGGCCCGGGAGGAGGAGAAGGCCCGGGAGGCGTGGCCGGCTCGGGCCTTCCCCCGGAGAGTACCGCCGGGCCGCCGGGAAAGACCCCGGAAAAGCCCGCAGCCCCTCCCCCCCGGGCGGCGATGGGAGACCCGCATCTGCGCGAACTCCTCGCCCGGCTGGGCGAAAGGATCCGGGAAAGAGCCGAAAAACACCGGCCTCCCGGGACCGGGGATTCCCCGAGTTGACATCGACGGAGCCCCTGGTTATACTGCCCTACCCTTGGTGTTTGTGAAGCAATTTCAGGAGATATTCATATGAAACGAACCTACCAGCCGAGCAAAAGAAAAAGAACCCGAAGGTTCGGTTTTAGAGCCAGGATGAAGACCAAAGGCGGTCGCCTCGTTCTGATGCGCCGAAGGCGGAAGGGCCGGATAAAGCTCAGCGCCTCCGATGAGAAAAAGCCTTACTAGACGGGAAAGACTGAGGGGGCAGGCCGCCCTGAAGCGGGTCTTCGGATCCCGAAAAAAGGCGGACTGCCCCGGAGCGAGACTGTTCTTCGTCGAAAACGGGCTTTCCTTCAATCGCATCGTGATATCGCCGGTGAGAAAATTCGGCGGAGCCGTGGGGCGGAACCGGGCGCGCCGGGTCGGCAGGGACGTGTATCGGAACATGAAAAGCGAACTGAGGCCGGGTTTCGACCTGGCTTTTATACTTTTTCCAGGAGACTATTCACATGGAGATAGAATCTCCCAGTTCTCCATGCTGCTCAAAAAAGCGGGCATTCTTCAACGGGAGTAAAACAATCGTTTCGGGCCTCCTGCGGGGGGCCATCATTCTGTATCGAAAAGGGGTCTCGCCCCTGCTTCCCCCCAGCTGCCGGTACCATCCGACCTGCTCGGCCTATGCCCTGGAGGCCATCGAGAAGTACGGACCGGCGAAGGGGTCGTGGCTGAGCATAAAACGGATCCTCCGCTGCCATCCCTGGAAGGCTGGCGGCTACGATCCGGTATCGTAATTCACTTTTTCAGGAGCTGGCATGGAAAAAAACACCCTATTGGCCGTCGTTCTTTCGGTGATCGTCATAACGGTCGGCTTTATGATCCAGAACAGGTTCTTCGCCCCCGAGCCGCCGGCTGTGCCGTCCCGGGAGGAGGTCCGGACCTCCGAACCCGCCGCGGGTCCCATAACGCAGACCGCCCCGATGCAGGCGGTGGTTCCCCAGGCGGTGACGGGAATGGTCGTTCCCGTCCAGGACGAGGGCGCCGAGGCGCGGAACGTCGCGCTGGAGAACGATGTGTTCGCGGCGGTCTTTTCCACCCGGGGCGCCGTCCTGCGCTCCCTGAAGCTGAAGGAGCACCGGGACAGGGACGGCCTGGTGGACATGGTGAAAACGGCCTCTTCCGACGACGGGGCCTTCACCCTGGCCTTCGGCGGCCCCGACGCGAAACCGGTGGACGCGGTTTTCCGCGTCCGGGAGCGGGACCGGCACAGCCTGGAGTTCTACCGGGATTTCGAAATCGCCGGTTACCCGGATTCCGCATTCCGGCTTTCCAAGATATTCACGATGAAGCCCGGGGAATACATGATCCAGGTGGACATCGTCCTGGAGAACTCCCAGAACCAGTATCTGCCCCTGAACTTCAACAGTATCGCCTACACCCTGGGCTACGGGCCGCAGATCGGTCCTGATTTCACCAAGCTGGACGGCCGCTACGATTACCGGAAGTTTTTCGCCTACATCGACGGAAAGCGGAAGGACATGGGGGTCTCCGCCGGCAAGGAGAAGGAGCTGGACAAGAAGGCCGGGTGGATCGGCATCGGCGGGAAATACTTCGCCGTGCTGGCCGCTCCGGTTTTCTCCGATTACCAGGCGCTCTTCTCCTCCCGGCCGGTGGACGGCCTGACCCAGTCCTCGATGATCTTCATCTCCAAGCCGGTGATAAAAAGCTCCAAGAACACCGACTCCTACCGGTTCTTCGCCGGACCCAAGGTGCCGAAGATCCTGGCCCGGTACAACGACAAGGAAAAAAACGCCTTCGGCGCGGCGAACATGCATTTCGACGGCGTGGTGGATTCCAATATTTTCCTGGGCTGGCTGGAGGCGATCCTCAAGGCCCTGCTCCGGCTGTTCTACGGTGTCATACCCAACTGGGGGGTGGCGATCATCCTGGTCACCATCGTCGTGAAGATCGTGACCTTCCCGCTGACCCAGAAAAGCTACCAGTCCACGGGGAAGATGCAGACTCTGGCCCCCAAACTGGAGGAGCTGAAGAAAAAGTACAAGGACAACCCGGCGAAGATGAATCAGGAGATGGCGGCGATGTACAAGCAGGAGGGGATCAACCCCATGGGGGGCTGCCTCCCCATGCTGCTGCAGATACCCATCTTTTTCGCCATGTACGGGCTGTTCAGCAACCATTTCGACCTTCGGGGCGCGGTCTTCCTGCCTCCCTGGATCACCGACCTCTCCGCCCCCGAGTCGATCTGGAACTTCGCCCCCGTCAAACTCCCCATCCTGGGGTGGAGCGACCTGCGGCTCCTGCCGATCCTCTTCGTGGCCACCCAGCTCATCAGCGGCAAGTTCATGCAGACCCCCGGGGCGGGAACCAACGCCCAGATGAAAATGATGACCTACGGAATTCCGGTGATCTTCTTTTTCGTGCTCTACGATGTGCCATCGGGATTGCTGGTCTACTGGATCGTCATGAACATCCTGACGATTTTCCAGCAGGCCTATATCGCGAAAGTCAAGCGGGCAAGAGGATGACGACATGATAAAAGAATTCGAAGGAAAGACCGAGAAGGAGGCCATCGACAAGGCTGTGGAAGCCCTGGGGCTGGACCGGGACGAGTTCGATGTGGAGATCGTCGAAAGCCAGAAGTCCGGATTTCTGTTCAAGAAAGGCAGAGTGATCATCCGGGTTCATGTGGGTGACGATATGGGTGACGATATGGAGTCCGACGGCGGCGGCAGAGCCCCGGAAAACGACTTCGAACACGCCCTGGTGGACTTCGTCGAAAATGTCATCGACAAGATGGGCTTCCCCGGGAAGGTCACCGTCGCCTTCCGGGAGGAGAAGAAGCTGGGTCTGCGGATCGATTCGGACCATTCGGGGATCCTCATAGGCCGTAAGGGGAAAAACCTGGACGCGGTGCAGCTCATCGCCAATGTGGTGGCGGGACGGCTGACCAACGAGGACGTTCGGGTCATTCTGGACGCGGAGAATTACCGGACCCGGCGGGAGGAGAACCTGATCCGGCTGGCCAGAAAAACCGGCGAGCAGGTCCGCAGGAGCAAGGGGTCGAAACTGCTGGAGCCCATGAACCCCTTCGAAAGGCGGCTCATTCACACCACCCTGAACGATCTGGAGGATGTGGACACCAAGAGCGAGGGGGAGGGCCTGTACAAACAGGTCCGGGTCTATTACCGGGGCGTGGACCGGTAGAGCCCGTCCCGGAGCCTTCGGTCCCGGGGAAATGGATGGAAGGGCCCCCCTCTGCGGCGGGCCCTTTTTTTATGTCCGCCCCGTCGAACGGGCAGGGGATTTTTCCCCTGAGCAAAAACCACGCCGGGAACAGCCGATTGTGGATAACTTGTGCAGAAAATTCCATCGTTTTCCGCGGAATCATCTCTTCAATTTTGTGTAGTACTCAATACGCTTCGCGACCCCCGTTCCGCTTCGTTTCTCCCCATTCGGTCGGGGAAAAAAGACTGAAATCGGCGCAGGGGCGGGGGAAAACCGGGAAATCGGCCCTCCTGTCGGGCTAATTGCCGCAATGGACGGAAAATACCCGGTTTCCACCATTGTGGATAACTTGTGGAAAATTTGCGGAGAACCGTGGGATTATTTTTTCCCGGCGTTCCACCGGTCCACGATGGCCCGTATTTTTTCCACGAACTCCGGGGTGGTTCCGCAGCAGCCTCCCACCACATCGACCCCCGCCTCCAGGAGGGCGGGGATGTGGGAGGCGTAGACCCGGGCGCTCATCCGGTAACGGGTCACGCCGTCCACCAGTTCCGGGAGCCCCGCGTTGGCCTTGATCCACAGCGGCCGGGTGGTGAGTTTTCGCAGGATCGCCGCCAGCTCCACATAGGTGTCCACCCCGGCGCCGCAGTTGGCCCCGATGAGGGAGGCCCCGGCGGCCTCGGCGGCGGCCACGCAGTCCTCGGGGCTGTGGCCCATCATGGTCCTGTAACCCGCGGGCCCCTTCTCGTAGGTCATGGAGGCCACCACGGGAAGCCCCGTGGCCGCCGCCGCCCGGACGGCCAGTTCCATCTCGTCCCGGTCGGTCATGGTTTCCACCACGAGCCATTGGGCCCCTCCCTCCTTCAGGGCCCGGGCCTGCTCGGCGAAGGCCTCGAAAAGCTCCTCCCGGCCCACCTCCTCCATGAACAGGAGCTTCCCCGACGGGCCGATGTCGCCGGCGGTGATGGCGCCGGCGAAGCCGGCGGAGTCGGCGGAGTCGGCGAAGCCGCCGAAGCCGGAGGAGCCGGAGGAGCCGGAGGAGCCGGCCGCGGCCTCCGCGGATCCGGGCGAACCGGCCCCGGAGGCCCGGGTCCGCAGGGCCCCGGCGGCCTGAACGGCCTGGGCCGTGAGCTCCGCGCCGATCCGGTTGATCTCCCGGACCCGGTCCGCCAGGCCGTGCCGCTCCAGCTGAAACCGGTTGCCCCCGAAGGTGTTGGTGAGAACGATCTGCGCCCCCGCGACGAGGTATCGTTCCGCGATGCCCCTGACCTCCCGGGGGCGGCTCAGGTTCCACCCCTCCGGGGCATCCCCCGGGGAGAGGCCCAGTGTGAGAAACTCCGTGCCCCAGGCCCCGTCGGCGACGAGGACTTCCTCCCGGGGCTTCCATTCCTTTCCGAAGACTGCCATGCCCTGGAGTGTAAACCACAATGGGGGGGCGGACAAGCGGGCCTCTTTTCTTTTTCCCCCGCCCGTAATAAATTGGGGCGGGAGGACGGGATGGAGGAGCTGAAAAGAACGGCCCTGTACGACTGGCACAGGGAGGCGGGGGCCAGAATGGCGCCCTTCGCGGGCTGGGAGATGCCGATCCAGTACCCCACCGGCGCCATCGAGGAGCATCACCTGGTGCGGCGGTCGGCGGGCATTTTCGACATCGGCCACATGGGCTGCTTCGAGGTCGCCGGCGGGGAGGCGGAGGCCTTTCTGGACCGCATCGTGTCCTCCCGCATGTCCGGGCTGGCGGACGGGGAGTCCCGCTACGGGCTTCTCTGCCGGGAGGACGGGGGTATTCTGGACGACCTTTTCGTCTACCGCCTTTCTCCGGCGCGGTTTCTGGTGGTGGTGAACGCCTCCAACACCGGGAAGGACTTCGCCTGGTTCCGGAAACAGGGAGAGGGGAAGGACCTGTCCCTCCGGGACGCCTCGGGGGAGACGGCCATACTGGCCCTGCAGGGCCCCCGGGCCCTGGAGATCCTCCGGCGGGCGGGGGACCTGGACGCCCTGCCGGAACGGTTTTTTTCCGCCTGGGGCCGGGTGGCGGGGCGGGGATGCCTGGTGGGCCGCACCGGCTACACCGGGGAGGACGGGGTGGAGATCTACCTTCCCCGGGAAGATTCCCTGTCGGTCTGGGAGGCCCTGCTGCGGGCCGGGGCGGAAGCCGGGATCGACGTGGGGCCTGCGGGCCTGGCCGCCCGGGACTCCCTGCGGTTCGAGCCGGGCTTTGCCCTTTACGGCCATGAGCTGTCCGAAGATATCACTCCGGTGGAGGCGGGGCTCCTCTGGGCCTGCGACCTGGGAAAGCCCTTCGTGGGCCGGGAGGCGGTGGCCGCCCGGAAGGCGGAAGGGGCCCGGGAGAAGCTGGCGACCTTCGAGATGGTGGAAAAAAGCGTCCCCCGGGAGGGCTTTCCGGTGGAGGATGAGGAAGGAAAGGCGGCGGGCCGGGTGGTGAGCGGTATGCTGGCCCCCACGCTGGGGAAGTTCGCCGGCAACGCCTACCTCCGGCCCGACCTTGCGTCGCCGGGAAAAACCTTTTACATTGTGGTGCGGGGAGCGCGGAAGAAGGCCGTGGCGGTCAGACGGCCGCTGTACACCCCCGCCTATCGCAAACAATAAACGGGAGGTTGATGATGAAATTCGACACCGGGGTTCTGTATCAGAAAACCCATGAATGGTCCCGCAAAGAGGGGGGCCTCATCGTTGTGGGCATCTCCGATTACGCCCAGGACAGCCTGGGGGACGTGGTCTTCGTGGAACTGCCCGAGGTGGGCCGGAGCCTCAAGAAGGACGAGGCCTTCGGGGTGGTGGAGTCCGTCAAGGCCGCCAGCGATGTCTACATGCCCGTGGCGGGGACCATCGCGGAGGTCAACGAGGGGCTGAAGGACAACCCGGCGGCCATCAACACCGATCCCTTCGGGGCGGGCTGGTTCATCAAGATCCGGCCCGACAATCCCGCCGAGTACGACCGGCTCATCTCCGCCGCGGAATACGAGGCCTTCGTCAAAGGCCTATGACTCCCTATATCGCCAATACCGGGGACGATAAAAAGGTCATGCTGGAGGCGCTGGGGGTCTCCTCCCCGGCGGAGCTTTTTGCCGACATCCCGGAGAAGCACCGTTTTCCCCGTCTGGATCTGCCCCGCCCCCTGTCGGAGCCGGAGATCCTGGAGGAGCTGGGGCGCCTGGCGGCGGCCAACACCGGGGCCGGGGTCCGGGCGGTTTTCGCCGGGGCCGGGGCGTACCGGCATTTCATCCCCGCCGTGGTGGACTCCCTGTCCTCCCGGGGAGAGTTCCTCACCTCCTACACCCCCTACCAGCCCGAGGCCAGCCAGGGGACCCTGCAGTCCCTCTTCGAGTACCAGAGCATGACGGCGGACCTTCTGGGGATGGACGCCGTCAACGCCTCCCACTACGACGGGGCCACCGCCCTGGCGGAGGCGGTGCTGATGGCCTGGCGGGCGGGGGGGGAGAAGAGGAAGAGAGTCATCCTCTCCGGAGGCCTCCACCCGGAGCACCGGCAGGTGGTGGAAACCTACGCCGCCAACCTGGACCTGGCGCTGGTCGCGCCTCCCCGGGGGGCCTGGAAACCCGACGACCTGGAGCCCCTGATCGATGAGGAGACCGCCTGCGTGGCGGTCTCCTTTCCCACCTTCTTCGGGGACCTGGCGGATTACTCCCGCCTCTGCGCCGCGGCCCACCGGAAGGGGGCCCTCTTCATCGTCTCCGCGGACCCGATTTCCCTGGCTCTCTTCGATCCGCCGGGCTCCTACGGGGCGGACATCGTCACCGGGGAGGGGCAGAGCCTGGGAAACCCCGTCTCCTTCGGGGGGCCCTTCCTGGGGCTCTTCGCCGCCACCAGAGAACTCCTGCGCCGGATGCCCGGCCGCCTGGTGGGAATGACGGTGGACCGGGAGGAGACCCCGGGCTTCGTCCTCACCTTAAGCACCCGGGAGCAGCATATCCGGCGGGAGAAGGCCACAAGCAACATCTGCACCAACCAGGGGCTGGCGGCGCTGCGGGCGGCCATCTACCTGTCCGTGTTGGGAAAGACGGGGCTGCGCCGGGTGGCGGAGATCTCCTACCGCCGGGCCCGGTACGCCGCGGGGCTCCTGTCCGCCCTTCCCGGCTTTTCGGTGCTGAACGACGGGCCCTTTTTCCGGGAGTTCGTTCTGCGCTGCCCGGAAGACGCGGAGAGCCTGATCGGGGCCGCGGCCGCCCGGGGAGTGATTCCCGGCGTGGCCCTGTCGCGGTACTTTCCCGACAGGCCCCGGGACCTCCTGGTCTGCGTCACCGAGATGAACGGCCGGGGGCAGATCGACGAACTGGCGAAGATCCTGAAAAGCGTGACGGAGGCGGGACGATGAAAAAAGGCCTTGAACCCTTTGTCTGGGACTACGGGGCGCCGGGTCGGGTGGGGGCCGTCCTGCCGGAGGCGGATGTGCCCTTCGTGGAGCTTCCCCCGGGGATACCTCCCCGGAAGGACCTTCCGCTGCCGGAGGTCTCGGAGCTGGATGTGGTGCGCCACTTCACCCGGCTTTCCCGGCTGAACTTCAGCATCGACACCAACTTCTACCCCCTGGGCTCCTGCACCATGAAGTACAACCCCAGGGTCAACGAAAAGGCCGCGGGTTTGGCGGGTTTCGTCGAGGCCCATCCCCTGCTTCCCCAGGACCTCTGCCGGGGGAGCCTGGAACTCATGGGGAGGCTCCAGGAGCTTCTGGGGGAAATCTCCGGCTTTTCCGGGGTTAGCCTTCAGCCCGCCGCCGGGGCCCAGGGGGAGCTGGCGGGGGTCATGATGATCCGGGCCTACCACCGGGACCGGGGAGACGATAAAAGGACCAGGATCCTCATTCCCGACAGCGCCCACGGCACCAACCCCGCCTCGGTGGCCATGGCGGGCTACCAGGCGGTGCAGGTCCCCTCGGATAGCCGGGGCAATATCGACCTTGCCGCCCTGGAGGCCCTTTGTGATGATACTATCGCGGGCCTGATGGTGACCAACCCCAACACCTTAGGGCTCTTCGAGGAGCATATCGTCGAGGCGGCGGCGGCGGTGCATCGGGCGGGAGGTCTGGTCTACGGCGACGGGGCCAACATGAACGCCCTGCTGGGCGCCTTCCGCCCCGGCGACGCGGGGATCGACGTGATGCACTTCAACCTGCATAAAACCTATTCCACCCCCCACGGCGGTGGCGGCCCAGGCGCGGGCCCCGTGGGGGCGGGGGAGAAACTGGCCCCCTATCTGCCCGGGCCGGTGGCGATGAAGACGGACGGGGTCTGGGGGCTGGGGATGCCGCCCCGGTCCATCGGGAGGCTCAAGACTTTTTACGGAAACTTCGCAGTTCTCGTCCGGGCCTTCACCTACATTTCGCTCCTGGGTGCGGAGGGACTGCGGGCGGTGTCGGAGAACGCGGTGCTGAACGCCAATTATCTGATGAAGCTCATCCGGGGCCGCTATCGGATACCCTACGACAGGGTCTGCATGCACGAGTTCGTCGCCTCCGGTCAGGTGACACCCGGGACCCGGACTCTGGATGTGGCCAAGCGGCTCATCGATTACGGGTTCCACCCCCCCACGGTCTACTTCCCCCTCATCGTCAAGGAGGCCTTGATGATCGAGCCCACCGAGACCGAGTCCCGGGAAACCCTGGAGGCCTTCGCCGCGGCCCTGCTGGCCATCGCCGGGGAGGCGGAGGCTGACCCGGAGCTCCTTGCGGGGGCCCCCCACGCCGCCCCGGTCCGGCGGCTGGACGAGGTCCGGGCCGCCCGGGACCCGGTGCTGCGCCGGCACGCCTGAGGCAGCGCCTCGGGGCGTATTACCGCTCCGGGGCGGTTCAGGATGGACTTGCCAAACTCCCGGGGCCGTGTTAATGTTCGGTCTCTGAACATTGACCTTTTCATACCTCCCGGTATCGGGGACAGCATGTTTCGGCTGCGTCCCGTCCGGATTGGGAGGGCTGAGCGCCTCGTTTTTTTCAAGCCGCCGGGGGCGGAAAAAAGGAATTTCGTCCCTTTCAAGGACGGCCTGTCCGGCACGGCTCAATTTTATGCACGAAACCGCCCACTTTCAAACAATGGACAAGGAACTGGAAGTTCTCCGTCATCTGCACCGGGAGAACGATCTCCGCCAGCGGGACCTGGCGGAAATCGCCGGTCTCTCCCTGGGGATGACCAACGCCATCGTGAAACGCCTGGCGGTGAAGGGCTTCCTCACCGTGCGGAAGGTGAACAACCGGAACATCCGCTACGCCGTGTCCTCCGCGGGGGTGGAAGAGATCGCCAAAAGAAGCTACAAGTATGTGAAACGGACGATCAAAAACATCGCCCATTACAAGGATCGGGTTGACGAGCTCCTCCAGGGGATTCGGGCCCAGGGTTTCCTGGGGGTCGTGCTGGAGGGGGGAAGCGACGTGGATTTCATCGTGGAACACCTCTGCCGAAAAAACGGTCTCGGTTTCCGGCGGAGCGACGGAGCCCGGAATGCCGGGGCCGGCGTGGCCGCGGAGGGGGATTTCGTCCTCCACGGCGAGAACATACCCCCCCCGACCTCGGGGCCGAGGCGGGGAAGCGCGTATCTGCGCAGCGTCCTGATGCAGGAGAGAACATGGATTACAAGATAAGGGATATCGGCCTGGCGGACTGGGGCCGCCGGGAAATCGAGCTGGCGGAAAAGGAGATGCCCGGCCTCATGGCTGTCCGGGCGCGGCACGCCAGGAAAAAACCCCTCCGGGGCCTGAAGATAACCGGAAGCCTCCATATGACCATCCAGACGGCGGTCCTCATCGAGACCCTGGCGGAGCTGGGGGCCGATGTGCGCTGGTGCAGCTGCAACATCTTCTCCACCCAGGACCACGCCGCGGCGGCGGTGGTGGTGGGAAGGAAGGGGACGGCGGAGAAACCCCGAGGGGTCCCGGTCTTCGCCTGGAAGGGAGAGACCCTGGAGGAGTACTGGTGGTGCACCGACCGGGCCCTGGACTTCGGCGGCTCCGGCCCGGACCAGATCGTCGACGACGGCGGAGACGCCACGCTGATGGTCCACAAGGGAGCGGAGTTCGAGAAGGCCGGCGGGGTTCCCGCGCCGCAAGAGGACGACCCCGAGGACTGGCGGGAGCTCCTTCTCTGCCTGGACCGGATTTACCGGGAAAATCCCCGCCGCTGGACCCAGGCGGCAGTGCGGATCCGGGGAGTCACCGAGGAAACCACCACCGGGGTCAACCGGCTCTACCAGATGGCCCGGGAGGGGAGCCTCCTCTTCCCCGCCATCAATGTGAATGACTCTGTCACCAAGTCCAAGTTCGACAATATCTACGGCTGCCGCCACTCCCTGGTGGACGGCCTGAACCGGGCCACCGATGTGATGCTGGGAGGCAAGGTGGTGGTGGTCCTGGGCTACGGGGATGTGGGCAAGGGCTCGGCCCAGAGCCTCCGGGGCCAGGGCTGCCGGGTTATCGTCACCGAGATCGACCCCATCTGCGCCCTCCAGGCGGCCATGGAAGGCTACCAGGTCTCAACCCTGGAGGAGCACCTGGCGACGGCGGACATCTTCATCACCACCACGGGGAACTACAAGGTCATCACCGTGGAGCACATGCGGAAGATGAAGGACGGGGCCATCGTGGGCAACATCGGCCACTTCGACAACGAGATCGACATGGCCGGGCTGGCCAAGGTGCCGGGCATCGTCAAGACCAACATCAAGCCCCAGTACGACAAGTGGACCTTCCCCGACGGCCACAGCATCCTGGTCCTGGCGGAGGGGCGGCTCCTCAACCTGGGCTGCGCCACCGGGCACCCCTCCTTCGTCATGTCCGCCTCCTTCTCCAACCAGGTCCTGGCCCAGCTGGAGCTGGCCCTGAACCGGGAGAAATACGAAAACCGGGTCTATGTCCTGCCCAAGGAGCTGGACGAGATGGTGGCCCGCCTCCACCTGGACCATCTGGGGGTGAAGCTCACGAAGCTGAGCCCGGAGCAGGCCGCCTACATCGGGGTGCCCGTGGAGGGACCCTACAAACCGGACCATTACAGGTACTAGGCATGACCCGGGGGGAAATCATCAGGGCCGTCCGGGGAATCATTCTCCGGCATGCCCGGCCCGAAAGGATATGGCTCTACGGCTCCGAAGCGGAGGGGACCGCCGGGAAGGAGAGCGATATCGACATCGCCTTTCTGGATCCGGAAATCAACGACCTGGGCCCCATTACGGCGGAGGTGGAGAGCCTCGCAGCCTGGTGAAGGTGGATGTGGTGAACCTGGCCCACTCGGATGAGAGGTTCCGGAACCGGGTGCGGGACACGGGACGGGTTCTGTACAGTGCAAGCAAGGAACTGCGCTTTCAGGATTCGCTGTACAATTATTCCCGGGCCCTGGAAGCCCTGGAAACGGTCCTTCGCCGGCGGGACTCCCTCTTTCAGGAGGGGTTCGGGGACATGTACCTGGACATTCTGGTGAAGCGTTTCGAGTTCACCTTTGAGATGAGCTGGAAAACCGTACAGCGTTATCTTTCCTACAACGGTATCGAGTGCCGGAACCCCCGGAGCTGCTACCGGGAAGCCTTTCAGCAGGGCCTCATCGAGGACGAGGCCCTCTGGCTGGATATGATCGAACAGCGGAACCTGTCCTCCCATGAATACGGGGAGGCTGAAATCGGGCGGCTCCAGGAAAAGGCGGAAGCCTACCTGGCGGCCTTTCAGAAACTGAAAACAAAACTCACAATCTAGAGGACGCACAGCCCTCAGACACACCCGAAGAATCCCGGCGGTATGCTCAGGATCGGGGTGGCAGAACCATGAGGAGATGAGACAACCATGGAAAAGAATCGAAAGTACCTTTTTACCTCCGAATCCGTTTCGGAAGGCCATCCGGACAAGCTGGCCGACCAGGTCAGCGACGCCGTTCTGGACGCCTGCCTGAAGGACGACCCGGCGAGCCGGGTGGCCTGCGAAACCTTCACCACCACCGGCATGGTCCTGGTGGGGGGGGAGATAACCACCAACACCTATGTGGACATCCAGGAGATCGCCCGGGGAGTGGCCAAGAAGATCGGCTACACAAAACCTGAGTACGGCATGGACTACGCCAGCATGAGCGTCCTCAATGTGATCCACGCCCAGAGCCCCGACATCCGCCAGGGGGTGAACGGCCAGGGCCTGAAGGAGTTCGAGGGCCAGCAGGGCGCCGGGGACCAGGGGATGATGTTCGGCTTCGCCTGCAACGAGACCCCCGAACTGATGCCCGCCCCCATCATTTACGCCCACCGGCTGCTGGAGTACGCCGCGGGGCTCCGCAAGGCGGGGACCATCACCTGGCTGCGGCCGGACTCCAAGAGCCAGGTCACCATCCAGTACGAAGGCCACCGGCCGGTGCGGATCGACACCGTGGTGGTGAGCCATCAGCACGACGACACCATCAGTTACAACGATCTGAAGAACCAGATCATCGAACGGATCGTCAAACCCGTTCTGGGACCCACGGGCCTTCTGGACGGGAACACCAAATACTTCGTCAACCCCACGGGCCGCTTCGTCATCGGGGGGCCCCACGGGGACTCAGGCCTGACGGGGCGGAAGATCATCGTGGACACCTACGGCGGCATGGGCCGACACGGGGGCGGCGCCTTCAGCGGCAAGGACCCCTCCAAGGTGGACCGCTCCGCCGCCTACATGGCCCGCTTCGTGGCCAAGAATGTGGTGGCCGCCGGTCTGGCGGAGAGGTGCGAGGTGCAGCTGGCCTACGCCATCGGCGTCCCCTTCCCCGTTTCGGTGATGGTGGACACCTT
>Ga0302238_1002022_pt1 | contig 15001 bp, 5 predicted proteins | sample AAG_UR_Asn_MG_FD_193527 | JGI IMG/M metagenome (GOLD analysis project Ga0302238, IMG submission 193527) | Enriched activated sludge microbial communities from anaerobic digester in WTTP, New Holstein, Wisconsin, United States - AAG_UR_Asn | ecosystem: Engineered > Bioreactor > Anaerobic >...
CGCTTGGCGAGCTTGCGGGTTAGGCGGACCTTGTCGGGGGTGGCCTTGCTGCCCTCGGCGGTGAGCTTCTTGAGAGCCGCAGTGCGGCGGTTCAGGGCCTTGCTGAGCTTCTCGCGGGATTCCATGCTGCCTCCATCGGATTGAGGTTGGCAAGAGAGTGCCGCGCTTGGGCGCGGCGCGTTGGGCATAGAGTACCCGAGATGAGGGCGGCTGTCAAGAAGTGCAGCCATTGAGTCATGTCCCTATGTCATTGAGGGCTATTGCTTTTGGCGGTGATAGAATGTATAGTATATGTGTTAATGCCGATGTTCAGACTGTTTGGCCCCATACTGGGGCTGGGAGGCTGGGATGTCAGCTTCCAGAATAGTCAACAAGGCGCGCATAAGTCGTAAATGCGACCCTTATGCGTGTAGGCAAGATCTGAATACTACTTTCATGAATGGCCACTACAATATTTGTAACCTCATGCCTTTGTCTGCTTGTGCCGATGTCATGAGGAGATGTCCAGTGGTGGGGCTGCGTGAGGCTCTATCCGGCGGATTCGTGTCGGCCCATCCATGGCTGAGCTTGTGGGCTCTACGGCGGTGAAGGGCGCATCGATGCGGCAGAACCTTCTGAGCGGTCTGCAGCTCGTTCCGGCATCATTGCTGGCCCTCGTCATATGGGTTGCTGCATCCGCAGATTCCAGGGGCGCCGGGTGGGTTACGCCCACCGGCAACACCGACGGCACCAACTGGAGCAACGGAGCCAACGCCCGGGACGGGAGTACCTCAACATACGCCACTAACAACCCGTCGTCCGGCTGGGGTGGTTGGGAGACATTCTCTCTGGGCGCGGCCATATGGAGTGACCGTTTCCGGGTCTGCTGCGACTTCGGATATGGGCGGGTTGACCAGATCCAGGTTGACGTGTCGACCGACAGTGTCAGTTGGGCCACCGTCTACACCGGCACGGTGACCGACGCGTCTTGGGATACGAAGACTTTCGCGGCGCAGAATGTGCGGTATGCCCGGTTCCGGTTCCATTACGTCGCCACCGACTGGGCCTTCTGGCTCTACGAGTTCAACTTTTACGAAGCACCGCCAGTGATCAACGCCCCTACCGTAGCCAGCACTGCCCAGACCATGGTGGAAGAGAACACCGCCATCCTGCACGGGTCCCTGACCGACAGCGGCGGCGAGCCCTGCGAAGTGTGGTTCGAGTGGGACACGGATTCAGGAGCGCCCTACGCAAACAGCACCGCCCACCGCACCAACTTGGTGACCGGGGATACCTTCGGCAGACTGATCTCCAACGGTGCCGGCGGCACGGTCTATTACCGAGCCGTGGCCATGAATTCGGCCGGGACCAGTTACGGCTCCGAACGTTCCTTCACGCACAGCGCGCCGGGTACGGGATGGGTATCGCCCTCCGGATACACCGACTCCGGCAGCGCCTGGGACAACGAGGATGATGCCTTCGACGACGAACTGGCCACCTATGCCAAGAGTTTCCACGAGATCAACGATGCCGACGGGCAGTGGAGCCCCTACCTGATCCTGACCCACGCGTCCATGGATTGCGACGGGGTTCGCTTCTATGCCAAGCAGGACGCCAACATCGACAGCGCCGAGGTGGATGTCTACGATGGCGGCAGTTGGACCAATGTCTTCTCGGGTTCCTTCAGCGACAAGGCCTGGAAAGATCAGCGTTTCACCAGGCAAACCGTGACCCAGGCACGCATCCGCTTCCACGTCAGCACCCAGAACGTGGGCATGTACTGGGAGCTTTACGAGTTCCAGTTCCACCGGGTGCAGCAGTTCACTGTCAGCGGGGCCCGCGACGACTCCAGCCTGCCGGTGACCGTGCTGGTCGAGGGCGTTTCGGCCGGCACGGACAGCAGTGTTGCCGGAACCTACTCGGTGTCGGCCTTCATGGGGCAGGGCGATCGCGTGCTGGTGCACTACGACGACGGCGCAGCCGGAGGCGATGGCGGCGCGGCCACCGTGGCCACCGGCGCCAACCTCGCCAACATCGACTTGACCACCGGCGCGCTGATTGTCCGCAACGACAGCGCCAGCACCCTGACCAACTCCGACCTGGGCGCGGCCAAGGGATCGGTCGCGGACACGGACATCCCCTACACCTACTCCGGCACGGCGGTGACGCTCAGTTCCGGGATCGGCCTGACGGTGGTCAGCGGGAAGACCTACGCGCCGGGCGGCACGCTGAGCCTCAGCGGCAGCTTCACCAACAACGGCACCTTCACGCATGGCGGCAGCACGGTGACCTTCACCGGTGCCGCGACCGTGAAAGGGTCCTCCGGCACCACCTTCTACAACCTGGCTAAGAACGCCGCCGGCGCGCTGACCATCGGCGACGCATCGGCCTCCGGCCTGACCATCACGGTCAGCAACGCCTTCACCTGGACGGACAACGACGACACCGTCACGGTAGGCAACACGCAGTCCGTGACCTTCGCCATCCCGGCGGTGACCATCCCGGCCGGCTGCACCTTGGCTTCTACCGGTGACGGGGCGATCAGCTGCAGCGGCGATTTCATCAACAACGGGACTTTCACCCACGGCAACGGGGCGGTGACGCTGAACGCCTCCTCCGGTACGCAGACGGTGGGAGGAACGGCGAACACCACGTTCTACAACCTGACCCTGTCGGGCGCCGGGGCGCGGGTGTTCGGCAACGACGCGGCGGCGCGGACGTTCACGGTGGTCACCACCTTCGCCTGGAGCGGCGGCAATCTGACCGTCGGGCACGCCGGTGTCGCCGACCTGCTCAACCTGACCGCGGCCGGGGCCGGCGGAGACATGACCGTGCCCAGCGGTTGCACCCTGACCACGGTGGGCGCTGCGGTGGTCAACCTGCGCGGCTCATCCGGGACCAACGGGATCAACATCCCGAGCGGGGCAACGCTGACCCTGGCGGCCGGCGGGACGTCCTCCGTTGCCTGCGGCGGGAACTGGACCAACAACGGGACGTTCACGCCGAACACCAGCGGCGTGACCTTCAATGGCACCTCGGCCCAGGCGGTGGGCGGTGCGGCCGGCACCACGTTCTACAACCTGACCAAGAACACCGCCCAGGCCCTGACCATCGGCGACGCCTCGGCCGCCGGGCTGACCATCACGGCCAGCAACGCCTTCACCTGGACGGACAACGATGACACCATCACGGTGGGCAACACCCGGGCGGTCGTGTTCCAGGTGCCGGCGGTCACCATCCCTGCCGGCTGCACGCTGGTCACGACCAATGACGGGACTCTGGCCCTGCGGGGCAACTGGGACAACGGCGGCACCTATACCCCGAACCAGGGCACGGTGAAATTCAACGGGACCGGTGCCCAGACGGTGACCACCGGGGGCTCGGGAGCGGGCAAGGCCTTCTACAACCTCTACGTAGATAACACCGCCGGCACGCCGGGCGACGCGGCCGATGTGGATACGGCCGGGGCGGTCAAGGTCGACGGGACGCTGACGATCAACGACGGACAGTTCCAGCCCGAGACGGGCTCGGACCTCGCCGCTGTGACCATCGGGGCCGCAGGCATCCTCAAGCCGGATTCCTCGGCGGGCATCACCGTCTCCGGCGACTGGGCCAACGGCGGCACTTTCACCGCCAACTCCGGCACGGTGACCTTCGACGGGGCGACGGCCGCTTCCGGGGCACTGACCGGCGCGAGCGGCCAGTTCTACAGTCTGGCAGTCACCGGCAGTTTCACACCGGGCAACAACAACCTGGCCGCCACCAACTCCTTCTCGCAGACCGGCGGGACATACACCGGCGGCTCCGGCTCGCTGACTGTGGCTGTGTCTTTCTCGGTCAGCGCCGGCACCTTCGGCGGCGGCAGCGGTACCATCACGGTCAACGGCGCCTTCACCCAGAGCGGGGGCGCGTTCACCTCCACGTCCGGGGAACTGGTGCTGGCCGGGGTGAACAACACCTCCACCACCTTCGCGATCACCGGAGGCAGCTTCGCGCACGCCAATGGCACGGTCCACCTGAAGGCCAGCACCAGCAACGCCACGGACCGGGTGTTCACGCTCAACTTCTCGGCCAACCCCGCCTTCTACAACCTGCGCTACGGCGGGGTGGGCAACTGGGCCACGGAAGCCTTCACCTACAGCCTGAGCGGCACGCCGACGGTGGCCAACGAACTGCGCTTCGAGCGGGACACGGCCGATCTCGAGGCCATGCTCTGCAGCGGCGGGACCATCAACCTGAGCGGCAGCCTGGTCCTGAACAACTCGACGCTGTGCCGGCTGTGGAGCACCAGCACCAGCACCACGGTGGTCAACGTCAACGGCAACGCCGCGCAGACCTACACGACGGACGGCACCAGTTCGATGCCGTCGCTGACCGTGAACACCACCGGTTCCTTCGCCCCCACCGACGGGTCGAAGAACCTCGAGGCCCTGAATTTCGTGCTGACCGCCGGGACCTTCACCGCGCCGAGCGCCGAGTTCATACTGGACGGCGACCTCACCTACAACGGCGGGACATTCACCCACAGCAACGGGACCCTCCACTTCCAGAAATGGGCGCCCTGGGCGGGCAACTCGACGGTCACCGTCAACCTCAACGGCAGCACCGTGGGGCTGGGCAGCCTGCGCTTCGGCGGCTACGGCGGCAGCAGCACCGAGACGGTTCACTATCAACTCAGCGCCGCCGGGAAGTTCACGGTGGCTGGAACCCTGACCATTCAGGCCGACAGCATCACGACCGGCGCCGGCAGCAGCGGCCTCGAGTACATCTACGTCGACCAGGGGAACGTCGAACTCAGCGGCAACTTGGTCGTCGGACAGTCGGCCTACGGCGGCAGCGCCACGGTCACCGCGCTGGGCAACACGGCCCAGACCTACAAGACCGTGGAGAGCGGCGCCGGGTTCATGTGCGCCCTGACCGTAAACACCACCGGCTCCTTCGCGCCGGATCCCGCCTCCGGCGCCGACTTCGGATGCTCCACCTTCAATCTGGCGGCGGGGGCGTTCACCTGTCCGACCGGGGTCTTCACCGTGACCGCCGGTTTCACGGTGGCCGGCGGGGCCGCCTACACCCACAACGACGGCACGCTCTCGCTCAAGCTGCTGGTGGGCTGGAACAGCTCGGCCACCATGACCGTCAGCCTGCCTGCCGGCCTTCCGGTGAAGCACCTGCGTTACGGCGGCCTGGGCGGAAGCGGCACGGAGACGGCCACTTACAATGTGACCGCCGGCAGTTTCGCGGCGGCCGGCGACTTCACCGTCCAGGGTCACGACGCCACCCTGGATCGGCTGATCATGACCGGGGGCAGCGTCGACCTGAGCGGCAACTTCATCGTGGACTCGGTGGCCTTCAGCGGCTCCACCACGACCCTCAACGTGGTCGGCAACGCTCCGCAGACCTACAAGACGACCGGTGCGGGCACGCCGTCCATCGGGCCGCTGGCGCTCAACACCTCCGGTTCCTTCGCACCGACCGCCGACAGCGGTGCGAACCTGAACATAACCAACTTCACCCAGACGGCCGGGGCCTTCACCGCGCCGACCGGCACGCTTGCCGACTCCGGCAGCTTCACGGTCAGCGCCGGGACCTTCACGCACAACAGCGGGACGGTGACGTTCACCGCGACGTCCGGCACCAAGACGATCACCAGCGGGGGCCAGGCCTTTCACAACGTCATCTTCGGCACGGCCGCGGGCGCGACCTGGCAGCTGCAGGATGCGCTCTCCGCCGCCAACGACTTCACCTTCGCCTACGGGACGTTCCAGACCAACGACAAGAACGTCACCGTGGACCGGGACATGTTCTGGGCCGGCACCCTGGGGGCCAACGCCTTCAAGGCCGGGGCGGCCACCATCGAGATCAAGAGGACCTTCGACTGGCGGCGCAGCAGCGTGATGCTGGCCGCCGCCGACTACGGCACCTCCCAGTTCCGGCTCACCGGGACCGGTTCCATGGTCTGCGGCAACGACAACGACCTGAACTTCTGGAACCTCCACGTGGCGGCGGCCGGGCAGACGGTGACCTTCAACGGGAGCACCGCCAACACGGTCGTCCAGGTTGTCGGCCAGGTGACCACCGGCACCGGGACGTTCGAGTACACGAACAACGGGGCCAACTTCCGGCTCTACCCGGCCGCAGCTCAGGACACCCCCTTCTACCCGGACGTCGCCTGCCTCTGGAAGGTGCCCTTCACCCTGGAAGCCACCAACCACTCGCTGACCAAGCTCTACGGCTGCAACCTCCAGGCCAACGTGACCCTGTACCGGAATGTCAATTCGGCCCACGAGTTCCAGCTGATGCGCGACTTTGCCATGACCGGCAACCTGACGGCCTACGAGAATCAGGGCCCGGGTTCCGTTCAGGCCCGGACCATCCTGATGAGCGGCTTCAATCTTGGCGTGACCGGCAACCTGAGCCTGGGATCCGGCACCACGCCCCGGGCCTACACCGTCAACGTGAGCAGCGGGACCCTGACCGTCAGCGGCAACCTGACGGCTGTCGGCACGACCAATCACAGCACCAAGCGGATCCTGGATATGAACGGCGGCACGGCCGTCATCGGCGGCGATTTCACCCACACCGGCTATGGGGAGGCCGGGCAGAAGGTGTACATGGCCGGCGGGAGCACGCTGAGAGTGGGGGGCAACTGGGCAACATCCGCCTACTCCTCCGGCGCGATCTTCAGCCTCTCCGGCACCAACCTGGTCAAGTTCGACGGCAACGACGCGGCCGGCGTCAACCATGTCGCCACCGAGGTTTGGCCGAACGTCGAGGTGGCCGGCAGCCTGGTGACCATGTCGCAGAACCTGAGCTGCGCGGGGCTGACGGTCTCCTCCGGCAGTCTGGACATGAACGCCAAGACCCTCTCCTGCACCTCGCTGGCGCAGACGGGAGGAACGTTCACGGGCAGCACCAACTCGCTGGCCGTCTCCGGGACGTTCAGTCTCAGCGGCGGCACTTTCAACAGCACGAGCGGTACCCTGACCGTAGGTTCGGCGGGGAGCGGGGCCATCACCGCCACGTTCGGGGTCGGCAACACCTTCGTCCCCGGCACCGGCGCCAGCACGGTGGCTTTCTACCTGCCGAACATGGCTGCCCTGACGGAGGTCGGGGCGGTTACTTTCAACAACCTGACCATCACGAACAGCCTGGCCGGATCGTCGTGGAAGGCCTTCTCGACCGCCGAGACGCTCACGGTGGACGGGACCCTGACGCTGCACGGCTACCAGTGGGGCAGCTGGAACGTGAGCCTCAATGGCGGCGGCACGCTGGTGGCCAAAGGCCCGGTGGTGGGCAACTCCCGCTACGTGGTCTCCAACACCAGCACTTTCAATCTGACCATCGGCGGCGACGGGGCCCAGACCCAGACGGATCTCTATCTCAGCCTGCGCGGCAACTACACGGTCAACAAGCCCACCGGCACGCTGACCTACAGCGGCGACAATCGCTGGATAGGCGGTGCCGATGCCGGCAGCCTGTGGACCATGAACCTATACTTCACGACCCCGACCGACTTCACGACCAACACGACGACCGCCCTGCTGGAAATGTCCACCAACTCGAATTTCGGCTCGCAGTTCAACATCTACGGTGCGCCGACCTTCCACAATCTGACCATGACCAGGGGCGCGGGGACCACCGGTAACACCACCCTCAACCTTCAGGGCAACACCGTGACGGTCAACAACACCTTCACGGACAGCATGCAGGGGGTGGCTGGCTGGTACGGAATCATCAACAACGGGACCATCGACTGCAAGGGCGCCGTGAACATGTCCGCCGGGAACTACTATCAGTACGGTACGGGCGTCATCAGAATGAGCGGCAGCGCCGACAGCGCGCTCACCCCGCCGCCGACCTACGTCGCCGGGCTGCTCTACCCGCTGGTCGTGGCCAAGGACGCCGGCAAGAAGGTCACGGTTTCGACCAGCCCCTGGAGGGCCGGCCGAGCGGGCAGCTACGTTACGGTTGCGTCCGGAATGCTTGACTTGGCCGGGCTGGACCTGGCTACCAACGGGGCGCTGACAGTGACTGATTCCCTGCGTCTCCAGGGCGGCGAGACGGTGACACGGGGTTCGCTGGACCTGCAGGCGGGCAGCACGGTGGAGTACACCGGAGCGGGCACCTACACCAGCTTCCCGGCCGGACTCGGGAACAGCTACCGGAACCTGACGATCAGTGGGTCTGGTAGCTGGACGCCGGCGGCGGCGGTGACGGTGGCCGAGGATCTGGGCATGAGCGCGGGCACGTACGTGGTGGACTCGACGCGGTCGCTGACCGTGACGGGGGGTACGGCATTGTCGGGCACGGCGACCCTGCAGCTGGCCGCCGGCTCGACGCTCGGGATCGGCGACGGTTCTACGCTGACCTCGGCGGTCGGAAGCACCTTCCGGGTGGCTGGCACGGCCGGCAGTCCGGCGGTGATCAAGAACGAGAACGACGGGGCCGGTTTCTGCGAGATCACCCTGAGCGGGGTCGTGGACGTCAGCCACGCCGAAATCCGGCACCTGGCTGCCAACTGCCTGACGCTGGGCGGGGCGGACGCCACGGAGTTCAGCAACGTCACCTTCCTCGATGGGGAGGAGGGGGGCGGCAACGATCCTTATCTGAAGATCGAGAGTTCGGCCTGGGCCGGGTATGTGTTCGAGGGGGTGAGCTTCGAGAAGGTGGACGGCCGCAAGAGCGTGCAGATAAACACGAGTGCTGATGACCAGGTGTGCATCAGCTACTACAGCACGGGGGACACGTGGCTGTCTGGCAACACCTCCGACCTGGACACGGACAACGCCGGTGGGGTGGGCCACGTCCAGTGGGCCCCGACCGCGGCCGTTGGCCTCGCCGCCCGGGCGGAGCGCAAGGCCAAGGGCGTGGAAGTGGCCTGGAGCGCGCTGAGCGAGCGGGGGACTGTGGGGTACACGATCCTGCGGCGGCCTGTTCCGGCTGGAGCGCCGAACGCGCAACCCGCAAACCGCCCCTCGACAACGTCGCTCGGGGCCCTGAGTTCACCGAAGGGCAACCCGCAACCCGCCACATGGAAGAAGCTGGTCGAGGTGCCGGCAGCGGTGTTCGGCGGTGAGCCTAGCGGCAGCGAGTACCGGTGGCTGGACGAGTCGGCTGGCGCCGACGGGCGGTTCGAATATCGGGTCGAGGAGATCGAAGCGGACAGAAGGACCACCGTGCCGGCAGCCGCAGAGACATCCGTGTTACCCCCCGAGTCAGGCGCTAAAGGCGCGGCCTCAGTCGGTTTCCCCGGCGATCAGTGATTCGTAACTCTCTCGCCTGCGGGCCAGCTTGGCCGTCTTGCCGGTCACCAGCACCTCGGCGGCTCTGGGGCGCGAGTTGTAGTTGCTGCTCATGGCGAAGCCGTAGGCGCCGGCGGTGAAGACGGCCACCAGGTCGCCGGCGGCCATCTCGGGCAGGGCCCGGCCGAGGGCCAGGTAATCGCCCGACTCGCAGATCGGCCCGACCACGTCGGCCACGCGCAGAGTCGCACCGTCCGGTTTGCCGCCGCGCGATGGCGGCAGCAGATTGCTCTCGGCCGGCCAGACCTCGTGGAAGGCCTCGTAGAGCGACGGTCGGATCAGGTCGTTCATCCCCGCGTCTACCACGTAGTAGCGCTTGCTGCCGGAATCCTTCACGTAGAGCAGCCGGGCAAGCAGGATGCCGGCATTGCCCACGATGAAGCGGCCCGGCTCAAGCACCAGACGGCAGCCGGCCGACTGGGCCCGCGGGACGATCACCTCGGCGAAGGCCGCGGCGCCCGCAGCCTCATCCTCGGCCTTGTAGAAGACACCGAAGCCGCCACCGGAATCGAGCCAGGACAGGGGTGCGGTCTTGGAACGGTTGCCCTTTATGAACTCCACCGTGCGGTCCAGCGCCGCCACGTATGGCTCGGGCTTGAGGATCTGGCTGCCGATGTGCACGTGGACGCCGTCGAAGACCAGGTCGGGCCAGGAGGCCGCGCGCTTCAGCATGGCCGCGGCCCGATCGGGGGCCAGGCCGAACTTCGTGGCCTTGTGACCGGTCGAGATCTTGGCGTGGCCGCCGGCCTTGACGTCCGGATTGATGCGCAGGGCCACCCGCGCCTTGCGGCCGGCGCGCTTGGCGGCCGCCTGCAGGGCGTCGAGCTCCGGCTCGCTCTCGCAGTTGAAGAGCAGGATTCCGGCTGCCATGGCCTCGTCGAGCTCGCGCGCGGTTTTGCCCACGCCGGCGTAGACCACCTTGCCGGGGTCGCCCCCGGCCTTCTGGACGCGGAAGAGTTCGCCGCCCGAGACCACGTCGAAGCCGGAGCCGGCTCCGGCCAGGGCCTGCAGCAGTGACAGATTGCTGTTGGCTTTGACCGAGTAGCAGATCACCGGTTCGGCCTTGGCGAAGGCCGCCTGGATCTTGCCAAGATGATCGAGCAGCGTTGCCCGGCTGTAGACGTACAGCGGCGTTCCGAACTTCGCGGCCAGGTCGGCAGCGGCAATGTCTTCGCAGCAGAGCTTCCCGTTGCGGTAGGCGAATGAATCCATGGTCTTCCTTTCGTCCCTGGGTCGGGTTGACGGCGGTATCCTAGCCGGCCGGGCCGAGGACGCAAGCTAACCGGCATCCGGCGGCGTCTGCTGCCCGGCTTCCCCGCAGGGTACGAAGCAGGAGGTTCACAGTGCGCCCGAGGTGTGCACGCGACGGATGCGGCCCTCATCTTCCAGCGTCTTGAGATAGCTTCTATCGCCGCATGTTCGGACTGGAAACGATCGCCGGACCGCGACCCAGCCGGTCTGTGCAGGGCGCGCCCGGCATCCTAATGCGTGGCGACATCTCCAGGGTGGCCGCGGTCTGGCAGCGGACCAGGGCGCGTCGGATCAGCGCCAGATTGCGCCTGCGGTTGCGAGGGGGGCCTGCTGACCGACCTGTTTTGGCCGTGGCAAATGGCGGGGAGCGGGGTATATTTCATTGTCATGCCGCAGACACCATCCCCGGGAGCCAGGCCTTGAAGGGGTTCCTCAAGCGCAGAGGCGAGAAGCCGGCTTCGGCCGCCTTCACGCCGTTGCCGGAAGCACCTCCTCCGATCCCGTTCGGGGCCTGTGGAGACTGCCAGATCTGGGCCGCGGTGGCGGGTGTTCAGTTGGCCCGTGCTTGGGCGCTGGTCTACGGGGTCTATCTGGCCAAGGGTTTCGCCAAGATAAGCGAGGATCACCTAAGCTACGGGCTGCACGACGCGCTGCCGGAGACGGCCACGTTCCTGGTCGAACGCGCGGGGCAGGCCGTGGCGGCTTTGACCGTCGTCCCCGACTCCCCCTGCGGCCTGCCTGCCGACACCGTCCATGGCGCGGAGCTGGCGGGGTTGCGTGTCCCCGGCCGGAAACTCTGCGAGATAGCCAACTTGGCCAGCGTCGACTCGGAGAACCATCGCGGGGCAGAGACGCTCAACCATCTGTTCAGGCTTTCCTGGCTGCTGGCCAGGAGGCTGGATCAGGCCACGGACCTGGTCATCCGGGTGAGTCCCCAGCACCAGTCGCTTTTCGAGCGGCGTCTGCTCTTCCGGCCGGTCAGCCCGGTCAGGCCGGAAGGCGGGCCGGGGGGCTCACCGGGTCTGCTTATGTCCCTGGACCTGACCGTCGCAGAGGAGCGCTTCCGGGATAAGTACGGTTCAGGCCCCAGGAGCTTCTACCGTTTCTTTGTGGATCCCGACACCGAGCCGGCGCTCGTGGCCTGGCTACGGGGCTGCCGGCGGCCGCTCACCGAGGTCACCCTGCGCCGATTCTTCGTGGATGCGCGACCGCTGATTCCGAAATCCTCGCAGTCGGCCAGGGCCTATCTGGCAGGCTGCTACCCGGGGTTCAGTCTGGATCCGTCCCCCGGGAGTTGAGTTGCGTCACGTGCCGACGGAGGCCTGAAAAGTGACCGTTTCCTTGCCAGGATCCAGCCTGATCGCCACGGGCATGGCCATCCCGCAACGGATCGTCCCGAACTCGTGGTTCGAGGGCCGTGTGGATACCAGCGACGAATGGATCCGCACCCGGACGGGCATCCGCGAGAGGCGTTTCGCCGAGCCTTCGGAGCGCACCAGCGACTACGCCACGCGGGCCGCCCTGGAAGCCCTGGAGCGCTCGAAGATCTCGCCGGAAGACGTCGGCCTGGTGGTGGTGGCCACCTCCGTGCCCGACATGCGCCTGCCGGCGACTGCCAACTTCGTGATCCGGAGGCTTGACCTCAAGAACGCCTTCGGCTACGACGTGTCCGCGGCCTGCTCTGGGTTCCTGTTCGCCCTGGCCGCGGCCGACGCCCAGATACGGATGGGGCTGGCCCGCTATGCCCTGGTCATCGGGGCCGAGATCTACTCGTCGATCCTGGACTTCAGCGACCGCAACGTCTGCGTGCTTTTCGGGGACGGCGCGGGAGCAGCCCTCTTCGGCCCGCCCAGCGGCCGGGAGGGGGCCGGCATTCTGCGGACGCAATTGTTCTCCCAGGGTGAGCACGCCGAGATCCTGGGCTGTCGAGGAGGGGGAACCGCCGGTCGCAAGGACATGGGCTGCTCCACCGGCGACGCCGATCGCATATTCATGGACGGGCCTATGGTCTTCCGCCTGGCGGTGGAGGGTTGCTGCAGCAGCATCCGCAAGGTGTTGGACGCCGAGGGGCTGGTTCCATCCGACTTGGCCCGGATCATTCCACACCAGGCCAACTACCGGATAATCGAGAAGATAGCCCGGACCTTCGACTACCCGATGGATCGCATCGAGGTCAACGTCGACCGGCACGGCAATACCGCGGCGGCCTCCATCCCCATCGCCCTCAACGAGGCTGTCACCTCAGGCCGGGTCCGGTCCGGCGACCTGGTCATGCTGGTGGCCGCGGGGGCGGGGTTCAACTCCGGGGCGATCCTGCTCAGGATCTGAGCGCGGTCGACCGGCCCACACCCAGCACTCGCGCTGCCCTTTCGGCGGCCTCCCGGCCTATGCCGTAGGCCTCCTTGATGGCGTAATCCCTGGCGATGTTGTTGTCTCTGGGCAGTTCCCGGCACTGCCGCCAGGTCATGCCGCGCCAGGGCAGGGCGGATGGAGGCAAGGGATAGTCGCTGTCGTGGAGCAGCCGGGATCGGAGCAACTCGCTCCCGGCCACGCGCTCCATCCAGTGCCAGCGCAGCGGCTGGGCAACCGCCGAACTGTCGGCGTACAGCCGCTCGTGACGGCCCAGCATGTCCAGCAAGCGGCTGAAGTACGGGAACCTGTCGAGCAGTATGGCCGCGCTGCCGGCGTGGGCGGCGATTACCGTGAGACCTTCGGAGAGCGGCAGTTCCAGCTTGGCGGGGTCCGCCAGGGTGTGTCCGAAGGAGCGCAGCGCCCGCTCCGGGCCGATATGGCACATCAGGGGCAGGCGAAGTTCGGCCATCTTGCTGTAGAACGGGCGCCAGCGTGCATCGCCCGGGTCGAAGCGCATGGCACACGGGTTGACCTTTACGTAGAGGGCCCGCAACTTCGCGCACTTGGCAAGCTCGTCGGCCCAGTCCCGACGATGGGGGTTGACCGAAGCGGCCGGCAGGATCTCCGGGAAGGCCCTGGCCGTTTGCGCCACGCACTCGTTGGGCACCAGGAAGTCGGTCCGGCTGCAGTCGAGTACCCCGCGTTCGTCGTAGAACCCGTCGAAGCCCTGGACCACGTCATGGTCCAGCGGCGAATGGCGCACTGCGGCAGCGAGCTTCTCGGCGTAGGTGTGGCCAAACCGTCCGCCGCAGCTGAGCAGGCCGAGCTGCCACCTGGCGAAGAGCCAGACCGGCGAGCGTCGGTAGCGCGGGGATACCCAGATCCCGGACCCGGAGTCCCCGGAGCCCACTGCGTGGACGTGAATGTCGAGGAGGGGAGGGGTTTGGGGCTGGGGCCCGGCTGCTTCCGGCATTGCTGCCTCCGCGGACCGCAGGGCATCCTGGGTGCGCAGGGCGGGGTGTCAAGGCCGCCGATTTCTTCTTGAAGTTTAGGGCCGCGTGGGAATAGTTGCAGCCGATGAAGCCTGCAAACCCGCTCCGCCTGTGGTCACTGCTGCTCCTTGGCGCGGCCGTCTTCCCCGTGTGCCTGGCTCCGGCCGGAGAACCGCCCGCCGGACAGGCTGCGACCGCTCCCCGGTTCGTGATCGTGCTTGGCGAGAAATCCTCCGACCCTGAGAAGTTCGCCGCCGAGTTCCTGGCCGAGCGTCTTCGGAGGAGTCTCGGCGCCGAGGCGGCGGTCGGAGCCTCCGCGCCGGCGGCCGGTGACGCGACCGCCATCATTCTCGGAACGCCCGAGAGCAACCCGGCGCTGGCCAAGTTCAGGGCGGATCTGCCCAAGGATGCGCCGGAGGGTTTCCTGATCACCACTGACGGCGGGGCCACAGTGCTGGTCGGTGCCAGTCCCCGGGCCGTGGTCTACGCCTCCGCCCGACTGCTCTCCGAACGTGGCTGGCGGTTCCGCGCCCTCCACGACCTGGGCGAGGTGGCCATCGACCCCAAGACCGCCATGCCCGCCGGACCCATCCAGGACGCGCCGGTCGTCGCCATACGTGCAACGGTGACTGACTCGCTTGGGGACGTCATGCCTCGTTACCTGGACTGGATGGTGTTCAACGGGCTCAACCGCCTGGTGGTCCGCGTCGATCTGGTCGGGGTCGGCTCCGTCGCGGCCACGTCCAGGGAACTGGCCCGCCGTGGTCTGACACTGGAGCTGTGCGCCCCGGAGTCCTGGTGGCGGATTCAGGCTGGACTCAAGGGTGATGAGAAGCCCGAGGACGTCGCGGCGCGGCTGGGCGAGGCCCAGCGGAAGGCCGTGGAGAAGGCCCCAGGCGCTGTCGCGAGCACCCTGGAGGCCGTCGTGGCCGCCAGGGGGTATGCCGACCCTCTGGGCGCGCCATTCGCCGGCCCTCGCGCGCCACTGGGGGACATCCGCGCGCTGGTTGGCAGGGAGCCCCGGAGGGATGCCGTGCTGATCCCCTGCCCACCCAGGCGCCTGCTCTTCGATGAGTCTAGCGTTGCTGCCGGCTTTTTTGCCGCGTCGGCGTGGAAGGGCCCCCA
>Ga0302238_1002024_pt1 | contig 14986 bp, 32 predicted proteins | sample AAG_UR_Asn_MG_FD_193527 | JGI IMG/M metagenome (GOLD analysis project Ga0302238, IMG submission 193527) | Enriched activated sludge microbial communities from anaerobic digester in WTTP, New Holstein, Wisconsin, United States - AAG_UR_Asn | ecosystem: Engineered > Bioreactor > Anaerobic >...
AGTATTTGTAAAAGATATGGCTTAAAATTTATTAGAGACCCTTATCAAATAGCTCATGGTAATCTTAATTGTTTAGTCAAACAAGGAGGTCAATTACTAACCAATGAATTGGTTAGCTTGTAACTATCCTCTACAATATACTTATTGTTTTCATTGGATGCTACGATTGGTTGATTGACGTACAACCGGCTGGATTTCAGCTTTATCTGTTTTTTCTAATAATACTTCTAATTCACTTACATTGTTAAATTTGTCTTGCATTTTATCAACTCCTTACTAATTTAATGGTTCAATATATTTAAAAACCTTTTTAGATTTAAATATTGATAGAAGGAATGGAGATGATATGATGGAAGTAAAAAGAGTAACTAAAAAACAATATGAACACGCAGTGGAAGATAAGACCACTGAGGGTTATAAAGTAGAATCAAAAACCAATACTCAAGCAGTATTAGTGAAAAGAGATTTAGGTAGTGCAATGTGGCATATCATAATCTTTATTCTAACTGTTTGGTTCACTTTGGGTTTGGGAAATATAATCTATATAGTATATAGATATTTTGTAAAAGCAGATAAGGTAATCATAAAGGTGGAATAAATGACAGAAGATATTGGAGAAGTTGCGGAAGAAATCTTTAAAGAGATGGATGCTGAAAAAGAAATCAAACAAAACAAACCTGTGGAGGTTGTCAAAATGGTTGAGGAAGGTAAAGTAGATTATTCTTTTAATCCTGAAGGAAAAGGAAGAAAAGAAATAGTAAAAGTAATGAGAGCTTGCGGCGAAGAGAAAAAGAATCTAAGTGCTCAAATAAAATCCTTAATACAAGAAAGAGCTAAAATAACAGAGTTTAATATTAAATTAAGAAAAGAATTAATTAAAATATCTAAACCAAGAGAGAAGGTAACAGCTTAATTGCTGTTACTAAAAACGAGAGGGGATTTATTTGAAATTGAAAGCGCTGGTTAATTTAACTTATAAAGACAATGTTTCTTGGAAAACTTTTAAACATAAGGCAGGAGATATTTTTATTACAAATGATATTAATGCAAACTTTCTTATTGAAAGTGAGTTGGCTGTGGAAGTGAAAGAATGAGTTTATTCAAATATGAAATAGCAGGAACAGTTACCGACAAGAATGGCCGGAAACGGTTTTTATCTTTTGGTGCTAAAGATACAGAAGATGAAGCTAAAATAGAAATAGAGAAATTAAGAATACAAAAACCAGATATTTTATTTAATGTAAAAAGATTACAAGGTTGGGATTAAAATGTTTGAGCTAAATAGTAGAGTTTGGATTTGCCCTGATTGCAATACGATTGTTTTAAAAAAGAAAATTGGAAATTATAAACCAAGAGTTAGATATAAGTGTTTATGTAAAGAAATAACTGTTACTGCTCAAGAAATGGAAGCAACTAAAGGAAGGATAAAAAATGATAGATGTCTGGAAAAGGGTTGGGTCAGAGCGCGAATAATTGCTGTAAAAGGGATGTCTGATGAATAGATATTATAAAACTATTTTTAGTTACATTAAAAAACATCCAAATTCTACAACTAAGGAAATGCATAGAGAGTTGGATATTAATTGTAAAACTGTTTATAGGATTTGTAAAGAGTTGGCTTACAGTAAGATTATTAGTTGTAAGGTTAGCAATAATACTTATTTTTATACTGCTTTGGTTACTAAACTCCCGAAAGAGTTAAAGTCATTAAATGATGATAAACCACAGGGTATTAGATATATTGACGATTGGTAGGGGATAAACACCTCAATAATTATATTTAAAAACCTTTTGGTACCTATATATTGTATAGGAGTGATATAAATGATTGGTCAAAATTTAATTAATAGAGTAGCAAGAGAAGTTAGTGACGAGGTAAGAGTTAAGGAGTTTTATAGTTCATTGACTCCAGAAGAAAAGAAAGTTTTGGGAGTGAGAGAATGATTGATAGAACAATTTTCGGAAAATATCAAAATGATTATTTTGTTAGTGTATATATGAAAAATCATTTAGAGGTGATAGAATGAAATTCACTTTCAAAAATAAAATAGATGGACGAACCTTTGAGGTGGAAGGTGATGATGAAAAGAATGCTGGGGATGTATTAAGTTTTTTGGTTGATGATATAAGACAATGGGAGATAGTAAAGGACTAAAACATACCTTTAAAAAGGTTTTGGTATATAATAATATTAAGGAGTGATAAATTATGATAGTAGAAAATGTAAATAAAGAAATTTTTGAGTTGAAGAGAAAAATTATTGATAACAAATATGCAATCCTTCAGAACAAAATGGGTTTGGAAAAATATGAAAGAACCTTAATGGGTGAAATAGCTAATGCAGTTGGAGAAGACAAAAAACCATTATTTTCAAATATGGAGAAAAGACAAGCTGAATTTGAAAGAAGGTCTGCCGAGGATAAAGATTATATTGTTCTCAAAGAATATATCCAAAAATTGGAAAGAGATAAGGACGAAATGTATGCTGAATTAGAGTTCAAGCAAAATGTGTTCTTAATAGAAATTGAAAGAATTAGATTAGGGATGGAGGGGAAACAATGAAATATCAAGTATTATTATTTAAAAAAATAAATGTAGAAGCAGAAAATGAAAAAGATGCTTTATGGAAAGCTAAATATTCTATTGATTTGGAAGAAGATAAATACCTGGAATCTTTTGTTAAAAAGGTGAAAAAATGACTACTAAAACTTTTTGTGATGCCTGTGGGAAAGAGATGGAAAGAGCAACAAATAAATTTGATACATTATTTGATATAATTGATTTGTGTAAGGAATGTGAAGATAAAGCTCAGGCTTTACTTTGGGAAGTTAGAAATAAGCTTAAAGGAATAAAAACTCAGGATGAAAAAATTGATGAAGCACTTGATGTAAAGTTTCATTTAGATAAAGCAGAACAAGAAGAGGAAGAAGAAAGACATATAATATTACAACAAATAGATGATGAAGACCATGAACAATATTTAAAAGATAGAGGTGAACAGTAATGGTAGATATTAAAGAAATTTATAATTTCATTCAAGAAAAGAAAGAGGTTTTAATTCCTGAGGTAGCGGAAAAGTTTAATATTCCAAATTCTATTGCTGGAAAAAATATGCGTTATATGCGAACAATAGGGATGTTGGATAGTAAGCAATTTAAAACTAAAAGGATTTATTTTGCAACCAAAAGCATGCCTACAAAAAGATTAAGCTTAGATGAATTATTACAAGGGGTTGAGTAAATATGAAGTGTTTAGAAGTTTTAGAAAGTGGAGATAAGACAAGAAATAAGGGATATTTATTTTGAAGGTTGGCGGAAAGATTATTTTGGAGGTAGAGATTTATCTGCAATAATTAGTGGTAGTGGTTTTATTTATCAATCTGAACATGAAATTTGTAGAGATGAATTTAATAAATTATTACAAATGTGGGAATTTGCTAACGAATGTAAAGAACAATTAAGTTTAGAAAGACATTTACAATATAGAGGTAGATAAAAGATGAAATGTAATTATTGTGGTAAAGATTTAACTAATAAGAATGATGTTTCTTCTAATGGAAAACATTATTGTAATTTACCTTGTTTAAAGAAAAAAATTAGAGAACTTGAAATAAATCTAATAATGGAGGGAAAAGAATGAATGATTTGACTTTTTGGGAAAGTTTGTTTTGTACTTTTTTGGGTTTGATTACTGGAAGTTTGGCTGTCAGTACAAACAATATTTTTCTTGCAGTGGTTTTGTTTCTTCCATTTTTTGTTTCAATGAGTAAAAGGAAAAAGAGGGAATTGAAGTGAGTGCGATTGAAGTTTTGCAAACATTAAGAATAGCTTTACCTTTTGTTATTTTGGGTGCGGTTGTTCAGCGTAATTTTGATGTAGGTTGGAATGAATCTTTTGCAAGTATAATAATGATTTGTGTTGCATTAATTTATTATTATCTTATGGGGTGGATTATAAATGAAAAACAGTAGTGCGGTTGAAGTTTTGAAAGAAATGCGTTCTTTATTTAATGAAAGTAATTCTTGGGAAGTTACACAAGAAAGAGATAATGCTTTGTATCAAGCGTTGTTGGCTTTAGAACAAAAAGAAAGATTAGAGAAGTGGCTTAATGAAAAAATTGTTGAAAGCGAGAGATATCCTGATACACAAGAACCAGCTTATTATTATAGAAAGGTTTTGGAGTTGATGAAATGAGTTATTTAACTAAAAGTGAAAAACAAATGGAATTTAATATGAGAAAAGCACAATATTATTTAGGAATACAATGTTCTTTAAGCAAAGGTGATGGAAAGGAAATGAAAGAATTAATGAATGAACTTATTGATGATGCTTTACAAGAAGGTAGGAAAGAGGGTGCGATTGAAGAACTTAAAAGAATTGAAGAAGCTTGGCATCACATTGGGAGTAAAGGAGTTTGTAATTATATTCAAAAAAGAATTAAAGAATTGGGTGGTGAAACAAAATGAGAACTGAATTAGAAACTTTGAATTGGGTTAGAAAGTTAATGAAACCATTACCCGCTTCTGTTGATAAAACAAAGTTGTGGATTGCCGGTAGAAAGGTAAATGCAGAAGAATTTATTCTAATTAGTTTAAGGCAAAAGGTTCTTAGAAAGATTGAAAAATTGGAGAAATTATAGTTACCTATAACTTAAAGGTTTAAAAACCTTTTTTGTTATAAGTATATAAGGTTGGGGGAGTTTAGTATGATAAAGAAATTAACCACTTTCGAAATAGATGAAAAGTTGTGGTTGAAGTTTGAAGAGAAGAGGGTAAAGAATATTGATAGAACTCAAAAATATGCGACAATGAATAAATCAAAAATATTAACAGAATTAATACAAGGCTATCTGGATAATAAGATAGATATTGATTTATCAATAGTAGAAAAAGAACCTCAAGTTAAATCTTCTCAGGCATTTCATATGCCATTAGAAGTATTTGTTAATCTTGAAAAAAGATTAAATGAAGAGAAAAATAAGTATATTGAGGATTTAGAAAAGTTTCAAACCGTTGGAACAAAGAAAAATCTTCTAATAAAGTTAATTAGATACTATGTGCAGAAGTGATTTTAATGATAAAAGGAATAACTTATTGGATAGAAATTTTTATTTCTATAATAAGTGTTCCTTTATTATTAATTTTATCTATTTGTCTTCCTGCAATAGTAATTTATCTATTTTGGAATTATTTAGTGGTACCAGAATTTATGGTAGCTCCTTTAACTATTTCTCAAACAATAGTATTATTTATAGGGTTAATTATATTTAAAGTATTTTTTGGTGTTAGAAAATGATAATGATTGCTTGTGCAACATATTCTGGAGCAGAGCGTTATCTAATACCTTATATTGAAGGAATTAGAAGTCAAACCTTTACTGATTATGAATTGGTCTTTTGTGATAATTCTGACACGGACGAGTTTGCAGAAAAATTAAAATCATTTGGAACTGTGATAAGGTCGCTGGCAAATAAAAATATTCATGAAGCTTTAGAAATGGCTTATAATAAATTAAGAGATTATTTTTTAGCTGGTAAATATACTCATATGTGGATTGTTGAAGCTGACCAAGTAGTTCAGCCGGATGCGTTAGAAAGATTATTGAAAGAAGATAAAGATGTAATTGGTTGTCCTTATCCTTTAAATCAAAATAATGATATTGTTTGTGTGCATGATTTTACAACAGAACAAATATATAAAGTGTCAGATATTAAATTAAAAATAAATAAAGAAGGGCCGGTGTTTAAGGTTTGGGGTTGCGGGCACGGAGCCGTGTTAGCTAAAAGACATGTATTAGAAAAAATACCTTTTAGGATTGATGAGAAAAATAAATTAGCCGCTTCACCAGATACTTTTTGGTATCAAGATATAAAGAAAGCAGGTATAGAGGTTTATTGTTTAGGAGATTGCTGGACAGACCATTTAAGAGTAACTGGTGGTGGAATACAATATCCAACTGGTGTTAGAACTTATGAATTGCCAGAATTAACGGTTGTTAAATGTAAAGGAGATTTTTGGAACAATGGAATTAATCCAAAGTTTTTTATTATGAAGGGGCAGAAGAAAGTATTACCAAGAATTATTGATGAAATTACTTATCAAGCATTACAGAATGGATTACTAATTAAATGTGATTCAACAGCGGATGAGGAAAGTAAAAAGTTAATAGAAGAAGAAAAATTAAAGAAAAAATTATCTTACAAGGAGAGGTGGAAGGTATGAAATTTATTAGTTCAGATAAAGTTTTAAAGAGTGAAGAGTTTATTAATTGGCGAACAGGAGTTACCGTTAAACCACAAGTTATGGAAATTCATCCTTCTAATGTTTGTTGTAATGCTTGTTCTTATTGTTTTTATAAAGATAGAAATGATGCTAAAATAATGACTGATGAAGAATTAGGTCAAGCACTTGAGTATTGTAAAGATATTGGAGTTAAAGCAGTTACTTTTAGTGGTGGAGGAGAACCTTTTTGTAATACAAACTTTTTATCTAACCTTGCTTATGCAACATCTGCTCTTGATTTAGAAGTAGGTATTATTACTAATGCGGTATTATTAAATAAAGGAATGGCTGAAATGGTATTATCATTGCCTAAAATTAAGTGGATTAGAATTAGTTTTGATGCTATAGATAGTGAGCAATATCAAACTATTAGAGGAACAAATTCTTTTGATATTGTAAAACAAAACATTAAGGATTTATTGGAAGCTAAAAAAGCTTGTGGAAGTAAAACCACTATCGGATTACAAATAGTGGTTTGTAACGATAATTATTATTCTATAAGTCAATTTATTGATTTTTGTAAATCAGAATTTCCTGAAATTAATTATATTCAAGTACGACCACTTGAGGTAATGATAAATTCAGAACCTTATAATGAAAGTCAAAAAGATATTATTAAATCTCAATTAGATTTTATTAAAAAAGCTAATAAAGAATTCTTTTATAATAAAGTAATTATTTCAGATAAGTGGGATTTAATTTTTGGGGAAAGAGATTTTGGTTTTACTAAATGTCATTGTGCTCCTTTCATTGGTGTCATTGATGCTTATTCAAATTTTTACCTCCGTTGCCATCAAGTTCAACATAAAGATTATTTAATTGGTAATATTAAAGAGATGTCACCAGAACAATTTTGGGTTAATAGAAGAAAATGTTATGAACATTTAGGGTTGACTCAAGGATTTAATCCAGCAGTTTGTCCAGTAGGTTGCAGGGGAGCTGGAATTAATAGAACCTTACAAGGAATATTGGAGAAGGGAGAACATGACCTATTCTTGTAAAAACTTATATTTAAAAACCTTTTTGGTATAATATTAATGGTGATAAAATGTTGTCGCAATTGTTTTTAGTAAGAGCTATAGTAAATGGAAAAGATAAAAGTATCTATATTAAAGCTGAAAAAATGGAAGAAGCTTTAGATATAGCTCTTTATTATTTTGGAGAAACTTCTGCTATAGTAAAAATTGAAATGAAAATGTCTTTATTATTTGAACCAGAAGAAGAGGTGTTACCATGAAATTTCATGTTATAGCTCACATGGTTAAACCTGATGGAACTCAGTTTGAAAGAGATGAAATAGTTGATACTTCTACGGAAAAAGCTTTCAAAGGTTTAGAAAAAATAGAAGATTTTATAAAAGCGTATGAAAGTGTAATTCGTTGGGGAACTAAAAAGACAGAGGTTAAAATTTGTGAGGTTGTGAAAGATGGAGATAAAGAATAATTTAAAAAGATTAGAAAATCAATTAATTGAGAACACAGAAACAATAAAGGATTTTCCAGTTAAAGGAGTTATCTACCGAGACCTTACAACGATTTTGCGTGATAAAAATTTATTAGATGATTGTATAGATTTAATTTTAGAAAAGATTTATCAAGAACAAATACATTTTGATATAGTAGCTGGTATAGAAAGTAGAGGATTTATTTTTGGTGCAATAATTGCTAATAATAGTTTTACTGGTTTTATTCCAATCAGAAAAAAAGGTAAGCTCCCAAGAAATGTTATAGGCCAAAAATATTTCTTAGAATATGGGGAAGAAGAAATAGAAATACATCCTGATGATGTTAAAGATAAAAGTGTTTTAATTGTTGATGATGTTTTGGCGACTGGCGGAACAATGGAAGCTACTTGTAAATTAATTGAATTGTCTGGTGGAAAAGTAGCTGGGTGTGTATCCGTTTTAGAAATAGAAAAATTAGAAGGAAGAAAGAAATTAAAAGATTATAAAGTAATTTCAGGTGCAAAAGTATGATTGGAATAATTGGTGGAAGTGGTTTGGAAGATTTCATAAAAGCAGATTATATTTATGAACATAATACATCTCCTTATTGCTTTGCTAAAATAAAAGGAGTTAATATCGTGTTCATGAGCAGACATGGGCTTAATCATGAATTAATGCCTCATGAGGTTCCTTATAAAAATAATGCTTTAAAGTTAAAACAATTAGGTTGTAAAGCAATTATTGATTTATCTGCTTGTGGTAGTTTAAGAGGAGTTATTAAACCAGGTGATATAGTTGTTCCAGATAGTGTTGTGGATTGGACAAATAGATTATCTTCAATAACAAATGAACATGTATCAATGGGAGAAGTAATTGACCAAGATTTAAGAGAAATTATTTTAACAGAAACTGATTGTATGGGTTGTAATAGTTTAATTACTATACCTGGCCCGAGGTTTTCAACAAAAGCAGAAAGTAAAATGTTTAGAGCTTTAGATTTGGATATTATTAATATGACTACTTGCCCTTTTTGCTTTATGATAAAAGAATTAGATATACCTTATGTAGTAATTGCAATGGTAACAGATTATGATAGTTGGAAACCAAATCATTTTGTTACAATAGAAGAAGTTAAAGCAGTAATGAAAGCTAATGCTAAAAAAATAATGCCAGTATTAGAAGTAATTTTACCAATTATTAATAAGGAGTTTTAATTTATGAAAATTGCTTTTGTTGCACAAACTCATTATTTTGATTGTGCTATACCAAATCAATTACCTGGACATGATATAAAAGTTTTTGATTATAGTTGGGGGCAAGACACTTCAGTTATAGTTAAGGAAAAAGATAATTTTGATATTTGGTTTTTTATTAGAGGAGAACATTTTCCTGAAAAAGATTTAAAGAAATTGTCAGGTAAAAAGGTATGGATATCTACCGAACCTATTGAAAGAGAAGGAGTTATAAATGAAATAAGAACTGGAATGAATAAACCTTTTGATAAAAAATATCATTATGATAAAACTCATTTATCTAAGTTAAGAGGATTAGGTTATTATTTTAATGATGAGTTTCAATTGCCAGTTAATTTAGATGTTTATACTCCACCAGAAATATTTGACGAAAAATATGATTTTTGTTTTGTTGGAAGAAGTACTCCAAGAAGAGAAGAATATATGGCTAACCTTAAACACAATTATAAATTTATTCATGTAGCCCACGGATTAATTGGTAAAGATTATGTTGATATGATTACTAAAGCAAAAATAAATTTGAATTTACATATAGATACTTATCCTCAATTACAACATAGGGTTCAAAATATGTTGGCTTGTGGTTGTTTTGTAATGAGTGAATTATTAACTCACAACGAAGATTTAAGACCGATGGAACATTATATTCCAATAACAAGTGTTAATGATATTAATTCGGCTGGAGTAAAATTCTTAAGAGACCAAGACAATAGAGACTTAATAGCGAAACAAGGGTATGAATATGTTAAAGAAAGATTTGATTCAGTTAAATGCTGGAATGAATTAATCAAGGAAGTTGATGGACAATGAATATTGAAGATGCTAATAATGAAATAAAGGGGGAGTGTTAGATGGTTAAAGATTTAGTTAATGGAAAAGAATGGAAAGAACCTTTAAGGTTAGATTTAGGGTGTGGTCCTTGGATAAGAGAAGGATTTATTGGAATAGATATTCGTAATTTTTGGGAAGGAAATAAAATAAAAGATTATGAAGTAAAGGCAGATATTTTTTGTGACTTAAACAAAGGTATTCCTTTTCCTGACAATTCAATTGACCAGATTAATATGGGACATTTTTTGGAACATGTAGCTAATCCTTATAATATGTTAGATGAATGTATAAGAGTATTACAACCAAACGGAGTAATAGATATTGTAGTTCCTTTAAATGAAATATATTCTCCTGACCATATAACAAGTTTTTATTCAGAATGGTTTGATAGAAATATACATTTAGAAGGAGCTTATTTTAAAGGAAGATTATGGATTGTTTCAAAAGAAATTTATTTAGAGAATATTGAAAAAGAACAAAGAGCTATTTGGATTTTAAAAATTAGATTGGGAGTGGATAAAAGATGAAAATTATTTATATAATGCCTTCTGCTTATACTTGTGGGGGAAATAGAATAACAATAGAACATTGTAATGGTTTGGCTGAGCGAGGTCATGAAGTAGGTATTATTTGCTTAGATAAAAAATATTCTTTTGATTGGATAAAAATAAATCCAGCTATAAATATTATTTGGCAATCAGAAATAAGAGGAGAAAAGAAAAATTATTTTAAAAATACAAATATTGTTGTTTGTACTTATTATGAAACATTTTATGATATGATTGGGTTTAAAGATTTATATCCAAATGCAAAATTATATTATTTTATTCAGCAACTAGAAGATAGATTTTTCCCTGATGAAGGGGGAAAGAAAAGAGTTAAAAGAACTTATGAAATGTCTAAACAGTATAATGTAGGAATAATTACTGAGGCAAAATGGTTGGTAAAAGAATTAGAAAGATTATATGGATTTAAACCTATTTATATTCCTAATTGTCAAATACTTCCAGAAGAAATACCTAAAACAGAAATTAAAACCAATAAAGTAAAAGTTCTTGTTGAAGGCAATGCTGAAGCGCCTGGAAAAGGAATACAAGATGCTTGGGAAGCAATTAAGGATTTAGATTGTTATAAAATATTATTAACAAATAGTCAAGAACATTTAGTGCCACTTAAATTTGATTTTGATGAAATGTTTTGTAATGTACCTTGGGATAGGGCTTTAAGTGTAATAAAAGCATCAGATATTTTAGTTAAGCCCAGTTACTTTGAAGGAAGCCCTACACCAATTATGGAAGCTTGGGAATTAGGAACAGCTGTTGTTACAACTAATTGTACTGGCTGGGACGAATATGGAATTAAAGATATCAATTGTAAATTGGTTAATATTGGTGATGTAGAAGGAATAAGAAATGCTGTAAAGGAATTAATAAACAATAAACAAGAAAGAGAAATATTAATAGCTAACGGTAAAAGGATAGCTAATAATGAGTTTAATGGTTGGAAAAAATCAATAGATTTGTTAGAAAATACTTTTAAAAAGTAGAAGACAGGTATTTATTTATGAGTGAAGAAGAAAAATCATTAGTGCCAGAAGGATATAAATTAATTCTGCGAAAAAAAATGGGTTGCCCTCTTTGTCAGCGACCTGAATTAAGAGGTAGTGGGGATGAAGTTATTTGGAGTAGAAAATATAATCCTTTATTAATTTCAAGAATGTTTGAAGAAAAAAATGGGTTTATTTTTACTCCACAAGAGATTATGTTTCACTCTAAACATTTTGAATTAATATCTACTGACCAAAAAGAAATTAAAAAAGAAAAACAAAAATTACTTAATGAAATTATTGAAAAAGAAAAGGATATGATAAAGATTAATAAAATGAGAGAGGCAATTGATTTTGATTTTGATAAAGATATTGAGGGAAAGATTAAAGCATTATCAGCGGAAATTACAGAACTTAAAGCCAGTGGATTTGATAAGGATGAATTTTATCTAAAGAAAATAAAAGAATATAAGGCATTGTGTGAAATGCGTTATAAAACAAGAGATGAAATAAAGGAAGGAAATAATGTTTGTTTAGCAGTTTTAGAAGTTAGAGATTTATTTAAAAAAATGAAACAAATGGAAGCAAATGATAAGAAAGAGGCTGGTAAAAATGAACAGCCAAAACAATAATTATACTAAAGAACAAATTATACAAGTAGCTATTTTACATAAAGACGCTTTTTTTGAGAAGTTTGGTCTAAATATGCAAAGAGGACAGAAGGCTTATAGTGACTCTGTTGTAAAAAATGTTTTATTAAAAACAGGAAAAAATATTATTTTAAATGTTGCTAGACAATCTGGAAAGACAACTATTAATGTATGGTTAGCAATGTGGTTAATGTTATTTGCCCAGCCTTTTTGGGAACAATTAGGGTTTAAAAGCAGAGGATTAATGGAATTAGGTTGGGGGGCTCCTCAATTTGGTCAAGCTAAAACAGGGTTTGATAGATTAAAATTTGCCTTAGAAGAAGTAAAAAAACATTATCAAATAAATTTTGAAGAAGCAAATGGTAATACATTAAATATTAATTTACAACCTTACAAAAGTATATTATATGTTTTTCCTGTATCTATTGGTTCCAAAATTGAATCAAAAACACTTGATGTATTTTTTGGAGATGAAGCTCAATTTTTTGATGATAGCAGATTAAAGCTAGCAGTATTACCAATGCTTGCTTCTACTAATGGTGTAAAATTATTTTCTGGAACAACATCATTTAATACATGTTATTATTGGGAATTAATTAACTCAGATGATGACACAACTGAAAAGTTTATTTATGATGCTTATTCAATTATAGAACAAAAAAATGAAATGTTTCAAAAAACAGGTAATGCTGAATATTTAAATTATGAAAAACACTTCTTAAATGAATTAAAAGAACATGGAGAAGCATCTGATTATATTCAATCTCAATATTTATTGAAATGGAAATTAGATAGAGGAATGTTTGTATCACCTGCTAAAATGTCAAAGATGTGTGTTAATTTACCTGTAGTGAAAGAAGATTTAGTTAATGATATTTTTATTGGAATTGATTGTGCAAAAGAAAGTGATTCAACTGTAGCTTGTGCTTGGCGTTGGGAAATGTATCAACGACCAGAATGGGCTGAACCAAAAAAGTGTTTAAGAGTTTTGGATTGGTATGTTATAAATAAAGAACTTTATTCAGACCAATGGGAAGTATTAGAAGGAGAATTCTTAAATCATTACAAACTCTACAAACTAAATATTGATGGAACTGGAAGTGGTGATGGAACAGGAGATTGGTTTTTGAAAAAATATGATAAAATAACTTATGATATTTTTAAAGCGAGAGAAGCTAATGGAAGAAGAGGAATTGTTAGACCTATTAAATTTACAGCGCAATCAAAAAATGTAATGTATAAACAATTACAGTTATTAGTTGATAATGACCAAGTTTTAATTCCTATTGACCCTGATGGTTTTGGTTATAATAAATTTGTAATGGAAAGTAAGATACTTTTAAAAAAATACAAAGGAGATTTATTAAGTGTGCATCACGATGATAGTGATGGAGCAACGGATGATTGTTGGGATGCCTTGGCTATGACTTGTTATGATATAGATGCTATCCCTCTTGGCTCACAGCCTTTAAAGATTAATAAATTTACAGTAAAGGAAGAATTAACTAAACCAATTACAAGACAAATAACCGAAGAGTGGATTAATAAAAAATTAAAAAGAAAAGAAAGCTGGTAAAACCGTATTTAAAAACCTTTTGGATTATATTAATTTTATAGTTTGATGCAAAAAATACATTTATAAATAAGTTAATGAAATAATCTTTAAAGGTGAAAAGAATGTTTGAAAAAGTGTTTGATATAATCGAAGTTATTTCAAAAAAGATTTCTAAGCAAATAGACATTCTTATCAGTAAGGCCAAAATGTATTTAGACCAAGAAAGGAAAAAATATTTTTTGGACACAACTAAGTTTATTTTATTCTATGGAGTTTTAGTAAATTTAGCAGTATCACTAATTTTTCAAATACAATTCAATCTATTTAATATAATTGCAAGTGGTGCAATTTATTATTTATTGGTTGATTTATTAGAATTATTAGCTAGTTTAGATTTTATATTATTTAAAAGAGGGGAAAAGAAATGATTACTTTAAAGGAAATATTAGATGGTAGTAAAGATAGAGAAATGGAAATAAGAGAAGAAATTAAGAAAATTGATGAATTACTTAAATTACTTCCAACTACAAATAGTAACTATGATATTTGGTTAAATAAGAGAAATGATTTGGAAGCACGATTAGTAAAAAAAGAGTCAGTTAAAGAAGCTTATGCAAGAACTCCTGATGAAATGGCAATGAAAAATTACAATAAAAAATATGCTGATTTAACTCCTGAAGAAAAGAAAGAAGTAGATATTGAGTTAGGAGATTTAATGCAAGAGTTAGGAGAAGCTTGTAAAAAGAAAGAAGCATACACAATAATTAAAGTTGATGGTGCAGATATTCCTGTTGAGATTGACCCTGAGGAACAAACTGCTAAGGACATGAAAGGAAATAAATATATTAAATTACAAGGCGCTTGGCGAATGGAATCTGTTACTATAATGCAAGGTTCGCCAACCGATTATAAAGTAGGAAGTAGAGTTAGAATTGTTGGTGGTTTATATTCCAATTCTTTTGGAAAAATCACAGCAATGAATGAAAATGAAATAACGGTTGAAACAGAAGTGGATGGAAAGAAAGTTAAAGTATTACCAAAACAAATTGTTATGGCTGAAGCTTTCACTAATGTTATGGAAGCTTTAAAAGAAGGAATGAGTAAATATAATCCAGCAAAGGTTGTTAGAAAAGAAGGTATTAGTAAAGATACAGAAGATTGGATATACCAAGTATATCAAAAAGGAGCAACCGTTGATGACATTAAGGATTTATTAAGAATAGAAAAAGATATAGTAATGCCTTTAGAAGGAATTAGATATATTATTCAAAATTATAAAGAAGGATTTAAGGAAGCAGTTATTGGTCAAAAAATACTTGTTGGTAATTTTGATTCAGATTATCCCGCTATTGTTACTGGAGTAGATAATGGGAAAGTAACAACAGCTCAAGTTAAAATGTATGGTGTAACAAAAGAAATAATAATTG
>Ga0302238_1002026_pt1 | contig 14981 bp, 7 predicted proteins | sample AAG_UR_Asn_MG_FD_193527 | JGI IMG/M metagenome (GOLD analysis project Ga0302238, IMG submission 193527) | Enriched activated sludge microbial communities from anaerobic digester in WTTP, New Holstein, Wisconsin, United States - AAG_UR_Asn | ecosystem: Engineered > Bioreactor > Anaerobic >...
GCATCCCCGTCGGAATCAGTTGCGGTAAGCGTAATTGCCTTCGCGGTATCTTCATTGGTGGTGACGCTCTGTGCAGTTGCCACGGGGGCGTGGTTTACTACTGCGGTGACAGTTATCGACACCGTTGCAACGTCGCTGTCAATCTTTCCGTCGTTCACCTTGAATGCGAACGAATCGCTCCCGCTGTATCCGCTTGCAGGCGTATATGTCCTGCTTGCACCTGAGCCCGTCAGCGTGCCATGTGCAGGATTCGTCGTGATCGTATAGGTCAATGCATCGCCGTCTGAGTCGCTACCGGCGAGAGTTATCGCCTTCGCCGTGTCCTGTGCGGTCGTAACATTTTGTGCGTTGGCCACAGGCTTGTGGTTCACCGCTGTAACAGTTATTGAGACGGAGGCAACAGCGCTGTCAGCCTTTCCGTCATTGACTTTGAATTTAAATGAATCAGCCCCGCTGTAGTTGGCCGCAGGAGCGTACGTCACGCTCGGTGCAGTTCCGGACAAGGTCCCGTGCGCTGGGTTTGCGGTAACCGTGTAGCTTAGCATGTCGGCATCAGCGTCGCTTCCTACAAGAAGGATCGCCTTGGACGTGTTCTCGGTAACAGTCACGCTCTGTGATTCCGCCACAGGGGCATGATTTGTTGACGAACCGCCAAAGGTCACGGGATAACCGTTTGCATTCACTGTACCTTCAGCATCTACAACGTATATATATGCGGTCGCGCCATTAGCGAAAGTGCCCTGATTCACTATGGCTGTTATGGATGACGTGGACCAAGCGTTAGGGATCAACATTTCACGAACAGTACAAGCCGAATAAGTCGCTGCGTTTCCAATGCATGCGCGTGCCAAAGTCGTATCCATATAAATATCGGTGAAATACCACCAGTCATCTGTGTTTTTAGTTCGAACATATCCTCCAAGTCCAATATTTCTGGCTGTACCAGTATATCTGTCTGTCCAATGATCTAGATAACCCCATTTGGGATTAGTAGGAGAATAATCGAATGTCTGTTTTCCATTTACCCACCACCGTATAATACCATCGTTTTCAGCTATTAGCTTCATCATGGTTTCCATTTGAATCCAATTGCCGCGAGGCGTGGTGAAATCAACATACGGGTATCGATCGGCCCACCAAACGTTTTCGATATTGAGCCAAGGGCGCAAAGATGCACCATCATCGTTAACGTTCATAGTGATTGTAGAACCACTGGTAGGAAGCCCTCCCGATCGCTCCATATACCAATTGTTCCAATCCGGTCTATCCATTGTGTAAGGAGTTCCACCGCAACTATAATCAAAAAACTTCCAGTTGTCTCCACTATTAAAGGAGGAATCGCACCTCATTCTATACGATAAAAATACATGTGTTGGATCTGAAAATGTTATGTTTTTCCAGAAAATTCCATTCCATCCATTATCAGCTCCGCCGTTCTGAAAATTGCACATGGAAAGATATCTGGTGGTATGACTATGAGGAAGAGGCTGTCCACGTTGTACAGTCCTGTAATTAGGGGCATATGACGGGTCTGTAGGCCATCCCCCTGACCATCGGGCAGATAAAGGCTGCCCATGAGAGCAGTTATCCCAAACCAAGGGCTCCGCTGGTGATTTCATGCCGAATCCGGAACCGGAAATGGTTATTGTCTCATCATGCGTCAAAGTATTGTCTGACACTCCTGAAATTGCAGGGTCGCACCATCCGTCAGATGGCGCGAAAAGCGCCAGCAATCCCCATAGCATTCCGACTTGCAGCATCATGTTCTTTTTCATGCTCGTTCTCCTTTTCTGTTTTAGACATTATATGTATTAAATATTTTGTTTAATTACGGAGCCTTCATCGGTCCTATGTAACGGGTGGATACAACAATATCGTCGAACCAGATCCTGTTTGTCTGCTGTCCCGTTGCGTATAGCATCAACCAGAAATAGTTTATCTTGAGCTGTTCACTCGTTTGCCAACGAATTCCAGAACGCTTCAGTTTCAACATGCCATTCACCCAGAATGCCTGTTCGCCATCTGCCAGATCAGGTGTATTCACCTTCACCATCAATTCAAGACAATACCAGCGCCCGCGTTCTATGTGTGTCTCGGATTCGGAAGGATAAACTTTATAGAATTCCCCATTTAGATCTTTAGATATATCGAGATGATAAGAACGGAGTAGCAAGTTTCCGGGTTGATGCAGTCCCATCGGATCAGCAATCAATTGAGCGATGAAATAATCAATTCCATTAGGTTTTGACTTCGAGATATTTACCATTCCTTTTTCCCTGACTCCGGCCAGACATCCGCCCGCAATCGGATTTTCACCCGGTTCATAGTCTTCAGCGAAGCGGCAATACCAACGTGCATAAACCTGATTTTCTCCCCGGTCAAACCACTTGGTCAGATCGACCAGCACATTTTTTCCTGGCTTTGCCGAAAACTGTGCCGCGTTCCTACCCCCATGAACCAACTTGGGATCTGTGACGATCTGATTGTCCGGGGACGGATTACCATCCTTGTCATCCCATCTGCTGAAGTCACCGGACTCGAAGTTTTCCGCAAAAATTACGGAAGGATCGCGTTCAATGCCCACATCTCCCGGATAACGTGCGGCCAAGCCAGTGATACCATCTCCGGCATCTCCAGATATTTTAGTCGCGACCAGCGGCACGGAATCCGTTGACACAACAATCGCCTGTTCCCCAGTGGAAACCAGAACACTGGCCTTGTCAGCAAGACGCTCCAGGCGTATTTGGCCCTCTTCGACCTTCAACTTCGACCTACCGGAAAGAACATCTATTTCGAGTTTTGTTCCAAGCACGATCGCCCTGGCGTTAAATGTCTGGAACAGCATAGGGAATCCTTCAGGCTGTTTTGCGACATTCGCAGAAACCGTTCCATCTACTATCTGGACTTTCTTCCCGAATTTCTGCTCTGCGGGAGCGGGATTGAGTATTATTGAAGAAGCTGTTTTGATTTCAACCTTTGTGCTGTCAGGATAGCTAACAACTGCCCTGCCACCGTTTTCAGTTCTGACACTGTCTCCGGCATAAAGCGGAGTTCCGTTGTCTATAGTATAAAGCTTACCACCCCTCTCAACTGTAACATTCCCTTGTTTTTCAGCGAGGAAGGCGATTGACACTGGAACCGTGTCCACAGCTATCCCTGTTTTTTCCTTCTGATTCCAGAACCACAGCCCCACGGCCACAATTGCAAAACTCGCAGCCAGCGCCCACCACGAGGTTCCAGCTTTGAATGTTGCCTTTTTCCCAGTCTTTGTTCCAGAGGCCAAGCGCATTCGGATGACTGTACCGGGATTTCTTGTAGACCTTAACGGTTTATTCATTGAAGACTTCAGGACGGTGCGTGCGAGCAAAGCTCGACGCAACATCTGGTGAACATGGGCAATCCTTATAAAAGTCCGGATGTTCTCGGCATCCGATTTCAGCCATTTTGCAAGCTGATCCTTGTCCGACTGGGAAAGCCTTCCATCAAGATATGCGTCAATGATGTCGTATTGATTCTTCATGCCATCCCTTCAACGAGCAGGATTTTCCGGTCGATGCAGTCCTTGAGGAATTTCCGTATGCGGTGCAACGTTACGTGTACCGCACTTTCATTCATGTTCATGCGTTCAGCTATTTCCTCGCCAGGCAGATCATCGACATACCTTAGTTCGAGAACTTTATGAATCTGTCCGTTTTTCACTTCACTGAGGCAGTCTTTCAGGAAAGAGGCTCTCTGATCCAATTCAGGTTTCATTTCATCATACATGGAGGAAAGGCAGTCCATTATTTCCGAGTCATATGTTATGAAGCTACGGGCATGTCTGCGGCGGGATGCCATGATTTCATAGCGGGCGAATCCCAGCGCCCAACCGGTGAAGGGGCGTCCGGGATCGTACTCATCGAATTTCTGCTGGAGCTTTATAGCAACTTCCTGGAGGATATCCTCGGCCTCATGGAAATTCAGGACAAGGGATCCGATATAACCGGCAAGTACAGGCTGAGTGTGCGTCCAGAGGCGTGTGAATTGTTCATTCCGGTCCATGAATACGGTTTCCTTTTAAAGATATCTCTACCGGGATAATGATTTTCTTACACATGAAAGTGAAAATTTTCCGGATTTCTGCAATTGTCCAGAATACTTATATCGAAGTTGTCAGTCTGAAATCAGGCTTGCTGTAAGGAACATCAACAGCGGAAGCATTACGGATGTGCATATACTCATACCGGCTCTGTAAGACCTGGACACGAGTCCGTCCGGAACGGTTCTGCAGGCAGCCCCGAAAAGTCACACAGGTTACAGTCCGGATTGTTGGCCCAGGCATACCGGATGGCGACAGGATGCAGTATTTGAGGGCTCCATACGATGACTGATGCTCCTTCGATCACTGCCAAGGCCCAGACGAAACGACGATCAGTTCCCGCGACTGCAAATCCCCTGACCGGTCTTCCATCGCTTGTCTTCAAAGTTGAACCAGCTTCCAGGACAAACTCAACTGTGAAGGAGTTACCATTTCGTCTGCAGCTGGAATAATGCGGACTGCGATAAGGAACCGGTTTGCCATACACTGTCGCCAGCGCGGCTGCGGCCAGGCGGTGCGCCACAATGCGTTTCTCCTTCGGATGCAAGTCCACTTCTCCGCAATCTATGGTTACCGCCATAGCCGTTGCCGGTTCCGACAGGGCCTGCGACTGGGCTTCCCGCAATTCAGCCCATTCGCTTGCCTGAGGCATCTGCGTCCTCTCCTTTGCGTTAGGTATCTGAACGTAGATAAACGGGAAATTTCCCAAGCCCCAGTGCGAACGCCAGGAACGGATCAGTTGCGGGAAAAGTTCCCGGTAGTGGAACGCCTGCCAGCAGTTCTGTTCCCCCTGATACCATAGGACTCCACGGATATTGAACGGGATAAGAGGAGCGATCATTGTATCGAAAAGCTCGTGGGGAGTCTTTTGTCTAGGGGAGAGCCATGAATGAACGGCGACATTGCGCATGGGAGTCTGCATTTCAACCTGATAATGCCATGCTCCCGTCAATGATATAGAGCCTTTTTCTTCAGTTCCGACTGGACGGATTGACATTGAGCCAGCCGGACCGCTCAAACCGCAGCCTTCGCGGAATGCAGAAATCCTGACAGCAAGAGTGTTCCAACCAGGCCGCACGAGTTTTCCTGCAACCGCATACGTGCGGGAATGAGAAGGCATACCTGGTTTTCCAGGAGAGGTTGAACCGATCAGTTCCCCGTTGAAATAAGTCTGATCTTCGTCGGCACAATTCCCCAGGCAAAGTTCCAAGTCATATCCAATCCATTCTTTTGGAATCTGGCTATGGCGGCGAAACCATAATACACCGTGATGAAAATATGACGAATCCTGCCACGAGCCAGGCACCGTCATCAGGGGCCATTCCGTATCATCGAGTTCAGTGGCGGCCCATTCGATTCTGGGAGTGGACGCTGGCGGAGTGAATACAGAATAATCACCGGCAAGGCAAGCCTCGTATGCCAGCAGGTCACGGCGCGATTGTTCACCGTTGAGAAGGGCTTCCCGATCCATCCATGTCTCGCAGTGAGATCCGCCCCAGGCTGCGAGGATTAAGCCGACTGGCCGTTCCAAAATTTTGTGCAATTCACGGCCGCAAAGATAGGCGACTGCGGAAAAGTCGGCGACAGATTGAGGGGAGCACGGCTTCCACGAATCAGCGGAGCCGGAGGAAATTCCCTCGGAACCTGAAACAGGATGAAGGCGAAGTCCCGGGTGATTTGATTCTGAGGTGATTTGCTCCGCGCCGGTGCACCGTCTTACTGGCCAGGCCATGTTTGACTGCCCAACGCATAGCCATACCTCACCGATCATCACGTCTTGGATGACCACCGTTCCGCCTAATCCATTCACAACAAGCTCCACTGGTCCGCCCGGTGGCTGAGGGGGCAACGTTGTCCTGAATTTGCCAGAAGCATCCGCAGCAGTCAAAGTGATGCTTGAGCCAAGACGGATTTTCAGCTTGTCTTCTGGAACGCCTGTTCCCCAGATCACAATAGGCTGTTCGCATTGAAGCACCATGTGATCGCTGAAAATCCCGGCAAGCCTGGGCGGATCAGTATGAATTTGAGGATTATCTTTTCCTATTGTACTCTCTATTGGCATATTGTGTTACCGCCTGAATTTCTCCCTGCAGACATGTTTCATGCCATGATTCCGTGCATTGTTTGAAATGCCCTCGACAGTCAGGGGGTGAAATCCAACCAATGCCGAATCAGATAGACCTGTTGCGTCACCGCTTCCTACTGTGCGATAATCGCACCGATTTTAATGACATTACCGAGTGAACCGGCGGGCTTGTCCGGCAAAGCGCGGATTGTCAGCTTGTGCTCACCGTAGGGAACGGGATTGGTAAACCGACAACGGCGAAAGGTCACCACAGAGGTGCGATGCTTGATGAGGAAGTCGGACGCACTTGCCAGCTTCTGAGCAGGTTGGCCATCCACCGACCACTCGATCTGCCCGCCCTCGAACGACTCCAGCCAGTACAGACCGCACTGTGTGCCGGTAAAGCTGACGGTCAATTCCGCGCCTTTCGCGGGATCCGCCACGAGCAATGTCTCCGGCATGAAGCCGATGGTTTTTTTGTCAATTTTCCAGCCTGTTCCAAGCTTCATTGCGGCTTCTGCATCGATAATGGTCGGGTTCTCCATAGAATTTGGCTTGTACGGGACCGGCAGAACCGATGTGGAGGAATTACCTTTAACGATGCGTTCTTTGAGGAACTGCATGATTGCATCGGCATAGAGCTTGTGTCCCGCATCCGATGGATGAACGACATCTGATAGCAATGGAGTAGCAGGCTGTTTCTGCAGTGCGTCATACATCACTTTGCCCAGATCGATGTCCACCAGGCCGTAGTGTTTGCACAACTCATGAAGTTGGACAAAATCCTTCGGAGTTTCGCCTTTCTGGTAATACCGGTCCACTCCTCCTCCGGCTTTGGTGTAGATATAGGTGAACACGATCTCAGCATCGGGCAACTCCTTGCGGATCTGGCGGACGATGCCTTCGTTACAGCGAATGAGATCATCGCCGCCGGGGCCGTTGCAATAGGCGTCGGTAAAGATAAGATCCGGTTTCTTTGGCAGTGTGTCGTAACGCAGATGGAAATTGGCGTAGTCCGCACCCAAGCCACCAACAGATGTATTGACGGCATCGATCTTGGCATCCGGGTACTGAGCCTGCAATGCCTGCGTCACCAATGCCCGCCAGGAGTTTTTCTCTGGTGCCGAAGCGTTGGCACCGGCCATTACAGATGCACCGAGATAGGCAATGGTCAATTTCTTCTTGTTCACCAGCTTGTCGTAGGTACGCGGCAAGGTGAGACTGTCTTCAGGTGCGGCAAATGAGACACTGGCACACAGGGCAACATGACAAATACATATGACGGCGATGAGTTTCTGCATAATTACCTCCTTGAATTGTTCGTTTAATAAACATATTATAGGAGCATTTAAATTCATGTCAAGTGGTAAAATCAAAATAAATATTTCAATTTTAATTCGTGAATATTTCAAAACAGGGCTTGACAAGGCAAATATTTTATTGTAAGATATTGCTCAACAATACAACATCTTTGGAGAGGTTCTTATGGAAGACATTTTAAAAGGAATAACGAAGCAGGACAGGCTTGTAAAGCATTTCAAGTCATTGATAAGCTCAGGAGTCTACAAGCCCGGAGATCCGATACCTCCGGAAATCTCTTTGGCCAAGGAGTTTGGTGTCAATCGCAGTACCGTCGGCAAGGCTCTCGCCTCGCTGGCAAGTTCAGGAATCCTTGTCCGTCGCCAGGGCAGCGGCACATTTGTCTCGCAGGACATCAACGAGTCGTTCCTGCATCCGAATCCGGAAGGATCTGCAATTCCACATGCAGCCTGTTCCTCGGTCGCGATAATCAGCTATATAAGGACTGAGGATCCTAATTTCAAGATTAATCCCATCGGCCAGATACTTGCCGAAATAGAGGATTCGATTTCGAAGTCCGCAAAAAATTGCAAGGTGTCGTTCATAAACATGTATCCGGAACTCAGGATTGACAGCAAGCTGATCAATTCTTTGAAAAATGACAGGATTACCGGCGTTATATATATTGGATATGGCAATGAGGATGTTCTTTATTCCAACGTAGTTGATCTTAAGAACAGCGGATTTCAATTTGTCGTCTCGCTGCATGATTCGGAAATCTCCGAAGTCGACATGGTATGCACAAGCCAGGGAGAATTCGGATATCTCGCTGCGAACCATCTTATTAACAAGGGACACAGGAAAATCCTATACGTGCTTCCGGATTTCAATACAAAATGGATAGACAACAGGATAGAAGGTTTCAAAAGGGCCCTTTCTATGGCTGGATATGATTTTTCAAACAATATGATTATCAGATACGGGAAGAATATTGGTTCAACTCCAGATGGAGGCAGAAAGGAAGGATATGAGGCTGCGGAAATCATACTAAGGAAGAAGATAAGCTGCACGGGAATTGTAGCTGTAAATGACGCATATGCAGTAGGAATGATTGAATGCTTCAGGACAAGGGGCCTCGACGTGCCCGGGAAAATATCAATTGTCGGGACTGACGATGATTTCAATTTCAGGAGCATGAACATAACGACTGTAAAGCAACCTAACAGGGAAATAGGTGAAGCCACCGTTGAAATGTTCCTCCGCAAGCTCTCCGATGAAAAGGAAAGGTGTTGCTATGAAAAGCGCTTTGTGAAACCCAAGCTGATAGAAAGGAATTCGACCGCCAGGCTTAATGGAAATGTCATAATCTGAATGCAAGACGGACATCATACTTGTGAATAAAAAATAATTTCTTATAAAATAAACATATGAAGGATATAAAAATGAAAAAGGGACTGCTGCTAGCTGCAACATGCGTTTCAATCTTTGTCGGTGCAAAAGCCGGAGGAGCCGATGCGCTTGCCAATGGAAACTTTGAACTTGAAGACAATGGTTCGCTTGCGTGGTGGGAGCCGGGCCGATTCGTTCCATTGCGGATTCCCAACACTACTGCCGGCAGCGAGGATCTTATGTTACGCTTTGTCTGGGATACAGTTTCTCATGGCGATGGGAAAGGCTCGTTGAGGATCGATTGCAAGGGTTTTCAAGAAGGTGATGTAAAGAAGGATGTCGCCGGCGGTACACTTTCGTCCCCGCCAAATCAAACCATGATCAAGCCCGAAACGGAATATAAACTTACCTGGTTCTGGAAAGGCACGGGGCTTACTGCCAAGAACTTTGCAAGTGTGGTGGTGTTTGTCCAGTCACCGGGAGATGTAGCCGTGCCACCAGCAGGCAGCAAGTTTCTCAAGCAATTCGCCTTGGACATGAAAAGCGACACTGCCGAATGGAAGCAGGAGACGTTGAAATTCAAGACCCCGTCCGAAGCTGGCTGGGTACAAGTGAGGATTAATGTCAATGGCGGGGAGAAGCAAAAGAAATTTTCAATTTGGCTGGATGATTTAGCCCTGACACTGGCAGACGGCAGCACATTACCCGATATACCCGAACCGTCCCAGGTGTGGATGCCACGCAGTGCACCTAAAACCGCAGATGCGGTTGGGCTACCTGGTTTCACATTGATTGATCCGGCACAGCCCTACGGCAGTCGCATACAAAGGACGATGAAACTGCTGGCGACCAGCACACCCGAACATCGGAACCGTGTAAAGATCCTGTTCTACGGCCAGTCTATAATCGCACAGAACTGGTGGAAGAGCATCGTGGCAGACTTGCACGAACGCTTTCCCAATGCCGACATCGTCGCAGAAAATCCTTCGATCGGCGGCTTCCAATCCGACAAGCTAAAGGACACGATGTATGGAGATTGCTATCCCGCTAATGCCGACCTGATATTCTTCCACGACTACGGTACGCTCGATGTGGAAATGGAGGAGATGTTCGTCAACATGAGAAAGCTGACTACAGCGGAAGTGGTTGCGTTCACCCATCACGTAATGGCTCAAAAGGGATGGGACAAGGGCCAGACCAAAGATAGTGATCTAATCATGCGATTGGCGGCGAGTCAAGGTTTTGAGAGCATTGATATCCGTCCCAACTGGAAAAAATATCTGCAAACCACTAACGCCAAGGAATCAGATTTTTTAAAAGACGGGGTTCACCTTAATTCGGCTGGTGAAGCATTGTGGTTGAAGATATCCCTGCCCCATTTCAAGTACCATGACGATGCCAAGCCATATTGGGAGGATTGGATCAAGGTTTACACGCCTGACGGCAAACCATTCACCGCAGATGCCAAACAGGAATATCCTGCTGAAAGCATTCTGCTTGCCCAGCCGCTCAAGTTTTCCTTTGAAGGTAACCGGATAGATATACTGGCAGATGCCACTGTCGGGCAGAAACTCGGTACGGCCAAGATCCTAATCGACGGGAAAGTTCCATCATCGTTTCCCGAGCTTTACTACGTTACACGGGGATCCCGTCCGCCAAACTTTTTCCAACCTATGCTCCGCCGCGCCCAGATCGGCAAGGATCCGGTTGTGGAAAAATGGACACTGACATTCAACGGTATTTCCAACACCGGAGAGGATTTCAGCTATGAAGCCCATGGTTCGGTGACCGGGCCCGACGGCAAAGGAAATGCCAAGGAGAAGTTCGTTTCCAATTCAGGACGCCTGGTCATCGATCCGCAATGGTTCATCATGCAGGTCCTGGTGGGTAAGATCTCGCAAGGAAAACCATATCCTAATGGAACCACGTGTACCTTTGAGGTAAGGCCTAATTACATGGATGTATGGAAACCTGAAGCACCTGTTGCATCGAATAATGCATCTGCCCTATCGTCTGCCTGGAACGGTTTTGGCACGGTCCTGGCCTCGCCAATAGGATCAGGGAGCGAACAACGGTACACCTTGGCATCTGGATTGAGCAATGGACCACATACTTTGGAAATCATTCCCAATGGAGACGGAGAACTTCCAGTCCGTGCGATAGTAACCCATAAACCCCCGGTGAAATGAAAAACCTGTATTTAAATTGCTAATGATAGGAGGAAAGAGCTATGAAAGATAAATTCACCTTGATCGAGCTTTTGATCGTCATAGCAATTATAGCGGTTATGGCAGCGATGCTCCTACCCGCGTTACAGACTGCCAAGGATGCTGCAAAGTCAATTGCATGCGTGAACCTGCTGAAACAACTACAGACCGCTGCTCTCCTTTATGCAGGTGATAACAACGACTGGCTTCCTAATAATACGAGCGCAAATACTTCGGGGCTATTGGAAGGAGGTATGAACAATGAACTCAGAGAATATATAGATCTTGATTTTAACAAAACGCAAATCTACTGCCCGACAAGCGGCTGGACCAGTGCATATCCTGCGGGAAAGCAATATAATATGAACTACTTTATATTTGGACAGTTTCCACTTGACCAGGCTCCCAACTGGTATAGGCGCACACATCTTACAAAAATACCTATTCCAACTAAAACCTTTGGATTCTATGATAATTTTTACAAAGGGGCTCCGAGCTATATGAGCCTTACAGCAGCACCTTGGCTCAGCAATCATCGTAAACAGAGAATTTTCAATGCATCTTTCATAGATGGGCATGTGGATTCATTGGATGCAATCCTGCATTTCAACAGTGGTACCGATACGAATACGGTGGGCAAACATGTCAGAGGATATGACTTCAAACAGACAGGTACATGCAGTGTGTGCAAATAGAATAAAATAGTAGAACCTAACTGAATTATATAATGATGCGCGTCAGGATTGATAATAACTCGGAGGCGATTAATGAATAGATTAGGAATGAATATGAGAGGAATCATGAGTAGCGTTCTTTTAGCTTCTTTGGCGCTATCGAGTACGACAACGTGCAAGGCAGGCAATATTGTAGTAAACCAGAGCTTTGAGCAGGTTGACGACATAGGGGTACCAATTGGGTGGGAACTGGGAAGGCCAAGTAATGGCTGTGAAGCAAAGATAGATTTAGCTACAGCGCATTCCGGTAAAAATTCGCTGCTTCTCGAGCAAACAAAGGCTATCCAGCTTCCCGCTGGGGCCTTAGAAGCGCCAAATCTTGTAAAGTTCCTCCAGGACAAAAAGGCAGGAGGTTTTACTATCGCATCACAACGTGTTCCGGTCGAAGCAGGGAAAAGATACAATTTCAGCTTCTGGTATAAGGCGATGGGGCTTCAACGCGAAAACAGGGATGATCTGAAAAGAGGATATGCAGCTTTCCAAGTTCATGTTTTCTGGATGAAGGATCAGAATAAGGATGTTGATGGAAAGGATGCAAGATATTGGGTTTTAAACCGGCAGGTTGATTCTCCTGACTGGGCAAAGGTCTCAAACTGCCACTTCAACAGTGGACAGGATCGCCCTGCATATATCGCTCCCGAAGGAGCGAAATTCGCAAACATCAGATTCCAGCTTGTGACGGTGGCGCCGGAAGTGACACCGAAAGTCTGGATTGACGATGTCTCGCTTGTGGATGCCGATGTGGAGGATGCCGGCACATCAACTGTCCAAGTTGCTATTCCGAATCCGGGATTCGAGGATGGTGAAGGCAGTTCTCCGAAAGGATGGAAGACGGTTGGTGCAAGTACGAATAAATGGACTGGTGAAACTGCGCATTCAGGTGAAAAGTCCGTCTCCGTATCCGATGCTGGAATGGGTGATTTTTCCGGATGGGCTGTTGAGACTGCCGTAAAGAGCAACTGTTCATACTCGTTCTCCGGATGGATCAAGGGCGGGGATCTTTCACCGAATGATTTTGTAGGTGGAGGCGCATTATGCATGCAGTTCCTTGATAAAGATGGGCAGATTATTGGCAAAACAATTATTTCCAAGGCAGTTCCTGCAAAGACCGATTGGACGAATGTAAATACCGATAAAACATCTCCACCCAGGGATGCGGTTGCACTCCGGCTTATCGCAGGCCTCAAGTTCTGCAAGGGTACTGCCTGGTTCGATGATCTCTGCCTGACCGAGGAAGGCGGACTGGAGCAGAACATCACAATGATCCGTCGTGATAATCCAAAACCATGTGAAGGCATTACATATGCGGAAAATCTTCTTGCAAATGCGGATGTTGAAGAAGGTGACGGTGAAAAGCCCAAGGGATGGACTTATGTAGGAAAATCCGACAAGGACTGGAACAAAGATCAGATTCTTGCGTTTCATCGCGAAGGACGTCCAGATTTCCGGATTGGACGCGGAAAAGGGGAATGGAGCAGGAGCACAGCATATGCCGGTAAAGGAGCACTTCTCAATATCTCAATAGATCCTCCCCTCTCGAAGAATATGCAGTGGTATGGACGCAATCCAGTGGACGGTTACTGGCTTTCCGATCCCATGCCATGCAAGTCCGGCAAGGGATATATGGCCAGCGCATGGATCCGGCCAGGAGCCCGGATAAGCAGCGCATGGTACGGTCCGCTTGAAATCCGGTTCTACGACTCCAAGGGAAAAGCAATCACTGCAGCAAGTCAGAAAGAAGTTATTCGTCCCGGGCTTGATTATATTCCTGCGGGTGAATGGACTTTCTATTCAACATTGCCATACATTGCTCCAGTTGGCGCAATGAGCATGCGTTTGCGTTTCGGTCAGGAACTTGACGCCAATACTGGAGGATGGGGAAAGACATATGCCGACAATTTCGCCCTTTGGGAGTGCCCAGCAACTCCGGAAATTCAAAAGATCAGGGAGATGTATCTTCAACCGGCAGCTTTCAGGAAATGGTTCCACGAAGCCCATGCTAAGATAAAACCGCCTTATCTGCCATCCCCCTCGGAAGCACAGGAATATGAGAGCAGTTACGGTCTAATAGAGAACACAACTGCAGGGAATATTTTCTACAATCCTCAGGAACCGGTCAAGCTAAAGATAAATGTAAGCAACCTGATTGGGGAGTCAAGGAAAGTCAAGGTAAAATTTGAACGTATGGATTTTCTTGGAAAATCAGATGCCATGATAGAGGTTCCTGAATTCGAAGTATTGGGATTTTCCAGTGGTGTTTCGGAATTCATCATTCCTCCGTCCAATAAATACGGAACCTTCTATCTCGAAGGTAAGATAATGGAAGGAAATGCATTAATTGGAAAGGCAAATGGGAGATATGCCGTCCTTCCGAAACTTGAGCGTCCACACTCAGTGGAGAACATATGGGCGGTAACTATTATTTCACCGAAACTCTACTGCGACGGACGACCTTATGAGAAGGAGCTAGGGGAGATGCTCAGAACCGCGGGTTTCGGAATTGCGTGGGTGAAAGCTGGTTCATGTAAGGGAGATGAACTGGATGAGGCGTTCAGGGAGGTTAATTATTTCAATAATTATGGAATACGTTCAGTGCTCCAGCTCAATCATCCTCAGGTAATGCGTCCTGTCGATGTTGCAATGTTCAACGAACTTGGCAAGTCTGTTGCCGAGAAATTTAAAGGAAAAGTTGCTGCATATGGAAATTGGGGCATTGAGCAGTCCAATCACCGTACGGAAAAGCAATCAGTCTTCCGTCCGATCATAAATGGAAAAATGCTCAGTGACGAGGAGTATGATCAGATTCTTGCAGCGATCTATGATGGAATCAAGTCTGTGGACAAGGATACACCAGTTCTCATTGGCAATATCGCCACGGACTGGGATGGCGACACTGTACGGCGTCTTTATGGGAAGCCGGGTGAAGGAAAATTTGATGGGGCGATTCTGAACGCCTATATGGGAATTCTCAGGGCGATTGAAGGAAATCTCAAGGAGTTCGACAAGCATGGCGATACGAAGAAGACTGTATGGCAGGAGGAATGTGCCGACCAGTCCTCGCCTATTGCCGGGGCTGAAAGGCGCTATGGAGAAGTTGAGGGTGCCTATAACATGGTCCGCACATGGCTTACGGTGAAATGTAAGGGGGGAACACGTGTCAAGGCGATGACGCAGTGGGGATTTATCGGATTCGATATTGGATTGGTCAC
>Ga0302238_1002027_pt1 | contig 14971 bp, 8 predicted proteins | sample AAG_UR_Asn_MG_FD_193527 | JGI IMG/M metagenome (GOLD analysis project Ga0302238, IMG submission 193527) | Enriched activated sludge microbial communities from anaerobic digester in WTTP, New Holstein, Wisconsin, United States - AAG_UR_Asn | ecosystem: Engineered > Bioreactor > Anaerobic >...
GTACATGCACCAACTACGGCAACGGGCTTGACCCCGAGGCCGAGTGTGGTCTGTGCAAGGTGTGCAACGGTGGTGGCTCATGCACCAACGTTGGCGCCGGTCTCGATCCGAAGAATAACTGCACCGGCACCTCGACCTCGTCTTGTGGCTTCGACGGGAACTGCAACGGTTCGGGTGCCTGCGCATTCTGGCCGTCGACGACGATGTGCGTGGCCGAATCGTGCACGGGCTCGACCTACTACAAGCCTGACTATTGCAGTGGCTCTGGTCTCTGCAGTGACGCTGGTACAGTGAATTGCTGTCCGTACAAGTGCGGTGCGACAACGTGCAGGACCACCTGCGGTGACGACACCAACTGCTGCGACACGGCATACTGTTCTGGCACGACCTGCACGGCGAAGAAGGCTCAAGGCAACTCGTGCACTAGAGATGGCGAGTGCTCATCGGGCTTCTGCGTTGACGGCTACTGCTGCAACACTCGCTGCGACGGCGAGTGCAAGTCTTGTGGTCTGGCGGGTCTGTTGGGCACCTGCTCCAACATTGCGGCCAACACCGATCCGGTCAACGAGTGCGGGACTTGCCGGGTGTGTAACGGCTCGGGTGCTTGCGCCTTTGTGCCGAACAACCAGGACCCGCTGGATGAGTGTTCGACCCAGGCTCCTTGTGGCCAGGACGGCGTCTGCAACGGCGCTGGCGCATGCCGCAAGTATGCCAGCGGATACGCATGCAGCACGCAGACCTGCACGGGCGAGACCAAGTACCTGGTTGATACATGTAACGGCACTGGCACATGTAATGATGCTGGTACCGTCAGTTGCTGCCCCTACAAGTGCGGCACGACGGACTGCAAGACCTCTTGCTCCACGAGTGTTGACTGCTGCTCCACGCACTACTGCTCGGGCAGTGCCTGCGTGTCGAAGAAGAGCAACGGCCAGGCTTGTGGTGCCGGTGGTGAGTGCCAGAGCGGCTACTGTGTCGACGGCGTGTGTTGTAACTCGGCCTGCAGCAGTTCCTGCGAGTCGTGCGCAATCTCCGGTTCTGTGGGCACCTGCACCAAGCACCCGGTTGGGCGTGACCCGGACAACGAGTGTGGTCTGTGCCGTGTGTGCAACAGCTCTTACGTCTGTGCCGCTGCTACCAACGGCACAGATCCCGAGAGCGAGTGCTCTGTGAACGGTTGTCTTGCCGATGGCATGTGCGATGGTTCTGGCGCTTGCCGCAAGACCGCCTCGGGTACTGTGTGCCTGGCGGCCTCTTGCAGTGGCGGTACCTACTATCGGCCCGATGAGTGCGATGGCGTTGGAAACTGCGTCGACAAGGGCACTCAGAACTGCTCGCCCTACTACTGCGTGGGTTCAGCCTGCGGTACGAACTGCTCCACCGACAGCAATTGCGTGGCAGGGTACTACTGCAGTGCCAGCTCCTGCGTGGCGAAGAAGGGCCTCGGGGTCTCTTGCTCGGGCAACAACCAGTGCAGCTCTGGCTACTGCATAGATGGTGTATGTTGTAACAACGCATGTACTGGAACCTGCCGCGCTTGCGATATTGCCGGCACTCTTGGTACTTGCACCTACGTTGCAAACAACCAGGACATCGACACTGAGTGTGGTAAGTGCAATGTCTGCAATGGTGCTGGAGCGTGTAAGTTTGCTCTTCCTGGACAGGATCCCAAGAATGAGTGCACCGAGCAGACTCCGTGTGCTCAGGACGGTTCTTGCGACGGTGCTGGTAACTGCCGCCTGTGGGGTGGTTCGACGGTGTGCACTGCGCAGACCTGCCCTGCGGGAGGTTCCACGCTGCACTTGACGGACTACTGCAGCGGCACTGGTACTTGTACGGATTCGGGCACGTCGTCTTGCTGTCCGTTTATGTGCGGTACCAACGCATGTAAGACCAGTTGTACGGTGGGTACGCAGGCAGCGGATTGCTGCAGCACTGCCTACTGCAACGGCTCAACTTGTGCCAACAAGAAGGCCCAAGGTGCGACGTGTGCTGCGGCCTACGAGTGTTCGTCGGGTTACTGTGTGGATGGCGTCTGCTGCGCCGGTGCGTGCAACGGTACTTGCCAGTCGTGCAACCAGGCCGGCTACCTCGGCACTTGCCGAGCCATTGCCAACGGACAGGATCCGCAGAACGAGTGCGGCTTCTGCAGAACATGCAACGGTGCCAGCGCCTGCACCAACGTGCCAGCGGGAGCCGATCCGAAGAGCAACTGCGACGTTGGGGCAACTGCTTGCGGTCAGACGGGCTATTGCAACGGTTCTGCTGCTTGCCAGCTGCAGCCCACCAGCACGGTGTGCGTTGCTCAGTCCTGCTCGGGTACGACGCTCTACCTGGCTGACAAGTGTAACGGTTCTGGGGCATGCGCTGACTCTGGCACACAATCTTGCGTGCCTTACGTGTGCAGCGGGTCGTCCTGCGGGACATCCTGCACCGGTGATGCCAACTGTGCGACGGGTTACTACTGCAGTAGTGGGGCATGTATTGCAAAGAAGAGCAATGGCACTGCATGTACTGCTGGCAACCAGTGCCTGTCCAGCTACTGCGTGGACGGTTATTGTTGCAATACCTCTTGTACTGGGAACTGCCAGCAGTGCAACAAGTCTGGAGCTGTTGGTACTTGCTCGTACTCTTCGGTGAACACCGATCCCGATAACAACTGCGGGTTGTGCGGCATGTGTGATGGTTCGGGTACCTGTACTTATGTGCCGGTGAACCAGGACTACATGAATGAGTGTGCAGCCAGCGCTACCACCAGCTGTGGTAACACAGGCAATTGTACAGGTAATTCGTATGCATGTGCCAAGTGGCCATACGGAACGCTGTGCGGAAGCCAGAGTTGCTCGGGCAGCACGTTCCAGCCGGCCAATATCTGCAACGGCTCTGGGTCGTGTGTGACGCAGTCGTCCTACACCTGTTGCCCGTATCTATGTAGCGGAAGCAGTTGCTTGGGCAGTTGCTCATCGGACAGTCACTGCTGCGCCAACAACATTTGCCGCCGCAATGGCACGGCCTGTGTGGGTTGTACAACTACGTCGCCGTGCCCCACGGGGTCGACCTATTGCTGCGGCGGTATTTGCACTAACCCGATTGTGCTGGCCCCAGGGGCTGATGGTGTGGCCAAATCCTATGTGGGGACCACTTATGGTCTCAGTGGAAGCAGCCACAGCTTCGTGGTGGGTAGTACCACGTACGGTGCGGCCGAGCCGGAGAGGGTATTCCGCTTCAACATGGCTTCGGACGAAGGTGCCAGAGTTGTTGTGAGGTTGGTCTACCAGAGCTACTCGTGGTCTCCAGCCCTGATTATCCGTCAGGACAGCTGCACGGGTGGCATCCTGGCCTCGACTACCTCGTGCAGCACGTCATCTGGGTGTTCTGTGCAGTTCTATGCGGAGAAGAACCGTAACTACTACATCATAGTGGACGGTACAGGTGGTACGAAGGGTGACTTCACAATCTCAACTACCAACTATCGACTCTGCGGTGACTGTTCGTGCAGCGGTGCTGCTTATGGTGAGACTGTTGACTCGGTGACGTGGAAGCAGTCGTCAGCCAGCATCTCCACGGAGTACGCTGGGGTTAACGCCGTTGACTGCAGGTATGCCCGTGACTTTGCCGGTAATGCAAGCAACCTGAATCTCTACTCGAGCTGCGCCTCGGGTAACAGGTGCCACAAGGCGGTCATGAGCGATTGGTCCGGGACTGCTGCCAGTCTTGGTGGAGCCAGAGACGATTGGCGAACTACGGGTGGCTACTCGAAGGTGAACTGCCCGACGGTGGCTGGCACGTCGGCCTACCAGGATGGTGTTGACCACTTCTACTCCTTCCAATTGACTTCGGCGTCCTACGTCTGGGTCCGGCTGGAGAAGAGTGGTACGTGGACCTCTGGCAGGGCTCCAAGACTTCACGTTGTGACCGGTACGGCAAGGGACAAGATCTCCACGGGCAAGTTGGTGTGTACCGACGGTAACGGCACTATTGCCGACTACGGTGCATATCCCAGCTCTTGGACACCCAGTGCCGGTACCTATTACAACATGTACCTGGGTGCAGGCTGGTACTTCATCGTGGTTGACCAGAGTTCGGGCTCGTTCTCGAACTCGCACCCGACGGAAGGCACGGCCTACTATGTGCTGGACGTCTACATCTTCCCCGGCATCTAGTTTCTAAAAGGGGAGCGGCGCCTGCCGCTCCCCGGCCTCTTCCTGTTCAACACCGAGCCTATCAATGATATCTGCAATAGGGCTTACCAGGCGGGAGAAGCGTGGAGTCTGGGTGTTTGGCTCGGAACGGCACCGGATGAGCTACGCAGGATGCAGCATCGGGTGAAGTTTGTTGTCTGGAGGAATCAGGCTGTGGGTCGCGGGGCGGCTTCGGAAGATGACCTGCTCTGCGGTGTTCTATAGATAATGACCGAAGAAGACTCCCAAGGTTGCTGCCAGAAGGGCCACGTTGGCTACCAGTGTCAGGCCCACGAAGGGAACCTGATCATTGTCTTCGTAGTGGCGGTTCTGGAGGAGGGCCAGGGAGTTGTAGCCTGCCAGGAGGGTTGTTGAGCCTGCCAGGAGGAGGCCAAAGAGGTGCCTGCCTTCTGGGCTTGACAGTAGGGTTCCGTGGGTATTGCGAATGAGGAAGACGGCAACCATGATGGCGGGGATGCAGAGTGCGGCCCCTATGCCCAGGGCGCGGCGGAGTCCAGGTATGAAGGCGGGAGTAGATGGCTGCAATCTGGCTACCCTGGAGAACTCTGGGGAGCGTTGGAGGCCCGCAATTGTGGCCGGGGCAGAACCGCTCCAGGAGGTATCAGTGGGGAGGATCTTCTCGGAGACTCCGATGGTGCCGCCGGATTCGAGCCTTTGCAGGAGTTCCTGCTGCAGCAACTCCCCCTGGCTGCTTTCGAGGGCCGCCAGGCGCATCTGAAGGGCAGCGACATCAACGGCAGGGTCTCGTGGTGCCATGGGGAGGGCGTCGATTATCGCCATTCGTGCGTCGCGGTGGTTGCCGGCCACTATGAGAGAATCGGCGAGATTGGCGAGGATGCGGGCTTTCCACGGGTCGGAGTCTGGGACGAGACCACGGGCTCGCCAGCCTACTGCACAGGCCTCAGCCCAATCCTTCCTTAGCATATGGCACTGCATAGTTGCGTACCAGACCTGGGCCCACTCCTGGTCTGTGCCCAGGAGGCCTTGGAGGAGCGAGAGGGCTCTGTCGTATTGTCCGGCCTCCATCTGTTCTGCGGCGCCTCGCAGTTGGCGAAACTCTCGAAGGTGCAGCAGAGCCGTGGATTGAACGATGCGATCCATGCGGCTGGCCTCGAGAAGGAATGCTGCGGCCTGCTCAGGGGTACCCGGGACGCTGAAGGTGAAGACGGCCTCAACCGGTTTGGGGAGGGCGGGGTCTGTGAGTATGACGAAGTACCTGCGAACCCAGGCTCTTCCTGTGCAGTAGGAGAAGGCAAAGTGGGGCCTGCCCGAGGACCAGGAGAGGTGAATTCCCCCCTGCTTGAGTTTGGCCCAGAGGGGAGTCCAGTCTCGTATATGTCTCTCGGCGAAGGCGACGAATCGCTGGTATATGCGACGGTCGTCGATGGTTTCGGTTAGTGCCGGCAGAATGTTGTCAATATCGGCCTGGGATAGGGCGCTAGAGAATCTGAGATCAAGCGATAGTGGAAACTGTCCTTGACCTGCGAAGCGGACTTGGTCTCCGCCACCTCGGGAGTCGGTCTCCCAGCGTTCGAGTTTCAGGCCGCAGGTGTCGACCCTGACGGGGGCGCAGCGGGCGCGGTAGGATGCGCCGGTGGAGGGCCAGGGCCACGCCGGAATCTTTGGGGCTGAGACTCTGGTGTAGGGCTGAAGTGCAGCGATGATGATGTCCACGGCCTCTTTCTCGACCTCGATGGACTGGGGCTTTCGCCACTTGACCGTTTCGGAACCTTCGGGCAGTTGGAAGTGGCCTCGAACGGAGAAATTGGGTTCCAGGGTGACTTCGATGATGCGGTCCGGCTGGCTGGAGAAGCGCTGTTTGGCCCAGATGGTCTCCTGTTCGCACCAGGTGGACTTGGCGAATTCTGGGGAGGTGAAGAGGAGTGCGCATCCGCACTGTTCGAGCCCTTCCAGCATAACTCTTGCGAGGCGGTGGTAGTCAGAGGGAGGGGTCAGGTACTCGAAGAACCAGACCCGAATACCTGCGGCCATGAGCCGTTCGGCGATGCGGCGGACGAGTGGGGCCTCTTTGAAGTGATAGGCTAGATAGGCGTGGAAGGGAGATTGCATTCGGGGGTTGAATTGGGCTGCAGATTCAAGGAAGGCCCCGGGGTATCGTCCCTGGAGTTTTGCCCGTTTGTGTTTAACGTCGGTGACCAGTGGTGGAAGGGGCATCCTGGGTTCGGGGAGTGGCGTGGGTGCCAGGCCATGAAGGGCGAAAAGCTCTTCCCTGATTTCCGGCCCTTTTCCGGCCTCGATCAGTTCTATTCTTTTATACGTAGTGCCCAGTTCTTCTTCGCTAAATGGACCCACTATCGTGACGTATTCTCTCAAGGCTGACAGGGCATCGGCGAAGAGCCCGTCGAGCATCATGGCGTCGGCGAGGATGGGGAGGACTGCCCTGCGGACTTCGGGGTTTCCGTCCTTCACGGCCCTTTCTCCGGCGTCGACAGCGGCGTCGAAGTCGTAGGTTTGAAGGTAGGCTTTGACGAGCAGGGTTTCCAACTCAGGGGCGTTGGCGTCGGCTCCTCTGCAGCGTTCGATGAGGCGAATAGCGACACCCCAGCGGGCCTCTTGAGCAGCGGCTCTGATGTCTCTAAGCACAGGCGGTTCTTGGATCACAGCACTCCCCCCGATGGTAGCTTGGGCAAGGATAGACTGACGGGCCCGCGGTGTCAAAAAGGGAGAGGCTTTAGTAATGATTCTCAGGCGGTTACGAGTGTCAGGGGCAGGCTCAGAACGGTTCATCGCTTGCGGATGCCCAGGCTTGGGAAGCGCAGATATCATCGTTGGGGCTGTGTGGGCCCGCCGCAGATTGGAGGATATCTGTGTCCGGTTTCGACCTGGAACTGGTGATAGTGCCGAGGATTTGTCCCCAGTCCTCATTGGACACGGCGCAGTCATCCGTTGAACCGTTTGGGCCTGTGCTGAAAACCACGAAGTTGTCCTGGTGGCCGCAGGCGAACTGGTACGGGGCGTCCCAAAGGTCGTGGGTTGGTGGCTTGCCGCCGGGCTGCGAGGTAAGGAAGCCTTGGACGAAATCGGCCAGCGCCTCTTCGTCCTCGAGGTCGCAGCCATAGGGTTCGCCGTGCTGGGCTATGAGTTGCGCTAGTCTGGAGAGTTCCATGCTGGTCATGAAGACCTTGGCGGCGTCAACAGTGTTGTGGAAGAGGTCGGAAGCGCGGGGGGTGAGCCAGATAGCCGACGCGGTCAGGGCGATGATGGGCAGCAGTCGGTAGATGCGGTTCATTTGGCCTCTCCGTCAGATGAGTGGCCGGCTGGCCAGGCGCTGCTCTGCCACATGGTCAAGCATGATGCCTGCGGCGAAGCGTCCGGCGAGGAATTGTTGGAAGAGGCCATCGGGGATTTCGACGACCTCGGACTCAACTTCAGCGAGGACGGTTGCGTTTCGGGCGCTCTTGGTAAGGAGGGCCAGTTCTCCGACGAACTCGCCGGGACCCACGGAGCGAATCGTCTTAGCTGCCTGGGAGACTACGTTGAGTTTGCCGCTCATTACCAGGAACATCGATGAGGCGCTGTCGCCTTCCTGAATGAGTTTGTGGTCCTTGGGGTAGCGGTGCAGGTTGACGGATTGAGTGAACTGGGCCAGTTCTTGTGGGGTCAGGGTTCTCAGCAGGGGGTGGTTCTTGAGGAAGAGATGGAGTCGAAGGTGGATGGTCAGCGTGACCGGGTTAGTTCCACTGGCCTTGACTGCGGCCAGGAACTCTTCTCTCTGGACCACGAGCAGTTGCACGTCGGAATCAGCGGTAACGGTGGCGGTGCGGGGGAGGTCGGTGAGCAGGGCCGTTTCTCCAAAGAGGTCTCCCGGGCCTCTGACGGCCACCGTATGTTGGGCGCCGCTGGCGTCTTCGATATGGATGCGGCAACGCCCTGAGCGAACGATGTAGCAAGAGAGGCCCGGGTCGCCAGCTCTGATAACGACTGAGCCCTTTTTGTAGGATTCAAGTTTGCATGACTCTACGGTTGAGCGAACCAGTTGGGGGCTGACGCCGGAGAATGGAGGGGTAGAGGCCAGGTCGGCGATGATATCGTTGAGGGAGCGGGTGGGCGGCGGGGCAGAAGGAGGGGGCTTTCTGCTAGCAGCAGAGAAGGGTGGCATGAACCGGACAAGTGCCGCTGCGGCAGCAGCCAGGAGCATTGTTGCCGTGTAGAGGAGTATGAGCCACAGCGCTGCAGCGACGAGGTAGGAGGCTATGCGGGCGGGGAGGGGAATTTTGGAGGCGCTGAGGGCGATGGAGGAGGCGGCGTAGAGGACGGGGGTTCCGAGGTTGAGCAGGGTGGTACCCAGGAGGAGGAGATAGACGATGGAGATTGTGGCGACGAAGATGAGGGTTCGGGATGTGGGCTCAAGGTCGGCGGAAGTGAAGACGTCTTTCCAGAGTCTGCCCAGGAGGTAGCGTCGGGATCTTCGTCGAAACTCTCTTGTGTCTGTGGCTTCGGCCAGGAGCATGGCCCCCTCGCTCCTCCAGAGTGGGGAGAGAGAGAGGAGGAGTGCGATGTGCCCACCGATAGCCATGGCCCCGGCCCACGGTGCAGTGGTGGAGATCCAGAGTGCGCCTGCTGCCAGTGGCACCGTGGCAGCGGCGGCCAGTGCGGCTAGCGAGACGGTGATTCGACGCCTGGAGTCGAGGAGGGCGTAGTGGCTCAAATCGGCAAGTAAGTAGGGGATGGCGAAAGAGAGTCGCAATCCCCAGCCGGGGATGCGGCCACCAACGCTACGTACTGCGGCAGCGGCGGCAAGGTTTTTGATGCTGAGGGTGGCGACGAGTCCAAGGAGCAGTAGTAGAAGGCCTGGCACCGATGCTTTTGGTACCAGAGCTGCCTGAACGGCTTCTGGCTCCACCCCCATGAAGCATGTTCCTGATGCGACGGCCCCAAGGACCAATAATCCAAGCGGCCACCCAATGGGGAGCGACGCGCGGCCCGGGCTTTCCGGGATGGTTGGGGAGGAGGTTGGGCGACGATAGACCAGGTCAAGGAAGAGCAGGGCCGACAGGCGTTCGAGCAAGGGGGCCTTGGGACCTGATGGAAGGCTGGTCTGTTCGAGAAACCGGTCAACATCGTGAGTAGTTCCTCCCAGGGCTCCAAGCGAGTGAAGGGTGGCGAGGCACGTGAGTATCTGCCCGTGGCCTCCTGGAAGGCCCTGAGTTGCTCTCATGGCGAGGATGTCGTCGATGGAGTGTTCCCCGGTGATGAGGTTAATGGTGGGGCGGTAGATTGCGGGGAGTGTGGCTGTTCTTGGGGAGAATGGGGACCAAATGCCGAGCTGGCCGTGGCTGGTTGGAAGCATGAGGACGCCAGGTTTGAGGAAGAGTTTGAGGCGTCCCATTTCGGCTGGGACAGGCAGAACTCTGTTCATAGCGCCTCCGCTGGAGGGTTCAGGCGACGGCGGGCGGTTGCTGCTTTGGGCACGTCGCTGAGATGTCTTAATACGCAGTTGACTTTGCCACCATTGTGGGGTGTTGGCAACATGTCGCAGGGACAAGAAGCGAGTCCGAGGCCCGCTTAGCCAAGGGGGGGGGCCGGAGCTGGGGTGAAGGTGGGGGCCGGAAAGGTCGCCTTGCGTGGCGGGTAAAACCACCTTATTCTGCTGTAGCATGGGCGAGGTAAGGAGTCAGACTGGCTCCGGGGCCTTGGAGTCCGTGATACGGGGGCTGATGCAGCCGGACAACACAGAGCTTCTGGAGCGTTTTCTCGTTTATCTACGAGCGGAGCGAAACTTTTCGTCTCACACCATCAGGGGGTACAGGACGGATCTGGAGTTGTACGGTGCGTTTTTGGGGAAGAAGCGGAAGGGCTATCTTGGTGCGACGCGGCGGATTGTCAGGGAGTTTGTGGTCCATGAGGCGTCAAGGTCTGCGGCTTCGTCGGTGATGAGGCGTAAGGCTTCGTTGAAGACCTTCTACCGATACTTGCTGCGTGAGGGGTGGGTTGCAGAGAATCCAGCGGCGGGACTTGCCAGCACGAAGTTGCCTCAGAGCCTGCCCGATGTGTTGTCGAGACGTGAGACGGAGAATCTTCTGGAAGCTGGGGAGTGCAGTGGCGAGGGTGAGAGGCGTCGCGACCAGGTCATCTTCGAGCTGCTTTATGCAACGGGGATTCGAATCAGCGAGCTATGTTCGCTTGATCTGGATGATGTGGAGCTTAGCCGGAAGCAGTTGAGGATAAGGTCTGGCAAGGGTCGAAAGGAGCGAACGGTATTCTTTGGCGATCCTGGAAAGGAGGCTTTGGTTGCCTACTTGGAGGAGCGTCCCAAGTGGGTTAAGCAGTACGACAAGAGCGCTCTCTTCTTTGGGAAGAAGGGGCGGCGCTTGTCGGCAAGGAGTGTCAGGGACGTGTTGGACAGGTGGGCCACGAGGGTGGGCAAGCCGGCGCACCCGCATACTTTGAGGCACTCGTTTGCTACGCACATGCTTGAGCAGGGGGCGGACATTCGGGCGATACAGGAGTTAATGGGCCATTCCAGCCTTTCGACTACGCAAAAATACACGCATTTGGATCTTAAAACCATTATGAATATATACAAAAAGACACATCCAAGGGAGGACGGTGGTGATTGAAAAAATACATGCGACTACGGTATTAGCGGTAAGAGATAGTAGTCATGTTGTGATAATATCGGACGGTCAGGTCACCATGGGGGAGACGGTACTCAAGGGGAGTGCGAGGAAGGTTCGCAGGCTATTTGGGGGCAAGGTATTGGCGGGGTTTGCGGGGTCAACGGCCGATGCGTTGTCGTTGTTCGAGAAGTTTGAGCAGCGGTTGAAGGATTACAATGGGAACCTGATGAGGGCGGCGGTGGAGTTGGCCAAGGACTGGCGAACGGACAGGATTTTGCGGCGTCTGGAGGCCTTGCTGCTGGTGGCGGACAGGGAGAAGACGCTGCTTATTACTGGGACCGGCGACATTATCGAACCCGAGGGGCGGGTGGCGTCCATAGGTTCAGGGGGTCCGTATGCAATGGCTGCGGCCAGGGCTTTGTCGGAGAGCACTGAGATGAGAGCTGAGGAGGTTGCTAGAAAGGCGATGGAGATAGCGGGCTCGATGTGTATTTATACCAACACGAATTTTTCCATAGAGGTATTGGAGACAGCGGAGGTGGTCCGATGAGCGTTGGAGAAACAATGGAGTTAGTGGTGGGTAAGCGTGAGGAGGAGTGGACTCCCAAGGAAATAGTAAGATACCTGGACAGATATGTGGTTGGGCAGCGGGATGCTAAGAAGGCAGTGGCGATAGCATTACGTAACAGATGGAGGCGTAAGATGCTCCCGGAGGAGTTGGCCGAGGAGATAATGCCGAAAAACATAATAATGATAGGACCGACTGGGGTTGGCAAGACTGAGATAGCGAGGCGGTTGGCCAAGCTTGCGAACTTGCCGTTTTTGAAGATCGAGGCATCGAAGTTCACAGAGGTGGGGTACGTTGGTCGGGACGTGGACAGCATTGTTCGGGATTTGATGGAGACATCGGTGGCGCTGGTGAGGAGGGAGGCGGAGGAGGTTGTGCGGACGAGGGCTCGAGAGGCGGCGGAGAATCGGGTAATCGAGATGTTGTTGAGGCGGCCGAGTTTTGAGGAGTCAGTGGATGGGGATGAGGGGAGTTCTCGGCGCCGGGCGAAGCTGCGGGGGCAGTTGAGGTCGGGGTTGTTGGATGACCAGGAGGTTGAGGTTACGGTCAAGGATAAGTCTGCCATGCCATTCATGGAGGTATTTGGCGGGGCGGGGATGGATCAGATGGGCATCAATTTGCGGGACATGATGGGAAACATGTTTCCGCAGAAGAAGAAGCAGAAGAGCACGAGGGTGAAGGAGGCCTTGGGGCTGTTGGAGGAGGAGGAGGCTGGGAAGTTGGTAGACAACGAGCAGGTAGTGGAGGAGGCGCGCCGTCGTGTGGAGCAGACGGGCATCGTCTTTCTGGACGAGATTGACAAGATAGCGGGGAAGGACAAGGGGGTTGGGCCAGACATATCCAGGGAGGGGGTTCAGAGGGATCTGCTGCCCATAATTGAGGGGACTACGGTTTCGACTAAGTATGGGGCGGTGAAGACGGATCACATTCTGTTCATTGCTGCGGGTGCGTTCAGCGTTTCGAAGCCCAGCGATCTGATTCCGGAGTTGCAGGGACGATTCCCTATTCGTGTGGAGCTTCAGGCTTTGACGGTTGGGGATTTTGAGCGGATATTGACCGAGCCGGACAACTCGCTGGTGCGTCAGTACACGGCGCTGATGGGGACAGAGGGGGTGGTGGTTGATTTCGGGCAGGATGCGGTGAGGGCCATTGCCGAGCTTGCCGTGATGGCAAACGAGAGGATGGAGAATATAGGGGCGAGGCGTCTCTATACGATGATGGAGAAGTTGCTTGAGGAGCTCTCGTATGAGGCTCCCGAGATGCATGGAGTCCAGGTGACCTTCTCCCGGGCTGAGGTAGAGCGGAGGCTGGGAGGTTTAATCGAGGACCAGGACATGGGGCGATACATTCTATAGGCTTTCCGCTGCCTTGCCAGGCTTGCGGGAGCTAATCTCTCTTGACCGGAAGTGAATGGTTGCTAAGTTGTCAGACAAGCCTTGGGGCGCTTTGGAGCGAACGACATGATTGAGACGGCAGTTATTCCGGTGACCATCTTTCAAGCCAACTGCATTCTTGTGTGGGATTCGGAGAGTGGCGACGCTATTGTGGTGGACCCGGGGGGTGAGGCGGAGAGTATCAAGCGGGTTCTTGACGAGGGTGAGCTGAGGCTGCATGCCATAGTGTTGACCCACGGACACATAGATCATGTTGGGGGGGCTGAGGAGTTGAGGAAGCTGACGGGGGTTCCGGTGCTGTTGCACAGTGGTGATCATGGCCTCTTGGGGCAGTTGGGTTGGCAGCAGCGGATGTTGGGTTTGAGGGTGGGACCTGCTCCGGAGTTGGGAGCTGCGTTGCGGGGGCCTGGCGAGTACAAGTTTGGTTCCCTGAGCTTCAGCGTTTTGCATACTCCGGGGCATTCCAAAGGGGGCTGCTGCTTGCTGTTTCCTGGTTCTCCGCAGTTATTGTTGAGTGGGGATACGCTCTTTGCGGGGGCGGTGGGACGGACGGATTTGCCTGGGGGCAATACCGATGAGCTTATCAGTTCATTGCAGCTGTTGATGGAGCTGGACGACGAGACGAGGGTGATTCCGGGGCACGGCCCGGAGACGACCATCGGAGTGGAGCGCCAGGAGAATCCTGTTTTTAATGATGAGACACCATGACCATAGGAGAAAGATATGAATGCTAAATTTGCTAAAGGTGAGATTGATTACACACGTGACTTTATCCGAGACGTTCCAAAATCGGACTTGCATGTGCATTTGGACGGTTCTATCAGGCTTGAGACTCTAATAGACCTGGCTAAGAGCAGGCGGGTCTCACTGCCATCTTTTACGGTAGAGGGCTTACGGGAGCTGGTGTTCAAGGACCAATATCAGAGCTTGAAGGAGTATCTTTACGGTTTTGCCTTCACGGGCTCGGTGATGCAGGATGCCGAGGCACTGGAGAGGGTGGCGTACGAGTTTGCTTGGGACAATATTAACGAGGGCACTGTATATGTAGAGGTGAGATTTGCTCCCCAGCTGCATGTTAATGACAACATGAATATGCAGGATGTTCTTGTTGCGATAAACAATGGTTTGGCTCGTGCCAAGCAGGAGTACAATCTTCGGCCCGAGGTGATGAACGACGACAAGCCGCCGTTCGAGTACGGCCTGATTGTTTGCGCCATGCGTAAGTTTGCACCGGAGTTTTCTTCGTACTATCGAAAGCTCTACGATGTGCATCCATATTCTCACAACAGAGAGTTGTTCCCTGTGGCATCGCTGGAGTTGGCCCGAGGCACGGTTCGAATTCGGGATTCTTTGGGGTTGCCCATTGTGGGTTTTGACTTGGCTGGTGAGGAGGCGGGCTATCCGGCTGAGCATCACCAGGAGGCGTTCGATTTTGCTCACAGGCACTTCTTGAAGAAGACGGTTCATGCGGGCGAGGCGTTTGGTCCAGAGTCGATTTTCCAGGCCATAACGGATTTGAAGGCGGACCGTATCGGTCACGGTTACTATTTATTTGATCATGAGAACATAACAAACCATGCCATTGGTGACCCTTCGCAGTATGTGCAGAACTTGGCCCAATATATCGCGGACCGACGCATTACGATTGAGGTGTGTCTGACTTCCAATATGCAGACTAATCCTAAGATAACGGATTTGAAAAACCATAGTTTCCGCATGATGCGCATGAATCGCTTGTCGACTACGATCTGTACTGATAATAGGACGGTATCGAATACTTCGATGACTGATGAGCTATTTCTGGCTGCGACTACATTCAAGCTGGATCGTATGGAATTGAAGAATACTGTTATTTATGGATTCAAACGGAGTTTCTTCCCGGGGTCGTATATTGAGAAACGAAATTATGTTCGCAATATCATCGATCATTATGAGAAAGCTGAGAAGAAGCACTTTGGGAGTTTTGAGCCGAAACACTAAAATGGCTTTAGGTGAGTAGATATGGATGCTCTTGGGGTAGCTGGTCGATTGGCCGAGATCGTTCTGGTGCTTGTGCTTCCGGCGTCAGTCTGGGGTCATCTTCTCTATCCTCGTGAGCGTCTGGCTGTGACTTTTGCCTTGGGGTTGCTGCTGATGATGGCTACGCTGCCGGCGGCGGTGCTGGTTGTTTCGTGGGTGAGCGGGGCCGATGCGGTGAGCGGATTGCTGGTCATGGTCTCTGCGGTG
>Ga0302238_1002035_pt1 | contig 14904 bp, 6 predicted proteins | sample AAG_UR_Asn_MG_FD_193527 | JGI IMG/M metagenome (GOLD analysis project Ga0302238, IMG submission 193527) | Enriched activated sludge microbial communities from anaerobic digester in WTTP, New Holstein, Wisconsin, United States - AAG_UR_Asn | ecosystem: Engineered > Bioreactor > Anaerobic >...
CCTGCGTCGACGGCCAGCCGGGCACTTGTGTTGCCGGTACCCCCACCGATGAAGTGTGCGACGGCATCGACAACGACTGCGACGGCGAGACCGACGAGGAGTTGGGTACCACTACATGCGGCATTGGGCTCTGCATCATCACCGTGGACAACTGCGTGGGCGGTCAGCCCCAGAACTGCGTTCCCGGCGAGCCCGAGGACGAGATCTGCGACGGCCTGGACAACGACTGCGATGAGTCCATCGACGAGGAGCTGGAACCCATCACTTGCGGTGTTGGTTTCTGCGCCCGGTCCGTTGAAGCCTGCGTCGAAGGCGTACCCCCGGAGTGCGTCCCCGGTCAGCCCGAAACTGAGGTCTGCGATGCTGTGGACAACGACTGTGACAGTGAGGTTGACGAGGACCTTGGCACCTCGGCGTGCGGAGTTGGCGCATGCGCCGTTGTGGTCAACAACTGTCAGGATGGCGTCCCTCAGCAGTGCGTCCCAGGAATGCCCAGCGACGAGGTCTGTGACGGCATCGACAACGACTGCGATGAATCCGTCGACGAGGAGCTTGCCGATATCAACTGCGGTGTGGGCGAGTGCGCAGCCTCTGTGGTAGCCTGCGTCGAGGGAGTGCCCCAGGAGTGCGTGCCTGGTCTGCCCAGCGACGAGATCTGCGACGGCCTGGATAACGACTGCGATGAGTCCATCGACGAAGAACTGGGCACTACGGCCTGCGGTGTGGGAGAGTGTGCCACGGTAATGGACAACTGTGCCAATGGTCAGCCCCAGCAGTGCGTCCCCGGCCAGCCCAGCGAAGAGATCTGCGACGGCCTGGATAACGACTGCGATGAGTCCATCGATGAAGAGCTGGGCATTATCACCTGCGGCGTCGGCGAGTGCGCTGCCTCAGTAGTAGCCTGCGTAGAGGGAGTACCCCAGGAGTGCGTGCCCGGCTTGCCCACCGATGAGATCTGCGACGGCCTGGATAACGACTGCTCCGGAGCAGCCGACGATGTATACGAGTGCGTGACCGTGTACGGGTTCATTCTGGATGAGCTTGGACAGCCGGTACCGGATGCCCTTGTCTCCCTCCACCGAGGCGAGGGCGAGTGCGCTGGCGACAACGTGGTGGATGGCACCATGTCCGATGAAAACGGCTGGTACATCTTCTACGTCGAACGAGAGGGAGACTACTGCATAGACGCTGTCCCGGTGGAGTTCCCGCCGGCCCAGAGCGAGCCCTTCTTCGCCGACGTCACGCGACGCATCGACATAACCGTGGTCTCCGATGAGAGCCCAATGGCCTCCATCTGCGGCGTAGTGTTCGTAAGGGATATGGACCAGGTCAGCCCAACCATTGATGCCCTGGTCAGGTATTTCATTGCCTATTACGATGAGTACTTCATAGAAGGCGACACATCAACCGCTTCCGATGGAACCTACTGCTACCAGACCATGCTAATAGATATGGATTATATTGAGACCGTGGCATCACAGATAGGCGCAACATATGATGAAAAGGCCACCTACAATGAGGACTTTGTGGTCAACGGTGGAACGACGACTATAGTTGATTTCTACCTGGATATGTGTTACTCAACTGTTTGTTTTAATCTGGTTACCTATGATGCCGAAGGCAATCAGATTCCCGTGATTGATGCATCTGTGGTATTGTATGTCAATTGGGATTTCGATGGATATTGGGAAACGACCACATCGGATGAGAATGGTCGAGCATGCTTCGGTTGTGTGATCTCGCCTGACTCTGAGTTTGGTTACTACTATGCCGAGGTCAGTGTTTCGGGCAAGGGAGTCTACCCGCTTAGCGTCTGGACCGAGTCAGGCATGGAAGAACCCCCATTCACCGTCAGCCAGACCTCCGCTACCGAGAGTACACTGGAGTTGGAGCCCGAATTCCCGTACGGAGTCTGCGGAACCGTCACCGACTCAGTAACCGGACTGCCTCTGGTGGGTGCTTCGGTTCAGGTCGCTATTGAGGACACCACCAACGTTGTGGCCTCGACCAACACGGGGCTCTTCGGCGAGTATTGCCTGCTCAACATCAACTCGCGGGGATCCGATTACTTCCTCACCGCCCGATTCCCCGGCTACTCAGCCATGACGCTGCTGGACACCGATGGTGATTTCGAGTTCGTGCTCGCCCAGGAGATCACTGTGGACTTCCCGCTCATGCCTTGGAACGCCTCGGTCTGTTTCGGCGACGACTTCGAAGTTGATACCGGCTTCTGGACCGCTTCGGGCAGTGGATTGGTCTCCTGGTATCGCCGGGAAAACGGTCTCCTGCTCAACGCAGCCATTCCTGAATGCGTGGCCCTGATTCCCGCTGAACAGTGTCTCCCCGGCGAAACGGGCTGCCCCTTGTGCCAGGGTGTCTCCGACCCAGGTTGCATCCCAGCCCCGGGAGCCGTTCCCAACTCCTGGGACGGTCAGTACGCCTGGTGGATGGGCAACCCCGCAACGGGTAACTACCTGGAAGCGCTGGATTCGTGTGGAGAAGACAATGGCGGCGGCGGCTACACAGCGGATGCTTCTCTCCGCTCCTCGTACTTCCTGGTGCCCCCTATTGGTACAACGATTCTCCAGTTCCGATCCTGGTGGGAAATCGAGGGTGTAGACGCCGCCGGTCCTGAAGGCTTCGACACGATGCTTGTCATCGTCGACACAGGCGATGATTCCCAACTCCTTGGGTGGATGAATCCCAGCATCGACTACGATGCGCAGCAGAATGAGAGTTGCTCATCCTCAGGTCTGATGTCGCCGCCGTTATGGGCACTGTACGAATTCGATCTTACCCCATACGCTGGCCAGACAATACGTCTCAATTTCTCGTTTGACACCAACGACGATGCCTACAACGGCTTCAGAGGCTGGGGTATCGACAGCGTGGCCGTTATCGGTGAGGCCTGCGGACTGTAAGGCGTAGCCTCCATTGACCTCCTCACTCATTGCCCATTGACATCACTTCACCTGCCGGGCCACTCTTCAGGCCCGGAGGTGGAGCATGATAGAGAGCCCCCAGAAACCCCAGAGAAGCCGATTCCCCAAACTCTTCTGGCTCGTCGTGCTCTTCGAATTCTTCGAACGAGGCTCCTACTACGGCATGATGAGCGTCTTCTCCGTCTACCTGACGGACTACCTGCAGTTCTCCAAAGAGAGCGTGGGAGTACTAAAGGGCACCATCCAGCCTCTTCTCTACTTCCTGCCCATAATCACCGGGGCCCTTGCCGACCGCTTCGGCTACCGCAGAACCCTCACAATCGCCTTTGCCCTGCTTGGCACCGGATACTTCCTCACAAGCCAGGCAACAGAGTACGCTACGGTCTTCCTGGCCCTGGTCGTCATGGGAATCGGCGCAGGGACCTTCAAACCCGTTATCTCCGGCACCATCGCCAAGTGCACCGACGAGACCAACGCAACATTGGGTTTCGGCATCTTCTACTGGAGCATCAATCTGGGCGCCTTTCTCTTCCCGCTCTTTCTGGTCCCATTCCTCAAGAACAGCCTGGGATGGGACTGGGTCATCATGGCATCGGCCATAGGCACCGGTGCCATGATTATCCCGACACTGCTATTCTTCCGAGAGCCGGGAGGGAACAAAGCCCCAGCATCGTCCAAAGATCTGCCACAGGGGCAGGCAGGGAAGTCCGCTACCCCCAATGAACCCACCCCCCGTAGTGATGCCAAACCCAGCCGACCTGGGCTGCTGCTGACCCTGGCTCAGGCCTTCGAGATCATCTACAGCCCCCTGGCATTGCTCCACGGTTTCATGCAGCGCTCCTTGGGCGGTACAGTGGTTGTCCTTCTCTTTTCCGCGGGGCTGCTTTCTGCCGGGCTCTTCTCCTACGCCTCCCCCAAAGCCACCTCCACCACCCTCCAGCAAGCCCAAGTGCAGGGCCAGAGCAAGCCCCTGACCCTGCGCCTCCAGCGCAACCTCTGCAAAGCCGAGGTCTTTGCCCATGCCGACAATACCCTCACGGTCTACCGTCCTGATGAGTTCCCAGACCATGCCCAAAGGGCCGCCGAACACCTCAATCACCTGGGTCTCGACGTGGACGCCGAAGCCCTTGTGGCGGCCCTGGGCCATGCCTCCTCAAGGGTCTCTCTGGAAGTACGAACAGTGCCCGAAATGTCAGTGCCATTTGCCCTGGAAGAGGAGAGGCGAGGCAGCGGTGAGTACGTCTTGAAGGTGCAGTCAGCCGATACTGTGGAGCGGTGGCAGAGCGATGTTCTGGCGGCTCTGGAGGGTGCCAGCCCCAGTCTGGCCACGCTGGATTCTGCGGCCCTGGAGAAGCTGCAGAAAGGGTCGGGGGCAAGGCCCTTCTTCCTGCTCTTCGTGGCGATTCTGGTGGCAGCGGCGCTGACTATTCAGCGCATAGCTCCCCGGTTTCAGCGGCTACCCTCGCCGGGTTCCAAGGCTCTCTGGCTTCTCTCCTCGCTCGCTGCCATCCAGTGCATAATCTGGCTGCTGCCTGGTCTCAGCCTCTTCGCTCGTATTCTTACTTCGGTAATCGGAATTACCCCATTGTCTCTCTATGTCATCGAAATCGGTAACCAATCTCGCTTCAAAGATCATTTTCGCTTCCTCTCGATGATATTTATTTATGCCGGATTCTGGGTTCTGTACTTTCAAATGTTTGATTCGGTGCTCTGGTACGTCCAGGGCTATGTGGATGCCGGCGCCCTCAACAATGCCGTCAACTCCGCCGTGGGAGCCCTGGGCCTGGATCTGCAGTGGCGATTCGATGTGGAACATGTGACCGTTATTAATGCCGGCACAATAATAATGCTCCAGCTATTCATATCGAATATAGTGAAAAATACAAAGGCCCTGCCCACAATGATCGTTGGAATAATGATGGGCACAACGGGTATGGCTATCCTCTCCCTCTCTACCAGCATCTGGGTGTTCATGCTGGGCACTTTCATCTTCTCCATTGGCGAAATGACAGCTCACCCCAAGTTTATAGCATACGTTGGCCAGACGGCTCCCAAGTCCAAGGTGGCAATGTATATGGGGTATCTTTTCTTGTATGGAGTTATTGGAAGCTCGATAGGTGGTGTGCTAGGAGCAAACCTTTATGTTACCTACGTTGATGAGCTGAACCAGCCAAGAACCCTCTGGCTCATATTCGCCGGCATCGGGGTGGCCACAGTAGTCGGCCTACTTCTGTTCAACCGATTCGCACCCAAGCCGGCACCAGAGCGTGCATCCTGAGTCGGCCGGCCGACTCTCTAAATGCAGCAGCGGAACCTCAGGGTCCTGGGACTTCAATGGGCTATCACTGTGCTGCCGCGTCAATTTCGATTCGCCTCTGCATAGCCTGCAGCGAATCGGGATCCGCCTCTGCGCTCACAGGAACCGAGCTGCCTGCTCCACGGGCCTCGATGCGTTCGCCACTTATCCCCAGACGAATCAGCCGCGCTCTGGCCAACCTGGCCCTTTGAAGCGAAATCCTCAGATTCAAGGCGTCGCCACCAGAGTCGTCGGTGTGGCCGGTTACTACCACCTTCATTGTCCCCAACTGCCGCATTAGCTCCGCCAGCGCCGTCAGCACCGCCTGGCCCTCGGGGGGAAGGTCCGCCGAGTTGGCCTCATAGCTGAAACCTCGTATGATTGTTCCAAGCCTCATTGGTACAGGGGGAGGTTGGTCAGGGGCGCCGTCTTCATCCTCGAAGCCGTTGAAGGTCTCGGCAACGTCTCGGGCTCTGTCCTCTGCATCGAGAATCCCGTCCATGTCGTTGTCCTGGTCTGGGCATCCATCCTCATCCTCGAAGCCGTCGTGGTCCTCTGGGTCGCCTGCGCAAAGGTCGAAGGGATCTTCGATGCCATCAGCGTCCTTGTCGCCACGAACTACCTGGGCAAGTCTTCCCCACTCGTCCGAGGGCGGCGGTGGAAGGGGAGGCCCGCCAAAGCTTGTGGCCCAGAAGAGCCCGAATCCTCCTTCCGCTGCATCGCCGAAGCGAGAGTCGACGGTCCAGTGGGAGTTCAAGCGGTATTGCACGCGCCCCTCCCTGCGGTTGGCGTCCGGTGGAGAGTTGTGCCGGTACACGGTCTCCACGTACAACGACCGGGTTATCTGCTTGCCCACCGTCAAGATGGGCTGGGATACCGAAGAGCCGAAGCCCATGCCCAGATTGTCTACCCCCATGCGGTCGAAGAGCTGCTTCTTGAGCCCAGGGCTGTGGAACCGGCCCACCATGGACTCCACCACCCTCCTGACCTCCCCGTCCCGATGATCTTCGGCATCCACCCGCCCCATGATCAGCAGAGTCAGAATCTGGTACTCGGGCAGTGGGGGAACCGACGTCAGCATCAGCTTGGGCCGACGCCCGGGACCAACCAGCCTGACCAGTACATGTGTGTCCACCACATAGGCTCGTGCGGCCAGATCCACCACAGGCTCCAGGGGCGCAGCAATCGGGGCCCTGTCCGGGTCCGCAAGTACCCCGCCGGATTCATCCCCTGATGCAGCTCGCCCAAGGTGCCCCTCCCCAAGGCTCATCCGACCGCCGACAATGTTGAACCTGTTGTTGAACAAACCCATCTCGCCGCCGGGCCCCACATCCAGACCACCCTCCACCCTGACCACCTGACCCAGCCTCTCAACCCGCATCGCTCCGCCCACTTCCAGCGCCACACCAGGGCCTGTCACCTTCATCGACTCAGCGAATTCAACGTCGAACACCTCATGCTCCACTGCACCTCTGGAAAGTGGAGCGATGCTGCCAGCTTGCTCGTCGTCCACAACGAAGACGGCGTCGTTGGCCGGAATGGCTTGAGCCCCAGGCAACTCCTCATTGGTCAGGCGCAACTCGGAGCGCTTCACAACGAACCCGAAGGAACGCTCTCCCGGGCCCGCTTGGGCAGTTACCAACACTGAAGCGTCCAGCAAACCCACAGGTAGTCCCTCGGTGACCATCGGGAAATCCTCAAGTCCGATCTGCCAGCGGCCATCAGCACTCCAGGTGCTCCATAGTGGGCCCTTGGGGTCGGAACCGGATGAAGTCGGAACCCAGTTCAATATTCCTGTAACAGCCAACTTACCCTTGGCACTGCTCCCGTCCAGTTGCCGCAACTCCAACGTAGTGCCTTTCAGTTCTGCCTGTGCGGTGAACCCACGAACCCTCCTGTTGAACGGAACAATGGTCACCTCACCCTCCTGTACCACTACCGTACCATCGAGCAGTGGCTCCCCCACAGTGCCGCCAAGTTCAACCTTGCCCGCAAGCAGACCCTCAGGGTTCGCAAGAAAGCTCGGAACGTAGGGCGCCAACAGAGAGAGGGGCAGGCCAAGCTCGACCTTGCCGGACAAGGGTGATGGCGCAACGGGAGCCCCGTCCCTCCTCACCGCCACCAGGGGAATCCTCGACTCCATGGCCAGAGTCGCCAGGCCCTCTCCAAGACGGGCCCGAAGAGTCTGGCTCGAGGGCCCGATTTCCACCGCTACCTGGGCCGCCACGGGTTCGTTGCCAAGCTTCTCGAACCAGCCAGTCAAGGTAGCTTTCAGCGCCATGTCATCAAGCCGGCCCTGCCCCTGCACACTCAGATCCAATAGAAACCGTGAGTTGCCCGGCGCCTGCCACAAAGGCCGAACTAGCTGAGGCGTGATGCCCTTGGCCGTAAGACTGACTCGCCCCGGCTCCCTGTCCAGCCACCTTATCTCCCCCAAAGAGAAGTCCACCAGAACCGGCAGTTCGGCCTTCAGAGCACCGTATGCCTGGGAAGTAGGGGACGGAGCCTGGTCAGGGGACGGAGCCTCGACAGGGTGCGGCTTGATTACAAGGCCGTCCAGCGTCGCAATCCGTCCCTCGTGTTTCCAGGAGAACTCAATGTCACCCACGGGTTCACCACGCCATGAGACCCCCTTCGCTTGCGCTCTAAGCTCAAACGCCGGGTTTGATGCGGGGCCCGAGAGCGTCACGGTTGCGGTCAGGTTTCCTGTCAAGTTCAGCCAAGGCCATGCGGCCATGAACCCTGCAAGGTCGGCCGACTCAATCCGGACGCTTCCGGTGACCTCCTGTGAGCCCCCCATCAGCGCTCCCGTCGGACCTTCCAGTCCAACGGCTAGATTCAAATCAGCCACGGCCTTTATGTACTCTCCGGCCACCTGGGCCCGTAGCCGCTTGGTCACTCCAGAGCCGTTGGACTCAACGCCTATATCAACACTGCCCAGGGGAAGAGGGCCAAGAAAGGCCTTGGGGCACCTGGCTTGGATGCTGGTTGCGGGCCCGTCGGGGCCAACTTCAACACCGACGGTTACCGAAGTAAGCCCGTGCAGTTCGGCAGCGGCATCCCAGTTGCCCAAGAAGGTATTGAGGGCGAGGCTGTAGTTGGCACGTGCGTGGAATCGGTCTGGTTGGCCACCACCTCCCATTTGTTGGGCGATGGATAGCTCAGACACGTATAAAACAGAAATGAATATAAAAAGTTTCATTATATTGGTTGTTTTCATTAGAAGGTCTCTCCCAACCCGAAGTATATGGCCCATACTGGTTCATCGGGGAAGACTCCTGGGTCGTTGAGTCGAAAGCCGGCGTCGAGGCGGGCCAATCCGATGGGGGTGTCGGCCCGAAGCCCGGGACCGGCCGCATAGTTCCATTGCGAGGTGTCGAAACTGAGCTCGCCAGACTGAACGTCGCCCATGTCAAAGAAGCCTACCAGGGAGAGCGGGCCGAAGAGTTCCAAGCGCACTTCGAAGTTTCCTTGCACCATGGTATAGCCACCCACGGGGATGGAGCTGCAGTCGCCGGTCAGGTCATCGCACTTCTCCAGTCTCGGGGAGAGGTGTCGTGATCCCCACCCTCGGACGGAGTTCGCTCCACCGAGGTAGAAGCGGCTGTTGATTGGCGCGCCGGGGCTGTCGCCGTAAGTAAGAATCAATCCGCTCTGGAGTCTGGCGGCCACCTGGAGTCTAGCTGCGGGTTTCCAGAAGGCGCGCATGCCGGCTGTGACCTTGTGGTGGTCGTAGTCGCCGCCCAGCACTCCTCCGGCAAGATCGTAGATAGCCTCGAGTATAATACCATCAGTTGGTTTGCTGATATTATTGACAAAGTAGGCCTCTGCCCGTAGCTCTACATAGCTGAGCCAGTAGGGGTCCCGGAAATCGAGGCCAAGAATAGAACTGGACGAATCGAGTTCGGGGCTTGTATTAAAGAAATCAACGTATGCGATATTATGTGAAAGCCCGATATTATATCTGCCTTGGAACCATCGGCTAACCCCGATCCTATTAGAGCCTTGATAGTACTGGTAGCCCTCCTGGAGGTTCATCTGAAATGCCGGACCGAGGGTCCAGAGGAGGTGCTTTTCCAGAAGGCCCTTTCGTGAGAGCAGTGGTTCTACCGCCACCACCGGTCCGTGTAAATCCGGGGACCAGGGATTGGGCATTTCTGCCCAGCCGGCCACGGTGTGCAGGTCTAGTCTGGTGAGATTTCCGAAGAGGTTGGTGTGAACGTAGTCAAGGCTGACTTGCTCTTGCCATCGAACAGTCTCCATGGAGAGTTGAGCGCCCAGGGCGATGCTCTGGGGGTCTGCCTCGCTGAGCCTGATTGTTGGATTGATGAGACCCTCGTTCACCTGGTCTGGCATCCTGGTAGCGACCCAGCGGAAGACCCTTGTGCTTTTCACGGCCTGCTCCATCTGCTGAACCAGGGCAGGGCAGTACTGTTTTCCCAGGGCGAATTCGACCTCTACCTGTAAGGGTTCTTCAGGCACCTCTACCAGCCCCTCGAATGATACGGAGCCGATGCGTGCTAAGCTGCCGGGACGAAGGTCGAAAGAGACTGCACATGAGCGCTGTTCTTTGGTGATCAAGACCTTGCCGGAGACTTGAGCCAGGGGGAAACCTCTCTGCATGAGCGTCTGGCGCAAGGCCCCGAGGCTGGCGTTGAAGAGGGCCGTGTCGCACGGCCCATCCACGGCCATCTCGCAGCTCTTCTGAACCGACGCACGCTCATCATCGGCAAGCAGCTGGTCGGAGTGCCAGTGAAAATCCACGGTAGATACGGCCGCCTGGGGGCCTTCGTCCACGGTGATAACGATGTCAACCTCTTTGCCGTTCTTCTCCGGGCGAACCTGCACATCGGACACCCTCGCCCAGAGGTACCCTTTTGCCGCGTAGGCCTCCTCGATGCGACGCAGGTCAACATCGAGCAGTGCCTCATCGTTGGGGTAGTCCGGTGACATGGGCATCCACCCCGACTCACCAATGTGGAGGTATCCAAGCAGCGCCCCCTTGGAAAACGCCTTGACCCCTCGAAACTCAACATCGTCAATCTTCTTGCCATCGCCCAGCAGCCGTGGCCCGGCAGTCTGGCAGGCGGTTGTCAAGACCATACAGCAACCAATGAACAAATATAAACACTCTTTTTTACCATATAAGCACATGCCTGGTTTCACCCAATATCTCCATCCAATTGTGCCGACGCACTACCCCTAATCGGCGTAGAATCATTGCGAACTTAGCTCACGAATCCCCATTTTGGCAAGGCGATACTGGCGATGCCCCCCTTGGCCCCCCTCATCCGAATGGTCCGAAACGTCCGCGTCCGAAAGGTCCGAAACGTCCGCGTCCGAAAGGTCCGAATAGTCCAAGTCCTCAATCCAGCGCCAACCCGTTGGTTGACAGGAAAGGGGCTGTGTAATAAGAGTGTTTTGCTGCTTCGTTGCGGTCGATGCCGAGGTCTGTGGAGTTTTTGGGACCTTCGAGTGGTTGTGGCCGTGGGGCGGGGCATGTTTGACTGGATTCGGTGGATGAATGCGTAGCAAAGGCATTATTTTCCCGTTGTTCCTCTTTCTGGCAGTTGCAGTTGCTTCGGGGTGCCGCCCTGAGAAGCCCGACGCTCAGCGATTCCGCATTGGTGAACAGGGGCTGGCCGAAGCCGCAGCGGCGGACCGTGAGGCGGACGAATTGCTCAAGGGGGCCACAGTAGCCACGGTGGGTGGCGTTGAGATAAACGGGCTTGAAGTCAAGAAAGCCTTGGGGGAGATTCCCCCTCCGTCGCGCTACTACTATTCCAACCCCGAGAAAGTAGCTCTTTTCACGCAGAGCTATGCGCTCATTCTGGTGTACGCATGGTTGGGCGCCAGCGCAGGGAAGGTTTTTGACCCCTACGTCAAGTTTCTTTGGGAGGAGGCTCTGGTTGCCGCCTACCGGAGCGATTACCTTCAGGGGAAGGTTGACCCGGCCCAATTCACCGACCAGGAGGCCGACGCCTGGCTGACGGGAAATGCCGACGACGTGGCCAAGGCCCTTGGGACGGAGAAGGTGGAGCCCGAGGAGGCTCGTCGTTACGCTCGTCTGCGGATGACCGAGGCTCGTGAGAATGAGATCTGGCAAGGGCATTTGGCCGAGGTCTCCAAAGAGTTGGGGTTCGAACTGCCTCCGGTCAGATGGATGGACGAGAATATGGTTGTTGAGAAAAATCAGTAATTATTTGGAGAATCAATGAAAAATATCGCAGTGTTGTCTTTGTCGTTATTCTTTGTCGTTTCGGGTTGTGGAACTGACCCTGCCGAGGAAGGCAAGAAGGGCAAGGAGGCTGGGGCCGGCGAGGCCGCCAAGGCCGGTGCCGAGGCCGAGAAGGCCGGTGCCGAGGCCGAGAAGAAGGTTTTGTCGGCTGAGGGGACGGAGCCCAAAGCGGCTGCGGGGACGGAGCCCAAGGGGTCTGCCGACGTAGCGGCTGGTGCCGAGGCCGAGAAGAGTGGCCAGGCCGGTGGAAGGGGGCATGTCTCATCTGAAGAGCGTGAGCGTCTGGCGAAGCTGCCTAAGGGCGGCTTGCCCGCTCCGGACGAAGATGTGGTCGCCTGGACCGAGAACAAGAAGGTCTCCTCCGAGGAGTTACGGCGATACCTTGAGCGGCTGCCTGCCCACCTGCGCAGCGAGTACGGCACGGTGGAGAAGAAGCTGGACATGCTTCGGAATCTGATTCGGCTGGAGGCCTTGGTTGAGATGGCCACGAAGGAGGGCCTCGATAAAGACCCCGATGTTGTCCTTGCCATGAAGATGGAAATGGCAAAACGGTACCTTATGATGAGATACGGCGATGCCGATAAGATGGAAGTCTCTGATGAAGAGATTGCTGCTAGATATGAGCGTGATACGTTGACCTATAATAAACCGGAGCGGGTGAGGGCCAGCCAGGTGGTTCTGGCAACCAGGGCTGAGGCTGAACAAGTGCTGGGGGAGATGCGGGAGGAGATGTTGAAGCCCGGGGCCGAGGTACGGCGGGTCTTCAGGGAGTACGTGAGGAGATACAGCGTTGACATGAAGACCAGGCGCCGCGGCGGAGACTTGCTCTACTTCCAGCGTGACGGGAAGACCGACGGCGACACTCCAATAGACCGAGTGGTTGTTGATGCGGCATTTGCAACTAGGGTTATGGATCAGATTTCTTCGGTTATAGATGGGAGCGACGGACGGTATTATATCATTACGGTAACAAGCAGACGAGAGGGTGTAAGCAAACCACTGTCCCAGGTTTCGGATCAGATTCGGCGTGAGATTGCTTTGGAGAAGTTGGAGGCAGAGCGGAAGCTCTTTGCCGAGACGGTGGTAGACTTCGATGCATGGAACTTCGACTCGTCGAGGGTGGCTGCTGTGGCCGTCGAGGGTGCTTCTTCGGCGGGGGACATGGAGGCCCGTGTCAAGGCTACTGAGAGGGCCGGTGCCGGGCTGGAGCAGAAGAAAGAAGAGGTCGGTTCTAAGGTGCCGGAAGAGGCCAAGCCTGACAGCCCTCCAGCGGACAAGGCGGGTGATGATACGAAGGTCGAGGGTGCCCAGTAGTATCGGGTGTCGGGTGGTGACGAGGTCTGCTCAAGAGTTCACTCCAGGCCTATTGGTGTTGATGGTGTGGCCAGCCGGGTAGAGCGGCTGAACGAATTGGGAGCGTACATGAAGCAGCTGTTTATGACCCTTGGCCTCTCTGTGGCCGTGATGTTGGGTGTCGGCGGTGTGGCAGCGGATGAGGTGGATGCGGAGAACTCGGGAGAGGATTCCGAGGCCCAATGGGATCTTGTAGACGGCGTTGCGGCGGTAGTTGGGGGGAAGCCTGTGCTTGCCTCGGAGCTGGCCCTGGCGCTGGACATGGAGGAGGCCAAGGTTGCGGCGAAACAGCGCGCCGGGCTCTCGCAGGAGGCTGTGGCCAAAGAGCGCATGAAGACGCGCCTCACGGTGCTGAAGGCCCTGGTGGAGAACGTCCTGCTGACGCTGGCAGGAGAGGAGTGGTGCCCGGACGATTCTGAGTGTGGGGAGCACCTCAATGCCGAGGTCGAGAAGCGCATGACAGCTTTTACGGAAAGCGTGAAGGCAGACCCAAGCCTGCTTGACCGTGTGCTCAAGGCCCGAGGCTACACTAACATCCAGCAGTACCGACAGAGCATGAAGGATGAGATGGTGAGGCAGTTCTTCGTGGGAATGGAGATGGGCAGGGGGCTGGAGATCTCCGAACAGGAGGCAAGGTCGGAGATGGAACGCCGTTTTGGCGGCAAGAGTGTCCGGGATGCGGGCTGCGACGGTGTCATGGTGCGTGAGATGGGAATGGAACACGTGCAGTTCCTGGTTGAACCTACGGCCACATATGCTGACCTTCTTGAGCGTTACGAGGAGGCCTACAAGTGCTATCTGGGCCTGGCCAAAGGTGAGATTGAGCCCAACGAGGTGGCGGATCTCTGTGGCGTCGACGTGGAGGTCAGCCAGAGTGGTACAGGCGAGGGCAACAGGTTGAATGAGACGACCAGCTTCGCCCCGGCCTACAGAGAGGTGTTCGACAAGGCGCTGGCCAGCGACAGCAGGGAGTTTTCGGAGCCCTTCGTGTTGGGAAAGGCCATCTTGATGATCCGCCTCATCGATGTGCGAAAACGCTGCATCGAAGAGAAGTCGGAGCAGGATGAGATAGTCGAGAACCTTATGGGCCGCATGGCCGAGCAGCGGCAGATCAGAAGGCTAGAGACGCTTCTCGACCAACTCCGTAGTCAATATCCCGTGGAAGTACGACACTGAACAGGCTCGCTCTGACCGTCGATCATCCCGCTGGGCTGCGTTGGGCTTGGCAAACGGTGGATGCGAATATGTGTATTCCGGGTCATCTCGGCCAGCGAACATCTCCGTAGTAAGTGCCATGTTTTAAGATTTCTGACAACAAGAGGCCGGGGTCCTCCCTGCCTGGAAAGCCACTTTTTTACTTTGGCCTGCCGCTCCCGAACGACACATGGGGGGTGATGAACGCAGGAGGTCCGATATGCGAAGAGAGGTCTACTTTCTGGTCTTGCTGGCAGGGGGTTGTGGGGGTGGAGAGGGAGCTGAGCGGTTGTGGTATTCGGCAGGTTCGGATGCAGATGGAGGCGGGTACCTCTTCTGGACCGGAGGGCCCTTGGATGAGGCCGGAGGAGGTCCGGTGTGGGGTGAGGAGGCCGACTTGCTTATGGAGGAGGATGGCGTGGACGGGTTGCAGCCCTGTGCGGCACATTCGGAGTGTCAGTCTGGGTGGTGCCTCCTTGCAGCGGGGGTTTGTGCCGTGGGGTGTGAGGAGAACTCGTGTCCCCTGGGGGCGCTGTGTAAGGAGGTAATGCTGGCCGCACCGGACGTCATGCTTGTCTGTATGCCAGATACCACTCCATTATGTAAACCGTGCTGGACTGATAGTGATTGTGAAATTGACAAGAGCATTTGTCATCGCACATATGGAGGCATGGGCAGTTTCTGTACTAGGGAATGCAACCGCCTTCACCCGTGTCCGGCAGGCTACTGGTGCGTCGGTGGGCTTTGTCTTCCCGAAGACGGCGAATGCGACTGTCTAGAAGGGGACTACATTGGCGCTACTACGCCCTGTGTGGTGAGCAACGAATGGGGCGTCTGTGCGGGTGCAATGGGATGTTCTGCTTGGGGTCTTGGTGGGTGCA
>Ga0302238_1002036_pt1 | contig 14901 bp, 17 predicted proteins | sample AAG_UR_Asn_MG_FD_193527 | JGI IMG/M metagenome (GOLD analysis project Ga0302238, IMG submission 193527) | Enriched activated sludge microbial communities from anaerobic digester in WTTP, New Holstein, Wisconsin, United States - AAG_UR_Asn | ecosystem: Engineered > Bioreactor > Anaerobic >...
CGAGTTGAGATTAAGAATCTGACCGGTACGTCCGGCGCAAAGCCGCAGAAAGCGGGTAAACAAGACCAGATCTTTGACGGCCATGATCTCGCGGACATCGCGCTCAACATAGGTGGTCAGGTAGAATGAAAGCGCTTCAACCGGATCAAGACCATCATTCAGAATCCGCGGGTAAAATCCTGCAAACAGCATCCCGGCAATGTCCGGCTGCACGGCTTCGCCGTAACGTTCCTGAAATGAAAATGGCAGTAGCTTGAGAATAGCAGTTCGGCCTGCAAGTGATTGCGTAACGCTTTCCATGAGCTGGAACTGATGGCTGCCGGTAATGATGTAGGCGCCTTTTTGCTGAGGGTTGGCATCTACCAGCACCTGCAATTCCGACAACAACCCTGGAACGCGCTGAATTTCGTCGATTATCGCGCCGTTAGCGGCATAATCCCGCAAAAAACCCTGAGGATCGCTGACTGCATAGTCGCGCAAAGCAAGTTGCTCAAGCGAGACGTATGGCGTGTCGGGAAAGGCCATCCGGCAGAGGGTGCTTTTACCGGATTGACGCGGCCCGATAATAGTCACAATCGGGTATTGTCCGGCCAATCGCAGCAATTCTGATTGTATGGTTCGATGTATCAGCATGTTCAGTAGGTTAGCACTATTTTATACAAATTTACAGTTCAAATGTAATTTTGTATAAAATATGCTTCTGGTGAAACTTTACTCAGTAGTTTTAAGCTATTACGACCTTGATTCACTCCACCACCTCCCACTTTCCGGCCGGGTTTTTCACCACGGTCAGGCGGGGCGGATAGAGGGTAAACAGGGCCATGGCCGCGCACATCTGGTTTTCATCACCCTTGATCTTCTCAAAAGCAGCCCGGTTAAACGGGTGCAGCGGGCTGCCCCCCTTGCCCTGCAGCAGCAGTTCGGGATTGTTGGTCACAACCGTTTCCAGCTGTTCTAGCGTGGGGGCCTTGACCCGGATACCGGCCTTGTAGGCGTTTTCCAGGCATTTGGCCTTTTTCATGGCTGGTACGGTCAGGTTGGGCTGTTTCTCCAGCAGTTTGTAGGCTGCCGCAAAGTTGGGCTTGAACAGTGCGGCCCGCTCTTTCAGCAGGGCAATCAGGCTGGCCTTGTCTGCCGGGCTTACTGCGGTGATTGCCGGATAGTGATGCCAGGCGCGGTCAACCGCAAAATCAGCACTGAAGCCGCGCTCAAATACCACCTTGCCCGTGACCGGGCGTTCTTCCTTGCCGGTGCCGCCGTAGTTGGTGGCGCTGCTGCGGCCAGCGCCGTCATCAGTGCTGGTGACCTTGTCGGTTACTTCAGACCAGGTAAAACGGGCCAGATAGGGCTGGGTTGGGTTGGCGGGGGTGAATTCTACCCTGATGGTATTGGTGCCCTTGCGCAGCCGCGAGCCCAGCGAACTGGCAGGAATCCAGACTGCGGGCGAGATGTCGCGCTCCTCAAACAGTACCGGCAGGTCGCGCGGTTCCAGCTCCTGCTCGGCCACCACCAGGTTGTTGAGATAGACCACGGCCTTGCCGGCCACGCTGGTGACTTGCTTGGCAGCAGGGTCGGCAGGTGCTGTGTAGGGGACAAAACCGAACTCGACATTCAGGACCGCAGCAGGGGCAGGCAGACAGGCAAGCAACAGTAGGCAGACAGCCAGCATCACGGTACGCATGGGAAGACCTCCCGCACGGTGGGATAGCAACAGCCAACTACTACCACACTATCTGCACCTGGCAAGTCACTCCAGCGGAAAGTCAGGCAAAGCAGTAGTTGGCGCGGCCTGCCTCCTTGGCCTGGTACATGGCCCGGTCCGCCGCCACCAGCAGCTTGTCGGCCGAGGCGTCGCCACCGCCGATGGCGATACCGATGGAGGTGCCCAGTTGGCAGGGGGTGTTGTTGATCACAAACGGTTCCTGAAAAACTTTCAGGCATTTGTTGGCCACCAGTTCTGCCACAGCCTCGGCCCCTTCACCCAGATCGGAAAGCAGCACCACAAATTCGTCGCCGCCCACCCTGGCCAGGGTATCTTCCTGCCGCATCGACCTGCCCAGGCGCTTGGCAACCTCCTGCAGCGCCGCGTCACCGGCCTTGTGCCCAAACTGGTCATTGATCTGTTTGAAACCATCCAGATCAAGGAACAGGACGGCTATATACCCTTGATGCCGTTTGAGCCGCGCCAGCGCCAGCCCCATCCGGTCGGCCAGCAACTGCCGATTGGGCAAGTCGGTCAGGGCGTCGTGCAGTGCGCTATGCTCATGTTCGGCCCGGCTTTCGATCAGTTTCGAGAGCACCCGGTTGAAAGCGGCGGTCAGGTGGCCGACTTCGTCATGATGCACCACCGGCAACGGCTCAAACGGAATCTCGCCGTGGGTCATCCGATCGGCATGGAAAGCGGCGTTTTTAAGCGGACGCATGACCCGGCGCAACGCAACCACCATGATCAGCAGGAAAAGCGGGGCAATGATCGCGGTGTTGGTCAGCAGAAAGCGGTTCAGCTGCCTGACCGGCGCATACAGTTCCTTGGTCGGCATGCGGGCCACCACAAACCAGCCGCTGCTCGGCACCGTGGCAATGGCGGCCAGCTCTTCGATCCCGAATCTGTCGGCAACCACTGTCCCGCGGAACCCCCGTAAGGCCCGATCGAGCTGTGGGTGCGCGCCTGGCGGCGGCAACGGCTGCAGGGCAAGATCGGCATCCGACGCGCCCACAATCAGGCGATCACGCGGCGACACCAGTACCAGCCCGCCGGTTTCACCGATCCGTGTGGTGTACAAGCTATCAAGAAAGTTCGGCGATTTCAGGGCCGATATCCCCACCAGTACCGCCCGGATCTGTCCGGCAGTATCACGTACCGGCAGCGCCATGGGCAGTACCGGCAGCTTGGCTATGCGCCCGATCACCGGACAGCCGATCACAAAGCCCCCCTGCCGGGCCTGCTGAAAATAGCTACGATCTGCCAGCGATAGAGCAGCCCTGCCACTGACAGGCGGATAATCCGCCAGCACCCTGCCGTTTGGATCAAGCAGTATCAGGCCTTGCGAGAAGAGCGGATTGACCTCATACCGCTCGCCCAGCCACTGTTCCAGACGTCTGCGATCATGCAGCAACTGCAGCGGAAGCCGCTTGGCAAGCCGTTCAAGCATGGCGCGCCGCTCCACCAGGTTGTGATCAATGGTCTTGGCAACGTACTGCGCCATGGTCAAAAGCTGCGTCGAGGCCAGGCCGGTGACGCTGTGTCGAAAGAAATTACCGAGCAGAAACGCCCGTATGATCCCACCCACCACAATGAAGGCCAGCCCCAGCAGGATCAGGCGGGTGGTCAGGCTCTTGAAATTGATACGCGCCACTGTTAACGGCTCCCGGAAACGAGGTGAAACGGCCACTGTCCCGGCAGGATGGTGCTGCCACTGCCGGGGCATGCCTGACCGTTTACCACGGAGCGCCGTCAACAGCAATCGAATGATGCGCTGCCTGCAGTATACGCTCCGTCTTCAGGCGGCCGGCTACAGATTCAGCAGTTGCGCAAACTCAGGGGCGGTCTTGTTGGGGCTGAATTCGGTCACCTCATAGCTGGCCACCCGGTTGCTTTTGAACGGGTCCTGCTCCAGGATCGCCTCCAGTTCGGCCCGGCTGACATTGCGGGCCAGGATATAACCGCCGGTGCGCGGCACCTTGCGACCCGAGGCGATGAAGACCCCCTTGGCGAAATAGGTATCCAAAAAGGCGATATGTGCCTCCAGGTGGCTGTCCACCACCTCAAGCGGCTGCTGGTAGGTTACGGATACGATGAACATACGTGGCTCCTTTCAGATTACTGCAACAGACGAATCAACAACGGCAACAGCAGGGCGGTCAAGAGGCCGTTCAAGGCCATGGCCAGGGCGGAAAAGGCCCCGGCAATGCGGCTTTGCTGCATGGCATGGGCCGTGCCGATGCCGTGGGAGGCGATGCCGAAGGCCATGCCGCGGGCCGTGTCGTCATGCACCCGCGCCCATTTCAGCACCAGATCGCCGATCACGGTGCCGATGATGCCGGTCAGCACCACTGCCACCGCGGTCAGGGACGGCAGGCCGCCGATCTGCTCGCTGATCCCCATGGCGATCGGGGTGGTGACCGATTTGGGGGCCAGGGTCAAGAGCAGCACCCGCTCGCCCCCCAAAAGCCAGGCGATCCCCGCGGCACTGGCAATGGCGGTCAGTGAGCCGATCAGCAGCGCACACGCGATCGGCCAAAAGGTCTTGCGGATCATGGCCACCTCGCGGTAGAGCGGGATCGCCAACGCCACCGTGGCCGGTCCCAGCAGAAAGTGGATGAACTGGGCCCCCTTGAAATAGGTCTGGTAAGGGGTGTTGCTGAGCTTGAGCAGCAGCACCAGCACCAGCACGGCAGTCAGAACCGGGTTGAGGATCGGGCTACAACCTAACCGCCGGAACAGCCAGGCCCCCAGCTGGTAGGCGATCAGGGTCACGGCCAGCCAGAGCAGCGGTGTAGTGGCAAGGTAGACCCATAGTTGCGACACATCGTTGTTCATGGCGCCTCTCCCTCCTCCGGCCGACTGCGACGGTTGGCCCGCTGCATGACCTGACCGGTCACGGCAATGGTCACGGCCGTACCGATCAGGACCGCCCCGCCCAGCGGCAGCCAGGAGCGGACCAGCAGATCCAGGTTGGTGATCACCCCCACCCCGGCCGGCACGAACAGCAGCGCCAGATAGCGGTGCAGGGAGTTGGCGGCGCCTTCCAGCTCGGTGGGCAGGCGCTGTTTGAGCAGCAGACCGCAGAACAGCAGCAGCATGCCGATGACCGGACCGGGTACCGGCAGTCCGGTCAGGCGGGTGATGATCTCGCCGAGCAGTTGGCAGACCAGGATGATGGTCAACGAACCGAGCATTGCGGTTTCCTCCCTATGCTTTCTTGCATTTCATAACAGGTACATGCATCGTCCGCCAGACTCCGCAGCAGCTTTGCAGCTGCTATGCTGGTTCCCGCTCAAGGATGCTAGCAAGGCGGCGAGGAATCCGGCGACGAGGCGTACACGCAGCCCGTTGAGGAGCCGAAAACGAACCAACAAAGAGAGCGCCTTGAAATGGAAGCGGCATCACCGATTCAGAAAGGCCATCATCTGGGCCGGATACCGCTCACCACTGGCCACCCCGCGGGGCAGGGCCGCGTTGATCTCGGCCAGCTCCGCCGGACTGATCGTAACCGCGCTCGCGGCAATGTTCTGCTCCAGGTAGCTGCGACGCTTGGTACCGGGGATCGGCACAATATCATCGCCCTGGGCCAGCACCCAGGCCAGGGCCAACTGGCCGGCGGTAATCCCTTTGGTGGCGGCAATGGCCTTGACCCGCGCCACCACCTCCAGGTTTTTCTGGAAGTTTTCTCCCTGGAAACGGGGGGAGTTGCGGCGGTAATCATCCGGCGCAAAGTCATCCGGGCTCTGCAGCTCACCGGTCAGAAAGCCCCGTCCCAGCGGGCTGTAGGCCACCAGACCGATCCCCAGCTCCCGCAGGGTGGGCAGCACCTCGTCCTCGGGCTCACGGCTCCAGAGCGAGTACTCACTCTGCAGGGCGCTGATCGGATGCACGGCATGGGCGCGCCGGATCGTGGCGGCACCGGCCTCCGACAGCCCCAGGTAGCGCACCTTGCCGGCTGTGACCAGCTCGGCCATGGCGCCCACGGTCTCCTCGATCGGCACCTCGGCATCCACCCGGTGCTGATAGTACAGGTCGATACAGTCGATCCCCAGCCGCTTGAGCGAGGCGTCACAGGCAGCCCGCACGTAGTCGGGTCGGCCGCTGATACCGGTGATCGGCGCCCAGCCGCCGTTGGGGCCGGGCTGGTTACTGCGCACGATGCCGAACTTGGTGGCAACGATCACCTGCTCACGCCTGCCCTTGATCGCCTTGCCCACCAGCTCTTCGTTGGTAAAGGGGCCGTACATGTCCGAGGTGTCCAAAAAGTTCACCCCCCGCTCCAGGGCACGGTGGATGGTGGCAATGGACTCCGCCTCATCCCGTGTGCCGTAAAAGTCCGACATGCCCATGCAGCCCAACCCCTGGGCCGAAACCGTCAATCCCTGTCTGCCGAGTTTTCTCTGTTGCATTTGCATATGCTCCTTTTTGTTAATTTTTCTGGGCATGGCTTCACCTGCCCGCACCTCCCGCATGCCGGAAAGCCCTACGGAAGCGCCCTCATACCATACCCACCCGGGTCTGCTGCAGCCCGGACGCGATCTTTGACAACAACAGCTGCAACTGCCTCTGTTCAGCCGGGTCAAGTCCGGCGGTAATCGCCTTGATGCGGGTGTAGTGCTGCGGCAAAACCTGATCCAGCAGTTCCTGGCCAGTGGCGGTAATCGCCACCACAAAGGCCCGCCGGTCCTGCGGATCGGCCTCCCGTGTAACCAGGCCGGCCTTCAAGAGCCCCTCCACCACGCCGGTCATGGTGGCGCAGGAAACCCCGGTACCTTCGGCCAGTTGCGATACTTTCAGACCGTCCGGATTCCGTATCAGCAGGATCAGGACAAAAAATCTGCGCTGCGAAAGACCATAACGGGCCAGAAACTGGTCCAGGTCGCCCATGCAATCACCGGAGATCCGCAGCAGACTCAACCAGGTCTCCAGGGCGGGTACATCAAGCATGGGATAGCGCGTTGCCAGTTTGGCAAGGGTAGTTTTGTCAGGCAGGTCTACGATCTCAAACATGAAGCCCCCGGCAATTATTTAGACAGCATATATTTAGCCAGCTAAATAATTATTGTCAAGCAGTGCCGATAAAAATGTTCACGGCACCGCAGCATGGATTGTGGCGTAGGGGGTTTGTGTGATTGGCACGACGGTTACGGGTACCGCTTGGACCGGCAGAGGGACAGACGCAGGAGGCGGTCTACGTTGTTTCACTCCCGGTTTGCTTGGCGCGTGTCTTGCGGTTTGCTTCATCCTGTTGCAGCAGCTCATCCAAATTGGCAAAACGTTTTCTGAGCAGGTCCCGCATACCCGCGGGCAAGGTGTCGATCAGGTCTTGCAGGCTCAGGTTTTCCTGATTGTCATTATTGGCCGACCCCTGTATCCCCAGGATGCGTCTCAGCACGGTCTTCAGGGTCTCCAGAATCTGGCGATTGGGTCCATTGGGCACATCAGGTTTGGTATCTGAATTATTGAGGGCATTGACGTCGATCTTCCCCACCGTGAGCATTTTATAGAGCTTTAGCAGCTCTGCGGTGGCAGCCCGCTCATCCTCGGAATCAATGGGCAGATCAGCGCCACCAACGGAGGGTGCCATGACCGTTTGCTTGGCCGTATCCGTCTGCGCGGTATCGGTGCCGGTTTTCGTGAAAAACGTTTCAAAGGAGCCTTGTGCGGCCTTCTTGGGGGAAGAGGCCGCCAAACCAATCGGGGAGTGAAACGAGGCAACGGCTGATATACCCATACGATCCTCCATAGTTCTGCAGCATGCGATACTACTTCTATCGGCAGCCGGTGCGGCTTACTCAAATCAAAGCTGCAGTAAAACCTGCTTAACCTTGGCCGAAATCACCTGTTCTTTGTCATTGTGCCAAACCGCGGCCTGCGCTACGGTGGCGCCATGCACACGCACACCTCACCAGATCACCGCAACCAGGCCACCAGGCTGGTCTCCATGCTGGCCTTTGATGATGCCGATATCCTCGACATTACCGGCCCGCTGGATGTCTTTGCGCTCACCAACACCCTGCTGCAGGAGGCAGGCAGGCCGACACCGGCCTACGCAATCGAGCTGGTGGGTCAGGCCGCCGACCAGGTGGTCCGCACCGCCTCGGGCATCCGGCTGTTGACCGATGTGGCCTGCGCCTCCCGCACACATACCGACACCCTGTTGGTGCCCGGTGGCCCCGATCCCGGCGCAGTTGCCGGAGAGCTGATCGACTGGATCAGGCGGACTTCCCCCTTGGCCCGCCGGGTCGGGTCGATCTGCTCCGGGGCCTTTCTGCTCGCCGGGGCCGGGCTGCTGGATGGACGCCGCGCCACCACCCACTGGCGCATGGCCGCAGAGCTGCAGCACCAATTCCCCAGGATAGCGGTGGCAGCCGACGCCATCTATGTCAAGGATGGGCCGGTCTACACCTCGGCCGGGATCACGGCCGGGATCGATCTGGCATTGGCGCTGGTGGAGGAGGATTTCGGACGGGTAACCGCCCTGAATGTGGCCCGCATGCTGGTGCTGTACTTCAAGCGTCCGGGCGGTCAGTCCCAGTTCAGCACCGGCCTGTTGGCGCAATACCGTGAAGGCGGGGTGCTGTCCGGCACGGTGCAGTGGATCAGGGAGCATTTTCGCCAGCCGTTAAGCAACGAACTGCTGGCTGAGCAGGCCGCCATGAGCCTGCGCAACTTTGCGCGGCTGTTTAAACGGGAGACCGGCTGCACCCCGGCCAGGTTCATTGAAAAGATTCGCCTTGAAGCAGCAATGGCCCTGCTGGAAGGGTCACGCCAGGCATTGGAAACCATCGCCCGGGAGTCTGGGTTCCAATCCGGTGAGCACTTTCGCCAGGCCTTTCAGCGCAGCTTCGGGATAAGCCCCGGTGAGTACCGGGACCGGTTCTGGTCAGGAACCGATACACCATAAAGGAGAACAAACCCAATGGGATTAAAGATCGCATTTTTGGTATTTGACGGCGTGGCGGAGCTGGATTTCATTGCTCCCAAGGATGTCTTTTTTGCCTCACAGTATCTGGGACACCCCGACGACCAAGCCTACACGGTCAGCCCCACCAGTGGGCCGATCACCTGTCTGGCCGGGCTCAGGATGCAGCCGGATTACAGTTTTGCCACTGCCCCGCAGCCGGATATCCTGTTTGTGCCGGGTACCGCCAACCCGGTACCGCTGGTAGGCAACAGAGAAATTTTGGAATGGGTCAAACAGACCAGCGCCGCCTGTTGCTGGACCGCCGGGGTCTGTACCGGCGCGGCTATCCTGCTGGCATCAGGGGTGGCACAGGGCAAACGGATCACCACCCACTGGGCAGCTGTGGAGGATCTGCGCGCCATGGGTGGCGCCACCGTACTGGAAGGGGTGCGCTACGTTACCGACGGCAACCTGATCACCAGCGCCGGGGTGACCGCCGGGCTTGACCAGGCCCTCTGGCTGGTGGGGCAGCTGTACGGCGCAGCCCATGCCCGCGAGGTGCAGCACCTGCTGGATTACTATCCGGCCCCGCCCTACGCGGCCGAGGTGTGAGCGCAAGCACCGCGTTACTGTTCCAGCACCAGCAACCCAACCGTGCCATGCACCACCAGCTTGCCTTCCTGGTTGGTCACCTCCACCCTGACGCTGGCAGTGCGGCGGCCCAGGTGCAGCAGCTCTGAACGGGCCGTCAGCACGTCCCCCACCGCTGCAGGGCGGATATAGTTCACCTGCAGGCTGGTGGTGGTGCAGGTCACCCCGGAGGGGAGCAAGGGGCGGGGAAAAAACGAGGCGGTGTCCACCAGCGTTGCCAGCAGGCCGCCGTGGGCACCGCCAAGGTAGTTGCGATGACGGTCGTCAACAGTTACGCACATAACCGCGTGGCGCTCGCCGATCTCCTGCAGTTGAATCCCCAGGGTCTGCAGCAGGGCTATCTTGTTGATCGATTCCGGGGTGGCTGGTTCAATGGCCATAGGGCACCTCATACAGGGAATGGGGCGCATCATACCCCGCAACCTGCGGCTGTTCCAGCAGATTTAGCAGCTGCGCCTGATTGCCCCAAAGGCCGCAAAGCAGGCATTTTTGTGCAGCAGCTCCACCTGGCTGAACCCGACCCGGCGCAACAGTTCAAGCTGGAAGGTGACCGGCCGGGGCGAGTCCTCTTTGGCAATGTAGGCCAGCACCTTGTCACAATAGGCCTCACCTCCCAGGTTGCCGAGATACTCCTGGTAGCGCTGCTCCATCAGGTGCTGCACCGCTGCGGTCTCCTGGGCCACCAGATCCGTGATCCAGACACTCCCTCCCGGTGCGGTCAAGTGATAGATCTTGGCAAAGGCCTGCTCCCAGTCCTGTTCATCCCGCAGGTGATGCAGCACCGCTGCAGCCAGGATCACGTCATAGCCTGCCTCAGGCAGTTCGATCTCACGGAAATCCCCCTGAAAGGTCTGCACCGTGGCGCTGGTGGCGGCCTGCACCCGCTCCTTGGCCCGCTGCAGCATGGGCAGGCTCAGGTCCAGCAGGTCACACGCAAAGGGCTGTTGTGCATACTGCAGCAGCTTGAGGGTGTTGTTGCCGGCCCCGCAGCCGATATCCAGCACCCTGCGGATCTGCGGCGTACAGGCAAGGGCCGCCCTGGTGATCAGCTCCATGGCCAGGGGCGCATCCATGGTGGCGCTCTGGCCGGTCTCCAGGTTTGAAAAACGCTCCACATCCCCATCAAAGCGCTGGCGGATCTCCTCGATGCTTGATTTGTGTAACCAATCCATCATACTGCTCCTTTGCTGCCTACAAACACGCTGATCGGCACACTGTAGACCACTGCACCATCCTGATACCGGGCCTTGATACCCAGCTTGTTGATACCGATATCCTCAGTCACCATCTGCCGTATCCGCTCCTCATCCCCTGGCTGGGGGAACGAGGCCTGCAGTTGCGCCTCCAGGTCCAGCTCCACGGTATAGCCGGCCTGTCTGCAGTCATGCAGGCCGCTGTGCAGAAACAGGGTGCTGAATTCAACCGTGGTCAGGGCATGGGTATGGGAGGGGTCACGCAACAGCTCCAGTTGATCATAGGCAGCCACCTTTTCCGGCAACAGCGCAACATCCGCCACCAGCACCCGGCCACCTGGCCTGCAGACCCGGATCATTTCTGCCAGGGTCTGCTGCGGCTCAAGCAGGTGATGAAAGCTGTAGCGGGTAATCACCAAAGAAAAACTGTTGTCTGCATAGGGCAGGGCCTGCACATCCCCCAACTGCCAGGCCAGGTTTATCAGCCCCTGTTCCTGCTGGCGTTTGGCTGCCTGCTCCAGCATGGCCGGGGTCAGGTCCATGCCAATCACCTGTCCGGCCTGACGGGCAAAGGCGCAGGACACCAGACCAGGGCCGCAGGCCAGATCAAGCACCGTATCCTCACTGGTTGGCCGGGTCAGCTCAAGCAGCAGGTTAAGAGAATCCAGATGACCCGGCAGTTGGGCAAACGGGATGGCCTGTTGGGTAAACTGCTGCACAATCAACTGATGATGCTGCTGTGACATGGCGAGTCCTCCAGAATAAAATCAAACAATGCATTCACCACAGAGGGCACAGAGGTTTAAAGAATAAAACATGAATACAGCTAATTCCTTAATCACAAACAATTATCCGTTACTTACAGTCTGTTGACTGTGTTCCTCCGCGTACTCTGCGGTAAACTGCTGTGCAGAATACCTTGCGCCCGCCTGACAATCTTTCTATAGTATGCCAATGACTATCGCAAAACTGACAAGGATGGCGCCGGTGGTGCTGGGGTACCGCTTGGACCCCAACCTGCCGATCATTCTGCTCTCCCTGGAGGTCAGCCCGCAGCAGTTGCAGGCCCAGCAGGTGGGCTGCGCTGCGGTGCATGCCCATCCGCGCGGTCAGTTGATCTATGCCAGCAGCGGTGTGATGCGGGTGATCTGCGGCCGCGACATCTGGGTGGTGCCCCCTTCCCAGGCGGTCTGGGTACCGCCGGATCAGGAGCACGAGGTCTATTTTCCCGGTGAGGTGGCCCTGCGGAACCTGTTTATTGACCCTAGCGCCACCACCGGGCTGCCACAGCAATGTACGGTGCTGAAGGTCTCCACCCTCTTGCGGGAGCTGATCCTGAAGGCGGTGCAGATCGGCGAGACCTACCAGCCCAACAGCCCTGGCTGGCGCCTGATGCAGGTCTTGCTGGATGAACTGCGCCAGGCAGAGCCAACCCCCTTGCACCTGCCCATGGCGCGGGATGAGCGGGTCATGCGGGTGATTGAGGCGCTGCTGCACAACCCTGAGGATTGCCGGGCACTGGAGGACTGGAGCAGCCTGGCCGGGGCCAGCAGCCGCACCCTGGCGCGGCTGTTTGTGACCGAGACCGGTCTGACCTTTGGCCAGTGGCGCAAGCGGCTGGTGCTGCAGGAGGCGATCAAGCGGCTGGACCAGGGCCAGCCGGTCACCACCATCGCCTTTGACCTGGGCTACCAGAGCCTGAGCGCCTTTATCGAGATGTTCCGCAAAGAGTTGGGCGCCTCACCGCGCCAGTATGCCCGTCAACAGGGCGGAGGATGAGAACGGTGAACACCCCGGTCGGCCAGCCGGGGATGCTGTCTGGTCTTCAATGCTTGACGATCGGACAGTATTCGATTATGAACAAGCCATGCCTAAAAACAACCAACAGACTGTAGCTGTCGTCGTAGTCGTCACCCTGTGACGGCTCGTTGCTGCCTGTCTGACTGACACCAAGGAGCGCGGGTCGATTCCCGCGCTCTTGCTCTTTGTACCGGACTGCAAAGACCTGGCCGCGGGATCATCCAGCGGCCTTATTCTTTGCAGAAAGGAACATTATCATGGAAATCGCACCAAACCTGCACCAACTGACCATCCCCTTTGTGGTACCCACACCCGGCGGCGCCATTCCCCGCTTCGTCAACCTGTTTCTGTACACCGGAGCACGGCTCACCCTGATCGATAGTGGTGTTGCCGGTGCAGAGCAGCAGATCTGCCGTTATCTCAGCGAAATGGGCCGCAGTGTCCAGGAGATCGACAACCTGATCCTGACCCACAGCCATCCCGACCATATCGGTGCTGCCCGCACAATCCGCGATCTCAGTGGCTGCCGGATACTGGTGCATGCTGCGGAACAGGACTGGGTGGAGGATACGCAACTGCAATGCTGCCAGCGGCCGGTACCGGGCTTTGCAACGCTGGTGGCTGGTCCGGTGCCGGTGGACCAACTCCTGCACCATGGTGATGTACTGGCGCTTGACCCGTCAGTACACTTGACGGTCCTGCACACCCCCGGTCATTCAGCCGGCTCCATCAGCCTGTGGGACCAGCAACGGGGCTGTGTGATCTGCGGCGATGCCGTGCCAGTGCCCCATGAACTGCCGGTGTTTGATAATGTGCAGCAATCCCTGGCCTCACTGGCGCGGATCGAGGCCTGCCAGGCCGGCATGCTGCTGTCAGCCTGGGCCGAACCGGTTCACGCTCCAGCACTTCAAACCACTCTGCAGAAAGCTGCGGACTGGCTGCGCCAAATTGAAACCGTTGTGCACCAGTTAGCTGGATCATCCCGGCCAGACCCGCAGGAGCTGTGCAGCCACGTTGTGGCAGAACTGGGACTTCCGCCACTGGCCGTCAACCCGATCATGGCCCGCACCTGCATGGCCTGTTGTGTGGAGCGAGAGGAGTAACCGCAATGCAAAACCTTATCATCAACTGCGCAACAGCAGCAGATGCACCGGCTATTCATGCATTACAGCAGGCTGCCTACCAGAGCGAGGCTGAGCTGTACCAGGATTGGTCCATCCCGCCCTTAACCCAGACCCTGGCCGAGCTGCAGCAGGAGATTGCAACCATCACCGTGCTCATAGCCAGCCAGGACAACCGCCTGGTTGGTTCGGTCAGGGCAGTGCTACGGGAAGACAACAGTGTGGCAATCGGCCGTCTGATTGTGGACCCTGCTCTACAGGGCCAGGGGATCGGCAGTTGCCTGATGGCTGCGATTGAGGCGGCCTTTCCAACAGCGTCACGCTTTGAGCTGTTTACCGGCAGCCTGAGTCTGCGTAATATCAATCTGTATGAACGGTTGGGGTACGCGGTATTCGCCAGCAAGCAGCTTTCGCCACAGGTTGAGCTGGTGTTTATGGAAAAGCGTGTCAACACCACAAAGGAAAGGTAGTTATGCAACGTATCTGCGTGTTTTGCGGATCAAGCCCCGGCGTACGACCGGAATACAGTGCAGCAGCCCAGGCACTGGGGCAGGCGCTGGTGGCAGCGGGGATCGAGCTGGTTTACGGTGGCGCCAGCGTGGGGTTGATGGGGATTGTGGCCCGCACCGTGCTGGCAGGGGGCGGCCGGGTGACTGGAGTCATTCCCCGTTTGCTGGCTGAAAAAGAGGTGGCCCTGACCAGCCTGGATGACCTGCGGATTGTGGACTCCATGCATGAGCGTAAGGCGTTGATGGCAGAACTGGCAGACGGCTTCATCGCCCTGCCGGGCGGGATCGGTACCATTGAAGAGTTTGTGGAGGTGCTGACCTGGGCCCAACTGGGCATCCACTCCAAGCCCTGCGGCCTCTTGAACAGCGCGGGCTATTACGACCGGTTGCTGGGTTTTTTTGATCATATGCTGGAGCAAGGTTTTATCCGGCCTGCTTGCCGCAGCACCATCCTGGTAGCACAGGAGCCGCTCAGCCTACTGGAGGCCATGGGCAGCTATCGTTCCCCCAAAGAGGACAAGGCTGCCTGGGCGTTAAAGTTGAGCAATGCCTGAGTGATTAACCCATAAACCAGCCTGACATACTAAGGAACCTACTATGCCGACTACCCAATTTCTGCTTACCTCGTTGATCGTTGCCCTGGTGCCCGGCACCGGGGTGATCTTTACCGTATCCACCGGCATCATGCAGGGACGCAGGGCTGCCCTCTTTGCAGCCCTGGGCTGCACTGCCGGGATCATCCCACACCTGGCAGCCACCATCCTGGGCCTCGCAGCCCTGATGCACACCAGCGCCCTGGCCTTCCAGACCCTCAAGTATGCCGGGGTAGCCTATCTGTTGTACCTGGCCTATGCCACCTGGCAGGATACCAGCACCTTCCAGCTTGATACCGTCCCCCGATACAGTTCAGCCCACGGCCTGATGCTCAAGGCGGTGCTGCTCAACCTGCTCAACCCCAAGCTGACCATCTTCTTTCTGGCCTTCCTGCCCCAGTTCATCAGCCCCGCCGCAGCCA
>Ga0302238_1002039_pt1 | contig 14886 bp, 7 predicted proteins | sample AAG_UR_Asn_MG_FD_193527 | JGI IMG/M metagenome (GOLD analysis project Ga0302238, IMG submission 193527) | Enriched activated sludge microbial communities from anaerobic digester in WTTP, New Holstein, Wisconsin, United States - AAG_UR_Asn | ecosystem: Engineered > Bioreactor > Anaerobic >...
ATCCAATCAGCCATTGAAGCCTACCTGATCAAGCATGGCGCCCAGAATAAGGTCAGCATCGGCATCACCCGACGCGGCCTGGTGGTCAGCCTTAAAGAGGCAGGCTTTTTTGATTCCGGTTCCGCCGTGATCAAGCCGTCCGGTTACCAGTTGCTCAACACCATCATCGAGGCCATGACCCAGTATTCAAACCCCTTGCGGGTTGAAGGGCATACCGACAACATGCCGATCAGCACCCCGCTGTTCCCTTCCAACTGGGAGCTGTCCGTTGCCCGGGCCTCCAACGTACTGCGCTACATTCAGAAGAATTATGATGTCGATCCGACCAAGCTGTCCGCCACCGGCTACGGTGAATACCGCCCAGTTGCCGATAACACCACGTCGGAAGGCCGCTCCAAAAACCGACGGGTTGATATGGTGCTGCTTTCCGGCGAGGCAGAAACCCGCGAACCGTAGTTCCGCTTCCCCTGCACGGCGATCTCCACGCTGATCTAAGCTCGCTGTCTTACACGGTCACCGGCGCACACCTGCCCTGGTAGCCGCTGCCGATCTCCGCGAGCACCACGTCCTGCCACCTTGCCGGATGCAAAAAGACATATCCTGTCACACTGCCGTGCTATGCTGACAGCAGTTATACAGGGAGGCCAACAATGGAACCAATACTGTTTATAGGTGGGATGATTGTGATTATTGGCGTGGCCTGGACCGTGCAGGACCTGGTGCGTGATGCCGGTATCATGACATTACCGGGCACGAACAAGGCGAAGCAGGCGCTGGTTCAGACCTGTTCCGGCTTCAGGTCACGGGACATCAGCTCCAGTACCGCCTGCCGGGCCGGCTTGTCGCAGTAGAGGATCTCATAGACCTTCTGGGTGATCGGCATCTCCACGCCCAGACGCCCTGCCAGGGCATGCACCGATTCAGCTGATTTGACCCCTTCGGCCACCATCCGCATCTCGGCCATGATTTCCCCAAGGCTTTGTCCCTGCCCTAATTTGACGCCAACCGTGCGGTTGCGTGACAGATCGCCGGTACAGGTCAGCACGAGATCGCCCATGCCGGCCAGCCCGGCAAAGGTTGCGTCCTGCGCACCCATGGCACGCCCCAAGCGCCTAATCTCGGCCAAACCTCGCGTAATCAAGGCTGCCCGGGTGTTATGCCCGAAACCGAGGCCGTCACTAATACCGGCGGCAATGGCAATGACGTTTTTCACCGCACCACCCAGTTCCGTGCCGATGGCATCATCACTGGTGTAGACCCTGAAGGACTGGTTACTGAAGGCTGCCTGCACCTGACGCGCCGCAGCGGCATTGGCGGAACCTGCCACAATCAGCGAAGGTAACCCCAGGGCCACCTCCTTGGCAAAGGTGGGACCGGAAAGGGCCACGTAGCGTTCGAGCGCCACCGGCCCCAACACCTGGCTGCAGATCTGGGAGACCGTGCAGAGACTGCCCAGCTCAATCCCCTTTGAGGCATTCACCAGCACCGCCTCGGGGCTGATCGTCGCGGCAATCTGCTGCAGCACACCGCGCAGCACCTGGGTTGGCGTCACCAGCAGCAGCAGTTCGGCATCGGTGCTGGCCTCGGTCAGGTCGTTGGTATAGCGCAGTGCCTGATGGAGCTGAATCTGCGGCAGATACAGGGTATTGATGCCGGTTGATGCCATGCTGTTCACCAGCTCCGGCTCGTAGGCCCACAAACAGGTCTCATGGCCATTGGCCGCTGCTACCGTCGCCAGGGCCGTTCCCCAACTGCCCGCTCCAATGACACCAATTTTCATTCCCATTCCTCGTCATCGTTGTAGGTACGGTTCATACGGGGGTCGAACCCTTCTGCCAAGGCCTGCCGGGCAAGCTCAACGCTCTCGACCGTCAGACGGTGGATGAACGGATGGCGACTCAACGGCAGACCCGCGCCGGCCAAGCTCAGGCCCAGCGCTAGAACCCGCTGGACCAGCCGCTGTTGGCAACCGGTACGGAGCATAAAGTCGGCCACAAGCAAAAGGCGCCGCAAGAGCGCCGGTTTAGCCGGCTCAACCAAATCCGTGCAGAGCCGCTCGACCACCACCTGCCGGGCATCGTCTGAACAGCTTGACAGCGGTTGCCCTTCCAGGGCCTCGGCGCATTCGTAAACCAGCGGTTCATTCAGCAGCCAGCCCTCGAAAAAGGGTTCGTCCAACAATTCTTCGCATCCGGCCAAAAGCGAACTCATCCGGCTTGGCAATCCGTCCAGCAGTTCCACCGGGAAGTCGGGCAGGTAGTCCGCCGGCCGCAGGTCGGTTGCACCAAACAGGAAACGGCTGGCATACAGGTCGGGCGGCAGGTAATAGCTGCGTTCAATGCTTTGCTGCAGGGCACTTTTCAGCAGATTGACACCATAGCCGTACGGCACGGCGAACATGCCTTCTTCGGCGTTGACTTCATCCAGGTAATCGTCATGTTCGCGGCGGTTCTGAAAACGTGAGGCCACGGCATGTCTGACGCCGTCCTGCTCCCCCAGTTGCATCAACAGGCCCGCAAGACTGCCATCCTGCAGCTCCCAGGAAAACCAGACCGCCCGCACGCCGTAATAGTCAAGCGAGGCTGCCTGAACCATCACCAGGCTGACCGGTTCCGCCAGCTGCGCCGGCAACGGCTGCGCTTCACGGATACCAAGGAAGCCAAGTCGCCGGATACTACGACTGATCTGGTCCTCAAGCCCGGCAACCGGTAGGTGCGTCAGTGCCTGCAAGGCGGTCAGGGCACAGCCATGCCGCAAGGTGCCCAGCGCCTCAACGGCCTGGCCGGCAACCTCGGCATACTCGAAAAACGCCAGCATCCGCAGCGCAGCAGCGGCTTCGGCGCCATGATCACTGCGGTTGCCCAGCCTTCTGATCAACTGGGACCGCAGCATTTCGTCGGCATCAAGAAAGCGGTCCATCAGCCGCACCAGGCCCCAAACCTCTTCCTGCAGGCACTGGTCCAAAAAGCTGGCCAGGGTTGCTCCGCGCATCTCTTCACGGGCAAAGGGCGGGGTGCTGACATCCACGCCGTAGTCGTGCAGGATTTCCAAGAGCGGCAACCTGCCGTCATCCGGCAGATCCCGCCGTGCAATGGTCAGCTGCACCAGCTGATCCAGCCAGGCGGTGGCATCGAAAAAGTCCAGCATGCACGTGTAGCGGTAAAGCCGCTCCCGGTCCTGCTCCTTCCAGAGCCGCCGGACCAGCGGCTGCAGGGCACGCCGCCCGGCTTTCTGCAGGCGCCGTCCGATCCGCTCAAGCTGGTCGCGGGTCAGCTGATCGCGGGTCAGAAAATCCAGCAGCCTGACAATTCTCCTCCGCTCGCGATAGCTGGTATCAAGGGTACGCAGTCGGTTCACATCGTGCCTGCGATCTAGGCCTCGTCCCCTTCCGTATCAATCTCATCCTCATCGTCGCGCTCGGCCAGCTTGGCCACGGCCACGATCTTCTCCTGTTCTTCGGTCACCATCACCCGAACCCCCTGGGTGTTGCGGCCGATCACCGAGAAGCCGCTGACCGGCACCCGCAGGATCTTGCCCTGATCGGTAATTACCATCAGCTGATTCTCGTCGTTGACCTGCATGACGCCCACCACCAGGCCGTTGCGCTGGGTGGTCTTGATGGTGATCAGCCCCTTGCCGCCACGGGACTGGCCACGGTACTCATCCAGATCAGTACGCTTGCCGAAGCCGTTCTCGGTCAGCGTAAAGATGGTTGATCCGCTGGCAGTCGGGTCAATCACCTCCATGCTGATCACCTCGTCCCGGGCCTCAAGGTTCATCCCCCGCACCCCGCGGGTCACCCGGCCCATCGGACGGGCATCCTCTTCGCTGAAGCGGATCGCCTTACCCTGGCGGGAGGCCAGGAAGACATCCTTCTGGCCATCGGTCAACGCCACCGCAATCAGCTTGTCACCTTCATCCAGGTTGACCGCATTGATGCCGGTGGTACGGATGTTGATATACTCAACCAGGGGGGTCTTCTTGACCACCCCGCCCTTGGTTGCCATCAGCAGGAACAGATCCTCGCGGTTCAGATCCTTGACCGGCAGGATGGCGGTGATCTTCTCCCCTTCCTGTACGTTGACCAGGTTGACCACCGCCTTGCCCTTGGTGGTGCGGCTGCCCTCGGGGATCTCATAGACCTTGATCCGGTAGACCCGGCCCATGTCGGAGAAGAACAGCAGATAATCCTTGGTGGAGGCGATGAACAGCTGCTCCACAAAGTCCTCATCGCGGGTCTTCATGCCGGTCTTGCCCTTGCCCCCCCGGCGCTGGGCCCGGTACAGCTCCACCGCGCTGCGCTTGATGTAGCCGCCATGGGAAACGGTCACCACCATCTCGGCATCCTCGATGGTGTCCTCCAGCGAGATGTCGGCGGTCTGGTTGACGATCTCGGTGCGGCGGGCATCGCCGAACTTGTCCTTGATCTCGGTCAGCTCACCCACAATGATCTTCATGATCTCAACGTCGGAGGCCAGGATCTCCTTCAGACGGGCGATTAACCGCAGGATATCCTCATATTCCTGCAGAATCTTGTCACGCTCCAGGCCGGTCAGGCGTTGCAGCCGCATCTCCAGGATCGCCTGAGCCTGCAGCTCGGACAACTGCACGCTGCTATTCTCGTAACCTGCCGGACGCGGCAGGTTCAGCTTGGCCAGCCACTCTGGATCAGCAAAGGCGCCGGCCATCAGCCCCTGTTTGGCCTCGGGCGGGGTCTTGGAGGCACGGATCAGCTCGATCACCGCGTCCAGCCAGTCCAGTGCAATCTTGAGGCCTTCCAGGATATGGGCGCGGGCCTCGGCCTTTTTCAGCTCAAACAGGGTACGCTTGGTGACCACCTCGCGACGGTGCTCCACGAAACACTGCATCATCTCCGTCAGCGACAACAGCTTGGGCCGGTTGTGCACAATGGCCAGCATATTGATGCCGAAGGAGGTCTGCATCTGGGTATGCTTGTAAAGCTGATTCAGCAGCACCTCGGCGTTCTCGTCCTTTTTCAGGTCGATCACGATCCGCATGCCGTCCCGGTCCGATTCATCCCGCAGGTCGGCAATCCCCTCGATCTTCTTCTCCTTGACCAACTCGGCAATACTGGTGATCAGGCGGGCCTTGTTAACCTGGTAGGGGATTTCGGTCACTACGATCGACTGGCGGTCCTGCTTCTTGCTGGTCTCCACATGGGCCTTGGCCCGCACCTGGATGATGCCGCGGCCGGTGGCATAGGCGTCAATGATCCCCTGACGGCCGTAGATAGTGCCGCCGGTGGGGAAGTCAGGCCCAGGAACCAGCTCCAGTAGCTCTTCATAGGAAAGGGCCGGATTCTGGATCAGGGCGATGATCGCATCCACCACCTCACTCAGGTTATGGGGCGGGATGTTGGTGGCCATGCCGACTGCAATACCGGCCGAGCCGTTGACCAGCAGGTTGGGAAACTTGGCCGGCAGCACTGCCGGTTCGGAGAGGGATTCGTCGTAGTTGGGGGTAAAGGGGACCGTTTCCTTTTCCAGATCGGCCAGCAGCTCGTGGGTCAGCTGCTTCATCCTGATCTCGGTGTACCGCATGGCAGCCGGGCTGTCGCCGTCCACTGAACCGAAGTTACCCTGGCCATCCACCAGCAGGTAGCGCAGCGAAAAATCCTGGGCCATCCGAACGATGGTGTCGTACACCGCGGTGTCACCGTGGGGGTGGTACTTACCGATCACGTCACCGACCACGCGGGCCGATTTCTTGTACGGCTTGTTGTAGTCATTGCCCATGTCGTGCATGGCGTAGAGACACCGCCGATGCACCGGCTTGAGGCCATCCCGCACATCAGGCAGGGCCCGGCCCACAATGACCGACATGGCATAGTCCATATAGGACCGCTTCATTTCATCTTCAATATTGACCGCAATCTTCTGGGTTACTGGTTCCTGCATCTAGGGTATCCCCTCGTTTTAACGTTATGAAATGGGCTTTTTCTCGTTTCAGCGGCGCCAACGCGCTATCGGCACCGCCACAGCGTCTCATCTGCCGCATTCCCGGGCTGTTCTCAGAGGCTAAATAGCTCTGAAACATAGCATAGTTTGTCTGCCAAGAGAACCCTCTTATTCGTGGCCGGTCGCTTCCGGCCGTACGCGCCACACCGTGTCAAACCAATGTTTTATATATTATCGGATCACACGACCACATGTCGCTTTTCCCTTGCAGGAGTGCGTTAAAATACAGTTAAATACCATAAAATTTTGCCAGGTTATTTGTCCCGGCTTGCCGAAGATGCCAGCGAGCACACAAGCCCGCCGCTGCACCGCCTCGCCACGGGCCTTCCCTGAAACCGGACCGCTGGAGCCCTTCGTGACTGAGCATGCTCACCGTTATACCGTTTTGGTGGTTGATGACACACCGGACAACATCCATATCGTCATGGCCACCCTGCACGAGTACACCCTGCTGGTTGCCACAAACGGGCCCAAAGCGCTCGAACTGGCCCGCTCCGCTCCGCCGCCCGATCTGATCCTGCTGGATATCATGATGCCTGAAATGGATGGGTATCAGGTGTGCAACATCCTCAAGTCGCAGGAGGAAACCAAAAACATACCGGTGATCTTCGTCACCGGCATGAACGATGACAAGGATGAGCGCAAAGGGTTCGAGCTGGGGGCCGTTGATTTCGTCCGCAAGCCGTTCAGGCCTGCCCTGCTCAGGGCGCGCATCCGCAACCAGATTGAGCTGAAGCAGTACCGCGACCACCTCAAGGATGAAGTGGAAGCACGTACCGCAGAGCTGAAACAGGCCAAAGAGGCGGCTGAATCGGCCAATCGAGCCAAAAGCGCCTTTCTGGCCACCATGAGCCATGAACTGAAAACACCGCTCAATACCGTGATCGGTTTTACCGACTTGGTACACCGCCAGGAATGTGGCCCCCTCAACCCGACCCAGCAGGAATACCTCGGGTATGTGCTTGAATGCGGACACCATCTGCTGGCACTGATCAGCGACCTGCTCAGCCTGTCAAAGATAGAGGCGGGTAAGCTGCAGCTTGAGCTTGCCAAATGCGAGGTGCGCCGCATCATCAATGACAGCCTGCTGTTTGTGAAGGAGCTTGCCAGGCGGCGCGCCATTACCGTCACCGCCGCGGTCGACGCCGGCGTGCCCGAGCTGTGCCGACTCGATGATCGCAAAGTAAAGCAGATTTTGATCAATCTGCTGTCGAACGCCGTCAAGTTTACGCCGGACAACGGTAGCGTGCGTCTGCAGGCCCGCCTGACCGACCGGCAGGAGCTGCACCGCACGCAGCCTGACCGCGCTTTCAAAGAGGGGGTCTACCTGCACTTTTCGATCAGCGACTCCGGTATCGGCATAAAAGCTGAAGACTTGCAGCGCATCTTCGAGCCGTTCGTCCAGGCAGATGACACAACGACCCGCAAATACGAGGGGACCGGGCTGGGATTGTCGTTGTCAAAAAACCTGGCCGAACTGCATGGCGGCACCATCTGGGCCGAGTCGCCCCTGGAGCAGGGTAGCACCTTCAACATTGTTTTGCCCTGCGAGACACCCCCTTAGCCGGGACAGCCACCACACCTGTCACGACGCTGCCGTCACCCCGGCGCTCGATCCAGCAACCGGAGGAACCCCCATGTCAGCCACCAGCAAACAGCGCATCCTGATAGTTGACGACACCCCGGACAATGTCCATGTGCTGCTGCACTGCCTGGCAAACGAGTTTGCCGTCACGGTTGCCACCACCGGAGAGCAGGCGCTCCAGATGGCAGGCTCAGAGCCCGACCTGGACATGATCCTGCTCGATATCATGATGCCCGGTCTGGATGGTTATGAGGTCTGCCGGCGTCTGAAAAACAGCCCTGACACCCGCCATATCCCGGTCATCTTCGTGACTGCCATGGCGGATGCAAAGGATGAGCGGCGCGGGCTCGAACTGGGCGCCGTTGACTATATCTACAAACCCTTTAACCAGACCCTGGTAAAGGCCAGGGTCCAGAACCACCTGGAGCTGAAAAGATACCGCGATTATCTTGAGGATCTGGTGCGACAGCGTACTGAGGCGCTTGACCAGGCCAATCACCAGCTGCACGCCGAGCTCGAAGAACGCAAGCTCTATGAAAAACGCCTCTATCAGCAAGCCAACTTCGATCAGCTGACCGGTCTGCCCAACCGAAACTATTGTCAGTGGTATTTCGAGCAGCGTTGCGCACAGTGCGGCAGTGCGTACAGCTCCTGCAGAGACAGCATCATCCTGCTGGATATCGACAACCTCAAGTTTGTCAACGACACCTTTGGGCATGAATTCGGCGACCTGCTGCTCAAGGCGATTGCCACCCGCCTGTGCTCTGTCTGCGGCGAAACCAATCTGGTCTCTCGTTTTGTCGGCGACAAGTTTCTGGTGCTGCCCAAGGGACGCTCCACCCCGGACGTGGTCACAGAAACAGCCAGACTGATTCATGCAGCCATGAATGAGCCGTTTGAGGTGCGTCATATCGAGCTGTACGCCAAGGCCAGTCTGGGGGTCGCCACCTGCACCGACCATACCAAGCGCTTTGCCACCCTCCTCAAGAACGTTGAAACCGCCATGTACCACGCCAAAAAGAGCGGAAAAAACTGCGTTGTTTCCTATTCACCCGAGCTGAATCGGGCAGTGCAGCAGCGTCTGCACCTGGAAACCAAGCTGCATCGTGCCCTTGAACGGAATGAATTTTCACTGCATTACCAACCTCAGGTCGATGCCACCAACGGTTCGATTATCGGGGTTGAGGCGCTTTTGCGCTGGACGCCGGAAGGTGCGGCACCCATTCCGCCCGGACAGTTCATACCGCTTTTGGAGGAGCTCGGCTTGGTGGTGGAGGTAGGGGCCTGGGTGTTGCGCGAGGCATGCCGACAGTGCGCCCTATGGCACCGGCAGGGTTTGGGGCGCCTGCGGATGTCGGTCAACATCTCGGTGCTGCAGTTCATGCGCAGTGACATCGATCAGGTCGTACGCTCGATTCTGGACCAGACCGGACTCGATCCCCGGCTGTTATGCCTCGAACTGACTGAAAGCATGTTGATGCAGGAAAGCGACAAGGCCATGGCACAACTGCTCGCCCTGAACACGACCGGTGTTCTGCTTTCGCTTGACGACTTCGGCACCGGGTTTTCCTCACTTGAGTACCTGGGCAGGCTGCCGCTACACGAACTAAAGATCGACCGTACCTTTGTGAACCGGATGCTGATCACGCCCAATGACGCCGTGGTTGTCAACACCATCATTGCCATGGCGGCAAGCCTTGGTCTCAAGCTGGTTGCCGAAGGGGTTGAGACCGCGGAACAACTGCACCATCTGACACAACGGGGCTGTGACATCATACAGGGTTTCTACTTCAGCCGGCCGCTCCCCAGCGAGGCGCTGGAGACGTTGCTCAAACACGGGGAACCAGTAAGGCAATCGGCGTCTTCCCCTCATCCTTAGTGCGATACACGGGCCGCCAGCGCGCTTCTCAATGAGGTCACCCCATGGAAAGCAGCAAGCAAAAACCGTTTCCTGCAAACCGGGAACTAAATGAACATGCGGCATTGCTGATCGTAGGACCCTATGCTGTTTTCGGCATCCTCTGGGTCTTCTTCTCCGACAAGCTCGTGGGGCTACTGATCAATGATCCGCGCCTGATCACGACCATCTCCGTTCTCAAAGGCTGGCTCTTTATCGCCATCACGGCACTGATGCTGTTTGTACTGGTACGCCGGATCCTGTTGGAACTGCAAGCAGCGCAGCTAAAACTCAAAGTCATCCTGCAAAGCATCCCCGATCTGGTCTGGCTGAAGGATCCCAACGGCGTCTATCTCACCTGCAACACCCACTTCGAGCAGCTCTACGGCGCAACGGAATCGGACATTGTTGGAAAGACCGATTATGACTTTGTTGACAAGGATCTGGCCGATTTTTTCCGGGCCCATGACCAGCAGGCCCTGACTGCCCAGCGCCCCTGCATTAACCAGGAATGGCTCACCTTTGCGTCTGACGGGCATCGTGAACTGGTTGAAACCATCAAGACCCCCATGCTTGATCAAAAAGGCCGTTTGGTGGGTGTGCTGGGAATTGCCCACAACATAACCGCCCTGCAGCAGGCAAGCGACGAGCTTATGAGCAGCGAGCAGCGCTACCGCCAGCTGTTTGAGCGGAACCCGGCCCCCATACTGATTTATGAGCGGGAAACGTTCAAGCTACTGGCAGTCAACGAATCCTTCCAGCGCCTCTACGGTTACACCGCAGAGGAAGCAGCCACCCTGCTACTTACCGACCTCTATCCTGCTGATGAAAAGGAAAAACTTGCCGTGGCAGCGAGCACGTTGGATAGCCACGCTCATGTCGGCGAACGGCACCATTGCCGCAAGGATAGATCTGTTATGACCATCGTGGTGACCTCCCACGACCTGGTTTATCAGGGGCGCCAGGCCAGGATCGCCGTTATCACCGATATTTCTGAGCGAAAGCGCGTGGAAGAAGAGTTGAACCTTTACCGGCAACACCTGGAGGAGCTGGTCAAGCAACGCACGAACGAGCTTGAGGCGGCCCGTGATGCGGCCCAGGCTGCAGACCGCGCCAAGGGCGAATTCCTGGCCAACATGAGTCATGAAATCCGTACCCCCATGAACGCCGTGATCGGCATGACCCACCTGGCCCTGCAGAGCGAGCTCACGCCAAAGCAGCGCGACTATCTCTGCAAGGCCAAGTTTGCCGCTGACTCCCTGCTGGGCATCATTAACGATATCCTGGATTTTTCAAAGATCGAGGCAGGCAAGATGGAGATGGAGCAGACCGATTTCCTGCTTGAGGATGTCCTGGCCAAAATCTCCACCATTATCGGGGTCAAAGCCACTGAAAAAGGTCTGAAATTCCGCCTGCAGCTGAGCGACGATCTCCCGGCCTCATTGGTTGGCGACCCGTTACGGCTTAGCCAGATTTTGATCAACCTTTGCAACAACGCGGTCAAGTTTACCGATGCGGGTGAGATCGTCGTCGCCATAGCCTGTCGGCCGTCACCGCAAGATAGTAGCGTCACCCTGTGGTTCTCGGTCAAAGACAGCGGTATCGGTATCCCTGCTGAACAGCTCGGGCGCCTGTTCAGCCCCTTTGCCCAGGCAGATCCTTCCAGTACCAGGCGATTTGGCGGTACCGGTCTGGGGCTTGCCATCAGCAAACAGTTGGTTGAACTCATGGGTGGCACCCTTACGGTAGTGTCCGAACCTGGCCGCGGCAGCACCTTCAGTTTCAACGCCACCTTCGGCATCGGGCGACCCGACGAGGCGCTTGCGCTTGCAAACGCATCTGATCTGCGCGGCAAACGTGTACTGGTTGTTGATGATAATGAGATCGGTCGTAAGCTGCTGACCCTGCAGCTGAAGAACCTCGGTTTCGAGGTGACTGCGGTCAGTTCCGGTGACGAGGCCTTGCATGCCCTGAAGGAGGCTATTCCGCCCTACCAGCTGGTGGTGCTGGACTGGATGATGCCGGATATGGACGGCTTTGAGGTACATCGCCGCATCAGACAGTTACCTGGCTTGGTGCTGCAGCCCAAGATCATCCTGGCCACTGCGTACGGTGATGAGGACATCAACCAGCGTGTGCTGTCTGAAGGTGTTGACGGCTATCTTGCCAAACCGATCGATGTATCTGCGCTGTTTGACACGATCATGTCCGTCTTTGGCTCAGCAGCGCCAAAACCTGCCCTTCCTGACAAGCCGACCGGTGATCGGCTCGTCGGGGTCCGGCTTCTGCTGGTCGAGGATAACGATTTTAACCAGCAGGTGGCTGGCGAGCTGCTGACGGCTGTCGGCGCCGTGGTCACCATTGCGGACAACGGCCTCAAGGCAGTGGAACTGGCTACGCTCGGGACGTTTGATGCCGTGCTGATGGATATTCAGATGCCGGTCATGGATGGTCTGCAGGCAACGGAACAGCTGCGCCGGAACGGGGTTGTGCTTCCCATCATTGCCATGACCGCCCACGCCATGCCGCGTGATCGTCAACGCTGTCTGGATGCCGGCATGGATGATTTTCTGACCAAGCCGATTCATCCCGAGGAATTGTACTGTGCCCTTGCGCGCTGGGTCAGGCCGCAGCAGCACGACACGTCACAGCCGTCTGTCAGCCCTGCAGCTTGGGCGGACAGCCCGGTCGGCATACCGGATACGCTCCCCGGCATTTTGCGTGAGCACGGCCTGCAACATCTCAATCACAATACGCCATTTTATCGCGAGATGCTGGTACGGTTTCTGCGCACCAAGAGCCAAACCGCACAAGAGCTCACCGCCCTGCTTGCTCAGGGCAACTATGAAGACGCCATCCGTATTGCCCATTCCATGAAATCAATTGCCGGCACTATCGGCGCCATGGAACTGATGGCCGCAGCCCAGGAGCTGGAACTGGCGCTTTCAGTAACGCCGGAGAACGCAGACCACCAGTATGCGCGTTTTGACACTTGCCTGCAAACCGTGCTTGCAGGTCTGAAAACCGCTTTTCAGGATGAGCCGGTTGCGCACCAGGAGGCCCCCCGGACGCTCACCCCAGACGATGTCGCCTGCGCCCTGGATCTGCTGGACCAGCTTTCCCTGGTACTGACCAAGGATATTCAAGCCGCCTTTGATCTTGCACACCAGCTGTCCAGCCACTTCGGTACGACTGTGCTGCAACCCGGGCTGACCGCTCTACAGGAGGCCCTTGATCGCTTTGATTATTCCCTGACACGCTCTGTGCTGACACAGCTGTATCAGCAGCTTCGCCCTGCCTGACCAGCTGCTGCGACATACTGGTACGGCGCAGCAGGAGCCGGAAACAGAAACGCCCGGAAAAACCGGGCGTTATTGCTGCATGTAGCACGGGACTGTTTCAGATATCCAGGTTGACGACATTCAGGGCATTTTGTTCGATAAATTCGCGCCGCGGTTCAACCTGGTCGCCCATCAACACCGTAAAGATCTCATCCGCCTCGACAATATCCTCGATCTTGACCTGCAACAAGGTCCGGTTATCAGGGTTCATGGTGGTTTCCCAGAGCTGTTCCGGGTTCATCTCACCCAGACCTTTGTAGCGCTGGATTGCCAAGCCTTTTTTGGCATACTCCAGGAAGAAGGCGAGCAGGTCTTCATGGCGCCCGGTTTCCAAAAGCCCCTTGCCGTTTTCTTCCAGGCGGGCCAGACCGCCGGCCATCAGCTCTACCACTTTGTGTTGTGATTCCATCAAAAGCTCGTATTCGTGGCTTGAAAGCACCAGCAGGGTCTGGTGGTCGATCACGGAGCGCATGTTGCCGATCCTGAAGGTGATCCGCTCTTCCTCCACCTGGTAGTCGCAATCTGCCAGCAGCCCCTGCATGACCGCCAGGTAGCTCTCCATGCCGGCCAATTCCTCGACGCCGGGCCGCACATCGGCCCGGATCAACAGGTCCAGCAGATCCTCGGGTACCCCTTTTTTCACCACTTTTTCAAACAGGGCGCGCCATTCCAGCAACTGCCGCACCACCGGTATGATCTGTTTACCGATATAGGAGCGATCCCCTTTTTCAAGACTCAAGACCAGTTCTTCAGCCCCTTCTTCCAAAAGGAAGGTCTGGAGCGCCGCTTCGTTACGCAGATACAGCTCCTTCTTGCCCCGCTTGACCTTGTAGAGCGGGGGCTGGGCAATGTAAAGGTGGCCGCGTTCGATCAGTTCCCGCATGTTGCGGTAGAAGAAGGTCAAAAGCAGAGTCAGGATGTGGGAACCATCCACGTCGGCGTCGGTCATGACAATGATGCGGCCATAGCGCAGCTTGGCAAGGTCAAAATCTTCCTTGCCGATGCCGGTGCCCATGGCGGTGATCAAGGTACGGATCTCCTGCGAGGAAAGCATCTTGTCAAAACGGGCCTTCTCAACATTGAGGATCTTGCCCTTGAGCGGCAGGATCGCCTGGAAGCGCCGATCGCGACCTTGTTTGGCCGAGCCGCCGGCCGAATCACCCTCGACCAGGTACAACTCACATTGAGCAGGATCTTTTTCCTGACAATCGGCCAGCTTGCCGGGCAGGCCGCCCAGGTCGAGCGCCCCTTTGCGCCGAGTCAGGTCACGGGCCTTGCGGGCCGCCTCACGGGCCCGGGCAGCTTCAATGGATTTCTCAAGGATGCGTTTGGCCACCTGGGGATTTTCCTCCAGGTAAATAGCCAGTTTTTCATTCAACAATGATTCCACATACCCCTTGACCTCGGAGTTACCCAACTTGGTCTTGGTCTGTCCCTCGAACTGCGGCTGGGGAATCTTGACTGAGATAACGCAGGTCAGACCTTCGCGCAGGTCATCGCCTTGGATGGCTACCTTGGCGTTTTTCAGGAGGTTATTGGCGGCAGCATACGCGTTCATGGTGCGGGTCAGGGCCCCCTTGAAGCCTGCCAGATGGGTACCGCCTTCATGAGTATTGATGTTATTGGCAAAGGTGAAGATCTTTTCGTCATAGGTGTCATTGTACTGCATGGAGACCTCTATCTCCACGCCCCCTTTTTCCCCTTTGACATAGATCGGCTTTTGATGCAGCGGGGTCTTGGCCCGGTTCAGATACTCCACAAAGGAATTGATACCGCCCTCGTAGTAGAATTCGTGGGATTTACCCTCGGCCCGCTCATCGCTGATCTTGATCCTGACCCCGGCATTTAGGAAGGCCAGTTCCCGTAAACGCTGGGAAAGCACATCAAAGGAATACTCGGTAGTCTCAAAGATCTCTTCGTCCGGCATGAAGGTGATCTTGGTACCCCGTCTTCTGGTGGTGCCGGTAATCTCAAGCGGCGCCTGTGGTTCCCCGCGGCGGTAGGATTGCCGCCAGGTAGAGCCGTCCCGTCTGATCTCCAGTTCCAGCCACTTGGAAAGGGCGTTTACCACCGAGACACCAACGC
>Ga0302238_1002042_pt1 | contig 14858 bp, 16 predicted proteins | sample AAG_UR_Asn_MG_FD_193527 | JGI IMG/M metagenome (GOLD analysis project Ga0302238, IMG submission 193527) | Enriched activated sludge microbial communities from anaerobic digester in WTTP, New Holstein, Wisconsin, United States - AAG_UR_Asn | ecosystem: Engineered > Bioreactor > Anaerobic >...
GGTCGAACTCGAGCGCCAATCCCTGCTGTTCGACCACCGGAATAAAGTCGGCGGCTGTGATCGTTCGCCCGTCGTCGCGGAAAAGGCGGGCCAACGCCTCATAGAAAAGAACCTGGCCGGTTTCCGTGTCGATCACAGGCTGGAAGGCCAGCCGGAGCTTTTCCTGCTTAAGCGCGACTTTGACTCGTTCGGCGATTTCCAGAACGGCTCGGTTTTCCTGGGCGCGTTGGGGGGATTCGCGGTATTCGACGTGCTGATTGCGTCCGCGCCGACGCGCCTCGGTCAGCGCCTGTTCGGCGCGTATCATGATGGCGGTGGCGGCAGCCGCGAGATCGGTGAGTCGCACGCTACCGATCGATACCGTTATATGAATCGGCTCGCCATTCGCCGTTACGGGGCGGTTGCGAAAACTGTGCAGGAGGCGTTCGATCAGGGGATGAGCCTCCCGGCTCAACCCGGGCAGGAGGATGCCGAACATGTCGCCGCCGGTGCGTCCGATGATGGCTTTGGTGGGACACAGATCGCCAAGGCGGTCCGAAACGCCGCACAAAAGGGCGTCGGCCGCTTTCGTGCCGACGGCTTCGTTGACGAAAGACATTTTATCGATGCTGATGGCAAGATAGGCGCTGCCCTGCTTGATATCCTTCGGTCCGGACAAAACCCGGCCAATCTGTACAACCATGGCTTCGCGGGTAAGGCGGCCGGTCAAAAGATCGCGCTCGCGCAAGCCCTGCGCCGTGGCGAGGCTGCGCTGCTTGGGGGCGTCGATAACCCTGAGAAGGCCGCGCTGACGCGCGGCACGGCCGCCTTCATAGTCGGTTGTCCCGTGTTCGCAAACCCAAACGATCCGACCGTCCGGAAGGCGAAAGCGGAATTCCCTGTCGAAAGCCTCCGGGCTTTCGCTGAAAACCAGATAGTGGTCGTCCGGATAAACGGTTTTGGCAAACGTTTCGGCGTTGTGAGGCGGTTGTTCGCCGCCGGTGCCGAACAATTGCTGCCATGGGCCGAACCACAGCAGTTGACCGGTCTGTAAATCCCAGTGATAGCCTATGTGGCCTGAAGCGGCGACAATATCCGCCAGCGTTGAGGGATCAATCGGGTTTGCCATGAAGGGACCGCCAATAAAACAACAAGAAACCGGGGTTAAGGGTTACAAAAAAGAACGAGCGTAAGTTCCGGACAATCATTTCAATGCCTTCATCATAGGGGGCCTGCCTTAATTTTTCCTAAAATTGCAGGGATTTCATGGAAACAGGAAGGAAATGCCGGAGAAATATTCACGGCTTGTGAATATTCGTTAGCGATTTCTAAACGGAGAGAGATACGCGGCTATGCGGCAGGGAAAAACGGTCAGGCGGCCTGACGAAGAAGGGGGCGCGCCGTGGCGCGAACCAGCTTGTAGGCGTCGATGGCGTCGCGAACGCGGTTCCGGAGTATGGTCAGGTAAGCGCCGCGGGCGGAACCTAATTGCTGCCCGATGAAAGTATTGTCACGCCACAAGCGATATTCCTGAAGGGCGTGAATGGCCACGTTATACGCCAAGCCAACTTCCTTAAACTCTTGATATTGCTTTAAATTCGTTCGCATAACCGGCTCCGTAAAATAAAGTCCTTCAATAATCGTTAGGTGAAAGATACAGGCTAAAAATTACTTTCATGTTAACATTTATGGTTAATTAGTCTTTTTGGTATAAAAAATTATTCAATCTGGTGAACAGGATGGCTATTGATCATTTTGGTCAATTATCCTATACAAAAAGGCGAACAGGAAAGGGTGTCCCTTAAATGCTTGATGATAAACAAGTCCGCGGCGCACGCGCTATCCTCAACTGGACTCAGGAAATTCTGGCTGAAATTTCCGGTATCGCACGCGCGACGATCAAGAATATCGAGAACGGCACCACCGTTCCCCGTCACGACACCATGCAGACGCTTCGGAAAACGTTTGAAGAAGCCGGCATCGAATTCCTCCCCGGCTCCGGCGTCCGCCTCCGCGACCGCATGGTGGCGGTTTTTGAGGGGAAAGAAGCCAACAGAAAATTACTGGATGATATTTATTTAACGCTCAGGGGTTCCGGCGGCGAAGTCCTTATTGCGGGACTGGACGAAACCCTTGCGGTCAAGGACCTTGATGAAGCTTTTCTAAAAAAACATTTAGAGCGTTTAGCGGAAAGCAAAGTACGCGAACGTCTCCTTATCAGAGAAGGAGATACGAATTTTGTGGGGCCGCAACATACCTATCGCTGGATTCCCGGGAAATATTTCAGTCACTTTCCACTTTATGTTTATGGGCCAAAGCTGGCTCTTGTTTCCTGGGCGCCAATACCCCGATGCATAATCATTCACGATGAGGCTTTTGCCGAGAGTACGCGGAATTTATTTAATTTTGTTTGGGACCGTTCAGAGATTGCCCACAAAAAGGAAGAAGAAGGATAAAATGTTAAGATTAACTCATAATAAGGAAGAAATAATACCCACAAGCGATGTCCTTTCGGCCAAACAAACATGGGAAACCAGGTTTGAAGCATGTGAAGGAGTCCGGCGCGTCACTTATGATGATTTTTCTTCTTTGAAAAAGCTTTTGAGAAATTGCGAAGAGATCGATTCCTACTTAAGTTCGCCGGTATACTACTTGTACACTGGCCGAAGAGGGCTCTGGCTGTATGAGAGGGAGGGGGCCTTTATATTTGTATGTCGTCACCCGAACGATGAAGAACGAATTTTGATTTTTCCTCAGCTTGGGAACAAAGATAGCGACCTTCTTTCGGAACTGTTGAAAACGATGCCCGTGCCTTCGGAGGCTATTTCGATCGCACGCGCAAGGCCAAGCAAAAAAATTGAGCATTACACAATCTCTACGGACGCGCGAAAAATTGTTTTGGACAAAAAAGAGGAAAAAATACTCGATTGGCGCTATCCGGTTCATATTTTGGCAACCGGAAAAGTGTCAAAGCTTTTGGGCGGCAAGTATATGTATATCCGAAACAGGATTAGACAGCTTGAAAAAAAAGCCGTGCGTATTCTTCCCTTTGATGGAATTCAACATAGCCGTTCTGTCGAAAATCTATTGCATCATTGGGCGACACATAATGCGGCAAACCGGGAAGAGTATGAGTTTCTTTATGCTCCCTATGAAAGTGTGTTCTCCTTGGCGACAGATCCTATGTCCGGACTATCGGGGATAATGATTTTTGTTGACGACAAGCTTCAGGCGCTAGGTCTTTGGGACGTTTCGAATGTATATCGGGAAACGGCCAACCTGTTTGTCAATTTCTGCAATGTTGGAATTACGGGCCTTTCGGATTTGCTTATGGTCAAATGTTGCGAGACTTTACATAACAATGGCGTAGGATATCTAAACCTTGGCGGGTCGGAATCCGAAGGGCTTGACAGGTTTAAAAGAAAATATGACCCGGCTGTAAGCATTAATCTGAGCTCTCTCGCGGTTGAGATAGAGGAACTCGGCATTGGAACGGTAAAGCCCGGTGCGTTAGATGAGGAGAAAGAAGTTGTTTAAACCCAATAAGAAGATATCGATCATTGTTGATGGCCAAACGGTTACAGGAACTCTTACCGGCGTGGATTATTACGTCTTGGAAGATTTCGGCGGCAAGAAATGTAAATGGCCGAGCTACACTCTGGTATCGAAACAAAAAGCCCCTTTCAACAGATACTGGTTTGTTAAATGGCAAGGAAAAAATGCGCCGTGGATATTATGGACAAAGTCAAAACAACGTTTGGCGCCCAAAAAAGCCAAAATGATCTTTGAGAAAAGCGGAATTGCTCATATCAAGTTTGTGGGAGACTTTGGCGCCTCAACGCCATGGGCTTCCCTAATCCAGTATAAAGCGGGCAAAGATAAATATTATTGTCTCGAACGCTTCGCCAATTCCAAAGTCATGTATTTTTCCGGCCAAAAAATCGCCAAACCGAAAATCGTCCGTTAAGGTCCGTTCGCCGCCGCCAAAGGGCTATTTTCCCTTCGTTTCCTTCTTGGCACCGTCCGTTTTCTTCTTTCCGTCCGCTTTCGCCGCGCCGCTCGCCTGTTTCGTTTCCACCTGTTTGGCTAACTGGATAAGCGTGCGCTGAATGGCGTCGCGCGCCGCGATGGCCTCGGCCTTATTGGCGCCGTCGCCTTCGTGCGTAAAGACCGTAAAGCGGTTGGCCGGGTTCACAAAAAAGACAATGGCCACAATAATGTTTTTCTCGTCCTCCGGCCCTTTCACATGACATTCGACGTCGACCGGACGCAAGGTCAGCCCGGCAACGGCGACTTCCCTGCCGACGTCGGCGTTAAACGCGCCTTTGCATTTTCTTTTCAGTCCCTGAATGTGCAGGCCGATAAGATCGGTCAGCGTCTTGCCGGGCGGAGCAAGGCGCTCGCGCACGCCGCCGGTAAGCGCGCCGGTCTGCCAGATAAAGTCGGCGGGCCGCTGCGCGGTCGGAATGTCGTCCAACCGCAGAGGCACAATGTCTTTCAGTCCCGCGGCGATCAGAACGGCTTTAAGCGTCTCGGGCAACGCCTGTTCGGTCATGGCGGCGCCGGGATCTTTTTTGCCCTGGTTCGCATCGAGGCATTTCCTTAAGGCGTTGTAGGCAAAACCGATGCCCGGCGTGGGAAAGTCCATTTTTTTGCCGCCGCCCGTGACATGCAGGCTCTTGCTGGACGTCAGCGCCTTGATGAAAGCCGGATTCGCGCCCATCTGAAGAAGCAAAGCGTTTTCATGAATGGCCGTGGCGCGAATGGCGCGCTCCGCGCCTGGCTCCTTTCCCTTTTCCGGCATCAGCGTAATGGCCAGATCGTAATGGCTACCGAGCGAGAAATTCGCATTCGGTATGGTCAGGCCGAGATTCACCTCGTCGGCGGGCGAACGCGCCACCGTAAGCTTGCGGTTGTCGGGATACACGTAGTCCACCAAACAAAAACCGAACGATCCGTCCGTATCGAAAACGGGCCTGGGGGCGGGAACGGAAGAAGAGGCTGGCTGCTCCGTGCGCGGCTTGGCGGAGGACGGCTTTGCGGTTTTTTTAGGCGTGGCGGCAAGGGCCGGGAGAGCCAACATCAGGCAAAGAACGACAAGCCATACATTTCGCATCGAACGAATACCGCCAAAAAAAGAGACCGCCTCCACGCTACACCATCCCCCAAGCCGCGCCAACGGTAAGCCAAATTCGGCGAAAACAAGGAAAAACAAAGACTTCTTGTTGGGGAAAGGATAGAAAAGACCTGTTTTTCCGCCGCCAAACCGGCTAAACAACCGTTATGGGAAAAACCTGCACAACCTCCGAAATCGCGCTTGCGCTCGACGGCCAACTGGTGGGCGACGGCCACATCGTCATCGCCCGCGTTGCGCACCCGTCCGATGTGCGGGGGGAAGCGGATCTGGCGCTGGCGGTGGACAAGGCGCTGCTCCCTCTTTTAACGGAAAGCGAAGCGCGCGCTGCCGTAATCGGCAAGGATGCGGACATCGAGCCCGGCCTGCTGGACGCCATTATCATCGTGGAACGCCCGCGCCTTGCGATGGCGAAATTGACGGCGCTTTTTGCCGAACCTGTGCCGGTCGAACCGGGCATTCATCCGTCGGCGGTCGTCGAGCCGGGCGCGCAACTGGGCGAAAACGTGTCGATCGGTCCGCAGGTCTATATCGGCGCGGATGCCGTGATAGGCGCGAACAGCGTTTTGCATCCGCACGTGTATGTGGGGCCGGAAGCCGAGATCGGCGAGGGCGCGCTTATCCACGCGGGCGTGAAAATCGGCGCGCGCGTGCTAATCGGGGACCGCTGCATCGTCCATTTCAACGCGTCGCTGGGCGCGGACGGTTTCAGCTTTGTGACCCCCCAGCCTGGCAGCGTGGAAAGCGCCAAGTCGACCGGCACGGTCGCCGCCACCAACGAGGAGCTTGTGCGCATTGGGTCGCTGGGCGCCGTGATTGTCGGCAACGACGTCGAAATCGGCGCGAACACGTCCATCGATCGTGGCACGGTTGCGGCCACGCGCATTGGCGCGGGCACCAAAATCGACAATCAGGTCCAGATCGGGCATAACGTGATTGTAGGCGAAAACTGCCTGATCTGCGGGCGCGTCGGCATTGCGGGAAGCGCCGTCATCGGGAACCGGGTCGTGCTTGGCGGCGCCGTAGGCGTGGCGGACCACGTCCGAATCGGAGACGATGCCGTTATCATGGCCATGAGCGGCGTAGGCGGCCATGTTCCGCCCAAAGGGCTTTATGGGGGGCTTCCGGCAAAATCCCGCGAAAAAGTCTATGAAGAGCATATTAATATAAGCAGGATCAAGTTTTTGATCAAAAAAATAGAATCCTTAACGGCGCGACTAGACGCTCTTGAGCAAGGCAAAAAAAACGACTAGCAATAAGATGGTTGGAACAGCACAAAAGGTTAAAAAACATGTCCCGGCAAATAGATGAGATTCTCGATATCGTCGCCCAAAAAGCCATGGTGGACCGGAGCAAGCTAGCGCCTGACGCGAAGCTAAGCGAGCTGAATATAAGCTCGCTCGACATGGTCGAAGTTATTTTTGCTTTGGAAGACAAGCTGGGCATCGAAATGCCGTTTAACGCCAACACGAACGCCGAAGAGTTTCAAACGGTCGGCGACGTCATCGCGGCCGTCGAGGCGCAAATGGCGAACAAGAAAGACGGCTCCGCCGCCGCAGGCTCGAATTGATCCTGTCTTTATCACAATCGCTTGATCGATAACTCCGAAATGGAAAAAAAGCGCCGCATCGTCATTACCGGCATGGGGGTGATAAGCCCTATCGGGCAGGACGTGGAGTCGTTCCGCGAAAACCTGTTCGCGGGCAACGGCGGTATTGAAAGCGTCGGTTTTACCTATCGGGGAAAAGAGGTCCGGTTTCCGGCCGCGACGGTCAAGGGTTTCGATCCCGGCGTTTATATCGACGCCAAAAAGGCGCCGCTTCTGGATCGTTTTTCGCAATTGGCCGTGGCGGCGGCGGATCAGGCGATGAGAGATTCCGGCTTAAAGCTGACTCCCGAGATGGCCATGCGCACAGCCGTTATCACGGGCACCGGCGTGGGCGGGCAAAACACGCTCGAAGAATCCTATATGAAGCTTCTTGACGATAACAGCTTTCCCCGCGTGCATCCTTTTACTATACCCCGCTTGATGGCGAACGCGGGTTCGAGCCAGATCAGCATGGCTCTGGGCATCACCGGTCCGGGCTTTACGGTGGTGAGCGCCTGCGCGTCGGCCATCCACGCGATGGGCGTGACGCTGCACATGCTGCGCTCGGGCCTGTTCGATATGGCGATCACGGGCGGATCGGAATCCTGCCTGACCTTCGGCACGCTGAAGGGATGGGAGGCTTTGCGCGTTATGTCTCCCGATGTGTGCCGTCCGTTTTCGGCGAACCGCGCAGGGATGGTGCTGGGCGAGGGCGCGGCCATGTTCATGCTGGAAACGCTGGAATCGGCGCAGGCGCGCGGCGCGAAAATCTTCGCCGAGTTCGCCGGCTTCGGGATGAGTTCGGACGCTTGCGACCTGACGGCGCCGGACGTTAACGGCGCGACGCGGGCGGTGGCAAACGCGATACAGGATTCCGGTTTGAAGCCGGAGGATATCGACTATATCAACGCGCATGGCACGGGCACGCGTATCAACGACCTGACGGAAACAAAGGCCATTAAACAGGCCTTGGGCGATCACGCGAAAAAAGTCGCCCTTTCGTCCAGCAAATCGCTTTTCGGCCACGCGCTGGGCGCGGCGGGCGCTCTGGAAATGCTGGCGACGGTGCTGGCGGTTACGAACGACAAAGCGCCGCCGACGATCAACTACCTCGGCCCCGATCCTGAATGCGATCTTGATTGCGTGCCGAACGAGGCGCGCGCGATGCCCATCCGCGCCGCGCTCAACAACTCTTTTGCCTTCGGCGGCCTGAACGCCGTCGTGGCCGTGAAAAAAATCTGACGTTTTTCAATATGTTCCGGCCCTGACGCAAGCCCCCGGATTTCTTGCCGATAGACATCGTCACCTTTACGCCTTTATTATAGGCGACAGTTAAGCCGCTCCTTTTTTTGACGAGAAACAAGCCATGCGTTTAATGCTTCTTTCCCTTTTGGTTTTTCTCTTTCTTGCCTCTCTGGCCGCGCCGGGAGGCGCGAAGGCCAATTCCGTTACGCCGGGAGCGGCGCTGATGCGCCGGTCGATGGAGTCCATCCAAACGCCTGCAGGCAGCTTCGTCCAGAATATGGGGGCAAAGACGCTGGCCGTCATTGACGATGAGAGCCTGACGCGGGACCAGCAAAAAGAAAAATACCGTGAAATCCTCCACGAATACTTTGATCTGCCCACCATCGCCCGGTTTGTGATCGGCCGCGCATGGAACACGGCAACGCCGGAACAGCAACAGGAATACACAAAGCTTTTTGAATCGACGGTGGTCAAAATGTACGCCGACCGTCTGTCGAATGGCCATGGGGAGAAGTCTCTGATCATCAACACCCGCCCTGAAAGCGACAGCGATGTCATCGTTTCGAGCCAGATTATGCATCCGGACCGGTCGCCGCCGACGAAAGTGGATTGGCGCGTTCGAAACAGGGACGGCAAGTTCGCCATCCTTGACGTTATCATCGAGGGCGTTAGCCAAACCATAACCAAGCGCGAGGAATACGCCTCCATCATCCACCGCGACGGCGGCATGGAGGGCCTGCTTGCCGCCATGCGCGATCAACTGAAGGAATGAACCCCGGCCCATGACATTCGTCCGGGCGGATACGCTCGCTTCCCCTGAAGGCGGCGCTAAAATTCTTCTCCACGCCTGCTGCGCGCCGTGTTCCGGCGGAATCATGGAAACGTTGGAAGAAAGCGGCCTCGCTTTCACGGTCTTTTATTACAACCCGAACATCGACACGCGCGCGGAATACGAAAAACGGAAAGAATGCAACAAGCGTTTCGCGGCCAAGCTCGGCGTGCCGTTCGTCGATGCCGATTACGACAATGATAATTGGCACACGCGCGTCAAAGGCTTTGAAAACGAACCCGAAAGAGGCGCGCGCTGCACGCAATGTTTCCTCATGCGCCTTGAACGTGCGGCGCTTTACGCGCATGAAAACGGGTTTCCCGTCATTGCCACGAGCCTCGGTATCTCGCGCTGGAAAGACATGGATCAGGTGAACGCCTGCGGCCGCAAGGCTGCATCGCGCTACGAAGGGTTAACGTATTGGGACTATAACTGGCGGCAGAAAGGCGGCGTGGATCGCGGCCTTCTCGTCACAAAACGCGAAGGGTTTTACCGTCAAACGTACTGCGGCTGCGTTTACTCGCTTCGCGAGGCCGAAAAAAGGCGCCAAAAAGCCGGTAAAACCCGCGCAACAGGCGGATAAACCTTCCGTTAAGAGCTTTTTGGGCATCTTTTCAGGACGGTTCTTGCCGACTCCCCTTCAAATCTGCCATAAGCTGGCCCAGAAAAGGTTAAAGCGAGGATACGCGTTTTGTTCGACGAATTAGGCATTCTCTACCGCGGCATGCTGATGGGACTGATGATTGCGGCTCCCGTGGGACCGGTCGGGCTCATGTGCATCCGCCGCACGATCCGGAAAGGGCTGCTTATCGGCTTTATCAGCGGCTTCGGGGCCGCTTTTGCCGACACTCTTTTCGGCGCGGTCGCTGCGTTCGGCGTGGCCGCCATTATGGACTGGATCAAGCTCTATACGCACTCGATACATATCGTGGGCGGCATACTCCTTTTCATCGGCGCCTGGCACACGTGGCACGACAAGCCGCGCCAGCCGCAGGCCGATAACGGCAACAGCGAGAACAGCAACACGCCGCAACCCTGGCTGGGCGCGGCCATCCGCGCGGGGGTCAGCAGCTTCATGATCACGCTCACCAACCCGGCGACGATTTTCGCCATGCTTGCGGTTGTGGCGACATTTGGCGGCGTAGAAAACCATACGCAGGCGGTCATTCTTGTGACGGGCATTTTTGCGGGCTCGTCCCTGTGGTGGCTGATGCTGAGCGGCGGCACCTCGCTGGTGCGCGTGCACATGACCGAAAACAGCGTCACACGGATCAATCATTTTATGGCAGTGGCTCTGGCGATTGCGGCCGTATGGGCGCTGACGACGGGTATTTTGGGCAATTTGAATCTTTCGCAATTTCTGCCCTGACTTGAAAAACAGTCACTCATTGGACATTCATATTATGCAACTTCGCAACATCGCCATTATCGCTCACGTCGACCACGGCAAAACCACGCTGGTGGACGCGCTGTTGCGCCAGTCGGGCTCGTTCCGCGAAAACCAGCAGGTGGCTGAATGCGCGCTGGATTCCGGCGACCTTGAGCGCGAGCGCGGCATCACCATTCTGGCCAAATGCACGTCGATCGTCTGGCAGGGCGCGCGCATCAACGTCGTCGACACGCCGGGCCACGCGGATTTCGGCGGCGAGGTCGAGCGCATTCTCTCCATGGTGGACGGCGCGGTGCTGCTGGTGGACGCGGCCGAAGGGCCGTTGCCGCAAACCAAGTTCGTGGTCTCCAAGGCTCTGGCGGCGGGGCTCAAGCCGATGGTCGTCATCAACAAGGTGGACCGCCCCGACGCGCGCGTGAATGAAGTGCACAACGAAGTCTTCGATCTCTTCGCCGCGCTGGACGCCACGGAAGAACAGCTGGATTTCCCGACGCTTTTCGCCTCGGGGCGTCAGGGCTGGGCCATCGCCAAAATGGGCGATGAAACCAGAGATCTAGCCCCGCTTTTCGAACTTATCATGCGCCATGTGCCGCCGCCGAAGGTGGACGCGTCCGCGCCGTTCAGCCTCTTGGCCACCATTCTGGAAGCCAATCCCTACCTTGGCCGTTTGCTCACGGGCCGCATTCAGGCGGGGACGGTCAAGCCGAATATGGCCATCAAGGCGCTCAGCCGCGACGGCCAGACGATCGAGCAAGGCCGCGTGACGAAGGTATTGGCCTTTCGGGGGCTTGAACGCGTTCCGGTCGACGAAGCGCAGGCGGGCGACATCGTGGCCATCGCGGGCCTCGGCAAGGCGACGGTGGCGGACACGCTGTGCGATCCGCTGGTAACCGGGGCGCTTCAGGCGCGGCCTATCGATCCGCCGACGATCGCCATGACGTTCTCGGTCAATGACTCGCCGCTGGCGGGAACGGAGGGCGACAAGGTAACCAGCCGCGTGATCCGCGAGCGCCTCCTGCGCGAAGTGGAAGGCAACGTAGCCATCCGCGTGACGGAAACGGAGGAGAAGGATTCCTTCGAAGTCGCGGGGCGCGGCGAACTGCAACTCGGGATCATCATCGAAACCATGCGCCGCGAAGGCTATGAGCTGTCCATCAGCCGCCCGCGCGTTCTCTTCAAAGAGGAAAACGGCGAGCGTCTGGAGCCCATCGAGGAAGTCCAGGTGGACGTGGACGAAGCCTATTCGGGCACGGTCGTCAGCAAACTGTCGGAACGCAAGGCGGAACTCACCAGCATGCGTCCCTCGGGCGGCGGCAAGGTGCGTCTCGCCTTTCTCGCGCCGTCGCGCGGGTTGATCGGCTATCACGGCGATTTTTTAAGCGACACGCGCGGCACGGGCATCATGAACCGCCTGTTTCACGGCTACGCGCCTTATAAAGGTTCCATACAGGCCCGCCGCACGGGGGTGCTGATCTCGAACGGCAAGGGCGCGGCGGTGGCGTACGCCATGTGGAAATTGCAGGAACGCGGGCCCATGCTGATCGTCCCTAACGCCAAGGTCTATGAAGGCATGATCATCGGCGAGCACAGCAAAAGCACCGATCTGGACGTCAACGTGCTCGAAGGCAAAAAGCTCACCAACATCCGCGCGTCGGGAAAGGACGATGCCATCCGCCTCACGCCGCCGCTTCAGATGACTCTCGAAAAAGCCATCGCCTACATCAACGACGACGAACTGGTGGAAATTACGCCGAAATCCATCCGCCTTCGCAAACGCTACCTCGATCCGCATATGCGCAAAAAAATGGCGAAACAGGCGGAGGGGTAAGAAAAACCCCCATGTTCAGCATGAAGGCCTGTTCATACATAAGCTTGACAACAGGCCTGTATCGGGCGCTTTTACAAGCCTCAAGGCGTCCCGGTGTGTGCGCGTCATAAAGCGGCTTTATAACATCAAGGCCTTTTTGACGGTTGCGAAACCGAACGCGAGAATCGAAAGCGTAAAGAAGACGCCCAGGGTCCCGATAACAAAGCCGATCAGGACGCCAAGGCCGTCGCGCCGGAAAAGGGTAAAGGCGCTGACCAATATGCCGACGCCGGGCAAAAAATTCGTGAAAGGTAGAGGCACTGAAATCGAAAGAGCCAGCACAAGCCAGACGGCGCCAACGAAACGTTCACCATTCGGCGAAAAAAGAAACGAAAGCCGCGGCCTGCTGTTCCGTTCAAGATGCCCGAGCCATGGGCGGGCTTTCCCCAGCGCGCGGGAGAGAAAATCCCTGTCGAGGGTTATCCTCATAAGCCGTTTCGGAATCCATGGGGACGCCCGGCCCCATGCCATCTGGGCCGCGAGAAAAAGAAGAGGCAACGAAAAGACGGTCGACACTCCCGGCGGAACGGGAACCGGAACGCAGTTCGGCAAGACGAGGATCATCATCAAAAGGGCAAATCCCTTATCTCCCAGAGCCCCCACGAGGTCGCCAAGGGTGATTTCGCCCTTTTCGTTCCGCTGAAGCGCCCCTTCCAGAATGTCGGCAATGCCGCCGGAATGGGAAGATTTATCCTTTTTGTTCATGGACCGGCATTCTCCCCGGATTCCTTGCCGCCGTTTTCCGGCAGCCGTCGCGCTTGAGGGACCCGTGTCTATGGCACAAAGGGCGTGATATGAAAAGCTTCTCCCCGGGCCGTTGTTTCTTGCGAAGGTCCGGAAGCCATTTATCCGGCGGCTTGTTGAGCCTTTCAAGGCGCGCGACTGTTTGACTTTGCGATCCGGTTAAGGGCTTTTTCTTGAAAGCTCTTCGGGGGCGAAGTCATTCGGGCCATTTTTCGTACGCGGAGAGCTTTTGCGCGCGTCGTTTCAATATGAACGCTTGTTCACAATAAGGCTTGACAACCAGTCTCCTAAGGCGGAATATAATGAACAAGCGTTCATTATAAAGGGGGCGGCCAGATGGTTAGGCCAAGAAAATGCAGGCATATCAGACATAATGCCGTTGCGCGTTTTTACAAACCCCAAGGCATTCCGGTGCGCCAGCTTCGCATCGTCGCGCTCAGGGACGAAGAACTTGAAGCCCTGTCGCTGGCGGACGTTCAGGGGCTTGAGCATGAAGCCGCCGCCGCCCTGATGAACGTATCGCGTCCGACGTTTTCGCGCGTGCTGGCCGAAGCGCGGCGGTCTGTGGCCACGGCGCTTGTCGAAGGCGCGGCGCTGCAAATCGGCGGCGGCAACTATCGGCGCATCGCGTATGAAGACGCGGACGTTTCAACAACCGAAAGATAAAGGAGGCAACCATGCCAAGATTGGATAAAACGGGTCCGCAAGGAACGGGCCCCACCGGATGGGGACGAGGCGGATGCCCGCAAGGAGATGCCTCACATCAAGACACGAGAGGAAGAGGGTGGAGAGGGTGCTTTGGACCTTGGCGGCTCGGCGGTATGGGCGCGGGCCGTGGCTTTGGGCGCGGCTTTCGCGGCGGCGCGCCTTTGGCGTCAGCCGAAGCCGAAGACGAGATCGTTGCGATTGAACGGGAAATCGCGTCCCTGCAAAAACGCCTCGACGCCTTGCGGCAAAATCAGGTCAAGGAATAAAAACGCCGCTTTCGCGTACGCATAAATAGGGAGAAACAGGCGGAGGGGTAGAGCAACCCATTCCCCTCCCCTTGCCCGTCTTCGCCCTTCAGGCTACGCCGGGTCTGCACAAGGTCTGGCGAAGCTGCGACCTGTCCCCCGAAGCGCATAGCGCGAAGGGGGAAGCAGCGTAGACGGCAGGGAGGGGTTAGGGTGCGGACTCAATTAAAAAGGTGTCATCCCGGCCAAGTGCCGAACGATAGTGAGGCACGCGAGCCGGGATCCAGCTTGTTTTTCTTGGGTAAATTAAGAAACCAAACTGGGTCCCGGATCAAGTTTCTTTCGTTCGCAAGCGAACGAAAGAAACTTTTCCGGGATGACGCCCTTAGTTTCAGGCCTATTCATTTGTTTTGATTCACTTCTAATTGGGTCCGCACCCTAGGGGAGGGGTGTGTAAAGTTAGGCGATGCGTTCAAATGCGCGATCCAGGATCATGCCAACAACGTTCTCAAGATTTGTTCTTACGTCATCGTTTGTAAAGCGCATAACGTCATAACCATGTTCCTTTAGAAAATTGTCGCGCTGTCCGTCTTTATCAAGACGTGTGTCGTGTGACATTCCATCAATTTCGACAACGAGCCGCGCTTTAAGACAGACAAAGTCAAGAATGTAAGGAGAAAAAGGATGTTGTCTGCGAAAACGAAGCCCTGATTGTTTTGCCGATAAACGCAAGGCTTCCCAGAGCAATCGTTCAAACATTGGCGCTTCTTTTCGCAGCGCTTGTGCGCGGTGAACGTCGCGATCTTTACTTTTATGATCGGCAAGGCGAACGAAGGGGGCCATGTTCTTATATACCCCTCCCCTAACCCCTCCCTTCCGTCTACGCTGCTTCCCCCTTCGCGCTATGCGCTTCGGGGGACAGGTCGCAGCTTCGCCGGACCTTGTGCAGACCCGGCGTAGCCTGAAGGGCGAAGACGGGCAAGGGGAGGGGGACATTAAGGCCCTCTCCCCTTGAGGGAGAGGAAGCAAAAACTTGGCGTTACATCGTAACGCCTCAGACTGCTGACAAAGTGTCGAAAAGCCTGGCGAAGAGCTGGGCTTTTTGATTCAATGGGGCATGTTGAAACGC